>Ga0265327_10004417_pt1 | contig 12464 bp, 13 predicted proteins | sample 41621metaG_FD_202089 | JGI IMG/M metagenome (GOLD analysis project Ga0265327, IMG submission 202089) | Rhizosphere microbial communities from Carex aquatilis grown in University of Washington, Seatle, WA, United States - 4-16-21 metaG | ecosystem: Host-associated > Plants > Roots > Rhizosphere...
CACCATGGAGCAGGTGCCGGCGTTCGCCGCCGCCGGGCTCACCGACCTCCGGGGTCGCTTCGCGCTCCCGGACGACCGCGCCGCCGCGCTCGACGAGCTCTCGCGCATCGTCGCCGCGTTCCGCGTCGCGGCCGGTCGCACCGACTGAGCCCTCTCCCGCGGGACCTTCGCCTCTGCGTCGACGCTCGACCGGCCGGGAGACTGGTGCGATGACGACGATGCTGCTCGACGAGATCCTTCCCGACTTCGACGTCACCGAGGCTGCGCACACGATCGTGCGCGCCGACGGACCGACCACCTTCAGCGCCGCGCGTGACCTCGACTTCCTCCGCGTCCGCACCCCGCTCCTCACGTCCGCCATGTGGGTGCGGGGGCTCCCGGCCAAGCTCGCGCACCGCAGCGACGAAGTGCCGCCGACGCTCGTGCTGAGCGAGGAGACGATGCCCGGATGGGTGCTCCTCGGTGAGCGTCCTCACGAGGAGATCGTGTTCGGCGCGGTCGGCGTGTTCTGGCACCCGCAGATCGAGTGGCACGATGTCGCGTCGGACGACTTCACCGCGTTCGACGCGCCGGGCTTCGGCAAGATCGCGTGCAACTTCAGCGTTCGCGCCTATGGCGACCATGCCACGTTGCTCTCGTACGAGTGCCGCACCGCGACGACCGACACCGCTTCGCGCCGGGCGTTCGCTCGCTACTGGCGGGTCATTCGCCCGTTCGTCGCCCACATCATGCGGGCGACGGTCGCCACGGTCCGCGACGACGTCGATCAGGCGCGCACTCGGAACAGGTAGGCGCGGGTCTCGTCGGGTTCGGGCGCGCCGAGCGCTTCGCATCCCGGTCCGATCAGGAACTCCCGGATCAGCTGCAACCCGCTCGCGGCCACGTGGCCGAGCAGCGACTCCTGATTGAACACCCAGCTGAGGTACTCCGTGTCGAAGCGGTGTCCCCGAGTGCGCTGCAGCACGACGAACGCGGGGTGGTGGAAGACCACCGGGACCCGCGTGAGGAAGAGGTGGCTCGAGGTTGCGCCCGCGAGCCGACCGAGGTCGGCCTGCCACTGCTCGCTGTACTGGAGGGAGCTGCTCGCGAGCACGAGGTCGTAGACACGGTCGAGCGCCCGCTCGTCGTCCCAGAACGTCACCTCCGGGACCTCGCGTCGACCGACCTCGCAGAGCTGCGGGAGCTCCTTGCAGTGGTAGTCGAGGTCGACGCCCGCCGGGAGCACCGACCGGGCCACGAATGCATGGAACCCCAGCCCGCCGCCCCAGTCGAGCACGGAGACGCGATCGCGATCGCGACTCGCGAGCAGGAGCGCGTACGCGAACGCCAGCATGGTGTTCTGGTTCGCGATGCTGCCGGAGCCGAGCGCGACGGCCGCCGAGGTGCCGTGCGCGAGGGGCGCGGTCCCCTCGCTCGTGGCGCGGAACTGTGGGAGCTGCGTCCGGTAGGCGTCGAGCACCGAAGGGTCCTCCCAGCCGCGCAGGCCTGACGCGGCACCCGCCCAGCCCTCGGGCACGTACTCCCACTCCGGAAGCTGCCGGTCCGCGGCGCGGGCAACCCTTCGGGCACCCGTGACCACGATCGGTGGCGTCAGCTGCTTCGCGATGCGCCGCAGGTTCCCGTCGGTCACGAGGCCGCGCGCTTGATCGCGATCCACCCGGCGAAGTTGAGGACCCGCCAGAAGCACTCGACGTGCGCGAATCCGGCGTCGGTCAGGAGTGTCTCGTTCCAAGCCGCCGAGGCAGGAACCAGCACTCCCTCGAGACTGAGGCGCTTGCGCTCGATCTCCTCCTCGCCGTATCCGTGCGCTCGCTTGAGCCCGTGGTAGAGGTCGGTCAGGAGCTCGTCGGTCTCCGGCGAGCCACCGCACACCTTCTCCACGAGGAGCAGCGCGCCTCCGGGTGCGGTGCGGTCGTGGATCGCCCGCACGACGCGCGCACGCGCCTGCGGCGGGAGGAACTGCAACGTGAGCACCGCGAGCGTGAGCGTCGCATCGACCTCCGGGTCGCTCACGCGCAGGTCGAGGTCGAGCACCGAGACCACCCCGGACTCGATCTCGGACGCGAACCGCTTGCGGCACGCGGCGAGCATGGGGGGTGCGATCTCGACGCCGACGTACGACGCTCGATCGCCGAAGGTGGCGACGAACGGAGCGAGTGCACCTCCACGGCTGCACCCGAGGTCGAGCACCGTGCCGCGCTCGGGAACGAACCGTCGACCCACTTCGAACACCAGACCGCGCATCGTGTCGTACTGCGGGATCGAGCGCTCGAGCATGTCGTCGAAGACGCTCGTGACCTCGTCGTCGAAGGCCCAGGGCCCATCCGGCACGTGACCGAGCGAGACGCGGTGGTCGCTCGGATCGTCCGCCTCGGTGCGACTCATGGCCCCTCCACTCGACGCGGACCTTACCGGCGACTCAGACGCGCGGCGTCACTCCCTCGGCCGCGAGCATCCTCGCCTTCGTCGACGCGCCGCCCGGCGCGGTGAAGCCGCCGATGCGTCCACCGGCCGCGAGCACCCGGTGGCACGGGATGACGATCGGGTAGGGGTTGCGTCCGAGGGCCTGACCGACGGCGCGGGCCGCGCCCGGCGAACCGACGGCCGCCGCCACTTCGCCGTACGAGAGCGTCTCGCCCGCCGGGATGGAGCGCACCACCTCGAACACCTTCCGCTGGAACGGCGGCAGCGCGTCGAGATCGAGGTGCACGTCGACGAGGTCGTCGGCCTCGCCGCGGAGCGACGCGACCATGCGGTCGATCGCATCGCGGACCGACGCGGGCGGCGTGCCCTCCACCGCTCCGTCGAAGCGATCCTCCAGGCGCCGGCGGGTGGCGGCCGCGTGCGACTCGGGCAGCTGCACGCCCTCGATGGTGTCGCCGCGCCATGCGATCCCGCACCGACCGATGGGCGTGTCGAAGAGCGCGAACTCGACCGCGCCGACGTGGAGGAGGGCGCGCGGGTCGAGCGGCATCGCGTCAGGGTACGACGGGATGGCCCCCACCCTCGACCGTGTCCTACGGTGCCGCCCATGGGGACTGACTACACGGGAAGCAGGGTGCTGGTGACCGGCGCGTCGTCGGGCATCGGGATCGGACTGGCCGAGGAGTTCGCGCGTCGTGGTGCGGTGCTCGCCATCAGCGGACGCGACCGCGAACGCCTGTCGGAGACCGCGAAGGCGTGCCGGACGCACGGCGCGACCGTGCACGAGCTGGTGGCCGACCTCGGCGACTCCGGCGCGGTCGACCGGCTCGCGGCCGACGCGCTGAGCGCGCTCGGCGGCGTCGACATCCTGGTGAACAACGCCGGGATCCCGAAGCGCCGCCACACCCGCGAGCTCGACGCGGCGACGATCGACACCGTCATGCAGGTCAACTTCCTGGGCCCGATCCGCCTCACGCTCGCGCTGCTCCCACAGATGATCGAGCGAGGCGGCGGACGACTGGTCAACGTGTCGTCGGTGGCGGCGACGCTGTCGTCGCCCGGTGAAGCGGCGTACGACGCGTCGAAGGCCGCGCTGTCGGTGTTCTCCGAGGCGATGGCGATCGACCTGTGGGACGACGGCATCAAGGTCCTGGTCGTGTACCCCGGGGTCGTCGACACCCCGCTGTTCACCCAGCCCGACAACGACCCCTTCACCGCGCCGGTCGAGTTCATCACCGTGGGCGAGCTGGTGCAGGAGACGTTCGCCGCGCTCGACCGCGACGCGCTCGAGGTGTACATCCCGGCGTACTTCAAGGACTTCGTCACCGGGAAGCAGAACGACGTGGAGGCCTTCGTGGCCGGCACCGCGGAGTACCTGCGCCAGCAGCGCGCCGACTCCGCATGACCACGGCGCGGCATCCGCTCGACCCGGTCACCGCCGACGAGGTCCGGAGCGCGGTGGCGCTCGTCGCCGGCGACGAGCGGTACGAGAGCGACATGATCATCGCCCACGTGCGGTTGTTCGAGCCGGCCAAGGACGCGGTCGTCGCGCACGTCGCCGGAGCACCGCTCGACCGCGAGGTCGAGGTGCTGCTCGTGCCGCCGTCGCGGCTCGAGGCGATCGAGGTCGTGGTGTCGGTCACCAAGGGCGAGGTCCGCGCGTGGACCACCAGTACCGGGATGCGGCCCGCGCTGCTCTTCGGCGAGTCGTACTCGGCGATCGTGGGCGTCAAGGCGCATCCCGAGTGGCAGGACGCCCTGCGCCGTCGCGGCATCGAGGACTTCGACAAGGTGCAGATCGATCCGTGGCCGGCGGGCTCCTTCGACTCCCCGCACGAAGACGGTCGTCGCATCAGCCGGTGCATCTCGTACTACCGCGCGGAGGCCACCGACAACGGGTACGCCCAGCCGATCGAAGGCGTCATCGCGTTCTTCGACCAGGGCGCGGGCGAGGTGCTCGAGGTCGTCGACTTCGGCGTGGTCGCGATGCCCGAGGAGCGCGGCCGCTACCTGGCCGACTCGGTGGGGCCGATGCGCGACGACCTCAAGCCGCTGGAGATCGTGCAGCCCGACGGCCCGAGCTTCGAGGTCGACGGCCACCACGTGCGCTGGTCGAACTGGTCGTTCCGCGTCGGCTGGGACCCGTACGAGGGCCTCGTGCTGCACACGATCGGCTACCACGACGGCGACCGGGTGCGGCCGGTGCTGCACCGCGCCTCGATCACCGAGATGGTCGTGCCCTACGGCGACCCCGGGCCGATGCACGGTTGGAAGAACGCGTTCGACGCCGGCGAGTGGGGTCTCGGGCGCATGGCGAACTCGCTGAAGCTCGGATGCGACTGCCTCGGGGTCATCCACTACTTCGACGCAGTGCTGGCGACCGAACAGGGCGACCCCTACACCGTCGAACACGCGATCTGCATGCACGAGGAGGACTACGGGATCCTCTGGAAGCACCACGACCTGAACGCCGGTACCGACGAGACCCGCCGCTCCCGCCGTCTCGTGGTGAGCTTCATCGCAACCGTCGGCAACTACGAGTACGGCTTCTACTGGTACTTCTACCTCGACGGGAACATCCAGTTGGAGGTGAAGCTCACGGGCATCGTGTCGCCGATGGCGATCGTCCCGGGCGACCAGCCCGAGTTCGCCAACGTGATCGCGCCCGGGATCGCCGCCCCCCACCACCAGCACCTCTTCTCCGCCCGGCTCGACTTCGACGTCGACGGATCGTCGAACTCGGTGTACGAGGTGGAGGCGGAGATCGTTCCGCAGGGACCCGACAACCCGTGGGGCAACGCCTTCCGCCCGCGGTACACCCAGTTGACGCACGAGCTGGCGGCGCAGCGGGACACGAACTCGGCCACGAGCCGAACCTGGCGCGTGCTCAACGAGTCGAGCCGCAACGGACTCGGCCAGCCCGTCGGCTACAAGCTCGTGCCGACGATGTCGACGCCGACGATGCTCGCGTCCCCGGAGTCGAGCGTCGGCAAGCGCGCCGGGTTCGCCCGCCACAACCTCTGGGTCACGCCGTACTCGCGCGACGAGCGCCGGGCCGCAGGTGAGTTCCCCAACCAGCATGCCGGCGGCGACGGGCTCCCCCGCTGGACCGAGGCCGATCGCTCGCTCGTCGAGACCGACGTGGTGCTCTGGTACACGTTCGGCGTCACCCACTTCGTGCGCCCCGAGGACTGGCCGGTGATGCCGGTGGAGTACACCGGGTTCCTGCTGTCGCCGGTGGGCTTCTTCGACCGCAATCCGGCGCTCGACGTCGCGCCCACCTCCGGTGCAGGCAGCTGCCACGCGTGAGGTGACAGTGCAATCCGCGCTCGGCCTCGCCCCGTAGTACACCCGAGACGCGCGATTCACGACCACGAGGACCACATGGACGCCGCCGCACTGAAGTCGCTCCAGGATCCGTTGAAGGCCCGCTACCGCGAGGCACCGGAGGCGGCGCTCGTGACCCTGCGCGCCGAGGGAACCCTCGGCGAGGACGTGTCGTGCTCGGTGACGACCGGACGAGCCCTGGCCGAGGCCGGACTCCACCCCGCCACCGGCGGCGACGGTTCGCTCCTGTGCTCGGGCGACATGCTGCTGGAGGCGCTCGCCGCGTGCGCAGGCGTCACGTTGCGCGCGGTGGCCACGTCGATCGGCATCGAAGTGCGCGGCGGACGCGTCGAGACCGAAGGCGACCTCGACTTCCGGGGCACGCTCGCGGTGGCGAAGGATGCGCCGGTCGGGTTCGTGTCCATCCGCTTGCGCTTCGTGCTCGACACCGACGCGACCGACGATGAGCTCGACACGCTCCTGAAGCTCACCGAGCGCTACTGCGTCGTGTACCAGACGATCGCCGGCGCGCCCGAGCTGTCGGTGACGCGCGTCCGTCAGGTCGCCTGACTCCAGGGCTTCTCCGACGCGCTCTTGAAGCGCGAGTCCTGGAGATCCTCCATGGACTGCGCGGTGACGAAGGGGTCGCCGTCGGTGGAGGCGCCACCCTTCGCGCCGAAGGTGCACGGGGCGGCGGGCGCCGGGAGGTCCATGGCGACGTCGAAGCCGAGGTCGACCTGCGGCTCGGCCGCGAACGTGGCGCCGAGGTTGGCCGCGTGACGGTCGCGATCGGTGAGCCACCACCGTCCTCGTGAGCCCGCGGCGCCGCCCTGCGCGGGCGCACCGAGGAAGCGCCACTCCAGCAGGCGCAGCACCGACGTGTGGTCGTAGACGATGTGATCGACGCCGCCGGCACGCGCGAACGGCGACGCGATGATCGCAGGGACGCGGAAGCCGAGCTGCGCGAAGCCACCGTCGGTCTTGCCCGCAGCCGACCCAGGAGCGAGCGGCGGCTTCACGTGGTCGAAGAACCCGCCCCACTCGTCGTACAGCACGACGAACGCGCCCTTCTCCCAGTGCGGTGATGCCGCGAACGCCTGGAACACCGATCGCAACCACCGCTGCCCCGACCGGATGTCGCCGACCGGATGGTCGTCGGTGCGCTGCGCGAACTGGAACCCCGGGTCGATCATCACCACGTTCGCGAGCTCGCCCTTGGACGCGTCGTCGAAATAGTCGTCGAGCGAATGGGTGATGCTGTAGAGGCGCTCGCCCCAGAGGGTCGCGATCGGGATGTCGGTGTAGTAGTAGGCCGCCGGCACCGAGGCTCGGCGCAGGCGATCCCAGATCGTCGTGGTGCGGTAGATGCCGGGCCGGAGCGGGCCGGGATCGTTCTTCTGACGCGCCGACTGCGCCGCGTGCAGGTACTGGCGGTTGGGGAACGTCGGGCCGAGCAGTGACGAGAACCAGCGGTCGGCGGTGGTGAAGCGCCGCACGAGCTGCTCGGTGAACGGCATGTCGGAAGCCTGGTAGTAGCCGAGCGCGAAGGGATCGTTGCCGCTGCCCTTGGCCAGGAAGCCGTCCTTCATCTGCGCGCGACCCGCGTTCCAGCCGTGCCCCGGGATGTTCTCGCCACACCCCTGGTACGGATGCTGCTCCCCGGTCGTGCCGGGCAACCAGTGCGTCGCGACCGGTTGTCCCCGCGCATCGGTGAACGTCTGCGTCTGGTTGCCGTCGATGGTGAAGTCGGCGCCGTAGCGCTGGCGACCGGCGTCGAGGTACGCGGCGTCGGCACCGAGCCACCCCAGGAGGTGGTCGAACGAGCGGTTCTCCATCATCACGACCACGACGGTGTCGAACGGCGCGACCGACGCGGTGGCGTCGAGCACGCTCGTCGGCGTGACGCGGGGCGTGGCGCCGGCGCGCATCGGCGTCGGCCGCGATGAAGCCAGCGGCCGGCGACCTCCGAGTGCGGTGGCTCCCGCGATCAGGCCCGCGCCGAGCAGGAACTCCCGTCGGCCCAGCGACTGCCGCTGCGCGCGCTGCGTACCCCCGGCCACCCGATCCACGATACGCACCTCCTGGAGGCCCGGCGCGTCGGTCTACGGTTCCCGACGTGGACGACACCGCGGATGCGATCGAGCGAGGCGAAGCCGAGGCCCGTGACGTCGCCGAGCTCCTCCAGGTGCTCGACCTCGAGGAGCTCGACCGCGACATCTTCCGGGGCCTCAACCCGCACGGCGACGTGCGCCGCCCGCGGTTGTTCGGCGGCCAGGTGGCGGCGCAGGCCGCCCGGGCCGCCAGCCTCACGGTCCCCGACGACCGGAGCATCCACTCGTTGCACGGCTACTTCCTGCGCGCCGGCCAGGCCGACCGTCCGACCATCCTCCACGTCGACCGCGATCGCGACGGCCGGTCGTTCTCGGCTCGTCACGTCGCCGCGCGTCAGGACGGCAAGGTGATCATGAGCCTGTTGGTGTCGTTCCACGTCGACGAGGAGGGTCCCGAGCACCAGGCCGTCGGGCTCCCCGACGGCGTCCCTCCACCCGAGGAGGTCGCACCCCCCGCCGGGTGGTTCCCGCACCAGTCGGTGCTCGACCTGCGCATCACCGGCACCGGGCGTCCACGCGGCGCGTGGGGTGGTCCGCCGCATCAGTTCTGGGCCCGCGCGCGCGGCCCGCTGCCCGACGACCGGCTGCTGCACGCGTGCGTGCTCACCTACCTCTCCGACGTCGGCACCGGGCTCGAGAAGGTCGACCTGGAAGAGCCGTGGTGGGGGCCGAGCCTCGATCACGCGGTGTGGTTCCACCACCCTGCGCGCCTCGACGACTGGGTGCTGGTCGACCTCGTCCCCGGCGCCGCCGCCGGCGCCCGCGGCTTCTACACCGGCACCGTGCACGACCGCACCGGTCGCCTCGTCGCCACCATCGCCCAGGAGCACGTCATGCGCCCGGGCGAGTTCCGCTAGAGGGTCCTGAACGCGCCCCCGTCGCAGAGGATCTGCGCGCCGTTCACGTAGCTCGCGGCGTCGCTGGCCAGGAACACACACACCCCGGCCATGTCCTGCGGTTGACCGATGCGACGCATCGGGTTGCTCTGGTTGACCATCTCGATGGTTCCCTCGCCCCACGCCTTCGTGATGTCGGTCTCGAACGGCCCGGGCAGGACGGTGTTCGCTCTGACCTTGGGGTTGAACGCGCCCGCGAGACCCAGGGTCAACGCGTTGAGCCCGGCCTTCGCCATCGCGTACGGGAGGTCGTGCTCGTCGGGTCGCCACGACCCCGCGGTCGACACGTTGATGATCGACCCACCGTCGCCCGCGAACATGCGCGTCGCGATCAGGGTGGCGAGGCGGAACGGGCCCTTGGCGTTGACCGCGTGCGTCTTGTCGTAGAGCTCCTCGGTGACCGACGCCAGATCCGGGTACAGCGGTGAGAGCCCGGCGTTGTTGATCAGCACGTCACAGCGTCCGAGCTCCTGGTACACGTCCTCGACCAGTTGGTCGCACTGCTCCCAGTGGCTCACGTTCACCGCCATCGGGACCGCGCGGGTCCCCGTGGTCTCGGTGATCTCCGCCGCCGTGCTCTCGCAGTTCTCGAGCTTGCGGCTCGCGACCACGACCTCGGCGCCCGCCGCGGCCAGAGCGAAGGACACCGCTCGCCCGATGCCGCGGCTGCCACCGGTCACGACGGCGACCTTCCCGGTGAGGTCGAACAGTTCGGCGGGTGACGGCACAGGGATCTCGTTTCGGCTAGACACACCTCGACATTGCTGGCGGACGACGGTATCCCGCCGGGTCCCAGCTGCACCAAGACGCCACCCCGGCACGACACGAAGGAGCACGAGGATGGGCGAAGCACGCGCCGAGGTCACCATCGACCGATCCGCCGACGACGTCTGGGCGGTCATCGGCAACTTCGGCGAGCTCACGTGGATGCCGGGGGTCGAGACCTGTGAGCTCGACGGCGACGATCGCATCCTGAGCCTGTTCGGCATGCGCATCGTCGAGCGTCAGTTCGCGCGCGACGACGAGGGGCGCACGCTCACGTACGGGATCGTCGACGGCGACATGAAGCCCGAGGTCCACCGGGCCACCATCACCGTGATGCCTGCGGGCAGCCGTGCGTTCGTCACCTGGGACGTCGAGACCGACGACGCCATGGTCGAGGTGATGCAGGGCGCCTACACCGGCGCGCTCGCCGCGCTGAAGGAGCAGCTCGAAGGCTGACGCCCCACGCGGCGGTCTCGGGCCGACGTCAGGGCCGACGTCAGGGTCGGACGGCCGCGTCACCCAGGTGCACGCGGATCCACTCACGGAGAGGCACATCGTCGTCGGTCGGATCGAACCACGCGTTCGCCGACGTGTGCGACCCCAGGAGCTGGCGGCGCACCGGTGGCAGCGAGGGAAGCAGGTCGTCGAGGTGCATCGCCGACTTCGGACGGAGCCACCGGTAGCCGTAGCCGATCGTGAGGAACACCCGCGTCACCGAGGAGACGTTCGACGATGCGGCGTGCCAGAGACGGCGGTCGAAGATGATCGCGTCACCGGCCGACGCCACGATCTCTTGCGCGCCGTCAGGCTGTTCGCCGAGGGGGACGACGGGACGTCCACGGCGATGGCTTCCGGGCACCACGCAGAGGTTCCCCATGCGCGGCCCCGGGAGGTCGGTGAGGAAGTAGCCCACCTTGACCGACACGCGCGGCTGGGGCTCGGTCTCGAGGTCGAGGTTCATGCGGTTGTTGTCCTGGTGCCAACCGTAGGCACCCGGTGTCGCACCGGCCGGCGCCGGCGGGGTCACGAGCAGCTGGGTGTGGAACACCTGGATGTGCCACCCCAGGATCCCCCACACCTTCGGGAACGTCGTGGGGTGATCGACGAGTTCGAGGAACTCGTCGTCGAGTCCGATGAGGTCATGCCGGTTCAGCGCGTGGAACTCGGTGACCCCGGGCTCGTCCCGGTATTCGCGGTCGAGCGCCCGGGCGACGCGGTCGAGCCGCGCCGTCGTGCTCGGATCCAACGCCTGCTCGATGACGAGGTAGCCATCACGCTCGAACGTGTCACGCTCGTCGTCGTCCAGCACGTGAGCGAGCGATGCTTCATCCACGGGCTGAGTCTCTCATCCGCCGGAGCCGACGCACAGGAACGCTCAGCGAGGCGCGTCGCCGCGGCGGTACTCGGCGGTCAGCGTGTCGAGACGCTCCACGAGGTCGTCGTCGAGCGTCACGTCGACCGCGGCGAGCGTGCCGTCGAGCTGCTCGGGACGACTCGCACCCACGATCGGTGCGGTGACCGCCGGGTGACGGAGCACCCACGCGACGGCCAGCGTGGCCAACGGCATCCCCGCGTCGTCGGCGAGCGCGGCCAGCGCGTCGACGGTGTCGAAGACGTGTTCGTTCCAGTACCGGTCCTGGTACGTGCGGCCCGCGGTACCGAGCGTGAAGCGGGTGCCTTCATCGGGTGGCGTCGCGCGGTCGTGCTTGCCGCTCAGGATCCCGCCCGCGATCGGGTTGTACGGGATCACCGCGATGCCCTCGTCGAGGCACAGTGGGAACAGCTCGCGTTCGAACTCGCGGAAGACGAGGTTGTAGCGAGGCTGCACCGACACGAAGCGGTTGAGGCCGAGTGCCTCGCTGCGACCCAGCGCCCTCGCCACTCGGTAGGCGAGGAAGTTCGAGCACCCGAGGTACCGCACCTTGCCGACCCGCACGAGGTCGTCCAGTGCGGAGAGCGTCTCGTCGAGAGGTACCGAGCGGTCGTCGAAGTGGAGTTGGTAGAGGTCGATGAAGTCGGTCTGCAGCCGACGGAGCGACGCGTCGATCGCGTCCATGATGTGGCGCCGGCTGTTGCCCGCCTGCCAGGGGCGCGAGCCCATCGGGCCGAAGCACTTGGTCGCCACGACGTAGTCGTCGCGCCGGCCCGAGAGCCATTCGCCCACGATCGTCTCGGTGCGACCGACGGTCGAGAGATCACCGCCGAGCGGATACACGTCGGCGAGGTCGAGGAAGGTGACGCCCTGCTCCGCGGCGTGGTCGAGGATCGCGTGCGAACGCTCCTCGTCGACCTGCAGGCCGAACGTCATGGTGCCGAGGCAGATCCTCGACACCGGCAATCCACTGCTCCCGAGCCGGACGTACTCCATCGCGTGACCCTACGCCTGCGTCAGATCGACGCCGGGCGGAGCACCCGTCCGGATCGAGCACCGGTGTCGACGCCGTCGGACCGGACGACCACGCCGTTGACGACCAACGCGCGGTAGCCGGTGGCGTCGACCACGAACCGGCCGCCACCGGCCGGGAAGTCCTCCGACCACCGCGTCGCGCCGACACCGAGGTCGTCCGGATCCCACACGACGAGGTCGGCGCACGCGCCCGCACCCAACCAGCCGCGGTCGACGAAGCCGTACAGCTGCGCGGGGATGGTGGCCAACCGACGGACGGCCTCCTCGAGCGAGATCACGTCGGGCACGTACTCACTCAGCAACCGGGTCGAGAAGTCGACCCCGCAGTAGCTGGTGAGGTGCGCACCGGCGTCGCTGCTCCCCGGAAGGCTGGCCGGGTGGCGCACGACCTCCTCGGTGGTCCGCCGCGACGAGGCGCCCAGCGAACCGCCCAGCGTGAACGTGGTCCGGAGCTGCTCGGCGAGTGACGCGTCGAGGAACGCGTCGAAAGGATCGACCCCGAGCGCGCGGCCCAGCTCGACGACGGTCAGCCCG
>Ga0265327_10004418_pt1 | contig 12461 bp, 8 predicted proteins | sample 41621metaG_FD_202089 | JGI IMG/M metagenome (GOLD analysis project Ga0265327, IMG submission 202089) | Rhizosphere microbial communities from Carex aquatilis grown in University of Washington, Seatle, WA, United States - 4-16-21 metaG | ecosystem: Host-associated > Plants > Roots > Rhizosphere >...
CGAGAAGGAAGTGGCGGCTGCGGGCATTCGCGTGGGCCATGCCGCGGTCTATGCGGCCAGTGTGGAGTTTTTCGGCAAGGACCTGGTGATGGGCCGCGCGCTGGACAACCGCGTGGGCGGCTTTATCATCTCGCAGGTGCTGCGCCGCCTCGCAGCGAAGAAAACGCGCCCTGCCAGCAACGTGCAGTTCGTGAATGCGGTGCAGGAGGAGATCGGCGGACACGGCGCGCGCATGATCGCCTACCGGCTGTATCCCGATGTGGCGGTCTGTCTGGACGTGACCCACGCCACGGACACCCCCGGCATCGACAAGGCCAAGCACGGTGACGTGAAACTGGGCAACGGCCCCAGCATCACCCACGGCACCTGCAACCACCCCAAGGTGGTGGAGCGCCTCATGGACGCCGCCAAGAAAGCGGGTGTGAAAATTCAGCATGAATCTTCCTCCCGCTACAGCGGCACGGACACAGATGAAATCTTCAACGTCCGTCAGGGCGTGCCCAGCGGCCTCATCTCGCTGCCGCTGCGCTACATGCATTCCGTGATCGAAATCGCGAGCCTGAAGGATGTGGAAAAAGTCATCCAGGTACTGGTCGCCTTCGTGGAAAACGTGAAGCCGACGGACGATTTTGCGATCAAGCTCTAGGCGAGGGAAACCCGTCCATCATTGACCGGCTTTGCGAGACCCGCGATCCCGTTTGCGCCGCACGACCACGGGCGGCGGAGGTGCTTTGGCTTCCGATTCCCTTTGCGCCGGCGTGAGCGACTGGCGGCGCAGGTCCTCAATACGGCGCTGGATTTCTTCCAGCGTCTGGTAAGAACGCTTGGCGCAGAAATGGATAGTCCACGGCGTCGTTTGGATTTCGAGATAGTCGAAGCTCTCTTCCACGAAGCACTCGAGATGCGTGATGGCGGCGAGTTCAGTGCACTTACGCCGCGGGACAAAGGAACCCCAGCGCCACTCACAGGCCAGCAAGCCTCCCTCCACGAGCAAACGCTGCGTGCCCAGCATGAACAAAAAAATCGCAATCACGGGCAGGCTCACCGCGACGCTCACGAACCAAGGCGGGTGCGCGATTGCCTTGGCCTCATTCGGAGAAAGCCAAAGAATTCCCGAGGCGAAGCATCCGCTACCCCAAAGAAGGATCAAGAGCAGCACAGGGTAGGCGGGCCACCAAAGCTTGGCCTTGCTGAGGACGCGCAGACGCTCGTCACTGTCTTCCTCGATAAGGAGGCGCGAGCCCTTCTGAGGTACGATGGGGCTACGGGCCATGACGCACGGCTTCGTTGCTTCTTCCTCAAAGTCAACGTCTATCCGGGCATGTGCTTGTTCAGCCAGTCGATCATCTGCTGAGCGTAATCGGAACCCAGCTTGGCCCAGCCGCCCATTCCATGGCCTCCGCCCTTCACCGTGATGAGGTCGCAGACATTGCCCAGTTGCCTTGACTTCTCCTGGAAGCGGGTGGACTGGCCGTAGGCGACGGTGGTATCCGCATCGCCATGAATCTGGAGATATGGCGGCAGTCCGGATTTGAGTTTGAGATAGGGTGACGCGTCGCGCAGAATTTTGCGGTTCGCGTCATTGAGTTCCTCGCTGATGCCAAAGAGCGCGCTGAAAACTTTGCCAGCGCTTGGCCGCTCCTCCTCATGGGCCACCAGATCATGCGGCGCATAGAACGGCACCACCACCGTGACGCGCGTGTCATCACCCGCCATCACGCCGGCCAAGGAAACGAGATGGCCGCCGGCGGATTCCCCGATGAGGGCGATACGCTTCGGGTCCACCTTGTATTCCGCAGCGTGCGCCTTTACCCAGCGGATGGCAGCCTGCACGTCTTCGAGACAGGCGGGATACTTGGCGCCAGGCGCGAGGCGATAATTGATGGTGAACCAAACGAAGCCCGCCTTCGAAAGCGGCTCAAAGAGTGGCTTGATGAACGTGGTCTTGTCACCCTTGGTCCAGCCACCGCCGTGGACGAGGATGCAGGTGGGGAATGGTCCCGCGCCGTCCGGCACGAAGGCGTCCAGCGTGAGGCTCACGCCGTCCGGCTTCGCGAACTCAATATCCGTCTTCAGTTCGGCGGCGGCATGCTGGAGCACGGCAAAAAGCAGTCCCAGGAGGCAAAAAAGCGGTTTCATGGCCCAAGCCAACGCCCCTGCGGCCACCGGTCTTGCGCCTGACGATCCGCTGGGTACCACCGCCGCGGGGTTTGCATTCGTATCAATACGGTGGCTTATTAAAGAACCCCCTCGGTGCTGATGAATCATTTTCTGCTCATTCTGGGCCTTCTGGTCTTCGCATATGCATGCCGCACCTTCCATCACCGGTGGGTGGCGAAGCTGGGTTGGCTGGTGGTGCTGGTGGCCACCTACCTGAGTGGTTACTACCTCACGGGCAGCCACTTCTGCGGCCTTGCGGCCCTGTCCACCTGGTTCCTGCTGCCGTGGGTGGAAATCGTGAGCCGGGTGCGCAAACTGCGCTTTCCGCTGCACAGCGAGGTGAAGCATCGCTTCCCGCCCTCGCGTGAAATTTTTCCTGACCTCGATGAAATCACCTCGGAGGTGGAGGAGGCGGGCTTTGAAAAGACGGATGACGCGGGCTGGAAGTGGGAGGAGACGGACCATTTCGTACGCCTCTTCTATCACCCCGGCAAAAAGCTCCAGGCCAACCTCCATGTGGCCCAGCAGGAGGGCATGGTGCTTTCCCACGCCAGCCTGACCACGCGGATGGAGAATGACGAGACCTACGCCACCACGAACTATCCCTTCAGCATGACGATGAAGTTGGCGCCGGAGCAGCACCTGAACCGTTGCCAGGAAGCCGAGACCTTCGACGAGATGGTGGCCGCCCATGAGGCCTTCCTCGAACGGAATCATGTGGAGGACTCAAAGATTGCCACCGCCGATCCGGAGGCGATGAGCGACACAATCTCACAAGACCTTGGCCGACAAATCGAGCACAACCTGTCCCAAGGCGTGATCGTGCGCACGGATGCGGAGCATTTCCGCTATACTTGGAGAGGCTGCTTCTACCTCTGGTACGAAGTGGTGAAGGACATGCTCAGCGTGTGAGCCTGCTTAAGAGACGAGCGCCTTCTTTTTCATCGGCGCTTCGATGATGCCGAGTTCGGTTTCCTGCTTGAGGCGCAGCTGACCGCAGGCGGCGGCGATGTCGTGCCCCTTTTCGCGACGCAGCGTGACGCTTACGCCCGTGGCGGCCACGACGTCGCGGAAACGTTCCTGCTGGTCCACGGAAGGCCGCTTCCACGGCAGTCCTTCCACGCTGTTGTAGGGAATCAGGTTCACCTTGGCTTCCAAGGGGCGCGCGAGCTTCGCCAAGAGGCGCGCCTGCTCCAGCGAGTCGTTGACGCCTTCAATGAGGATAAACTCAAAGGTGAGGTGCTGCTTGCGGTGCGCGTGCCAGTAGTGCAGGGCATCGAACAGTTCCGTCAGCGGCCACTTGTCGTTGACCGGCATGATCTGGCTGCGCACCTCATCACTCGCGCCATGCAGGGAGATGGCGAGGCGAATCTGCAGCGGAAGGTCCGCCAGCTTGCGGATTTGCGGCGCGAGGCCGCTGGTGCTCACGGTGATGTGCCGCGCGCCGATGCCCACGCCCCATTCCGCATTCAGCACCTGGATGGCGCGCTGCACGTTGGGCAGGTTCGCCAGTGGCTCGCCCATCCCCATGAACACGAGATTGTCCACGCGCTCGCCGCTCAGTTTCTCCACCTGCACGATCTGCTCCACGATCTCGCCCGCACTGAGATTCCGGGTGAACCCGGCGAGGCCGCTCGCGCAAAACTTGCAGTCATAGGCGCAGCCCACCTGCGAGGACACACAGAGCGTGCGGCGGTCCGAGCGCGAGCCATAGAGCGCGGGCGAGGCGGGAATGAGCACCGTTTCCACAAAACGCCCGTCGTGCAGCTTGAAGAGAAATTTTCGCGTGGTGTCCGCGCTGCCTTCCACGCGGGCGAAGGTCAGGCTGCGCAGGACAAAGCGCTCCGCCAAAGCCGTGCGCAGCCCTTTGGACAGGGAGGACATGGCGTCAAAGCTCTCCACTCGCTTCTTGAAAACCCAATCGAGAATCTGGCGGGCGCGAAAGGGTTCGGCGCCCAATTCCGCCAGCATCGGGCCCAACTCTTCCGGCATTACGGAGAGCAAGGGTGTGGGCGGTGGTTCGGACATGGATGATTCTAAGCGCAAATGAGTCCGCGGGCAAAGCATCGCTGCCGCATTGCGCCTTTCCCCTGCCGTTCCTTTGCGCTAATACTCACTGAGTTCATGCCTTCAACCCCACCCCCGCAAGACCAAGCCTCCTGGATGGATGGCTTGGCGGACTTCCTTGCGGAATCGCGCGGCGTGGAGGCGATCCTGCTGAACCCGGACCAACGCAAGGTGTCCATTGCGACCCTTGGCAATGTGGACACCACCCTGCTCAAAGCGAAGCTCGACGAGGTGATCCGGGCCCTCGACGCGCGCTTCGGCGGAAATGGTTTCCATTCCTCCAGCATCGTCACGCAGCCAGTGTCGTCCGCGTTCGCGGTCAAGGTGCGCTCGCTGCCGGGTGACGACGTCCTCATTGAGAAACCCAGCTGCCCCACCGCGCCACGGCTCTGGAAATGGCGCGAGTTTAGCTGGCCGGAAGCAGAAGCGATCGAAAAACAAAGCCTCGAAGAATGGCGCATGCTGGCTGCGCAGGCGGCGATTTGCGGGGTGGCCCTGCTCGGCGGTTGGCTGGCCAAGATTTTTGATCTATCCGAGTGGATCTGGACGCCGATGTTCGTGGTCTCCATCGTCGCGGGCGGGTGGGATGCCGCCCAGGATGCGTGGCAAAAAATCCGGCAGGGACAGCTCGACATTCACTTCCTCATGCTGGCCGTGGCTGCGGGAGCGATGTGCGTCGGCGCTTGGGCGGAGGGCGCGCTTCTGCTCTTCCTTTTTTCCACTTCCGGGGCACTGGAGCACTACGCACTTCACCGCACTCATCGGGAAATCAACGCCCTGACCAAGGCCGCGCCCAAGATGGCCCGCGTCATCCTGCCGGATGGCCGCACCTGGGAACGGCCGGTCACTGCGTTGCAGGTTGGCGATCTCATCCAGGTCCGCCCTGACGAACTCTATCCTGTGGATGGCTCCGTGGAGAGTGGCGAAACCGCTGCGGATGAATCGAACCTCACCGGCGAATCCGTACCCATCTCAAAGCTCAAGGGCGCGGAAGTCTTCAGCGGTACGCTCAACCTCTGGGGCTCGGTCACGGTGCGCGTGGAGAAGCTCGCCTCCCAAAGCGCGCTGCAAAAAATCATCGCCCTCATCCAAAACGCACAGAACCTGCGGGCGCCGAGCCAGCGTTTCACGGACAAATTCGGCACGCCCTATACCTGGCTGGTGCTCGGTGTGGTGACGGTGATGTTTTTCGTCTGGTGGCTCGCCTTTGGCGTGCCGCCCTTTGAGAACATCGACGACAAAAAATCCGCCTTTTATCGGGCGATGACGCTGCTCGTGGTGATGTCACCCTGTGCATTGGCGCTGAGCATTCCTTCGGCGATTCTGGCGGCGATCGCCTGGAGCGCCCGGCACGGCATCCTCTTCCGCGGCGGCGCTGCGATTGAGAAACTCGCAGAGGTGGACGTGGTCTGCATGGACAAAACCGGCACGCTTACGGAGGGCGAGCTGGGGGTCACGAGCGTGGAAAGCTTTCCGCCGGGCCATGAGCGCGCAGTGGCAGAGATCGCTGTATCACTGGATAGTCACTCCAATCATCCCATTTCGCGCGCCATCAGCGCCTATGGAAAAGCGAACGCCATCGAACCAAAAGCGGTCAGCGATTTCCAACGGCTCTCCGGCATGGGACTGCGCGGTATGGTGGATGGCAGCGTCTGTTACGTGGGCCGGCGTGAGCTGATGGAGCACGGTGAGTTTTCCCCATGGCTCGCCAAGGTGCCGGATACGCCGCTGGGCTTCAGCGAGGTGTGGGTGATTCATGCCGGCATCGTGGGCCGGATTCTCCTGCTGGATACCATCCGTGAGGGCAGCCGCGACGTGCTGCGCCAGCTTGCGCAAAACAACATCCGCACAGTGATGCTCACCGGTGACCGCCGGGCCGCCGCCGAGCAGGTGGCGAAAGACCTTGGACTCAGTGAAGTGCGCGCCGGTCTGAAGCCGGAGGACAAGGTGCACGTCATCGAGCAACTCACCAAGGAAGGACGCAAGGTGGCGATGATTGGCGACGGCGTGAACGACGCGCCAAGTCTCGCAGCCTCCTATGTGAGCGTGGCCATGGGCGCCCGTGGCAGCGATGCGGCACTGGAACAGAGCGACGTAGTGCTGATGAAGGACCGAATTGAAAAACTGCTCACCGCCCGAAACCTGAGTGTGCATGCTCGCGCCATCATCCGGCAAAACCTGGTGATCTCCCTCGCCGCCATCAGCATTATGGCGATCGTGTCCCTCTTCGGCATCGTGCCGCTTACCCTAGGCGTGATCACCCACGAGGGCAGCACGGTGGTGGTGTGCCTGAACAGTCTGCGGTTGTTGTTTGGGAAAGAGTAGGCCTCGCCTATTGCTTGAACAACCGTCCCGACTCACGGGCACCGTGAACGATACGTAGAACTTCGACCTCGAGTCCGTTTTCCAAATAAAAGATAGAGGTAGTTCCTAAATTGCTTTACTGGCAGGAATCGAATGTCCGCAAACCTGGGAGCGCCAAATGTAGGACGGCATCCAAGACCCGGGAACTGGCCCAGTTTTGAGGCAGTTTCAAGAACGGCCGTTCGTACCCTTTGCGCCGCTTTTGGATCGTCAGCCGCAATGAAGTTCGTAATTTCATCCAGATCAACGATGGCGATCGGATTGAAAACAACCGGCTTCATGAACCAGCCGCCAAAATCTCATCAAGAGGGATACGCCTGCCAGTATGAGACAACGCCTCATCCAGCAGCGCTTCAAGCTCCGGGGTGGCTTCAGCTCCAAAAGCCTGCCATACAGCCGATTCGACTGCCTCCGATGCATCAGCAAACGCCCCGGACTGGACCTGTCTCTGTACCAGCTCCTCCGCGGCCGTATTGAGGTTCACCGTCATGGCTTAAAATAGCGCTCTCCATGAGCGGAGGCAATGGTCAAAATTCATGCAAAGAAAGGCGGCGCTTGAACATCATCTTGTGAGATGATTCGTACCAATGAAGCCCGCCCTGCTCATCGCCGCGTTGGGAATTGCAAGTTGGTGCACCAGTTGGGCCGCCAGTACCGACCCCATCCTGGGCTTCGGCGAAAAGTCAAAAGGAGGTGCGGGCGGGCGAGTGGTTTTGGTGACACGACGCGATGACAATCCTCAACATCCCGAGCCGGGATCACTGCGCTGGGCACTGAAGCAGCGCGGGCCGCGGATTGTGAAATTCACCATGAGCGGCGACATCAGGCTGGAGGACCGCATCATTGTGCGCGAGCCATTTCTTACGGTGGATGGCAGCGACGCGCCGGGAGAAGGTGTCTGCATCAGGAAGGGCAGCCTGATGTTCCGCAACACGCATGACGTGATCGTGCGGCAGGTGCGCATTCGTTTGGGCGAGGCGCCGGCACGGCGGCAACGACGGGAGCATCACGCAAAGCGCCCTCCGCATTCCGCCGGCCTAGACTGTGTCTCGCTCGATGATTCGCGACGCATCGTCTTTGACCATTGCTCTCTTTCTTGGAGCTGCGATGAAATCTTCGGCATTACCCACTGCCAGGAGGTGACGATCCAGTGGTGTCTGTTGAGCAGCCCTCTGGCGAACCGAAAGTTGCATCCCTACGGCGACAACCACGCGTTCCCGATCAACGCCAGCGCCAGCACACTCAGCGTGCATCACTGCCTCATGGCGCACTACGTGATGCGCGGGCCCCAGTTTGAGGCCAACGACCTGCGTCCCGAAGATCGCTACACGGTGCGCATGGAGGCGGTGAACAATGTGATGTTCGACTACGAACGCAGCGGCTCACGCTACGGAAGCGGCGTGGAGAAGGAGAACGGCACGGCTATGGGCAAGAGTTTCCAGTTCGAGTTCCTCAACAATTTTTATCTCACCGACTCCTCCAGAAAATTGCCGGTGGAGGCGATTACCAAGCATGGAGTGATTCCGAATGTGAAGATTCACGCCTCGGGAAATATCCGCGAGCTCGTGAATAAAAGAGGCGGCATGCAGGTGGAGACGGTGGGCACCCCTTTCTGGAAGGCCGAAGAGAATTCTTCGCAAACACGCGCCCAGGTGAACGCGCGGCGCTTGTTCACCACTTCCGCGAGCCAGCGTCCCGAACATCCACAATCCATCGTCGAGCCTGTGCTGATCAATGCGGGATGCACCCTGCACCGCGACTCGGTGGACCGGCAGGTGATCGAAGACGTGCGGAGGCTGCGCTTCGGCAGAATCGCGCACCATGAGCCGGGCTTCTTCCGCTGGTTGGGATTCTAGCTTATAGCGCGAGCAGCGCGTCCTGCACCACTTCCGCGGTCTTCGCCAGTTCATCTACTCCATGGGCGAGGCTGATGAAGCCCGTCTCAAACTGCGACGGTGCAAAGTAAACGCCCTTGTCGAGGCAGTGCAGGAAGAACTTGCGGAAGGCGGCGAGGTCGCTGGTCTTCGCGTCATTGAGATCGCGTACCGGCTTTTCGGTAAAGAAGAGGCAGAACATGCTGCCAGTGCGGTACCACTGGTAGTTGCGCCCGGTCTTCTTGAGGATCTCCAGGACAGCGTTCTCCATGGTTTTGCCGGCTTCCTCCAACTGCTGCCAGCCATGCTGATGTTCCATCTCCCGCAACTGGGCAAGACCGGCAGCCATGGCAAGCGGGTTGCCACTCAGCGTTCCCGCCTGATACACGGGACCATCCGGCGCCAACATGTCCATGATGTCCGCACGGCCACCGAAGGCGCCAACGGGCAGACCGCCACCAATCACCTTACCCAGCGCGGTAAGATCGGGGACGATCTTTTCCACTTCCTGCACGCCACCTTTGGCGACGCGGAAGCCGGTCATCACCTCATCGAAGATCAGCAGCGCGCCGTGCTGCTTGGTGATGTCGCGCAGCTTCTGCAAGTAGCCGGGCTGCGGCAGGATGAGTCCCGCGTTGGCGGGGTAACTCTCCACGATGATGGCGGCAATCTTGGAGCCTTCTTTGGCGAAACTCTCCTCCAACGCCGCCACATCGTTGTAGGGCAGCGTGGTGGTGAGTTCCGCAAAGGCGGCAGGCACGCCCGCGCTGTCGGGACGGCCGTGAGTGAGCGCGCCGCTGCCCGCGGCGACGAGCAGTGAGTCCACGTGGCCGTGATAGCAGCCTTCAAATTTCACAATCCGATCACGCCCCGTGAAGCCGCGCGCGAGGCGGATGCAGGACATGGTGGCTTCCGTGCCGCTGTTCACCATGCGCACCTTTTGGATGCTGGGCACCCACTCGCAAATGAGCCGGGCCATCTCCACCTCGTAGAGATTGGGAATGCCGAAGCTCACGCCGTCCTTCGCGGCGTTGTGCACTGCCTCGATGACCACATTCGGCGCGTGCCCGAGAATGGCCGGGCCCCAAGTGCCCACGTAGTCGATCATGGAACGGCCGTCCACGTCCTCGATGCGGCAGCCCTTGGCGCGGCGGACGAAGAACGGCTCACCGCCCACATTCCGAAACGCGCGCACGGGGGAATTTACTCCGCCGGGGATGTACTGTTTGGCGAGTGCGAAAAGCTTTTGCGAAATGGGACCTGAGGTCATGAGATAGCAATAGCGTGAAGAATCGTGGAGTCGAATGGAAGGTGGGAATACCCCTCGCCTCTAGTGGTGCGCGGCGATGACACTCACAAATTCCGCGAGCCACTTCTGCGCCTTGGCCTCCCCCACCCCGCGGATCTTCTTACCCGCCTCCAGCGTCTTGGGCTGCAGGCGAGTAAAGAATTCGAGGGTGTTGTTGTGAAATACCATGAAGGGTGGGATGCCTTCGCGCTGGGAAATCTCGAGGCGCTTCCGCTTCAGTTTCTCAAAGAGCTTTTCATCAAAGCCGAGTTCGGTGGCCGAGATCTCTTCGTCGCCATCGGAAGCCTTCGCGTCGCGCTTCGTCATGGACGGCGCGCCCGTCAGGTCTGGCCAGAGCATCTTTACGCTGCCACCGCTGCGCATCACTTTTGCGCCCTCGGCGGTAATGCGCAGCAAGGGGTAATTATCCTCCGTGATGGTCTCGACGTAGGCGAGCTTCTCCATTTCCTTGAAGAGCTGGTTCACGCCCGCGGTGCCCACGCGCTTCAACAATCCGTAAGTGCTCAGTTCATCGAGTCCGGCGTCCACCACTTCGCGCGACTTGCTGCCCAGCAGCATGGCCACGATGCGGCCTTTTCCATAGCGCGGAATCCACTCGCCTTCTCCGCTGCGCTGGCACATGCGCGCCACGCCGCTCAGCGCCTTTCGCAGAATCTCGATCTCCTCCGTGGTGCCCGCTCGAGCGGTCATGCGGCTGCCTCCGCGCCGGCAGGCGTCGCAGTTGCCGCAGGTTGAGGCGTCTTCCTCACCAAAATATTCAAGGATCATCTGCTGGCGGCACTTGTCCGCATAGCAGAGCTCGATCATCGCCTTCAGCTTGGAACGGTCGCGGCGTTCTTTTTCAGCGAGCGCTTTTCGATCCAACTGCAGGTCGCGCGCCTTTGTGTCGGGCTGGAGAAGGCGCGTGCCACGGATCCGCTTGCCGGGAATGTCGAAGCGCTCGATGACGCCGTGCCGGGCGAGCAGACTCAGCGCGCTGCCCACCGCCATGGTGTTCTTGACACTCGCGTGATCGGCAATGTCCTCGATGCTCGCGTGGACCTCATGCTGGTTGTCCGACCAGCCCTGCAGCGCATTGTAGATGTCGCAGATGGTGTCGTAGTTGGGATTGCTGCCTTCGATGAAAAAGTCCTGGGTGCGCGTGTCGGCGAAATTGAAAAACAGCTCGCAGTAGCTGGGCTCACCATCGCGTCCGGCACGGCCTGCCTCCTGATAGTAAGCTTCCACGCTGCCGGGCACGTCGAAGTGCGCCACAAAGCGCACGTCCGAGCGGTCGATCCCCATGCCGAAGGCATTCGTGGCCACGGCGACATTCGCCTTCTTCTCAATAAATTTATTCTGGGCAAAGCCGCGCTCTTTTTCGTCCAGCCCGCCGTGATAGGCCATGGCGCGGATGTTCCACTCCGCGAGCTGCGAGGTGACCTCATCCACCCGCTTGCGAGTGGCGCAGTAAACGATGCCGGTTTTCCACTGCGTGATGATCTCGCGCAGCCGATCGTACTTGCTGCGAGACTTCTCGGTGTGCGTAATGTTGAGCGAGAGGTTGGGCCGCGAGAAACCACGCACGCTGAGATACGGATCGCGCAGCCGCAGGCTGCGCTGGATGTCCTCACGAACGTCGCCGGTCGCCGTGGCGGTGAGGGCCAGCACTTGAGGGCGATCGAGCTTTTCCAGGGCTTCGCCGAGCCGCAGGTAATCCGGACGGAAATCGTGGCCCCACTGCGAAAGGCAGTGCGCCTCGTCCACCGCGAAGAGCGCAATCTCCACCTGCCGCAACGCCTCGAGAAACAAGCCGCTGCGGAAGCGCTCCGGCGCGACATAGACGAGACGGTAGGCGCCGTTGCGCATCTCCGTGATGCGCTCCTTCTGCTCGTCCAAGGTCAGCGTGCTATTGATGAGGGTGGCGGAAATACCGCGATTCACCAGGGCATCCACCTGGTCCTTCATGAGCGCGATGAGCGGGCTCACCACGATGGTCACGCCGTCCATCACCAGCGCGGGCAATTGATAACAAAGCGATTTGCCCCCGCCCGTCGGCATGACCACCAGGGAGTCGCGACCGGACAGCACCTGCGCGATCACCTCTTCCTGACCATCCAGAAAGGCGCGGAAGCCGAAGTGCTTCTTCAGCGCTTCACGCGCGTCATGCACCTGGTCGGCCGTTTCTGAACTGGCAGCCATTACGCGTTCGTGGACTTGGGTTGGGACGGCAGCGGGGCGGTGCTCGCGTAAACGGTGGGATCGGTCACGCCCGCATTGATGAAAGCTTCGCGCCGCTCCACGCAAGTGCCGCACCCACCGCAGTGGATTTCGCCGCCCTTGTAGCAACTCCAAGTGTGCGCGTAGTCCACACCAAGCACCACGCCACGCCGCACGATCTCCGCCTTGTCGCAGTCAATAAACGGCCGCAGCAACTCGATCCCGGCATAAGTGCCGTATTTCATGGCGTCTGCCATGGCCTGCATGAAAGGCTCGCGGCAGTCGGGATAAATGGCGTGGTCGCCGCTGTGCGCCGCGATCACCAAGGCCTGCGCTTCCCGGCTCTCGGCAAGCCCGCAAGTGATGGAAAGCATGATGCCGTTGCGAAACGGCACCACGGTGCGTTTCATGCTCTGCTCCGCGTAATGCCCGTCCGGAATGTCACCGCCGCTCTGCAGCAGATCGGACGCGAAGAGACGATTCACAAA
>Ga0265327_10004419_pt1 | contig 12461 bp, 14 predicted proteins | sample 41621metaG_FD_202089 | JGI IMG/M metagenome (GOLD analysis project Ga0265327, IMG submission 202089) | Rhizosphere microbial communities from Carex aquatilis grown in University of Washington, Seatle, WA, United States - 4-16-21 metaG | ecosystem: Host-associated > Plants > Roots > Rhizosphere...
CTGCGGCGGCTGGGCGGACCCGACACGCACGTCGAGCTTGCGGGGTCGGCCCGGCGGCGGGCCGACAGCGTCAAGGACCTCGACATCATCGCCACGACCAGCAAACCCACCGCGCTGGCCAGGAGCCTTTCGAAGCTCGAGCAGATCGAGAGCGTCAGCTCCGCGGGGAAGGCCGGCGCGAAGGCTCGAACCCACGCCGGCATCGCTCTCGACCTGCGGATCGCCAAGCCCGGCCAGCTCGGCAACCTGCTCCAGCACTTCACCGGCTCGGGCGGGCACAACGCGGCGCTCAGGGAGGCGGCCGTCCGGCGGGGCCTGCACGTGTCCGAGTACGGGATCCTCGACGACGCGACCGGCAGGACGCTGAGGTGCGCCACGGAGCAGGAGGTCTATGAGCGTCTTGGCCTGGCCTACATCGAGCCGGAGCTCAGGGAGAACCGCGGCGAGCTCGAGGCGGCCGCACAGCCCGGTGGCCTGCCCGAGCTGATCGAGCTGGGCGACATCCGCGGGGACCTGCACAGCCACACCATCGCCTCGGACGGGCACAACACGATCGAGGAGATGGGCCGGGCGGCCCGCGACTGCGGCTATGAGTACCTGGCGATCACCGACCACTCGGCAAGCCACGGCTTCGGCGACGATGTCTCCCCGGAGCAGCTCCGCCGTCAGATCGAGCTGGTGCGAGAGGCGGACGCCCGACTCGAGGGGATCGAGCTGCTGGCCGGCAGCGAGGTCAACATCCTGCCCGACGGCTCGCTCGACTACGAGGATGACCTGCTGGCCGAACTCGACTGGGTCATCGCCAGCATCCACACCTCATTCGGGATGAGCGAACAGGCCATGACCGAGCGCATGATCGCCGCCATCGAGCACCCCCTGGTCCGCGCGATCGCTCACCCCACGGGACGGCTGATCGAGCGGCGCGAGCCGTACTCGGTGGACCTCGAGGCGGTGTTCGCGGCGGCGGCGAGGACTCAGACGATGCTCGAGATCAACGCGAACCCCGACCGCCGGGACCTCTCCGACCTCAACGCCCGTGCGGCGGCTCGAGCGGGGGTCTCGATTCTGATCGACTCGGACGCCCACCGCACCGGGACGCTGCAGAACATGCGCTGGGGCATCGCGACGGCTCGCCGCGCATGGCTGACGCGCGAGCAGGTGGCCAACACCCGCCCCTGGAGCGATCTCCGCCGCCGCTAGGAGCCGAGCAGGCGCGGAAGCAGCTCCTGCGCGACCCGCCGGTCGACGGCCTCCCGGCTGAACGGCGCCAACAACCGGGCTGCCCGGTCGGCGTAGCCCTCCGCCGGGGCCTGCAGGGCGGCACGCAGGGCAGCGACCAGGTCCTCGCTCACCAGGCGAGGGTCCAGCTCCCGGGCGATCGGCAGAGCGGCGTAGGGGCCCGGCGCCGGAGTGGTGACGAGCAGGCACCCGTCCGCCAGCGCCTCGAGCTGGGCGGCCCCGTAGTCCTCGCGCCGCGGGGCGCATACGAACACGCGTGACCTGCGCAGCAGAGCGCGGTACTCCGCCTGGCCGAGGCGCCCCATGCAGCGCACCCCCGCCTCAGAGCCCAGATCGATCCCGGCATCTCGCAGCACCTCGGGCGCCACCCCCGCCACCAGCAGCTCGCCCGGCTGCGCAGAGTCGCGGCGCAGCTCGCGCCATGCGGCGAGGACACGGTCAAGGCCCTTCTTGGCGGGGTTCGGAGCGTAGGTGATCGCCGCGATGTCCCGCTCGGGAGCCGGCGGACCGGACGGCTCGGCGGCGAGGCCCAGGACCAGCACCCGGTCGCCGGCCCGGGCGGCGGGCGGAACCTCGGCCAGGCCGCCCTCGCTCAGAGGAAGCAGCAGCGGCGCCTCGGCAAGCCGGCGACGCTCGAGCGGACGCTGCCAGAGGCCGTGCCGGCCGGGCCGATTCCCGGCGGCGGGGGCATCGAAGCGGATCGCTCCAGGTCTCGGCCAGAGGAGGGCGGCGGTGGTGCTCGAGTAGATGATCGCCCTCGGCCGCGTCGGGCCGTTCAGCCTCTGCTCGGTGGCGAGCCGTGCCGCCCGGGCCCAGAGGAGATCGGTGAGAGCCATCGTCCGCACGGCGCGGGGCGCGGTTGCCGAGGCGATCTGGACGGTCGCACCGGCGCGTGCGATCGAGGCGCCAAGCGCCTCGTCCGCCGTCCGCAGGCCGGTGGTCGAGCCGAGCGAGACGATCAGCACATCGAGGGCGCCGGCGGCGCCCATCTCAGGTGACGGCCCCGTTCATCTGCTCGGCGCGGCTCGATTTGAAACCGGGCGTCCGCAGCAGGGCCATCGGCTTCAGCGGTGATGTGCGCCGGACATAGAAGCTCGCCCCGTCGCGCTCCTCGATCGCCGCGACGGCCGCATCCTGGCGTCGCCAGGCGAGCGCCCAGATGATCGCGAAGCCCGCCGCGATACCCGGGATCTGGGGCGCCAGGAAGGCAAGCCCACCTGAGAGAATCGTGAACAGGACCAGCGGCCAGAGGCGGTTGATGATGATCGCGCTGGGGCGATGCTCGGGCAGCGAGGAACTCGACTGCGCTCCGGCCAGCAGGCGCGCGATCGGCGGGCTGGCTTCGGCGCGGCGGCTGAGCCGCAGTCCGATGATGGTCGCGACGATCCACCATCCCACGGCGACGATCACCACGAGGCGGTTGGAGTCGGCGGCCCCGGCCAGGACGCAGATCGCGCCGAGCGCGGTGGCTGCGCCTGCACTGAGCAGGACCGTTGTCCTGAGGAAGTCGACGAAACGCACGGCGCTAGAGCAGCGCCTCCAGCAGTCCGCGCACACCCGCTGGACCGTCCACCGAGAGGTCCGCCTCCGCGGCGAGCTCGGGGGGCGTCTCGTCCGAGCTCACGGCGACGCAGAGAGCGCACTGCAGATCGCCGGCGGCACGCAGCGCCTGCAGCGCCCTGAAGGCATCGAGGTCCGTCGTGTCGTCTCCGACGTAGATCGCGGCGGAGACGTCCTCGGAGCGCAGGAGCCCCTTGATGCCGAGGCCCTTGTCGAACTCGACCGGCGGGCGCACCTCGAGTACCTTGCGCCCCCAATGGACGGCGAAGCCCTCCTCCTGGGCGCGCGCGGCGATCTCGCGCACCGCCGCCTCGGCGACGGCCTCGTCGGGGGCTCCTCGCCAGTGGAAGGCGGCGATCGCCTCCTTGTCCTCGGCCCTCACCCGGATCCGATGATGCTCGGGTGTCAGAGCGCGATCGGCGAAGTCGCCGATTCTGGTCGTCCATGCGGCGAGTTCGGGGTCGATCTCGGCCCGGGTCGAGCCGGGGCGCAGCAGCTCGCCGCCGTGATTGCCGAGGTAGGCGATGGTCCCGATCGCGACGATCGAGCGGGCCGTCGCGGCACGGCGCCCGCTGACGCAGCCCACCACGCCGTAGCGGCGGGAGACCTCGATCAGGACCGCGCGCGTCGCCTCGGGCACATGGGCATCGTCCGCGTGGCGGACGATGGGCGCCAGGGTGCCGTCGATATCGAGCAGGATGGCGGACTTGGCGGGCTCGGAGCGGATCGGCCCGAGCGCCTCCACGAGCGTTGCGGAAGGCGACACCGCTCTAGTATGGCGCGCATGGCAGCTGGCCCGCCCGCTGACGCCCGTGGCCGCTGAGGGCTCGCCCAACCGCACCCTGAAGCTCGTCGCCATCGGCACGATGGCGGGTGTCTTCAGCGGGCTCTTCGGAGTCGGCGGAGGGACGGTCATCGTTCCGCTGGCGATTCTCTGGCTCGGCTATGAAGAGCGCCAGGCGACGGCGACCTCGCTGGCCGCCATCGTGTTCATCGCCGCGTTCGCGGCCGCGGCCCAGGGGCTCTATGGCAACGTCAACGTGGCCGACGCGCTGGAGATCGGGCTGCCCGCCGTCCTGGGCGTCCTGATCGGCACGTGGCTGCAACAGCGCCTGCAGGCCGGCGTGATCGCGCTGCTCTTCGCGGCGGTGCTCCTCGCCTCGGCCGTCGAGCTGGTGCTCCGGTGATCGGGGCGATCGCCGTGGGACTGGCCGGCGGGATCATCGCCGGCCTCCTGGGTGTCGGCGGGGGCGTCCTGTTCGTTCCCGGACTGGTTCTCTTCCTGGGTCTCGACCAGCACCAGGCCGAGGCGACATCGCTGCTGGCGATCGTGCCCGTTGCGATCGTGGGGACGATCCGCCAGAACAAATACGGCAACGTCAGGCGCGACGACGCGCTGCTGCTGGGGCTGCTCTCCGTCGCCGGTGCGGCGGCCGGTGTGGCACTCGCCAACGCGATCAGCGGCCGGGTCCTGCGCGATGCGTTTGCCGCCCTGATGGTCCTGGTGGCCTTCCAGCTCGTCCACCGGACGCTGCGGCCTGCAACTGAACGTCCGCAGGATCGTCCGCGGCCGTGAAAATGGCCTAGACTGATCGCATGGGACTTGACAATCCTCTGCACATCGCCTTCCTGGTTGTGATCCTATTGCTGGTCTTCGGCGCCAAGCGCCTTCCCGAGATGGGCCGTTCGCTTGGCTCGGGGATGCGGGAGTTCAAGGACTCCGTCAGCGGGGAGTCGAAGCAGCCCACGCTGACCGAGACGTCGCAGACTCAGCCCCCGTCGCAGCAGACGGCTCCTCCGGCGCAGGCGCCGGCAGAGCCCACACACCAGGCCTAGAGAGCGACCGCCCCGCCGCGGCGCCCCGGCGCTTGGCTTTGGCCTGTCCGCGTCAGTTGATGATCGAGCCGCTGTCGACGGCTTCGAAGGCCGACCCGGGAACCTGCTTGAGCTCTTCCAGGCTGGCTTCGTTCCAACCCGGCGATGGCGCCCCCGTGATGTACCAGGGCGAGCCGTTGTCGGCCACGATCAGGCCGTAGCGCTTGAGCGCTTCCATGATGATCAGGGCCTGCCCGGAGAAACCGGCCAGCGGATAGTCGGCTTTGAGGCGCAGCCGCAGCCCCATCGGGGGCAGGCTCGGATCCGAGCTCGATGAGGCGAAGTGCGTGGCGGGATGGATGTAGCCGCGCTGAGAGGCGGGGACGGTCACCCGGAGGGCATGGTCGATCGCTCCCGCAGCAACGTCGGGGTAGCGTGCCAGCAGCGGGAAGATGGGAAGTCCGGCGGCGTCCGCAGATGTCCATCCTTCAGGGCGAAGGGCATCGCTTCGCAGGTCGAAGGTCGCTCCCCCGAGCGCCTTCCAGCCTTTCTTTGTGTGAGCGGCTTTGTAGAGCTCGTAGAGCATGCAGCTCCCTTCCTGCACGACCAGGACATGCTTGTCGCCGTGCCCGTGCTTGCCCCCGCCCTCGATCGGGGCTTCCGCGGGAATGGGGTATGGCCCGGGCTCCGATTCAGACTTGTAGGCGGTGAACTTGACCGGCACCTTCGGCTGTTCGGGGGGAACGACGACGAAGGGGATCCCGTAGCTGGGGTTGTTCCCGAAGTCGGGGTGGAGATGCGCCGTGAGCCCGATGCTTTCGATGTAGCTGTGCGAGTTGGGGCTCTCCGGCAGACCGGCCACTTCCTGGTTGAGGGCGTTGTCGGCCGGCAGGATCGGGCAGCCGTACTCGCTCACTCCGGGGACGATCAGGCGGTTGGCGCGGTGATGGCGCTTGCTTGCTCCCGCCACGGCGCCCGACAGTGCCAGCAGCCCGGCGCAGGCCAGCAGCAGGGCCACGCCCGGCGAAGCCCGCCATCCCGTTGAGCGCTCGATTCCTCTCACCCTGTGCAACATCCTAGGCGGACGGCGTCGGTTGCGCGCCGCCTTTGGACGAAGCTCCTATCCCGCGCGGGAGGAGGACGGCTGGGAGGGCTGCTGAAGGACGGCCGGGGTCGCCTCGCTCAGCAGCGGTGCGCCGCAGTGCCAGCAGAAGCCCGCTCCGCGGCTGTGAACGGCGCCACATGAGCGGCACTCGCCGTGGATGCCCGCCTCCGCGCCGGCCAGCAGCCGCTGGACCTCGCCGAGCTCGCCATCGACGGCCTGCAGTTCTGAGGCTTTGCGAGCGATCACGTCCAGCCGGTAGTGATCGCGGATCGCCATCTCGTAAGCCAGTCCGCCGAGGTCCCAGGTCAGCTCGGCGACCCGCTCTGCAAGCTCGTGGCGGCGGCGGCGGAGCTCCGCCATGGACCCGCCGGCTCCCAGACCCTCGATCGGAACGAGGCCACCCACGGGCGTGAGCGTGCCGGTGGACGGCTCGCGAGGAGCGCTCTCAGGAGGCGTCGAGCCGTTGGTCGTGCTCGCCATCTCTCAGCCTCCGCCGACTTCGATCGGTTCATTGCCCAGGGCGTTGATTTCTTCCTGGTGCTTTTTCCCGGTCGTGGAGCTCAGTTTGTGGATCTGGGTGGGCGTGACCTTTTTGGTTTTGGTGGGAAGGTGCGCCTTGATGATCTTTTCTTCCTTTGCACCTTCGGCAGCTTCCTTGGAGGCCTGGGCCGAGCTGGAGTTGCTCGAGGCGGCGGTCGACGAGGGCGTCGTCGACGTGCCCGAGCCGGCGGCGCCGGTCGACGTGCCGGCTGCCGCCACGCCACCCAGCCCTTCGATTTTCACCACCTGCGGCGCCGTGGGCGTCTTGCTCTGACTTGCCCAGTGACCCACGAGCAGCCCGACGAACAGGCACAGGAGGAGGATCGCCAGCAGCCCCAGCAGCCCCGAGTTCCGCCGCAGCCAGCCGTTCAGGCCCTGCTGGGGTGGAAGGGGGACGTAGGAGCCGGGGCCCAGGTCGATGGTGCCCGGAACGGCCCAGGCCGGCGGGGGTGCTTGGGAGCCCGAGCGCTGGTCGCTCTGGAGCACGTCCAGGAATGCGAGGCGAACGGGCGAGCAGGGCTGGCCGCAGCTGAGGCAGTAGCGCTGGTCGGCAACGAGCGCCGCACCGCAGTGGGCGCAACTCGTAGCCGGCTGCTCTGAGGGGACCGGCATAAGGCTCACGTTGCTCACCCCGTCGTCCCGCGGCTCACCCGAAGGCTCCGCCGACGTAGTCGCGGGTGCGGCTCGCACGGGGTTCCTCGAATACCTGCTGGACGGGGCCGTACTCGATCAGGTCGCCCAGGTACATGAAGGCGACCTTGTCGGCGATCCGGTGGGCCTGAGCGAGGTTGTGCGTAACGACGACGACCGCCAGGTCGCGCCGCAGCTCGCCGATCAGCTTCTCGATTGTGTTTGTCGAGATCGGGTCGAGGGCGCTGCAGGGCTCATCCATCAGGAGCACCTCCGGGCGCAGCGCGATCGCGCGAGCGATGCAGAGCCGCTGCTGCTGGCCGCCCGAGAGTCGCAGCGCCGGACCGTCCAGGTTGTCGCGGACCTCGTCGTAGAGGCCGGCACGCTGGAGCGCGTCGATCACCTCCGGCTCGAGATCCTTGCGACGGGGGCGCTTGCGGGACTGTTCGCGCAGCGCGAAGGCGACGTTGTCGAAGATCGACATGGGGAACGGGTTGGGCTGCTGGAAGACCATCGCCACGCGGGCCCTGAGGGTCGTGTCGGCGATCTCGTGGATGTCCTCCCCGTCGAGCAGGATCTGCCCGGCGCGGGATGCCGTAGGCGTCAGCTCGGTGAGGCGGTTGAGCGTCCGGAGCAACGTCGTCTTGCCACAGCCGGAGGGGCCGATCAAAGCGAGCACCTCTCCCTGGTGGATCGACAGCGAGACGGACTTGACGGCTTCCTTGGGGCCGAAGTTGATGCTGACGTCGTCGACCTTCAGACGTTCGGGGCCACTCCCGCTGGCCGGGCGGATCGAGTAGCGGTCGGCGGGGGCGCGGGCCGGCGTCGGCGCGCGGTCGAGCACGATCGTCCGCACAGGGGGAACGATCGGCGGCGGAGCCGTCGCGGGGTCGGGTGCCGCGGCGAAGGGGTTCTCGCCCCGGGAATGGTCCTTGTCGGTGTTCATCGCCATGTGCAGCGGATCGAGCAGCATCTCGTCAGGGCTCATCACGCATATTCTCCATCGAGCTTGTCGAACACCATCTTCATCGGTTCACTGAGCTAAGCAGATTAGCGTCTTGTTGACGGCTTGTAAAGCGGCGAACCGTCGGCTCAGACGATTCCGGCGCCGATGTTCATACCCATCGAGTCGGCCTGGGAGCGACCGATCCGCCCGACGATCAGATTGAGCCCCAGCACGAGCAGCAGCAGGACGACCGCCGCGGCGTAGGCCTTCTGCGGCGCTGCGCCTTCGCCGGCCGGGGAGTTGTCGTAGACATAGCTGGTCAGCGTCGAGCCGGTGCCTTTGAGCAGCCCCAGGACGGGGTTCGAGCCTTCGGTTTCGATCCGCAGCGTCTGACCGAGCAGCAGCACCACGATCGCCGTGTCGCCGATGATCCGGCTCACCCCGAGGGTGACGCCGGTCGCCATGTTGGAGCGGACGCTGGGGAGCAGCACGCGGCGGATCGTCGCGATGCGCGTCTTGCCGAGCGCATAGGCGGCCTCTCGCATGTGGGCCGGAACCGCTTCCAGGCCGTCCCTTGTCGCCGTGAAGATCGGCGGCAGCGCGATCAGCGACATCATCGCCCCGGCCGCGAGAAACGATCGTCCGTACACGCCCCCGCCTTCGGAGACCGAGGAGAACGGCGCCAGCAGGTGCAACTGGAAGAGCGCCAGCCCGAACAGCGCGATGACGATGTCCGGCGTGCCGGCGACCACCTCGATGCTCGACTCGACGACCCGGGCCAGCCAGGTGGGCCGTCCGTACTCGGCGACCCACAGAGCACTGGCCACCGCCAGCGGGGTCGCCAGCACCAGCCCGATCGCCGTCAGGATCATGGTGCCGAGGATCGGGTCGAGGAAGCCCCCCGTGCCGCTCTGGGTGAGGCTCACCTCGGGGCGGCTGCCGAGCAGGCTGGGGCGCAGGTATTGGACTCCGCGCACACCCATGTAGATGACGATCGCTGCCGCGATCAGGCACAGGCCGATCCCGGCGATCCAGGCGAATGCGAGCGCCAGTCGATCGGTCCAGCGCCAGCTGAGTGGCGAGGAGCGCCGGCCGGGGCCGCTTTTCATCTCCCGCCCGGGGCGCATCGGGTCGGCGTAGACGGTGCTCATCCGCGCACCTGGTACTTGCGCAGGGGAAGCTTGATCAGGTAGCCGGAGACCGACAGGACCAGCGCCGAGAAGAGCAGCAGCAGGGCGAAGGCATAGAGCGCGGAGCCCAGGGCGGGCGCGGCGAGGCCTTCGTGGTAGTCGACGATCGTCGAGGCGAGGGTGCGGAAGGGCTCGAACAGGGCTGTGATCCCGTCGCTGAAGCGGGGGGCGAAGCTGCGGGAGCCCGAGACCATCGAGATCATGATCGCCTCGCCCAGGGCCCGCGCCGTCGCGAGCACGGCAGCCGCGACGATCGCCGGCCTGGCGGCCCTGAGGCTCACGGCGAGGATCGCGCGGACGGGATTGACGCCCAATGCGATCGCGCCCTCGCGCCACGAGTTGGGCACCGAGACGAGGGCCTCGCAGATCAGCGCGACCATGATCGGCGTGATCCTCACGGTGATGATCACGATCGCCACCAGCACACCCGCGCCAGTGAGCTCGACCGTGTTCTGCACCGAGACCTTCTCGGCCGGTGAGATCAGGTGGTTGCCCACGAAGGGCACCAGGACGAGGATGCCGATCAGCCCGTAGACGACCGAGGGCACCGAGGCCAGCAGCCGGATCACGGGGATCACGATCCGGCGCAGGCGGGCCGGCGCCAGCTCGACGATGAAGATCGAGGAGAGGATCGCCACGGTGATGCCGATCAGGACCGCCGGGATGGTGCACAGCAGGGTCCCGTAGACCAACGGCCAGGCGTTCAGGGTGTAGGCCGACGGCGGCGGGTTGAGGCTGGTCGCCTGCATCGTCTGGAACTGTTCTTCGATGCTCGTCCCCTTCGGCGCGGGACCGAGCCAGCCGAGGCCGTTGTGCTGAAAGATCGGCCAGGCGTGGACACCCACGAAGACGACCATCGCGACGACGCCGACAGCGATCAACAAAGCAACCGCGCCGAGCGTACGCTCGGCGCGGTTGTCAGGCCACGGATGGCGCAGGCGCTCCAACATCCCTGTTAGGAGATCGGAACCCACTGCGTCGCGATGATTTTCTTGGCAACGGGAGAGGCTTTGATCCAGCCGATGAAGGCCAGTGCCGCACCGGTCGCCTTGCCCTTCGTCACCTCGTAGAAGCGGGCCGTGCCCGAGTACTGACCCGAGATGACGGTCGAGCGGTTGCATCCGACGCCGTTCAGGCCGACTGCGTTGACGGTGCCTTTGTCCGACTGGTAGTTGGAGACGAAGCCGATCGAGTTCGGGTCGTTTTCAACCTGCTGGCGCATCAGACCCTCGGAGGGCTCTTCGGCGGCCAGAGTCGAGACTTTCTTGCCTTCCAGCAGCACTGTCTGGAAGTTCGTCAGAACGCCTGCGACCGAGGTGCGGCTGATGAGGTCGATCGTGCCCGACGCGGTGGCGCCGGAGACGCCGCTCCAGCTGCGTGTCTTGCCGGTGAAGATGGCGATTGCCTGCGCGGTCGTCAGGTTGGACAGCGAGTTCGCCTTGTTGGTGATCACGCAGATCCCGTACCTGGCGATCGGGTAGAAGACCAGTCCGGTGTCAGCTTCGAGCGGGTCCCGCGACACGTCGCCGATCGTCGTCTTGCCGGCTTTGACGTCATTGATCCCGATCTGCGCCCCACCTTGGGCGATCCGGAACTTGACTTTGTTCGGGTGAAGTTTCACGTACTTCTGAGCGAGCAGGGAGACGAGCGGGTAGGAGGCGGTGGCGCCGCTGATCGAGATTTTGGTGATCGCCATGGCGCCTGCCGGTGCCGCGATCCCGAGCACACCGGCCACCAGGAGGGCGGCGGTTAGACGGCGGGTGCGAGTCATGTAGGAGAGGCTCCGTTTCTTGTTCATTTGACAAAGGTTTGACATCTCAAGGTCCCGAACATATCATAATTCCCATAGTTTCGATCCAGATACCCTGTTTTGTGCAACTTATGCGATACATGAGGTTTACAAACGTCAGAGATCGACTCAGGACCATGGACCAGCCCCCCGAAAACCCCGAGCAGCACCAGGCCATCGCGCCGCCCGTCCGCCTGCCCTCCACGAGGGCGGGACTGGTGCTGGCAACGGTGATGCTGGCCATCGGCGTCGCCCTCGGCGCGGCCATCGGTCCGGCGCCGGACAGCTCCTTCGCTGGCGGCCCGTCTGCGTTCATGAAAAGCGTCCCGGCGCTGGTCGCCGTAATCGAGGCCCGCAACAGGGCGGCCGCCGCGGCCGCCGCGGCCGCTACCGCGCCGGCCGCACCTCCCGCGGTCGAACCCGCCGCGACGCCGGCGGCAACGAGCAACACACCGGCCAAAGTCGCCGAATCGACTCCCACGGAAGAAACCGAAGAACAGAGCTCCTCCTCCAAAGGAACCACGAAAACCAAAAAAGCGACGCTGCCGGCGATCAGGAACGTCTGGCTGATCCAGCTCGCCGGGACAGGCTTTGAAGCAGCCCAGTCCTCGGCCACGGCGGCACCCTACGTCGACACCCAGCTGATCCCCGCGAGCACCCTGCTGCCGGGCTGGTCGGCGATCCAGGCGACGGCCTTCGCAAGCGAGGCGGCGCTCGCCGAACCGCCGGCCGCGGGCTCGTCCCCGCCGCTGCTGCACACGATCGTCCAACCGCCCTGTCCGGAAGGAACGGCCGGTGCCGGCTGCGCCCCCGAAACCCCCGGGCAGCTGACGGCGGCCGACGAATTCCTCAAGGCGACGCTGGCCACCATCACCGGAACGACGCTCTACAAGGAAGGGGGCCTGGTCGTCGTGACGTTCTCGTCGGTCGGCCTGGCCGCCCAGTCTGAACTTCCCGCGGGAGCGTCGACATCGACGCTCACCTACCAGCCACCCAGTGGCGTGGCCCTGCTCTCGCCGTTCGCGAAGGCAGGCACGCGCTCGACGGTGAGCTTCAACCCAACTTCACCCAGGCAGAGCCTCGAAAAGCTCCTGCACTGAGGAAGACCCCCATCAACGACCGAACGGAGACCCCGTTGCACGCAACACAACCTGCCCACCCCAAGGCCGCCCTGTGGCTCGCCCTGATCGTGGGCTCGCTCGCACTGCTGCTGGCCGCACCTGCGGTCAGCCAGGCCGAAGAATCCAACCCCAACAACTACAACTGCATCGGCCAGCTCTCGGCGGGGACCCCGGAAGAAGGCAGCGAAGAACAGCAGGTCGCATATGCCTTCTACTGCGACGGCCAGATCACCGGCTACCAGCTGGCGGCCCAGGTGCCCGTCACGGGCATCTCGAGCCCCCCGCTGTTGACCGAACTGACGACGTCCGGGCTGACCGGCGGCGGCAAGGCACTCAACGACACGTTCTCCTGCTCGGGCGAAATTCCCGGGTACGCGCTGAACTGCGTCGGTGCGTCGACCAAGAACGGCTACGAGCTTGTCTCAGGGCAGTTCGCGATCGGCAAAAAGCTGTGCGTCGAGCCCCGCGTCGACCCGCTGCTGACGGTTACATACGCCTACCTCGAAAAAGGCGTGATCACACAGGC
>Ga0265327_10004420_pt1 | contig 12460 bp, 11 predicted proteins | sample 41621metaG_FD_202089 | JGI IMG/M metagenome (GOLD analysis project Ga0265327, IMG submission 202089) | Rhizosphere microbial communities from Carex aquatilis grown in University of Washington, Seatle, WA, United States - 4-16-21 metaG | ecosystem: Host-associated > Plants > Roots > Rhizosphere...
GAGTCCAATCGCGCCGGAAATGGCACTGGAGCAGCCGAATAGCCAACTCGTTCACCAGCAGCCGGTTGGCAACTAACGTCGCCTCGGGTTCGGCGAGACGGGCGGCACTTTGCCCCCGACGCCAAGCGGCCTTGCTGAAGCATGGTAACCCCTGATAATTTCATATGTTATGCCATTTTCGGGGCTGGAAGAACGAGTCGCCGAGATTCGTGGTCGGATCGAGGCCGCCGTGCAGCGCGGCGGGCACGGTCAGAGTGTGCGGCTGATCGCCGTCACGAAGACCCACGGCGCCGACGCCGTCGACGCCGCGTGGGACGCAGGACTGCGCGACGTGGGCGAGAACAAAGTGCAGGAAACGCTCGACAAGCTGCCCCTCGTGGCGCCGCGCGCGGCCGCGATGCGGTGGCACCTGATCGGGCACCTGCAGCGGAACAAGGTGAAGCACCTCGGGCACTTCGCGCTGCTGCACTCGATGGACAGCGGGCGGCTGGCCGATGCGGTGAACGAGTTCGGCGTGGCGCGCGGAACGCCGATGGACGTGCTGGTGCAGGTGAACATCGTCGGCGAGACGACGAAGGGCGGGTACGAGCCGTCGATGCTGGCGGAGGAAGCGGCGCGACTGAAACGCCTGAGCGGGCTGCGCGTACTGGGCGTGATGACGATGGCGCCGTTCGAAGCGAGCGAAGCGACGTTGCGAACGGTGTTCCGCGGCGCGCGCGCGGCGCGCGACGTGTTGCGGCAGGCGGGGCATCCGGCGACGGAGCTCTCGATGGGCATGTCGGGCGATTACGAGATGGCGGTGGAAGAGGGCGCGACGATGGTTCGCGTCGGCACGGTCCTGTTCGGAGCGAGGGCGTGATGAACGACGAAGGCTTTCATCTGACCCCTGTCGACGTACGGCGCTATGACTTCGGGTCGGCGCTGCGCGGATACGACAAGGCACGTGTGGACCAGCTGCGCGAGCAGGTGGCCGACGAACTCGAGCGCTTGAGCCGCGTGAACCAGGAACTCGAGGCGAAAGCCAAGGGCTTCCACGAGCAGCTCCGCGCGTTCCGCGAGCGCGACAAGGCGCTCAACGACGCGCTCATCTCGGCGCAGCAGCTGCGCGCCGAGACCAAGGAGCAGGCGGAGCGCGAGGCGCAGCTCGTGGTGCGCGAGGCGCACGCCGAAGCCGAGAAGATGGTCGAGGAGGCGCGCGGCGAAGTGCGGCGCCTGCAGGCCGAACTCGACGCGCTCGATCGCACGCGCCGCGCCTATCTCGCGCAGATGCGCACGATGGCCGAGCGCCATCTCGCCGAGTTGCAGGCGGCGGAGAGCGACGGGCAGGCGAAGACCGCCGAGGGCGCCCGCAAGAGCGGGTCATGGCTCGACGCCAAGGTCGAGGCGGAGTAGCGCAGTGACGAGCGTGGACGGGGCCGTGCTCCCGGTGGGAGGCGCGGCGCGCGAAGCGGGACACACGATGGTGGCGGTGGAAGGGGCCGTGCACGCGATCCGCGCGCGGACGGCCTTCGTGCCCGACGTCGCCGTGGTGCTCGGCACCGGTCTTGGCGCGCTCGGCGAGGCGATCGCCGCAGAGACGACGATCGACTACGAGGACATCACGGGCTTTCCGCTGTCGACGGTGGAGTCGCATTCGGGGCGCCTGTTGTTCGGCACCCTTGGCGGGCAGCGCGTGGTGGCGATGCAGGGGCGCTTCCATCGGTACGAGGGCTACTCGCTGCAGCAGGTGACGTTCCCGGTGCGCGTGATGCAGGCGCTCGGCGCGCGGACGCTCGTGGTGAGCAACGCCTGCGGCGGGATGAACCCCGCGTGGGAGGCGGGGGACGTGATGCTGATCACCGATCACATCAACCTGATCGGCGATAGTCCGCTCATCGGCGCGAACGACGACCGTTTCGGACCGCGGTTTCCCGACCTGAGCGATCCGTACGACGGTGTGTTGCAGGCGTCGGCGCGCGCCGTCGCGCGGGAGCGGGGGATCACGTTGCGCGAGGGCGTCTACGTCGCGGTCACGGGCCCGAACCTCGAGACACGCGCCGAGTATCGCATGCTGCGCACGCTCGGTGCCGATGTGGTGGGGATGAGCACGGTGCCCGAGGTGATCGTCGCGGTGCACGGCGGGATGCGCGTGCTCGGCGTGAGCATCATCACGGACATGTGCATTCCCGAGACGCTGGAACCGGCGACGCTCGAGCGGATACTCGAGACGGCGCGGCGTGCGGAACCGAACCTGACCGCGCTCGTGCGCGGCGTGCTGGAGCGGATGTGACGGAACGGAAGTACGAAGTGCTGCCGCCGGATCGCGCGGCGAACGACGTCGAACAGGAACTCCTCGCCCGCTGGCGCGAGGAGGGGCTCGTGGCGCGCGCGCTCGCGGGCAAGCCCGGCGCGCCGGAATTCGTGTTCTACGACGGTCCGCCGACGGCGAACGGCCGCCCGGGCATTCACCACGTGTTCGCGCGCACGGTGAAGGATCTGTTCAGCCGGCATCGCTCGATGCTCGGCTATCATGTGCCGCGCAAAGCCGGGTGGGACACGCACGGTCTTCCGGTGGAGATCGAGGTCGAGAAGGCGCTGGGCATCAGCGGCAAGCAGGACATCGATCGCATCGGCGTGGAGGAGTTCAACCGCCGCTGCCGCGAGAGCGTCTGGAAGTACCGCGAGGAGTGGGAGCGGCTCGTCGAGCGCGTGGCGCACTGGCTCGACTACAAGGATCCGTACGTCACGTACTCGAACAACTACGTCGAGAGCGTCTGGTGGGCGCTCAAGACGCTGCACTCGAAAGGACTGTTGGTGCAGGGGCACAAGATCCTGCCGTATTGCCCGAGGTGCGGGACGACGCTCAGCTCGCATGAGGTGGCGCAGGGGTACGAGGACGTTGAAGATCCGTCGGTGTATCTGGCGCTCGATCTCGTTGACGATCCAGAACGGGTGAACGGTGTACCGTTCACCGTGAACGGTACACCGTCCACTGCTGTTCGCCGTCGCCGGATCGTTGTATGGACCACCACGCCCTGGACGCTGCCGAGCAACGCCGCGCTCGCCGTGCATCCCGATCTGAATTACGTCGAGGTGAAGAAGAACGGCCGCGACGACTGGACGCTCATCATGGCCGAGTCGCGCGCGATCGCGGTGCTCGGGCAGGAGTGGCGCTCGAAGTGGGAAGTCGTGAACCGCTTCACGGGCAAGGAGCTCGAGGGGACGCGCTATCGCCGTCCGCTCGACTGGCTCGAGTATCCCGAGGGCGAGCACGAGGTGATCATCGCCGAGGATTTCGTCCTCGCCGATGACGGCAGCGGCGTGGTGCACATGTCGCCGGCGTTCGGCGCGGACGACTATGCGGCCGGACAGCGGCGCGGGCTCGCGTTCCTGCAGCCGGTGAATGCGCGCGGCGAGTTCCCGGCGGAGATGCCGGTGGTGGGCGGCAAGTTCGTGAAGGACGCCGACGCGCTCATTCTCGAAGAATTGAAGAAGCGCGACGTGCTCTGGAAGGCCGGGGTGCTGACGCACTCATATCCGCACTGCTGGCGCTGCCGCACGCCGTTGCTCTACTACGCGCGCGGCTCGTGGTTCGTGCGCACGACGGCGTTCAAGGAGCGCATGCTCGCGCGCAACGCGGCGGTGAACTGGAATCCGCCCGAGGTGGGCTCTGGGCGTTTCGGCGCCTGGCTCGAGAACAACATCGACTGGGCCATCTCGCGCGACCGCTACTGGGGCACGCCGCTGCCGGTGTGGGTGAACGACGCGGACCCGACCGAGATGGAAGTGATCGGGAGCTACGCCGAACTCGCGGAGCGGAGCGGGCGCACGCTCGGCGAGGACTTCGATCCGCACAAGCCGTTCATCGACGCCTACACGTGGCCCGCGAAGAGCGGCACCGGCACGATGCGCCGCGTGAACGAGGTGATCGACGCCTGGTTCGACTCGGGGGCGATGCCGTTCGCGCAGTGGCACTATCCGTTCGAGAACCGTGAGATCGTGGCGAAGGAGTACCCCGCGGATTACATCGCCGAGGGGCTCGACCAGACGCGCGGGTGGTTCTACTCGCTGCTGGCGATCGCGACCGGGCTCGGCGACGCGCTGCCGAACAACGCCGATCCGGTGAAGGCGGGCGACGCGGCCGCGCCGTACAAGGCCGTGGTGGTGAACGACCTCGTGCGCGACGCGAAGGGCCAGAAGATGTCGAAGAGCCGCGGCAACGCGGTGGACCCGTGGAGCGTGATGGAGCGCCACGGCGCCGACGCGGTGCGGCTCTTTCTCGTGGCGAGCAGCCAGGTGTGGACGCCGCGCAACTTCGACGAAGCGGTGATTCGCGAAGGGGCGGGGCGCTTTCTGCTCACGCTCAAGAACGTGTACAAGTTCTGGGCGGAGCTGGCGAACTTCGGGTGGACGCCGTCGGCGGATGATCCCACGCCGGCCGACCGGCCTGTGCTCGACCGCTGGGTGCTCGCGCAGTTGGCGAGCGTGGAGGCCGAGGCGAACCGGCATCTCACGGCGTACGACGCCACGAACGCGGCGCGCGCGGTGATGGCGTTCGTGGACGACGACGTGAGCAAGTGGTACGTGCGCCTCTCGCGCGACCGCTTCTACGACACGTCGTCGCCGGACAATCGCGCGGCGTTCGCCACGTTGCACGAGGTGCTGACGGTGAGTTGCCGGCTCCTCGCGCCGTTCGCGCCGTTCGTGACGGACTGGATACACCGCGAGTTGACCGGCGCATCGGTGCACCTCGCAGATTACGTGCGCGCGAATCCGTTCGCGGCGCCGGGAAGCGCGGCGGCGACGGCGGGCGACGTGGCGGGGATGCCCGACCTGCGCGCGCTGGCGACGCTGGGCCGCGCGCAGCGCGAGGCCGTGGGCATCGGCGTGCGGCAGCCGCTCGCGGCGATGACGGTGTTCGCCCTCGCGCGCGAGGCGAAACTCGACGCGGCGCTCGTCGCGTTGTTGAAGCAGGAGTTGAACGTCAAGGATGTGCGCGTCGCGCACGACTTCTCGGAGATCGGCTCCGCCGAGGCGAAGGCCGATTTCAAGGTGCTCGGCAAGAAGGCGGGCAAGGACATGAAAGCGCTCGCGGCGGCCATCGAAGCGTGGCCCGCCGAGACGGTGTTGCAGGTGTTCTTCGGCGCGACGGTGAATGCCGCCGTCGAGGAGCGGGTGTACGCGGTGGGCCCCGACGACGTGAAGATCACGCTGCGCGGGGTAGGAACGGATGGACGGTGGGCAGTGGCGCTCGACGCCGCGATCACGCCCGCACTGCGCACGGAAGGCATGGCGCGCGAACTCGTGAGTCGCGTGCAGCGTTTGCGAAAGGAGACGGGGCTCGCGGTGAGCGACCGCATCCGTCTCGAGATCGCGGGACCCGACGCGGTGCAGGCCGCGGCGGAGGAATACCGGCAGTGGATCGCCGGCGAAACGTTGGCCGTGTCGGTCGCCGTGGGTGCGGCGATCGCCAGCGGATCAGAGGCGGTCGCCGTCGAACTCGACGGCGCCACGGCGCACATAGCTCTCACCAGGGATCGCTGACGATGTCCGGAACCACGAGTGGCGAGAAGAAGTTCAAGCCGATGTCGAAGAAGCAGATCACGTACTTCGAGAAGCGGCTCCTCGAGGAGCGCAAGCGCGTGCTGAAGGAACTCGGCACGTTCGACGAGACCTTCGGCACCGCGTCGCAGCAGGGCGCCGACGGCGACCTGTCGTCGTATTCGTTCCACATGGCCGACCAGGGCACCGACGCCATGGAGCGCGAGAAGGCGTTCCTCTTCGCCTCCAAGGAAGGGCGCTTCCTGTGGCACGTCGACCAGGCGCTGCGCCGGCTCTACCGCAAGCCCGACACGTTCGGCCAGTGCCACCAGTGCGGCGGCGAGATCGCCTTCGAGCGGCTCGACGCGCTCCCGCACGCGCGGTTCTGCATCGATTGCAAGCAGCGCGAGGAAGATGCCAAGAAGTAATGCGTACGCGCCGATGTTCTGGGGCGTCGGCGCGACGGTGGTGGCGGGCGACTTCGCGACGAAGTGGCTGGCGTCCGAACGTCTCCTGCCACCGTATCTGCCGCGCGAGGTGTTTGGGAACGCGCTGCGGCTGACGCTCGTGTACAACCCCGGCGCGGCCTTCGGCCTGCACCTCGGTCCGCAGTCGCGCCTCATCTTCAGCGCGCTCGCCGTCGCGGCGCTCGCGCTGCTCTGGCAGCTCTACCGCACGACGCGCGACGGCGACTGGGTGCGGGCGCTCGCGCTGGCGCTCGTCTGCGGCGGCGCGCTCGGCAACCTGCTCGACCGCCTCCGCTCCCCGCGCGGCGTCGTCGATTTCATCGACATCGGCATCGGGACGTCGCGCTGGCCGACCTTCAACGTGGCCGACATCGCGGTGACGTGCGGCGCGGTATTGCTGGCCCTCGTGCTGTGGCGCGAGGATGCCGAGCCTTCTCCGACCGAGCCGCTGCATGGACACGACGCACCAGTTCACGGCTGACGCCGACACCGACGCCGGTTCACGGCTCGACCTCTTCGTCGCCAAGCACGCCGATCTCTCCCGCACGCAGGCCGCCACGCTGATCGCCGGCGGCCGCGTGACGGTGAACGGCGCCGCGGAAAAGGCGAGCTATCGCATGGAACCCGACGACGCCGTCACGGTGACGGTGACGGCGGTGAGCGAACGGCCGGTGATCGGCGAGGACATCCCGATCAGCGTCGTCTTCGAGGACGACGACCTGCTCGTGGTCGACAAGGCGGCGGGGATGGTGGTGCATCCCGCGCCGGGCAACTGGACCGGGACGCTCGTGAACGCGCTCAAGGGACGCGGGCAGGGGCTCGCCGAGAACGGCGCCGACGAGCGCGCCGGCCTCGTGCACCGTCTCGACAAGGACACGAGCGGGCTGCTCGTCGTCGCGAAGAGCGAGCGGGCGCACCGCGTGCTCAGCAAGGCGATCGCCGACCGGCGCATCTCGCGGCGCTACGCCGCGATGTGCTGGGGGCACCTCGACGGCGACACGCTCACCGTCGAGAAGCCGATCGCGCGCGATCCGAACGACCGCACGAAGATGGCGGTGGGCGCGGAAGGGCGCGCGGCGCGCACCGATTTCGTGCGGCTCGCGCGGTTCGAGTCGTGCGACTTCCTGCGCGCCCACCTGCACAGCGGGCGGACGCACCAGATCCGCGTGCATCTCTCGTCGGTCGGTCACCCCGTGGTGGGTGACGACACCTACGGGGGCGGCGGGGCCCGGCGGCTGGTGGCCCTGGCGCCCAAGCGGCATTTCCTTCACGCGGCCTGGCTCGTCTTTCAACACCCGGTGTCGGGGGAGACGCTGGACTTCCGGTCGCCGCTGCCGGAAGATCTTCGGGTCTCCCTGGCAGCCATCGCGCAGATGCCCGAGTTGATTGCCCACCCCGATCCCCTGGAGTACCTTGGCTTCTATAGAGTCGACGGCTGAAGCGGGGGCCCGGCGGGTCCTGCTTTTCCGGGCGGCGGGGCGACTGTGCGCCTGCGACCTGGACGCCGTTCGCGAGATCGTGAACGGGCGTCCCAGTACGCGGTTGCCGGGGACGCCGGCGTGGGTGGACGGGTTGATCAACGTGCGCGGCACGCTCGTGACGGTGGTCGACCTGGCGGTGCGGTTCGGCGCGACGCGCGGGGCGGAGGCGCAGGGGTCGATCGTGATCGTGCAGGGCGCCGGCAAGGTGTTCGGGATGCGGGTGGACGGCGTGCGTGACGTGCGGACGCTCGCGCCGGACGCGCTCGAACCGGTGGACGCGCAGCGCGACGCCGGCGGGGTGGTGATGGCGCTCGCGCACGTCGACGCGCATGGCGGCGCGGCGGGCGGCGAGAGCGCGCTGCTGTGCGACATCGAGGCGATCGCGCGCGAAGCGCTCGCCGTGCAGGATGGAACAACCACACACGGGTGAGGAAACGGTGGCTCCCACGGTGCTGATCTGTGACGACGCGATCTTCATGCGGACGATGGTCGGCGACATCCTGCAGCAGGCGGGATTCGAGATCGTCGGCGAGGCGGAGACCGGGGCGCAGGCGGTCGAGAAGTACAAGCAGCTCAAGCCGGATCTCGTGACGATGGACATCGTCATGCCCGACATGGGGGGCATCGACGCCGTGCGCGCGATCACGAAGTTCGACCCCGACGCGAAGGTGGTGATGTGCAGCGCGATGGGGCAGCAGGCGCTCGTCGTCGAGGCGATCCAGGCGGGCGCGAAGGACTTCGTGGTGAAGCCATTCCAGCCAAGCCGCGTGCTGGAGGCGGTGCAACGGGTGCTGGGGTGAGCGCGGGCCGCCCCGGCGGGGCGGACGCGCGCGCACGCGAGGCGCGATGACCATCGACCCGCAGCGCTACGCGGAACTCTTCCGCACCGAGAGCCGCGAGCAGCTCTCGGCGATCAACCGCAACCTGCTCCTGCTCGAACAGGGGGGCGACGACCAGGAAGCCCTCGGCGCCGTCTTCCGCGCCGTGCACACCTTCAAGGGGATGTGCGCGACGATGGGCTATCACGCCGTCGCCGAGTTCGCGCACGAGTGCGAGTCGCTCCTCGATCGCGTGCGGCGCGGCGAGCAGTCGCACACGCCCGAGCTGATGGACGCGCTGTTCGCCGCGGCCGACGCGCTCGAGGGGTCGCTCGAAGACGTCTCCGACACCTCGGGCACGACGCCGGCCATGACGCAGGCGCTCCAGCGGCTGCACGACGTCGCGGGGGGGAGCTCGACGAGCGAGTTCCGCGCGATGCGCCTCTCCGGCGGCGCGCTCGTGGAGGTCGCCGACAGCGATCCGCTCGAGGGGCCGGGCGTGATCGTGCGCGTGCGGCAGCGCGCCGACACCATGCTCCCCGGCGTGCGTGCCTACCTCGCGGTGACCAAGGCGCGCGCTCTCGGCGAGGTCGCCGCGATGTCGCCCACCGAGGATCTGCTGCGCGAGGCGACGACGCCGCAGGCGTTCGCGCTCCGCCTCCTCACGGAGGCGACGCCCGAGGCGATCGAGGCGGCGATCCGCTCGGCGGGCGACGTGGAGCACGTCGAGGTCGACGCGAGCGGCCATACGCGCCGCACGACGCGCGCGACGATCGAAGTGGTGGCCGAGGGCGAGGAGCCGTCGCGCGCGCCGTCGGCGAGCGCGGCGAACGCGCCGGCCATGCGCCCGACGCGTCACGTGCGCATCGACCTCTCGCGGCTCGACACGCTGATGAACCTCATCGGCGAGCTGGTGATCACGCGCGGCCGGCTGCTGCAACTCTCGGCCGGCATCGGTGACGCCGCGCTCGACGACGCGATGCAGCAGGCGTCGCGCCTCATCGCCGACCTGCAGGCGGAGATCATCACGAGCCGCATGGTGCCCGTCTGGCAGGTGTTCGACCGCTTTCCGCGCCTCGTGCGCGACGCGGCGCGCCAGGTGGGGAAGGACGTGAACTTCGTGATCGAGGGGAAGGACATCGAACTCGACCGGTCGCTCCTCGACGAGATCGGCGAGCCGCTCGTGCACCTGCTGCGCAACGCGATCGACCACGGCATCGAGACGCCGGAGGCGCGGGCCGCCGCGGGCAAGCCGCGGGCGGGGCGTCTCGTGCTGAGCGCGGCGCGCGACCGCTCGGCGGTGCTCATCCGCGTGAGCGACGACGGCCGCGGCGTCGATCGCGCGAAGGTGCTCGCGAAGGCGAAGGCGGCCGGCATCGTCGACGCGGGCGTGAAGGCGCTCGACGACGAGCAGCTCCTCCGCTGCATCGCGCAGCCGGGCTTCTCGACCGCCGACGCGGTGAGCGGCCTCTCGGGGCGCGGCGTGGGCGTCGACGCGGTGCACACGAAGGTGCGCGTGCTCGGCGGGCACGTGGAGATGAAGAGCGTCGAGGGGCAGGGGACGACGATGACGCTGCGCGTGCCGGTGACGCTCGCGATCGTGCGCGCCCTCCTCGCCCGCACGGGCAACGAACGCTACGCGCTCCCGCTCACGCACGTGCGCGAGACGCTCGAGTACGCCGACGGCACGGTGCAGCAGGTGCGCGGCAAGGACGTGCTCGTGCTCCGCGACGAGGTGCTCCCGCTCCTCGACCTGCGCGAGGTGGTGCGGCAGGGGGGCGAGCCGGAGACGGGGCGCGAGATCGTCGTGATCGAGCGCGGCGAACGGCGGTCGGGGCTCGTCGTGGACGAGCTGATCGGCCAGCAGGACATCGTGGTGAAGCAGTTCGACGCGCCGCGCGACGGGCTCGCGCTGTTCAGCGGCGCGACGATCCTCGCGGACGGCGCTCCGGCGCTGATCGTGGACGTGGGTAGCCTCTTCCAGGGGAATTGACGCGTGGATGACATCCGGCAACTGAAGGCCCGGCAGCTCGACGCGCTGCGCGAGGTCGCGAACATCGGCGCGGGGCATGCGGCGACGGCGCTGTCGCAGATGACGGGCCAGACGATCATGATCAGCGTGCCGCACCTCACCATCGCGCCGCTGGCCGAGGTGCCCAACCAGATCGACGCGAAGGAGGAGCCGGTCGCCGCCGTGCTCATGAAGATGCTCGGCGACCTCACGGGCCTCACGATGCTCGTGCTCGCGCGCGAGACCGCGCTGCGCGTGGCCGGCCTCATGATGCGCCGCCCCACCACGGAGCTGGGCGAGATCGAACAGTCGGCCATCAAGGAGGCCGGGAACATCCTCAGCGCCGCGTACCTCAACGCGCTCAGCGAATTCCTCGGCATGATCCTGCTGCCGTCGCCGCCGTCGCTCGCGATCGACCTGAGCGACGCCGTGCTGAACGCGAGCTACCTCGAGATGTCGGGGAGCGACGACGTCGTCTTCTGCGTAGAGAGCGAGTTCTACCTCACCGAGGCCGGCGAGCGCCTGCGCGGCTTCTTCCTGCTGATGCCCGACGTGTCGAGCCTCAACGCCATCCTGCGCGCGATCCGCGTCGACTGACCGGCGCATCCGTGGCCGCTCCCCTCGCTTCCGAACGTGACCGCGCGACGCTGCTGAGTTTCGCGCGTCGCATCGATCCGTCGGACGCGGGCGCGCACAACAACCTCGGCGTCCTCTACTACAACAAGGGGCTGTACGAGGAGGCGGTCGCGGCGTTCACGAAGGCGCTCGAGCTCGACCCCAAGATGCAGACGGCGCAGCGCAACCTCGAAGTCGCCTACTTCAGCACGGGATTCTACGACAGCCGCGTGGCGCTGCTGCGCGACCGGCTCCGGCTGCGCGTGGACGACCGCGAGGCGCGCTGGGAGTTGGGGCGCGCCTACGCGCTGCTCGGGCAGACCGAGGAAGCGATCGCCGAGTTCACGGCGCTCCTGCGGCATCATCCCGGCGACATCGGCGCGATCGTGCAGCTCGGGCTCGCCGAGAAGGCGAGCGGGAGCCTCGGCGAGGCGCAGCGCTGGTTCGAGGAGGCGCTCGCGCACGATCCGTCGAGTTCGGTCACGCACTTCTACCTCGGCGAGGTGCTCTACAACCAGGGGCGCGCCGAAGACGCATTGCACGAACTGCAGCGCGCCGTGGAACTGAATCCCGAGAATCCCGACGCGCACTTCCTGCTCGGCTTCGTCTACGGCGAACTCGGCCGGCACGACGAAGCACGGGCGTCGAGCAAGCGCGCCGTGCAGCTGAACCCGACGCTCTCGCGGGCGCAGGCGAACCTCTCCATCGATCAGTACAGCGAGCACAAGTACGAGCAGCTCGTGCCGGGGCGGCAGGAACGCCGCACGCATCGCATGATGCAGGTGGCCGAGGGGGAACGGCTCGCGCACTACACGCTCGGGCTCGCGTACCGGCAGAAGGGCTATCTCGCCGAGGCGGAGCGCGAGTACCAGGCGGCGCTCGAGCGCGGCGAGGACCGCGGCCTCGTGCTGCAGGCGATGGCCGAGCTGCACCTGCTGCGCAAGGACCCCGCGGCGGCGCTCGTGCTGTACGAGGAGCTCGTCGCCTCGGAGCCGGAGAGCCCCAAGCTCTGGAACGAGCGCGGCGTGGCCCTGCACCAGGGCGGCAACTATGCCGGCGCGGCCGAGAGCTACCAGCGCGCGCTCGCGGTCGACCCGCGGTATGCGATCGCGCTGAACAACCTCGCCATCGCCCAGTACCACAGCGGCGACCGCGACAGCGCGATCGACGCCTTCCGCGGCGCGCTCGACGCGAACCCCGCGTTCGTGAAGGCGCGGCTCAACCTCGCGCTCCTCCTCACGAAGAACCGCCGGTACCAGCTCGCGCTCGAGGCGTACCGCCAGGTGCTCGGCAGCGAGCCCGAGCAACCGGTGGCGTGGAACGGCGTGGGGCTCGTGCTCTCGGAACTCCGCAAGTTCGAGGACGCGCGCAACGCCTTCGCGCGCGCCATCGAGGCGCGTCCCGAGTTCGCCGAGGCGCACTACAACCTGAGCTTCACGCTCTCGAACCTCGGCGACTTCGAGGGCGCGCTGCGCGAGACGAAGCGGGCGCTCGAACTCGACCCGTACTACGTGGCGCAGAAGTTCTCGCTGGCGATCGACCTCGAGT
>Ga0265327_10004421_pt1 | contig 12456 bp, 12 predicted proteins | sample 41621metaG_FD_202089 | JGI IMG/M metagenome (GOLD analysis project Ga0265327, IMG submission 202089) | Rhizosphere microbial communities from Carex aquatilis grown in University of Washington, Seatle, WA, United States - 4-16-21 metaG | ecosystem: Host-associated > Plants > Roots > Rhizosphere...
TATAGCAAGGGTAATGAGCTGACCACTGCCCATAAACAATAATCAAAATCCCCAAGGCTGATGATTTAGCCTTGGGGATTTTTATTTGCATAGTATTTCTCAACAAAAGCAGACATTGGAAATGTTTGAACGTTTCCTAACGACCCAATGCAGCCGCTAATCATCTACCCCCCACAAGTATTACCCACTTGAATACCACACAGTAGAGCGCAATACTGTTTGGATCAAAGCAGAGAATCACAGCTATATGTGCGATACCGCACATACGGAAGCCGCCAACAAACGCGAGAATATTTTGCTTATCTCAGGACAGGAAAAGACTACCCTCAACATCAGTTTTAGTTGGCAGGATTCTTCCGTTATTTAACCAAACCGATAAATGTCAATGGATTCATGGACACGGTGGACGTGGCATAGGAATTTGCAAAAACGAGATCGGCCATGTCAATAACAATGCAAGCGTAGCGGGAGAATTATGATAGATCGTGCCCTTGATATACGTAATGCCAGCATCCTGATCGTTGACGATCAAGAGGCTAATGTGCAATTACTTGATCAGTTATTGGCCGAAGCCGGCTACACCCACATCACTTCAACGACGAATCCGCAAGAGGTCTGTGCGCTGCATCGCAAAAATGGCTATGACCTGATCCTTCTGGATTTGCAGATGCCTGAAATGGACGGTTTTCAGGTAATGGAAGCCCTCAAGACAAATGCCGCTGATACCTACCTTCCGGTTATCGTACTGACGGCCCAGCCTGGTCACAAGCTAAAAGCCCTGGAAGCTGGTGCTAAGGATTTCATTAGTAAACCATTCGATTTGGTCGAAGTTAAAACACGTATCCATAACATGCTGGAAGTAAGGTTGTTGTACAAAAAACTTGAGAACTACAACCATGTGTTGGAACAAACAGTGCAGGAACGCACAGCCGAGTTGCAAGAAAGTGAAGCGCGCTACCGTAGCATTACCGAACTATGCTCCGATTGGTACTGGGAACAGGATTCGTCAGGGAAATTTACCAAGCTATACGGTCCGGTTCAGGAAATGCTCGGTATTGTAGTTGATCCATTAGTGGGCGAACCCAGTAAGGAAGTGCCGGCTGGCTGGAACGAGATGGAGCGTGAGCTACTGCAGGCAAAAATAGCAGCCGGGGAGCCTTTTCTGGATTTCCTGATCAACCGTACCAATACAGATGGCTCGCAACGACAATTTAGAGTCAGCGGAGAGCCCATGTTCGATCGGACCTGCAGCATCATCGGTTACCGCGGAGTCGGTGTTGAGATTATTTCACAGGAGTAAGTGGCTGGGGATCAGCTACTTGGCATGCTTGTAGCCGAGTTGCATTCTATCCTCATCCGTAACGGCACGCCATTCCTCACAGGTAACGCGACGTCGCTAAGGTCGTAGGCGAGTATGGTTTGCAAAGGGAATTAAGTTGCGACTTGCTTGAGTTTGCTGATGTCTATCAGCGTAATGCGCAACATTGCGGGTAAATCTGATCTCTGCCATTTTATACAGTGGACATAGGCATGAAAGATAGCGCTGTCATCACGGATCATCGACAGGTCAAATTCATGTTTTTCAGCTTCTGTGTTTCCCATCACGTTCATAAATAAGCGATGCCAACGATCTTTGTCTTGGGGTGCAACATAATGGGAAAAACGCCTGCCAAGCAGCCTGAAGCGTTCAATGCCGAGCAATGCACTCCCAGTCAAATTGAGTTCGCTGATCAGGCCTTCGCGGCTCAGCGTGATATAACCAACTGGTGAAAATTCATAATAATCCAGATAGCGATCTCGCGATTCTTCCATGGAATTGTGGGCTCTTCGCAACTCCTCATTCTGCATTTCAAGCTCTACCTTATGCACCAGTAGCTCATGCATTAGTACCTCGGCGGGCTCGGCAGAAGATATTGGGGGAGATAAGTTTACTACCAGTGCTTCGGCCGCATTCCTTAGGATCGCGCGACGGTCGACTCCTTTTCGCTTCTCGTTCATGGCATATTTTCCTTACCTGATTCGGTATCAATATCCTTGGTTGCCAACAGAATCAAGGAAGGTTCACTCGACTTGCCAAAAATACGGCGAGCACTCAATATGATCTTGTGGCGCCCAATGATGGGGAAATCATGCTCAACGACATAACCCTCAACCGCCCGATCGCGCGGCAAAATGATTTCTAACAATTCGCGCAACGAAGGAATATCCCATTGGCCGTTACCCAGATCATAAACCTTGTGGCCTACGGTGTCTGCGACTGTCACTTTAAAAAATTGGTAGAACGCACGATTGGCAGAAACCACCTGTAAATCCGCATCCATCACCAGTAGCGGTTCGCGTACCGTATCCACAATGTTCTCAGCCAGCTCGCGTGCCAGTTGCACAGCGGTTTCGGCAGCAATACGTTTGCTGATGTCGGTGAAGGTCAGCACCACCCCCTCAATGACGTTATCAAGAGTGCGGTAGGGCTGAATACGCATCAGATACCACTCCCCACTATGAGATTGCACCTCAATTTCGAACGGTACCAGCGTTTCGAGAACGGACTGCGCCTTGGTCAGCAGGTCTTCTCCATCCAGGTTACATTTAATGTCGGCCAATGGTCGGCCCACATCCGAAGCCACTAAACGGTAAATACTGATCGCCTCACGCGTGAATCGCCGAATCACCATATGCTCGTCCAGGAACACGGTACCGATATTGGTATTATCGAGCAGATTTTTCATATCATTCTGCATACCCGCCAACAGTTCAATCTTTGATTGCAGTTCGGCATTGACCGTAATCAGTTCCTCATTGACCGACTGCATTTCTTCCTTGGAAGTTTCAAGTTCTTCATTGGTGGATTGAAGCTCTTCATTAGTAGACTGTAACTCTTCATTGGTAGACTTGAGCTCTTCGTTGGTCGCCTGTTGCTCCTCGATAATGGCTTGCTGGTTTTCCTTGCTATAGGCCAGCTCACGCTCCAGCACTTCGATACGTCCTAAGTCGATTGGCTTGGCCGGAGTTTTACCCTTGGGGTTGAGGTGGGTAGGTGCAATGTCCTGAAAACTCACCAGCAACAGCTTCTGATCACCATCAATACCAGACAGAGGACGAACGCTCAAATTCACCGGCGTAAAGTCACCATTCGTTTTGACTTGTAATTCTCGATTAAGCGTCGGCATATTCTGGGTGCTGGCTGCATGAATAGCGGCACGGAGTTCAATCTCCAGCCCTTCGCGTGCCATTTCGATCACATTCAGGCTGGCTTGTCCTGGCGCCGGACGCAGGTATTTACCTGTCTCTCCATGCACATAAACCATATCGCCTTTATAGTCAGTGATCACCGATGCCGGGGCGAAAAATTGAATCAACAGTTTGCGCGCCAGTTCCGTCAGGTTAGGTTCCTTGGTTTTTTTCATAATTTCCTCTGGCACTTTGTCTCCTGTTCCTTTTGCCCATGTCATCGGACTGGTCAACATTGCACGAGAGGAGGACGCGCTGTTTATTGCGAGATAGAACTTCCATTTGCGGTTGAACGCTGAAAACAACTCCGTGTGATTACCGATACTCTCAGATGGTGACAGGAAAAGCACGCCTCCAAGCTTAAGTGCATAGTGAAATACAGAAATTAAACGGTTCTGAAGCTCCGGTTCAAGATAGATCATCAGGTTGCGGCAACTGAGCAAATCCAGTCTGGTGAAAGGCGGCTCTTTAATTACATTGTGAACAGCGAAGACTACCATCTCTCGGATTTCCTTCTTTATCCGATACCCTGTTTCTTCTTTGACGAAAAATCGACGTAACCGTTCAACGCTGACATCCTGAACGATATTGGATGGATAAATACCAGCGCGTGCGATGGCGATGGCATCATCATCCAGGTCGGTACTGTAGATATTCACCTTGTACTCTTGATGTAGCTCATCCATTAGCTCCCGTAGCAGGATCGCTATGGAGTAAGCTTCTTCACCAGTGGCACACCCCGCCACCCAGACACGAAACACATAGTCTTCCGGTTTGTTTTGGAACAGTTGTGGCAGAATTTCTTTTTGTAGTAAGACAAAAGCCTCTGAATCACGGAAAAAGCTGGTGACATTGATCAGCAACTCCTTGAACAGTGCATGCACTTCCGTCGGATTCTCCTTGAGATAGCGGAGATACACTTCGCTGTCTTCAATATTGTGCTGTGCCATGCGTCGTTCTATGCGGCGACCTATAGTGCTTTTTTTGTACAGCGAAAAATCCTGGCCGGTAACGCTGCGTATATGCATCAAAATACGCACCATACTGCTGACCACCGCTGGCACAGGGGGCACATCTTGAGCGAACCCGCGTATACGCGCACCGGAAATAATCACTTCGGCCATTTTTTCAACCGGTAATATGTGGTTCGCATAACCAGCCGCGATGGCGCTGGAGGGCATACCGTCATATTTTGCTGTAGTCGGCTCTTGCACCAGGGAAACACCACCGGCACCTACAATGGCACGCAACCCCAAGGTGCCGTCTGAGCCAGTGCCGGACAGAATAACGCCCACAGCATTTTCGCCTTGATCCTCGGCCAGTGAGCGCAGAAACTGATCTATAGGCAAACGTTGTGCATGCGGCTCGTCAGGCACGCTAAGTTGCAGCCTGCCATGGAAAATTGCCATGTCACGGTTGGGCGGAATGATATAGACACTGTTAGCGTGAACCTGCATTTGATCCGTCACTTCAATGACGGGCATCGTCGTGGTGCGTTGCAGGATTTCTGTCAACATGCTTACATGATTAGGCGAAAGGTGCGAGACCACCACGAATGCCATGCCAATATCTGCTGGAGTATGGCGGAAGAACTGTTCGAAAGCTTCAAGTCCGCCGGCAGAAGCACCTATACCAACGATAGGCAATTTTCCAACCCCAAACTTTTCCACTTCAGTAAACTTTGCTGAAGGCTGATGAACTGGCTTCCCATTATTTTTTGCAGCAACCATAAAGGTTCGTTTCACATAGGCGCCAGAAATAATGGGACATTACCCCATATTTTCCCGGATATTGTCAATCTGGGATTGCACAATTAAATATCATGCAAAATCAAGCAGTCACGAATTATTTTTTTATTTAGCCATACACAATCAAAAAGGGCTTCCAACTTGTGCGCCCCATGACGGAATCTTGATACTGGAAATTGCTGATTTATTACTCAGCGACTTACTAAAAGAAGCAGTCAAAAGGTTAAATGAGCGGTATAGTGCATATTCGTGGGCTATTGATACACAACAAATTGCTTCATCCACACAACGCCAAATGCAATCAAAAATTCAGTTTATTGACGACATAATGTAGATTGAGGAGATTGATAATGTCCAATCCACAAGATCCTCACCAGAACCACCTGCTGGATACCCTCCCGCAAGCCGAATACGACCGCCTGCTTCCAAGCCTAGAACTGGTCGAGTTGCCGCTCAGTCAAGTACTCTATGAGTCGGGGGAAAAGTTGAAGTATGTCTATTTCCCCACAACATGCATCATCTCATTGCTCTACATCATGGAAGACGGCGCATCAGCCGAAATCGCGGTGGTGGGCAATGAGGGGATACTCGGTATTTCGCTGTTTATGGGCGGCGAGACCACACCCAGCCGTGCCATTGTGCAAAGTGCAGGCTACGCCTACCGCCTGAAGTCGCAACTGCTGAAGAATGAATTTAATCGTGCCGGGCCGGTAATGCGGCTACTATTACGCTACACTCAGGCACTTATCACGCAGATGGCGCAAACTGCGGTATGCAACCGCCATCATTCAGTGGACAAGCAGTTATGTCGCTGGCTGTTACTGAGTCTGGACAGGTTACACGACAATAGTCTGAGCATGACTCAGGAACTGATTGCCAACATGCTGGGAGTGCGGCGTGAGGGTGTCACCGAAGCCGCAGGAAAACTGCAACGAGCAGGATTGATCGAATATACGCGGGGTAAGATCACGGTGGTGGATCGCCCCGGCCTGGAAGCATATTGCTGCGAATGTTATCAGGTAGTCAAATCGGAATTCGATCGCCTGTTGCCTTCTCTGCATGTGATTGCAAATTGATGTAGCCGAGTTTAAGGTTGTGTGCATATCTGGCCTTTTGTCCTGGCATCAGCTTCCACATAACGAAAGACGAAAAAAAGACGCCTGCGGGCGTCTTTTTTCACTGCCTTTTTTCACTACCTATATCCCGGCATACCATTCGTAACCTTCATCTTCCCAGTAGCCGCCTTTGCCGCCGCGAATATGGTCGAAATCTTTCACCAGTTCTATTTTCATCAGATACTTGGCATGTTTATAGCCGAGTTGTCTTTCTATCCTTACCCGTAACGGCGCGCCATTCTTCACCGGTAACGCAGCGTCGTTGAGGTCGTAGGCGAGTATGGTTTGCGGGTGATAGGCATCGTCCAGGTCTACGCTTTCGTAATAAGTGCTGTCCTTCACCTCTTTTTTAGGCTGTTGACCGGAATCATCATCATCGTCGTCTTCATCCATCGGGTCGGCGCAACGGAATACCACGTATTGCGTATCCGGTAGCGGTTTTACTAGCGCCAGGATGTGGTGCAGAGGGACGCCTTTCCATTTGCCGATGGCGCTCCAGCCTTCCACGCAATCATGGCGGGTGATCTGGGTACGCGACGGCAGTTTGCGCAGATCGGCGAGGCTGAACTGCATCGGTTTCTCTACCAGACCGCTAACTTCCAGCTTCCAGTCGGCAAAGTTGTTTTTGAGCAGCGCGTCATATTGCTCGCTATTGGGCATGATGGTGCCGTTGCTGCGGAAACTGGCGCGGATGTCGGCTGGTGTGAACTCCTGCGCCATGGCAGCCCGCCCGGTGACCAGTTTTTGCGCAGCCCGGCTCAGGTTCTGCGCACTCTCCAGTGCCCCCACGAATGTGCTGTTACTGGTCAGGCGGTCGCAGGCACTGAGCACGGTCGCCCCTAACGCCGCGAGGCTGAGACGCAGGAAACGGCGGCGCGGAGGTTGACTCTCAAGCTGCATTTGCAACTGTTTTTCACGAGTGCGGCGTTTCATCATGAGTGCTTCTCCGTCTTGTCATGCGTCTGTGGCGGTAGCCGGTATTGCCCGGTGATCATGGAGCGCATGTTGTTCCACAGCCCGGTGATGATGACTTCGAACACATGCACGAACACAAAACCGATCAAGCCTAATGCCGCCAGAAAGTGCAGCGTCCGTGCCGATTGCCGCCCGCCCAGCACATCTACCCAGCCGCCATTGAATAGCGCATCCAGCCGCGGCGACATCGCCAGACCGGCTACCACGATCAGCGGCAACAGGCCGAATATCACCAGCAGATAAGCCAGATTCTGCAGCACGTTATAACGCTTCACCGCCTCGCCGGATGGGTGTTTCAACAACAGATGGTCTTTGATGGAGGCGCCGATGTTGCGCAGCTCCTGCGCCGTCGGGATCATGTCGCGCCGCAGATGGCCGCTGAAAATGGCGTAGGCGATATAGGCGATGCCGTTGAGCACGAATATCCAGGCGAATGCCAGATGCCAGTTACGTGCCATGGAAAGCCATTGTCGACCGGGAATGGTGGCCCAGGACGGGAAAGCCCGGTCGCTGAGCTGTGCATCGCCGACTTCATGCGACGCGCCCAGCACGCCATTGGTATCGAAGCTATGGCCGCCTATGGTGGTGTACCCATGCAACTCGCCATTCGCACCTTCCACGGCATGGATAGATAACAGCGGGACCGAATTGGAATCTTTACCCCAATACAGGTTAGGGTGTGCGTTGAAGATGGTCAGGCCGCTCATCAACATCAGGAAAAAACTCAGCACATTGATCCAGTGCATGATGCGCACCGGTAACCGGTGCCGGTAGAACATCACAGGTTTGGCGGCGCGCTTGGTCGCAGGTACAGCGACATTGGCTTCAGTTGGCAATGAAATTCTCCCCTAAGCTACGAACCAGTTAGTCGAACTAGCGTCATAAACCTGACAACAATGACTGAAGGCTGGCGCGATGGTCTGTCACCATGACGCTAAATTTACCATTCAAAACAAATGATACGCGCTCATGAATGTATCACAACGTAAATGTATTCAAGATTACGGTTTTCGCGCCGCTAAGTATGCGTAGCAACCATTAAATCATTAAGGCGATCATTGGCGGTTTTTATGACAAATTCAGTTATACATATGGAAATTTCAACAGAGCAGACCGGCTCCGAGATCACCCTTTCCTGTCATGGGCGTTTTGACCATCATGCACAGGATAACTTCAAAAAAAATTACGAACCGGCATTACAGAACAAACACAACAGAACCATCAAACTCGATATGTCGCAGGTGGAGTATGTGGACTACACAGCGCTGGGCTTGCTGCTCACGCTGAAAGAAAAAGCAGAGGCAGTGAATGTCGAGATCGTATTCGGCCCATGCTCCAAGATGGCCATGAAAATATTCGAAGCCACCAGCTTTTTCAAGATATTCAGATTTCTCCCCGGTTAACACCGCGGCTTCAACCGCATCCCACACACGGCGCTTCAAGGCGCCGTTTTTATATCTCAGGTTTTAATGTGTCTGGTAGCGCACAGACCAGACGCGCGCATTGATGGAATATGGTCGGCAGTAATTCTTTATTGTAAGAGTTACCACGCCAGACGTTGGGCGGACGGTTTTTAACCAGTTCTTAGTCTTATTGACTTTGAGAGGAATCAGTCATGAAAAATTCAGCATTGTTAATCGCATTGATCGCCGCGTTTGGTTTGAGCGCATGTAATAAACCAGCAGAGACCGTCGTCGTACCAGCGCCTGTAGTCGTCGCTCCTCCTGGTCCAGCCGGAGCCCCTGGAGCGACTGGAGCACCTGGTGAGGCCGGAGCGGCTGGTGACACCGGGGCTGCAGGAACCACTGGCGATGCCGGAGAAAAAGGGTCAACCGGCAATACAGGTGCCCAGGGAGATACCGGCAAAGACGGCAACACTACGATCGTAGTTGTGCCGCCACCCAAGAATTAAACCTTAGGTAATGATTGCAACCCGGTCTGGCTGAAGCCAGCCCGGGTTTACCCCTGTGAAAGGAATGCATCATGAACAAACTGACCATCATAGTCATTGCCGCTGTGCTTATTGCATCACCCGCATTTGCTGCAACCGTTGCCGATACCCTTGGGGACACTGTGACACCGGTCACACCTGCAACTACATCTCCGACCAAGGAACCGCCCGAAATAATCAAGAGCAAGTCGCAGGATACCGTTGGCCGGGACGATATACAGCCCAGGATACATCAGAAAAAAAAGCATATGCCATCTACCATGAGTAGTCCGGTCGGGCCGCCGATGTCGAGTGCGCCATGGCCGAACGCACCGCCACCCCAGACCGGCCTTGGAGGAACGCCACCGCCGCCTGCGAATTAAGCGAGTCTGCATTGCAGACTCGCTTGTCATCAAGTAGCATGAACCGCCCTGTACTACACAGGGTGATCTTTCTCAGGTGCCAGCTAGCTGGAAAAGGCTAGATGGAGAATCGGGAATGCGGTGACTTTGCTAAAAGCGGATTTTAAACCGCTGCTGGCGGTTTAAGCCGCAACGTGCCCAACGCTGTAAGGAGGACGGACGCACAGATGCCACTGGCGATATGCCGGGAAGGCGTGACTTGTCCGGATGATCCCGAGTCAGAAGACCGGCCTGAGAATTTAACCAAGCTGCATGGTCAGGCAGCTCATATTTTCCATCAGGGGAAGCCATGGAAAACACCGAACAAAAAGCAGACCACCTGTCGCACGCTTTTTCCAACGCTGAACGCGCCGCAGTCTACAAGGCCATCACCACGCGCCGCGACGTGCGCAGCCAGTTTCTGGGCGATGCGGTGCCGGAACATATACTGGCACGCATACTTACCGCCGCCCATCACGCCCCTTCAGTCGGCTTCATGCAGCCCTGGAATTTTCTGGTGGTGCGCTCGGCCGAAGTCAAACAGCGCGTGCACCATGCTTTCAATAGCGCCAACGAAGAAGCCAAACTGCTGTTCTCCGATGCCAAACGCGAGTTATACAGCAGCCTGAAACTGCAAGGCATCCTCGCCGCACCTGTCAACCTTTGCATCACCTGCGACCGCACCCGTTCCGGCCCGGTGGTACTGGGCAGAACGCATATGCCGTCCATGGATCTTTATAGCAGCGTGTGCGCGGTGCAGAACCTGTGGCTGGCAGCACGTGCCGAGGGGCTGGGGGTGGGCTGGGTCAGTATCTTTCACGAAGCGGCGCTACAGGATGCACTGGGCATACCGGAGCATATCGTTCCCATCGCCTACCTGTGCATAGGCTACGTGACAGAGTTTAACGACCAGCCGGATCTGGAAAAAGCCGGATGGCTACCGCGCCTGCCCATCGAAGAGCTGGTGTTTCATGAACGGTGGGGTATTCAGGGCCAGAATAGCGTTGCAACGAAGACGGAGGGTATAGCCGAGGATAGCAACCTCACCAGCCACCTGCGCAATATCCGAGAGTCGGGTTTGAGCGGCCGCTGATTCAATCACTACCTACACATCATTTGCAGTAGTGATTTTCGAAAGTGGGATGCTTGCGGCGGGAGAGTCAGGTTGAGTGCCGTCAGCTGAAGTCGTGGGCGTTGCAAAAGATGCCTCGAAGTCCGCATAGCCTTTGATCACCAGCTGATGAGTCTTACCGATGCTGGCGGCGATATCGCCATTAAACACCTTAAGCGAAGTCAAAATATCGGTCGCCTCCTTGAACCCTTTCTCGAAGCCACCGCGTATTATCGCCATGAACTTGGTCAACGCATCTGCTTCACTCAATCCGGGATTCTGCGTTTTATAAGCAGCGAAGAACCCGGTGGATATGCTCACGATACGACCGGAAGTTCCCACCGGCCTATTGTCCTGACTCATTGCATTATGAATGGCGTTATCGCCCAGAGTGGGCGCTAATGCTGTATTCAGGCTATCAATAGCGGTTTTGAATAGCAGCGCCAAAGGTTCGTTTTTCGAACTGATGGCGACGGATAGCGCGTCTTGCGCGACAGACTGATTCAGTTGCGCACGGCTGCCATCCGGCCTGGCGACAGCTATTACGTTTACCTCAACAGGCTGCACGGAAGGCTGTGTAGTCGTATTGGACATATTGATCGTATTAGAAATCGACATGATAATCTCCAGGAGGATTTGGCTTTGACCATAGATCAATGCCATACGTAACAATGGAGACTAAGCTTGTGCCACATCAATGTCTGTACGTTGGCGAACGCTGAGCGTTCACTCACTGCAGCTTTTTAATCACAGCATTTCAAGTCTTTTGATGACTGCTTATTGGCTTATTGATTACTGCCGTTGCTCTGCCGGATTGTATTTATTGATGTAATTAGGTTCAGTATCGTCAGGCTTTCTCACCAGCTTCCACACGTTCCGGTTCAACGGCAACGCGTAGTCGTAAGCGCCTAATGCATTATTGTCATCGCCTATCACCTTGAGGCTTACGTAAACATATCTGCTGGCCACGGCATAAGTTCCAACAACCACTGCCTGCGCGTTATAGGTTTTGCCGACATCCTTGAGTTCACGCGACAGCAGTAACTCACCTGTGTCTTTCTTGATCAGCAGACTACCGCGTAATTCCGTCTCCACCACCGCATATCCGCTCTGGGTAAGCCGTGCCCGCAGCTGTTCGGAAACGATACGCCCCAGGCGCGAAGACTCGGTCAGCTTATCCACATCCACCACCGTCGCCACCAGCAAAATAGTGCCCGGCTTGAACTGGCCTTTGGCATTGGCAGATGCGATCAGGGCATCCGCGGCCTTGTAATTGGTGGCGATGAAAGGGTCTTTTCTGGCATCCGAATAGGTCACCACATCGCAGCAACCTGCCAGCAGTAAAATGAGAACGACAGCGAGCAGTTTTTTCATGATTTTTAAGCTTCCATTCCTGGATGATGGGTTGATGACAGGTTGCGGAAGCAAGTATGTTTGTTTTCTACAGATTTCTCTGTACGCTATCGAACATACCGAACAGGAGCCCAGATGGAAGATACCAGGCAGACACCTGCCCCAGTTTCACTTAAACAAGCTTTTGCCTACTGGCTGAAACTCGGGTTCATCAGTTTCGGCGGCCCGGCAGGCCAGATCGCCATCATGCATCATGACCTGGTCGAGAAAAAACGCTGGATATCGGAACAGCGTTTCCTGCATGCGCTGAACTACTGCATGGTGCTGCCGGGCCCGGAAGCCCAGCAGCTTGCCACCTACATCGGCTGGCTGATGCACAGGACCTGGGGCGGGCTCATCGCCGGCGGCTTGTTCGTGCTGCCGTCTTTTTTCATCCTCACCGGACTTGCCTGGGTGTACATGGCCTACGGGTCGCTAACGGTGGTGGCCGGCATACTCTACGGCATCAAACCGGCAGTGGTCGCCATCGTACTGTTCGCGGTCTATCGCATAGGCCGCAGGGCACTAAAGAATATGTGGCTGTGGAGCCTGTCTG
>Ga0265327_10004422_pt1 | contig 12454 bp, 8 predicted proteins | sample 41621metaG_FD_202089 | JGI IMG/M metagenome (GOLD analysis project Ga0265327, IMG submission 202089) | Rhizosphere microbial communities from Carex aquatilis grown in University of Washington, Seatle, WA, United States - 4-16-21 metaG | ecosystem: Host-associated > Plants > Roots > Rhizosphere >...
CGTGGGAACGAAGACCCGGACGATTCCGTATGTCGTCTGTGGCGCCGGGGGCATTGGTCTGCAGGCCACGTCAACGGCGATTGGCAACAAGGTGGATGACGTGACCTATGTCACTGCGATTCGGCAGTATGGGTATCTGACTGTCTCATCATCCGCGACGACGTTGCGGATCACCTTCACGCAGCAGGACGACACGCATCGTGCTCCCATGCACACGATTTCGGTTGATCTGGCGACGGGCAAGGTGACCTGAGTTCGATCTTGCGAGTCGGCAGGGCGTCGTGATCAATCGTCGCCCTGTCGACTGCATTCGTGCCGCAAGGGTTCCTCGTCAACCGGTATTGGCGGTCAACCGACGTGCGTCGACGGGAACCAGAAACCGTGGGCTAAGGCCCCGCGGCTGATGGGGGGATTGTTGGGGTTGGGGTGGACTTGCGTCCTGCCGGTTGGCTTTCTGTTGAGACTCCGCAGCAGACTCGAAATCCATTCCAGGCATTCCTCACGGCGGGATGATGGCTGCTGCGATGAGGGCTGCGGCAGCCCAGGTCGCCGGTCCCCGCGGCGCCCCCGCGCACGATACGCGCGGACCCTGACCGCGGGCCGGCCGGATCGGTCGTGGACTCAGCCGAATACGGGCCCTCGAAGTCCCAGCACCATTCGGCGACGTTGCCATGCATGTCAAACAGTCCCCACTCGTTGGGGCGTTTCATCCCGCCGGGCCAGGTTCGCAATCCCGAATTGTTCCTGAACCAGGCATAGTCTGATAGCCGAGCAGTTCCGTCGCCACAGCAGTAGCTGGCGCCCGTGGCGGCGCGTGCCGCGTATTCCCATTCGGCTTCCGTCGGCAGCCGGTAGCCATCTTTCTCGAAATCGCAGTTCCACACGTCGTGTTCTTCCTGATTTCCGGCGTAGTCCCTGATCGTGTCCCTGCCAATCCGCTGGTAACAGGGCTGACGTCCTTCGCGAAGACTCAGCCAGTTGCAGTACAGGATGGCATCGAACCAGGAGACCATCTGCACGGGGCAATCGCCAGTGGGACTGTTGGCCTGACGCAGACCCTGCCAACCCTGCGGTTTCTCGGAGAGAGGGTGCTCGGCGTCGGTCACAAACGCCAGGAACTGATCGACGGTCACTTCTCGATCTGCGAGGAAACACGGGCGACGGATCACGACTTCGTGGGCCGGGCATTCATCATCAAACGGGGCGATCCCGGCGGTTCCCATCGAATACCGGCCTGTCGGGATCTGGAGCATCGTGATCCCCTGGTTATTGACGAACCATTGTTGACCTTCCTTCGGCCTCGATGCGGGCGAGATGGCCGGCAGGTTCACGCTCCATTGTTGCAGCGTCCAGCGGGTCGCGGAATGTGTGCCGCCATCCGGGGCCGACTGGTAAAGCTTCTTCAGAACTTCAACGAGGCGTCCCTGTTCGAAGGAGTCAATGTTGCCCAGTGCAGCGCAAAGTCCGGAACGGACGGCAGGATTGTTCGAACGGAGGAGGAATTCTGCGATGTCATCAGGATTGCCATGCCAATTCGCGTAGGTATGAATCCACGTCATGCGATCATCGGGGTGCTTTCGGGCCGTCAGCAGGATCTCGGTCAGGTCGATATCACCCAGGTGCAGGGCGAGGATCGCATCGCGTGCGCGAAGTACCCGATCCGTGGTCGTGCGTTCCCGTTCCTTCAGGGCGGACACGGCTGACGCCGCAACGTGTGAGAATCCCAGAATCAGGTTTTCGCATTCCGAGGCGGGGGCTGTGGCAACTTCCTCCAGCAGCCAGCCTTCCATGCGGCGATCCCGTTCAATCAGTCCGATGGCGGCATGCAGTCGCGTGACCGAATGAGGTGGCGAAATTTCGAAATGGTGTTGCAGCCGGGCGTGTGCCAGTGGCAGCAGGGGACGGAGTTGTTCGAGCAAGAACGGGGCGGCCGCGGGGGACGCATTGACGAACTGATCTGCCAGGAGATCGGCGTGACGGCGTTCGGCCTCTCGGTGCTGATCGGCGGCACGTCGGATGAACGTGGCAGTGAGCGCCAGGGTTGCGACCAGCGCCATTACCGCGACCCCGATTGCACGACGGGGAGCAGGTATCCCCAGCATGGATTTCTGCTTGGCGCTGGTCAGGGTTGTCTCCATGGTGGAATCCCCGTCGTTGTTCGGTACGGTGATGAGATCGCTGTTCATGGTGCGCGGACTTTCCACGCCGAGTGAAATTCTGGACGACGCTGGACGGACTATTCGCAGAACAGGAATCGTTTGACTTCCGACGAATCCAGCCAGTCTCCGATCTTGATTCGCTCGACCGACTGCCCACAACTGGGGTCGATCAGCGTGAGCGTTTTTCCCGAGGCGCCGATTGCCGTAATGACGTAGACATGATCTTCAAGCCACCAGTGTGGCCGATCTCCGGAGTCGGTCCATTTGCCGGTAGCCATCATGACCGGCTTTGCGGATTGCAGATGCTGGTGGATCGCCTGCAACTGGGCGGCACGATTCGGGAATTGCCAGCGTGTGCATTCGGTGACCGGTCTGCCTGTCAGGATATGGTATGCCTGTTGAGAATCGCCGTCGGAGACATCCTGGAATTCCTGGCCGGGCCCGGACGAGTTGGGTTTTGAGCGGGAATTCAGCACGGCAAAGGCTCGCTCCAGCAGGACCGGCCAGATCTCGACATGACCATGAGTGTCGACATCCAGGGCTCGTGATTCAATCATGTCCGGGCCTCGATCGAGGTCGGGCGGGACCAGGATTGGGGCCTGTCCGGGAAACGTGACGGTGTATCCCTCGGGGGTTTGTGAAATCAGGCTGCGAAGTTGATCCGGGTCACGGCGCACGGCAGCGACCAGGGCCGCGATCAGGTAACAATCGGGGACGTACTGGTCCAGGTCGCTGATATCCAGCGGATGGCGGTCGGTCGAATTCGCCAGATCCCGGGGAAAGCAGGCGATCACACACCCTTCGTAGATCCGGCAGAGTGCCGTTTGTTCCACCCAGCGCCGGTTGATTTCTCGCAGCAGCTTCCCTTCTTCGCCGACAATCAGGTAGGTCCCTGCCTGAGACGGAAGAACCTTGATTCGAAGTTGCTGACCGAACAGTTCCGGTTGATTCGGTTGACGGTTGTCGCGGGGCGAAACGGTCAGGGTCACGCTGGAGGTCTGGTATCCGCGTCGTCGATCAACGGCTGTTGGCGCGGCAAACGTGTGTGATTGCCGTTGAAGAAGTTCTCGCCCCCGGCCGAAGTCCTGGGGCATTGCGGTGATCCATTCAAATGCGTACTGGATGGCCAGTTCGCGATCCCCCTTTTCATGTTCCAGGAACCGGATGAACTGGAATTCCAAGGTGTTGCCGAATCCGCCTGCAGCGGGGTGACGGACAGCATGGGTCCTGGCTACAACTCCAACGACGCTCAGCGGCGGTGGCGTCGGCTGTATGTCGGGGTTGGCCTGGGCGACTGTGTTCGCGACGGACAGCAGGCAGACAGCCAGTCGACAGGCCGCGGACCACCGAAAGTACATGGATTGAGGATGGGATCGCATTAATCACCTCGGCGGTTTGGCCGAACTGGAGCAGGCGCCGCGGTTCGCGACTTCGTAACCTGTGGCTTTGAATCGACATGAAGACACTGGTGGCTCAAAGCTGCCACCAGTCGCACCCGATTGTTCATTCTGAAGAAAGAAACTAATGAGGGCAGTGCCCTCAACCCAATTCGAGCGACCGCTCGGAAGCTGCAAGCACCGCTCCCGTTCGTCGCTGACGCAAAGATGCGCGCAAACGGCGCTCCTCCCATGACGAAAGAATCTAATCTGCCCAGGGAAAACCGATGATGGAGTAAAGCGCCGCGGCCGTTTCCGCGCGAGTCAGTGGCGCGGTCGGTCGGAATTGATTGTCGTCCGTCTTGAGCAATCGTGTTTGACAGGCGGCCAGGACCGCCTGGCGGTGGATGGGATCAATCGCGTCGGCGTCCGAGAAATCCGCGGGTTTCGCAGCGAGGGATTGCGAGCGATAGCGTTCGGCCAGTCGAACCAGCACAGTCGCCCCTTCTTGTCGTGAGAGTGAGTCGGAGGGCCGGAACGCATTGCCCTCGGTTTGCATCAGGCCTGCGGCGACGACCAGCGCGATCTCATGCGCCTCCGGCGAATCCTCATCGATATCCGTCACTCTGGGGGGATTTTCGCGGGGGAGTTCCAGTCGCAGAGTCTGCGCGATCGCGCTGGCGAGTTCACCGCGCGTGATTCGCGCATCGGGTCGAAAGTCGTTCTGAGTATCGGCCAACATGATTCCCCGGAAAACGATTGCAGCCAGCGGCTCTCGCGACGATCCCTGCGGAAGATCGCGTGGCAATGCAGTTTCTGGTCGGTTCAATGTCACGGAGACGGGTTCAATGTCCAGGCGGACATGGGTGATCGAGGCCATCTCGACACCATTGACCACCCCTTCATAACCGTGTGTCTGTTCCGTCTTGGAAAAAATGTGCCGATAGCCATGGCCATGATGCCGATGATGCTTGATCGCGATTCCGATCTGTTTGCGACAGGTGTTGTTGGCCAGTCCATCGATCAGGGCGTGCAGGACGGCGCCCCGACCGGCAATGTCCGGAATTGGAAAATTCCCGTTGTTGGACTCGTGTCCCGGCTCGATTGGCTTCTTGTCTGGATGGATTGTCACCTGGCCCGTCGCGGGGTCGAAACGGTCTCCATGTCCCAGGCAGGTGAGGTGGATTCCGGTCAGGGAACATCCCAGGGCGCTGTCGCGCAGCGAGGCGGCTTTGGTATCGACTATTGTCAGGTGTCCCGGTCCCAGGACTTCGATGGTCCCGTCGGTGGCGACAACCATGGCAGCGTCTTCATCGATTCCAAACCCAAAGCGAATCTGTGATTCGATCGTGGCTCGGGCCAGTCGCCCAAGTCGTCCGCGGTACTGGCTGAAGTGCTGGTCGACGATGCCATTTCGCAAGAAGCCCAAACCACGTGAGACAAGCAGACCTCGTCGGGCAGGCTGTTCGATGGCGGTGGTCAGTCCAAAGTCGAGGGCATCCATGCCATCGTCCATCAAGTCATCGGGGAAGCCCGAGACGGAGATCATGGTTTCGCTTTGGGCCGCCGCGCCTGCACTGGTCCCGGCGATGACACCGCCACGTTCGCGCAGGGTAAGGATGGCCTTCATCGCCGCCGTCGGTTTGCCATCGGGTTTCAGCAGTGCGCGGGTGATGCGTGTCTGGTCACCACCCCCCAGGAAGATTGCCGTGCAATCCAGGATCTGCGCGACCAGCTGAGGGTCGTCAGCTTTCGCTGCGGAATTCTGCAGAGACAAATCCAGAATCTGAATCTGGTCAGGCTGAACTCCGTAGGGGCTTAACCTCAAAACAAAGCGCGAGGCACTTCGATCTGGGTTGGAGCTGGCGGTGGGAAGATAGCCGATGCGAAGCTTTCCATCGATCCGGGCGGCGTCCACGAATCGCTCCAGCGCCGGGCAATACTCAGGAAGTCCACCTCCTTCGATGATCAGCGATGTTCGTGGCTCACTAGTCCAGGCAGCGCCGACCGGGAACAGGACGAACACCGTCTGAAACAGGATGAACGCGGTCAGGGGGCGGCAGCAGTGAAGTCGCATCATTGAATCTCCCGTGCCAGTATCGACTTCGATTGTGGGTGCGGTTCGTCTGTCTATGTCGCAGGAAAACAGGGGTTCAGGGAATTGCACTCATCAGGATTCTGATCTACAGGAAGCCACACGGAAATGGGATGAGCACTTATTCCAATGCGTCAATCACATTGAGATGGGGCGCGGAAATCTGGTGAAAATGAGTTTTGTCGATTGTTGGCGAACGATCTTGAGGTGTTCCGTCCATGGATTGCCAGGCGACACCACCCTGGTCGCTGTTGAAATTGCGTCGATGCCGAGTGATCCCTTCGGCAAGCAGCTCGTGGTAAACTCCCTGTCGGCGGTCGAAGTCATGTCATGCATGGGTATGGCTGCCGACGCAGATCCATGGCGACTTGAAAATCCCGGAGTGGTGCTGATGTCCGTGGACCCGGCTGGAGAACTTGAGAAATACCGTAGCTACCTGCGTGTGCTGGTCGAGTTGCAAATGAGTCCTCAGCTGCGAGGAAAAATTGATCCGTCGGGGATCGTGCAGCAAACGCTGCTGGAGGCGTATCACGCGTGGAACGCGGGTGAGTTGGCCGATGAAGAGCGGTTCCCGTGGCTTCGGCGCATCCTGGCCAACAATCTGACCGATGAAATCCGCCGAAACGGACGAGTGAAACGCGGCGGCGGCCGGGAGGTTTCCCTGGAACAGGCGCTCGAGCAATCCTCCCTGCGCCTGGAGGCCTTTTCGACCGGGGATTCACCCAGCGATCAAATGATCAAGCACGAACGAGTACTGGCGATGACGGTCGCCTTGGAGCGGTTGCCGGAAGCCCAGCGTCAGGCGTTGATTCATCAACACTGGCATGGCTGGCCCCTGGCGAGGATCGCCGAGGAAATGGGGCGTTCCCGCGTGGCGGTCGCCGGCTTGATCAAACGGGCTCTACAGGCGCTGCGGGAAGACCTGAAGGAAAATCGGCAATGAATGAGTGCAAGAAACAAGGACGGCGGGGCTCTCCCCAAAGCTGAGCCGGGAAAGCTGCTTGGCGGCCAATGAGTCAATAGTTTGAGGCTTCAGTTCACCGTAGGCCCATCAGTCGCGAATCTCTGTCACGAACTCAAGCTTCGCCTTTCCCTGAATGCTCACGTCGAGGTCGTTGCCTTCAATTTTTTCTTTTCCCGATGCCTTCAGTGTCACTTGTCCCTCGGCCTTGATTACAACTCCATGCTTGAATGATCGGTATTCGACAAATGTCAGTTCCATCGTTGCCACCTTTTCATTTCCGTCGGCTTTCAACTTGCCTTTCATAATTCCTGTCGATTCAACGACTGCACACAATTCACCGTTGACCTTCTTCACGCCGGTGAACGTGGCTTTCACCTTGCCTGAAACTGCCGACCAGGATTCTCCAAGAAACTTCTTGAAATGAACGGCGTCGATCTCCCATGTGGCTCCGATCTTCTGCATTCCGGAAGGAATTGATTCTTCATCGTCCCACGGCGACATATCCGCGAGCGCGTCGTTGTGGGCTTTGGTGGCAACCTGGTTGTTTAACGTGTGTTTCCAGCCGGATTTCGTCTTTTCCGAAGTGACGATTTGTCCTGACAAAGCGCCGATATCTTCGTGTTCCTCCGTCTCCTCGGGGCCTTTTACCGAAGTTGTCGTTTCATCGACCACAATTCTTGTTGTGAACTTTGTGACCGATCCCTGGTCAGTTGCGTTGATTGTAATTTCTTTTTCTTCGAGGGTAATTGCGTCTAACTTAACAGTCGCGACTACCTTTCCTTCGGCCTTCAGCTTTAGGTCCGCGTCCTTCATCTCGTAGCGGCCAACCTGTCGGAGCCTCAGTCCTGGCCTCGGAGCAGGGCCGCGAACATTGAAAGTAGGTTCGTCCTCCGCGTTTGCGATTGCCGTGACGAGCGCGAGGCCTGTGAATAGAATGGCGAGTGAGCGAAGCATGAGTTTCTTCTGCTGCAAGAGTGAAAAGCTGAGTCACGACGGGCGGCGCGGCGTTCCAACTGTCGGCGGGATTGCTGTGTTGGCTGTTTGGCTGTGGTGGCTGTTGAATTGTTGCGTGGAATTGCGGTGGATTGCGATAATCGATTCAGGGTAACCGTTCACCGGCAAGCGAGGGGGACAGACCCATTTTCACGGGCAATCGGTGCTTCGGAGTCGCATCGCGTCCATGGAATGTCATTGTTTTTCGCCATGAAAATGCGTCAGTCCCCGACCTGTGAACGGTTATGATTCAGGTGTGGTTCTTTCGGGGTATTTTGAGTTGTGATCTGGGAATATTCAATCGCTCTTTAGGAAGGGTGCGACATTTCTTCCCGGTTCTTCCCCGCCTGATGCTTTTTCAGCTGGTGATTCTTGCTCGAAGTACGCAACCGTTCACGGGCAAGCGAGGGGGCAGACCCATTTTCACTGACAAACAGCGCTTCGGAGTCGCATCGCGTCCATGGAATGTCATTGTTGTTCGCCGTGAAAATGCGTCAGTCCCCGACCCGTGAACGGTTACCGAAGTGCCGCTCACAGCGCGCGCGATTGAGATTTCAATGGGTTTTGCTGAGCCGGGCAATGTGGCAATGATCCCCGTGAAGGTTGAAAGACCTATGAATTCCGTTACGCATCATGTTGAAGCTATGCCGCTGTGCGGATTGGTGCTGCTGATTCTGGCCGGGGGAACCCAACTTCAGGCGCATCCCGGGCATGCTCCGTCGGACCGGAGTCGGTCAGAGCGGGGTTGGATCGACGTTGTGACTGGATTGGAAGTCCGTGGCACGTTCGTCGCAGCCAGTGCGGAGTTCGTGCAGGTGCGCCGCACCGACGATTCTCTCGTTACGCTCCCGTTGTCCAGGTTGGGGAAAAGCGATCAGGATTGGGTGGCCAGCAAGCTGGTTCAAATTCGGACGATTCATCAAGCTCTGGGAACGTCTCGAAGGAGGGCGCCGCTTTCCGACCGCCAGGCGGTCTGGGATGCTGATGCCGCGGAGTTCGTTGTCGCCGATCAGTTGCCAATGCTGCTGGCTCAAGCGGACCGTGCGGGACCCGGCCGCATTCAGGCTCCCGAGATGGCCGCGACATTTGCCGCGTTTGTGAAGACAAAAGCGATCCGGGCACGCTGGGATGAGCAGTATTTCTATGTGGAATCCAAGGGGATGCCCGATCATCGGATGATGGTCGGAATCACCGCCTGGCAGCAGCAGGTTCCCTTGCCTCAAGCGTACTTCGGTGAAAACGCCTGGCGAATTCCCCTGCATCCCGTCCCCGCCCGCACCCCCGTGTCGACCAGGAACAACTTCCTGCGGGGCGCCATTGCTCTGGCCGCGAACGGCATTCCGATTTTCAATCCGCTCAACAATCGTGGCGACGATTCCTATCTGTTCGGCGAACTGGATGAATTTGGCGGGCATTGCGGTCGTGCGGATGACTATCACTACCACATCGCGCCAGTCCACCTGCAGAAGCAGGTTGGCCAGGGGCTGCCGATTGCCTATGCGCTCGACGGCTATCCCATCTATGGCTACGAAGAACCGGATGGATCCACGGTTCAGGGGTTGGACGCGCTGAACGGCCACAAGGATGCTCAGGGTCGGTATCACTATCACGCGACGAAGTCATATCCGTACCTGAACGGCGGTTTCTACGGAGAGGTGACCGAACGGGGAGGGCAGGTCGATCCACAACCGCGTGCGGAGCCGATCCGGCCTGACCTGCGGCCGTTGAGAGATGCCAAAATCACCGAGTTTCAGGAGCCAAGGCCTGGCAGCTTCGAGTTGACGTATCAGGTCCATGGCGAGACGGGACGCGTTCAATACACCCTTTCGGACAACGGGGCCGTGAGCTTCACCTTCACAGATACCCATGGGAAGACGACGAACGAAACCTATTCACCGCGACGTCGCGGTCCGGGGGGTGAGGACCGGCGACCGCCTCCGCGTGGGGGTGACAACCCGCGAGGAGGGCCACTGCCGCGTCGCGAGGACCCGCCGCAGCAGGAGAATGCACGCACTACCGTGCCGCGGCCGCGCAGCAACCTGCCTCAATTGGTTGTGACAAGTTCCGGCGTCAACGATCAGGGATTTCTTTCTTCGGAATTCACCTGCGATGGGAAGAGTATTTCGCCTCCCGTGGAGTGGAAGGGGGCTCCCGCAGGGACGAAGTTCTTTGCGCTGAGTGTCTGGCACGTGGCCCCGGATCAGGAGAAATCGTATTGGGTCGTTTACAACATTCCCGCGACCGTGACAAAGTTGGAAAAGAACTCCCAGGGAATTGGCGTGGTGGGAATCAATGACAAACGTCGCGCCGAGTATGATCCGATGTGTTCCCGCGGACCCGGGGTCAAGATTTATCATGTCACTGTGTATGCGTTATCCGCTGAACTGTCGCTGGCGGCAGGTCAGGCATCCCGGGCCAACCTGTTGGCGGCGATCAAAGAGATCACGCTGGCCGAAGGAACGCTCGATTTCCGGTATGAACGAAAGTAAACCGGTCTGAGACCTCAACAATTCACCGACTGCCGCAAACTGCGATCTGCGACGTACTGTCTCACGGGAATTGATGCCATATGAGGACTCCTTTTCACTGCGTGAATTGAGTATCCTTTGCAGTCGGAGATGCGGGCCAGTCTCCGAGAACGGTGGAATCCCTGTCTGACTTGAGGAACCATCATGATGGCACGGCCCTGGGGACGTGGATCTCGGCCCATCGGATTGGCGTTCGCGTTTGCCTGCCTGGGATGCGGCGGAACCAACGACGCTCTCTCGCCGGTTCGCGGGCGAATCACTCTGGATGGCCAACCGCTGCCGCGCGGATCGGTGTCGTTACGGCCGGTCTCTGCGGGATCCACTCATCAGCCGACCGGGATGATAGAGCCCGCCGGGGAGTTCGTGATCTACACGAATGGCAGAGCCGGAGCGTTGCCGGGGCAGTATCACGTGGTGGTATTTGCCACCGAGGGAACAACGGCCGCGGACGGCGCCGCCCGGCCGGGCCTGCCGAAGTCGCTGATTCCCACCCGATACAACCAGCCGGATCAAACTCCGCTACTCCTGGAAGTCGTGACGCCAGGAGTTGCCAAGTCGTACGATCTGGAGCTGACCAGTCATGCCAGGTGAGTCCCGCCGCGGTTCTGCGGCAATCAATTCGGGCCGGCGTTTGGCATTCACTTTGATTGAATTGCTCGTCGTGATCGCCATCATCGCCGTGTTGATCGCGTTGCTGTTGCCGGCCGTCCAGCAGGCGCGCGAGGCGGCGCGGCGGGCTCAATGTCGCAATCATTTCAAGCAACTGGCGCTGGCCGTCCACAACTACGAATCGACGTTTGGAACACTCCCGATCAACCGGTACGGCGACTATTCGTACACTTCGTTCTGGAACTATGCCTACGAAGATTCGTACTCGTGGAGCTGGCTGGCAACGATTCTCCCGTACATTGACCAGGGGCCGCTCTGGACGGCGGCCAACATCCCCAATGTTCGGTTGAAGGACAGTCCCCAATTGGCCGTCCCGGTCCCGATTTTCACCTGTCCGTCGGATGGTCTCTCGGGAAATGCCGTGCAGAACGAGCGTTCGCACTATCTGCGCACGAATCCCCTGGTGGCCATGACGAACTACAAGGGAGTTCAAGGGGCAAATTTCTGCTGGGGAGACTGGCCAAACAGCGGCGCCAGCGGCCATAGTTGTGAACCTTGGGAGGATGGCGATGGAGCGTTTTATCCTCTCAACTGGGTGCGGCCGTTGCGTTGGAGTAATTTTTCGGACGGGACCAGCAACACTTTGATCATTGGTGAACAGGTCTATGACCCGGGAGATCCTGGAAACAATCAGTATGGGTTGGGATATGCCTGGGGGCATTCGGTGGAGGCCTGTGTCAATGCGGCGCTCCCCATCAATGCCAAACGCCCAAATGGTGTTCCCTACCTTCCCGGAGATTGGCTGGGACGAAACGGATTTCGCAGCCGTCACACGGGAGGGGCTCAGTTTGCGATGGCGGACGGGAGCGTTCGGTTCCTGTCCGAGAATCTGGCGCTCGGTCTTTACCGGGCTCTGGCGACGGTGTCGGGACAAGAGTTGGTAGGAGAGTTTTAATGACTTCGGACGACGCGATGGTCGACGCTGCAAAACCGCGTTGGTCTGTGGCCGATCAAACCATGGCCGCCTGGTTGATGGGATTCGCTCTGGTGATTTCATCCTCGCTACCGGCTCAGGCGGATCAGAACGCCGATGATTTCGAAAAGCATGTTCGACCGGTGCTGGTCGCCAGGTGCATCGAATGTCATGGCGACGAAAGTCCCGAAGGGGGACTGCGGTTGACGTCGCGCGACGCAGTGATGCGGGGCGGCCAGTCCGGGCCGGCCGCAGTGAGCCAGCGTCCGGGCGACAGCCTGTTGATCCAGGCCGTTCATCAGCGCGGCAAGCTGAAGATGCCTCCTGATGAAAAACTGAAGGACTCCGATATCGCCGCCCTGACGAAGTGGGTCGAAGCGGGACTTCCCTGGCCTGCCGAAGTGGCCTCGCTGGGCAAGCCGCCCGCCGAGTTTGCGATCAATGAGGAAGACCGGCAGCATTGGGCGTTCCGTCCGAATTCCAATCCGGCGCCGCCCGCCGTCAAGCATGCGGAATGGTCGCGCACATCGCTGGATCGATTTGTGCTCGCTGGTTACGAGGCGGCGGGGGTTCAACCCGCGGTCGCAGCCGACCGTCGGACACTGCTGCGACGAGCTTCGTTTGACCTGATCGGCTTGCCGCCGACCTGGGAGGAGTTCCAGTCATTCGTAAATGACCCGGCTCCCACGGACGAAGCGTTTTCGAAGGTCATCGATCAACTGCTCAAGTCGCCCCGTTACGGTGAACGCTGGGGCCG
>Ga0265327_10004423_pt1 | contig 12453 bp, 5 predicted proteins | sample 41621metaG_FD_202089 | JGI IMG/M metagenome (GOLD analysis project Ga0265327, IMG submission 202089) | Rhizosphere microbial communities from Carex aquatilis grown in University of Washington, Seatle, WA, United States - 4-16-21 metaG | ecosystem: Host-associated > Plants > Roots > Rhizosphere >...
ACCGGTGATCGCTACATTTGGTTCATGAACGGCTCGACGATCACCTCGGCCGTGGACTTGGGCATCATCTCGACCGACTGGCGGATCAGTGGAACGGGAGACTTCGACGGGGACGGCAAAGCCGACATCCTGTGGGAGAACACCGTGACGGGCGATCGCTACATCTGGTTCATGAATGGCTCGACGATCACGTCGGCGGTGGACCTGGGCATCATCTCCACCAACTGGCGTGTGGGAGATTGAGCAAAGGATTGCCCCATCGGCATCTAACCGTGGGACGGCGACCGCAGCAGCTGGTCGATGAATGGCACCGGCTTCCTCGCCGGTGGCTACCTGGGTGTCGTCGGCACCGACTGGCAGATCACGAAATGAACGGGCGCTGCGAGGGATTGCCTCGACGGGCGTTCCCGCCCAAACCGGGTGCATGGCGTTTCCGACCACTCGCTGGAGCATCCTGGCCCAGGCCACCATGCACGGTGACGCCTCCCAGGCCGCGGCGCTCGCCGAGTTCTATCGCCGCTACCGCGAGCCGGTGCTGAATTTCATCCGCCAACAAACCGGCAATCTGGCGGAGGCCGAGGATCTCACGCAGGAATTTTTCGTCCACCTCGCCGAAAATTCCACGCTGCAGCGGGCTGATCGGCTGCGGGGCCGGTTTCGTTCCTTTCTCCTCGGGGCACTGACCCGGTTTCTCGCCCGCGAGCGGGCGCACCGGGGAGCGGCCAAGCGCGGCGAAGGCCGGCTCCCGCTGTCACTCGATGCCTTGTCCCCGGGGGAAGTTGAACCGGCGGTGCCGGCGTCCGTCGCCCAGGCCTTCGACCGCGAGTGGGCTCGCGACCTGCTCATGCGCGTGCGCCGGGACCTGGCCGAGCAGTGGCGGAGCGAGCAGGCCGCGGCGGCGATGCTGCTGCGATTCCTGCCCGGCGCGGTGGACACGCCGGCCTACGAGGCCGCGGCCGCCGGCCTGGGCTGGACCCTGGCCCGGTTCAAGACAGAGGTGTTTCGGCTGCGGCAACAATTTCGCGAACGGGTGCGCGCCGAGGTGGCGCTGACCGTGGATGCGCCGCACGAGATCGACGCCGAGATGATTCACCTGCACCTTGTGCTGTCGGATCCGGCGGTTTGAGCGACGCCATGACCGACCGGCCGGAGCGTTCCCGCTGTCCCGCTTGCGGCGCCGATCTCACGGGTGCGGGGGGCGGGGAGTGGTGTCCGCGCTGCGCACTCGCCGGCGCGTTTTTGTCCGAGCTGGACTCCGCGGGAGACCCCGGGACCGGCGTGACCGGTGAGACCCTGTTTCGTGTCCCGGGCCATGCGGTGCTGGCCGAGCTCGGACGCGGCGCCGCCGGCATTGTTTACCGCGCGCGGCAGGAGCAACCGGACCGGATCGTGGCATTGAAGATCCTGCGGCCCCACGAAATGGGTTCGGTGGAATCGCGCGCGCGTTTCCGGCTCGAGGTGGCGACGGTGGCCACGCTCGACCACCCCGCGATCCTGCCGGTGCTGGCGGTGGGCGAGCATGACGGCCTGCCTTACTTCACGATGAAGCTCTGCCGCGGCTCGCTGGCGGAACGGCTGGAAAAATATCGCGGCCGCTGGCGGGACATCGCCGGTCTGGTCGGAATGCTGGCCGAGGCCGTGCAGCATGCGCACGCGCGCGGCGTGCTGCATCGCGATCTCAAGCCGGGCAATGTGTTGTTCGATGAAGCGGACCGGCCCTTCATCAGTGACTTCGGCCTGGCCAAGCAAATCGAGCCGGCGACCGGCAGTTCCCCGGCTACCCGGCCGCTGCTGGTCATGGGCACGCCCGGCTATCTCGCCCCCGAGGTTCTCGCAGGTGGCGCGGGCCAGGCCACGACCGCCGCCGATGTCTTTGCACTGGGCGCGATCCTGCACGAGCTCCTGACCGGTGCGCCACCGCCCGCCGTTGGTGCGGCCGGGGCGCCGCGCCCGGGCGTGCCGCGCGACCTCGGCGTGATTTGCGCGCATGCCCTGGCGGGTGAACCCGGCGCGCGTTATGCCTCGGCCGAGGCGCTCGCGGGTGATCTGCGCGCCTGGCTCGCGGGCCGGCCCATTGCCGCGCGTCAGGTTTCGGCCCTGGGCCGGTGCGGCGCCTGGGCCCGGCGGAATCCGACGCTCGCCGCGCTCACGGTCGCCCTCGGCCTGACCCTCGTGGGGGCGACCGCTGTGCTGGCGTATAAAAATCACGAGCTCGATGCCGCGCTGGCCGAAGCCCGGGCCGCGGGCCGCCGGGCGGAGCAGAATTTGGGCGAAGCGCTCCTGGCCCAGGCGCGGACGGTACGCGACAGTGGGCGGATCGGGCAGCGCTTCGACGCGCTCGAGCTGACCCTGCGCGCCGCCCGGATCAATCCCGGTTTTGTCGCGCGCAACGAGGCAGTCGCGGCGCTCGCCCGGCCCGATGTGCGCGTCGTGACGACCCTGCCGGCCTTTCCCCAGAACAACATCTTCGACGAGTTGGATTTCTCCCCGGACCTCGCGTGGTGGGCCGCGGGTGCGGAGGGCGGCGGCCTGACGGTGCGCAGCGCGACGGACGGCGCGGTGAAATATCACCTGCCTGGCCCGCCGGAGGGACTGCCCTGGTTTGTGCGCTTCAGCGGGGACGGCCGGCGGGTATTTGCACTCTACAACAATGAACACCTGCGCGTGTGGGACATCGCCTCGGAATTGCCGGTGTTCTCCGCGGCAGGCACGTCGGCGCAGGCGCCCCGGGCCGCCTTCAACCCGGTGGCGGATGAACTGGCCTGGATAGATGGCTCTGGCACGTTGCGACTCCGTGAGCTGGCCAGCGGTCACGAACAGGGACTCGCCGCCGTCGGCCGCAACGTCCGTCGGCTGTCCTTTTCGCGGGACGGGAGATTGCTCGCTTTGGTGACCGCAGGCGGGCTGGAGATTTGGGATGTGGCGGGGGCGAAATTGCGCTGGCGCTGGAACGGTGACCTGGCCCGCCTGGAACCCGCCTGGTCCGACCGGGGCGACTGCATTGCGGTTTCGCTGCTGCGGCCGACCAGTGAAATCATCGTGCTCGATCTCGCGACCGGCCAGCCGGTGCAGCGGTTGAAGCCGGATTCGGGCAACGCGGTGCTGCTGGCGTTCTTCCCGGGCGGACGTGTGCTCGCCAGCATCACCACGTCCGGCGAACTGACGTTGTGGGACTGGGCGCAGGACGAACGCCTTGTGAAGGCCCCGGTGGGGCGCAGTGTCCTGCGGGTCTCGCCCGACGGCCGGCGCCTCGGCCTGGCGGTTACCTTCCAGGAACTGGGCGTGATGGCGGTCGCGGAAAACGACGTGGTGCGAACCTGGCAGCGTGGCCAAGGGTCACAGATGACCACCCATTCGATCGCATTTTCCCCGGACGGACACCGCGCAGTCACGGCCGGCCGGAGCGACGTGCGCTGGTGGAATGTGGACGAAGGGCGCGAGGTGGCGGTGATGCCTTTTGCCAGCATGGTGGATGTGACGAGAACCGTTGAGATGCTTTTCGATCCGGCCGGCCACGGGCTGCTGCTCTCGCTCGGAGACGGTGTGATGCGTTGGGTCGAGGGCCCGGCTGAAACCGGGGCGACGCTGCGCGAGATTCCCGCGCCCGGGGAGAACCTGGTCCGCGGTTTCGTGAACGGCGGACGCGACTGGATGGTGGACGCAGCGAGTTCGCGGCGCGTGGAACTCTGGCCCGAAGGCGACTTCAAGCGGGCCCGCGCGGTGACGGGGCCGCCCGTGGCCGCCGGCGAGACGTGGGACGGAACCATCATCAGCGAAGACGGGCGCTGGGTGGGCACCTTTCCCGTGCACCCCACGGCGGTGCTGGTTTGGGATGCCGCCACGGCGCACCTGGCGGCGCGGCTGCCGATCACTCGGCGCGTGGGCGGGGATTTTTCACCCGACGGACGCTGGCTCGTGCTCGGGACTGACCAAGGCTACACGTTGTACAACACCGCCACTTGGAAACCGGCAGCCAACTGGCCGGTGCGGCTGGTGGATGATTACCGGGGCTGGGCGAATTTCTCGCCTGACGGGCGCTGGCTGGCCCTGCAGGCCGGCAGCCGGACCATCGAACTGCGTCGGACCAAGGACTTTACGGCGGTCGTCCGCCTCGAACTGGCGCAAATGCAGGATCGCAATGAACTGGCCTGGTCTTCCGACAGCACCCGCTTCTGCGTGGTTTGCCGGGGCCATGCCGTTTACGAGTGGAACCTCCCCGCGCTCGAACGTGAACTGGTCCGACTCGGGCTGGGTCGGCTGGACGAGATCCCGCCCGCCGGGCTTCGCCTGTAGGTCGGGGTTTACCCCCAACAGGGTCGTTCATTGTCGGGCGTGAAGCCCGACCCACCACGACGGTGCACCGGCTTAATAGTCGCAGACGGTGAGCCCGTCCCGGCCGAAAGTATGAAACTTTCTCCCATTTTTTTGCAGAGGGATAGTTGTGCACCCTGCAACTCCCGCCCCGGCTGCCCGGCGTAATCCCATTCGCGAGGCTGATTGCAGGACCGTGCGCGTCCGGTCGGGTCTGCCCGGCCGGTCTAGCTTTCCCGCGTCGTCGTCCCGCTGAAAAAAATCCCATGAGACCCTCCCTCCGTCTTGTCCTCGTTGCTGGATTGATGAGCCTGGTCCCGGCTGCGTTCGCGCAGGTGCCGCAGCTGATCAATTACCAGGGCCGGGTCGTGGTCGGCTCCACCGCCTTCACCGGCACCGGCCAGTTCCGATTTGCCCTGGTCAACACGAACGGCTCCACGACGTACTGGAGCAACGACGGCACCAGCACCTCGGGTTCCCAGCCCACCGCGGCTGTATCGCTGACCGTCACCGGCGGACTCTACTCCGTCCTGCTCGGCGACACCACGTTAACGAACATGACGGTGATACCGAACTCGGTCTTCGCGAATTCCGACGTCCGCCTGCGCGTCTGGTTCAACGACGGCACAAACGGATCACAGCTGCTCACTCCCGACCAGCGCATCGGCGCGGTGGGCTACGCCCTTATGTCCGCGACGGCGCAGACCGTGCCCGACGGTACCATCACGTCCGCCAAGCTCGCGGCCGGCGCGGTCACCGCGACCAACATCGCCGCCGGAGCTGTCACCAGCACGCAGCTCGCGGCCGGTGCGGCGGCGGCGAATCTCGCGAACAGCGGCCAAACCGGCGTGCCCAGCGGCGGACTGGTCCTGTCCGCCACGGAAAATCCCGCTCTCGTCAACGCCGGCTATATCCGCATCGGCACGACGACCACCGAGGACGCCTGGCAGCAGCGTTTCAGCGGCGCTGCTCCCGCCGCGCGGTATCTTCACTCATTTATATGGACGGGCACCGAGATGATCGTCTGGGGCGGCGATAACGGACTCACCAGCCTCGGCGACGGCGGCCGTTACAATCCCGCTAGCAACAGCTGGACGGTCACGAGCACCACGGGAGCGCCCTCGGTGCGCTATGGACACACCGCGGTCTGGACGGGCACCGAGATGATTGTCTGGGGCGGCTACAACACGACCAACGCCCTAAACGATGGCGGACGCTACAATCCTGCGACCGATAGCTGGAGTGCGGTCACCACCACGAGTGCGCCGGGAGGCCGGTATGGCCACATGACCGTGTGGACCGGCTCTGAGATGCTCATTTGGGGCGGCACCAACTCCGGCTCTTACTACAACGACGGGGGACGCTACAGCCCCGGCGTCAACAGCTGGACCAACCTTTCGGCCAGCGGAGCTCCGGCCCCGCGCCAATCTTCCTCGGCGGTATGGACCGGCACCGAGATGATTGTCTGGGGCGGCACCAACGGCAACACCTTCAATAACGGCGGACGTTTCAACCCCGTCAGCAGTACGTGGACGACCATTCCCACGACGGGTGCACCCGCCGCGCGCACAGGCCATGCCACCGTGTGGACCGGCTCCGAGATGATAGTCTGGGGCGGCACCACCGGCTCAGTCAACCTGGCCGACGGCGGTCGCTACAATCCATCCGGGAACTCGTGGACCGCAATGGCTGCCGCCGGCGCACCGTCGCCCCGGTCAACAACCGCGGTGTGGACCGGCTCCGAGATGATTATCTGGGGCGGCGCCAACGCCAGTTCCTGTCTCAATGACGGCGCCCGCTATAGTCCGGCGACCGACAGCTGGACGGCGGTCGCCGCCAGTGCCGCGCCCGGGGTGCGCCGTTCGCACGCCGCTGTATGGACCGGGGTCGAAATGATCGTCTGGGGCGGCTTCGATGGCACCAGTTTCTTAAACGACGGCGCACGCTACAGCCCGGCCGCGAACAGCTGGTCGGCTGTCGCCACCACCGGCGCCCCCGCCGCCCGGTATAATCATACGGCCGTCTGGACCGGCTCCGAGATGATCGTCTGGGGCGGGCGCGGCAGTAGTGGGTATTTGAACGACGGCGGGCGCTACAATCCGGCCGGCAATAGCTGGACGGCGGTGGCCACCACCGGCGCCCCGGCCGCGCGGGAATTGCATACGGCCGTCTGGACCGGCTCCGAGATGATCGTCTGGGGCGGAACCAGCGGCAGTTCCTTTAACGACGGCGCGCGCTACAATCCGGCTGCAAACAGCTGGACCCCGACCACGACAACCGGCGCCCCCGCCGCGCGGAATTCACACACGGCGATCTGGACCGGCACGGAGATGATTGTCTGGGGCGGAGGCGGTGGCTCCTATTTGAATGACGGAGGACGTTATAATCCTGCTGGCAACGCTTGGACGGCGGTTCCGACCACCGGTGCCCCCCAAGGGCGCGTGGGTCACACGGCGGTCTGGACCGGCACCGAGGTGATCGTCTGGGGCGGATTTGGAAGCTCCTATTTTAACAACGGAGGTCGCTATAGCCCGGCCAGCAATACCTGGACCGCAGTCACCGCCACCGGCGCCCCCGCCGCGCGCCTTTCCCACACGGCGGTCTGGACCGGCTCCGAGATGATCGTCTGGGGTGGTAGTAATGCCGTTTCCGGTTTCAACGACGGTGGGCGCTACAATCCGGCGGGGAACAGCTGGATCCCCACCACGACTACCGGCGCCCCCACCGCTCGCTATCAACACACGGCCGTATGGACTGGCACGGAGATGATCGTATGGGGCGGAGGCTCTTACCTAAATGACGGCAGCCGTTTCAATCCAGTTAGCGGCAACTGGTCAGCCGTCGCGGCATCCGGGGCTTCGGCCCGCAGTAATCACACAGCAATCTGGACGGGCGCAGAAATGATCGTATGGGGCGGATTCAATACCTCCTATCTTAACGACACTTTCAGCTACACGCCCGCGCGCGTGCTCTTCCTCTACCAGCGGCCGTGACGAACAGAAGTCAGAAAGCAGAAGTCAGAAGTCAGCGCCAGCCATCGCGGTGCTGGGCGCTGCTCGCCCTGCTCGTGCTCGCGCCGGTATGCGTCGTTCGCGCGCAGGTGCCGCAGCTGATCAACTACCAGGGTCGCGTCGTCGTCGGCCCAACCGCGTTCACCGGCACCGGCCAGTTCCGGTTCGCCCTGGTCAACACCAACGGCTCCACGACGTACTGGAGTAACGACGGCACCAGCACCGCCGGCTCGCAGCCGACCGCGGCCGTGTCGCTGACCGTCGCGGGCGGACTCTACTCTGTTCTCCTCGGCGACACTTCGCTGACGAACATGACGGCGATCCCGGCGTCGGTCTTCACCAACTCCGACGTGCGGCTGCGGGTCTGGTTCAACGACGGCACGAACGGCTCGCAGTTGCTCACCCCCGACCAGCGCATCGCCGCCGTGGGCTACGCCGTGATGGCGGGTAACGTCCCCGATGGCGCCATCACCTCCGCCAAGCTCGCCGCGGGCGCCGTCACCGCGACCAACATCGCCAGCGGCACGATCACCGGCACCCAGCTCGCTGCCGGCGCCGCGGCCGCCAATCTCAGCGCCAGCGGCCAGACCGGCGTGCCGAGCGGGGGCGTGATCCTGTCCGCCACGCAAAACCCCGCACTGCTGAATGCCGGTTATGTCCGGATCGGGACCACCACTACGTCGGATCTCTGGCAGCAGCGCATCAATGGTTCCATTCCGGCCGTGCGGACCGGGCATACGGCGGTCTGGACGGGCACCGAGATGATCATTTGGGGCGGGTATGGGAGTTTCTATCTTAATGACGGCGGGCGTTACGACCCGACCTCCAACAACTGGACCGCAGTGACGACGTCCAGCGCGCCGGCCGTGCGCTATTACCACACGGCAGTGTGGACCGGCACCGAAATGATCGTCTGGGGCGGATATGCCAGCAGCTATTTGGGCGACGGTGGCCGCTACAACCCGGCCAGCAACAGTTGGTCGGCGGTCACCACCACCGGCGCCCCCGCCGCGCGCTACGAGCACACGGCAGTGTGGACCGGCACCGAGATGATCGTCTGGGGCGGAGTCAACGGCCCCTCGAATTTGAACGACGGCGGCCGCTACAATCCGGCCAGCAACAGTTGGACCGCGGTCACCCTCACGGGCGCACCGGGCGCGCGCCAACTCCACACGGCGGTGTGGACGGGCACGACCATGATCGTCTGGGGTGGATTCGGTGGCACCTTTTTGAACACCGGCGGGCGCTACAATCCGGCCGGCGACACCTGGACCGCGGTCACCCTCAGCGGCGCCCCCGCCGCGCGCTACCAGCACACGGCGGTGTGGAGCGGCACGGAGATGATCGTCTGGGGCGGATCCAACGGGCTGAATTTGAACGACGGCGGGCGCTACAATCCCGCTGGCGACACCTGGACCCCGGTCGCGACGGTGGGCGCTCCCTCGGTGCGTTACCAGCACACGGCGGTGTGGACCGGCACCGAAATGGTCATCTGGGGCGGATATGCCGGCGCTTATTTGGGTGACGGCGGCCGCTACAGCCCGGCCGGTAACAGCTGGACGGCGGTCGCCACCACTGGCGCCCCCAGCGCGCGCTACCAGCACACGGCGGTGTGGACCGGCACGGAGATGATTGTCTGGGGCGGATCGAACGGCGTCTACCTGAACGACGGGGGCCGCTACACGCCGGCCGGTAACAGCTGGACCGCGGTCGCACCCTCCGTCGCTCCCGGCGCGCGCGCCTATCACACGGCGGTGTGGACCGGCAGCGAGATGATCGTCTGGGGCGGGACCAACGGCAGCTCTTTTTATAACGACGGGGGGCGCTACAATCCCGCCAGCAACAGCTGGACCGCCGTCACCACCACGGGCGCCCCGGCCGGGCGCTATTGGCACACGGCGGTCTGGACGGGCACGGAGATGATTGTCTGGGGCGGAGCCAACACCGGCGGAAATTTGAACGACGGCGGGCGCTATAATCCTGCGGGCAACAGCTGGTCCGCGGTCACCACCACCGGCGCCCCCAGCGCGCGCTATTTTCACACCGCGGTGTGGACCGGCACCGCGATGGTGGTCTGGGGCGGGACCAACGGCAGCGTTTCCATGAACGATGGCGCGCGCTACACCCCCGCCGGCAACACTTGGACCGCGGTCGTCACTTCCGGCGCGCCCGGCGCGCGCGGGGCTCACACGGCGGTCTGGACGGGCACGGAAATGATCATCTGGGGCGGGGTCAATGGCTCCACTTTCCTGAATGACGGCGGGCGCTACAATCCGGCTGGCAACAGTTGGATCGCGGTCGCCACCACGGGCACCCCCGCCGCGCGGTGCAATCACACGGCGGTGTGGACCGGCGCGGAAATGATTGTCTGGGGTGGCAGTGGCGCCTCTGGTTTTAATGACGGGGGCCGCTACAATCCGGTCGGTAACAGCTGGATCGCAGTCGCCGTCCCCGGCGCCCCCAGCGCGCGGTACTATCACACGGCGGTGTGGACCGGCACGGAAATGATCATCTGGGGCGGAGCCAACAGCGGCGTCACCGCGAACGACGGCGGACGCTACAGTCCGGCCGGCAACAGTTGGACCGCGATCACCGGGGCCGGCGCCCCTGCCGCGCGCTGTCTGCACACGGCCGTCTGGACGGGCAGCGAGATGATCATCAGCGGCGGCTACGATATTTCCTCTGTGACGTCCTTGAACGACACCTACAGTTACACCCCGGGGCGCATGCTCTACCTCTACCAGCGGCCATGACGAACAGAAATCAGGGATCAGAAGCCAGAGATCAGTGCCGGGCGTCCCGGTGGTGGGCGCTGCTCGCCGTGCTCGTCTGTGCGTTGCCTTGCCGGGGTGCAGGCTTGGCCGCGCTGTGCGCGGACCGCTCGGCGATCGAGCACGTCTACTACGCGCACCGGCTCGGGACCAAGCCGCCGTTCGAGCAATCCTATCCCACGTCCCTGCTCGAGCGCCTGGTCCGCGACGACCTGCACAAGGAAGCCGTGCTCCGCAAAGTCTACGGCGTCGAGGTCACGCCTGCGATGGTCGAGGCCGAGGTTCAGCGGATCAACACGACGACGCGCGCCCCCGACGTCCTCGCCGAGATCAAAGCCGCCCTCGGGAACGATTCCGTGCGCTTCGCCGGCTCCTTCGCCCGGCCCATCGTCGTCGAACGCACGCTGCGCGCCCGCTTCGAGAACGACGACACGTTCCACGCCCCACAGCGCGCCGTCGCGACCCAGGCCCGCGAACAGCTCCTCACGATCAAGGACCCGATCAAAGTCGTGGCTCTGCTCAAACAGACCAAAAACGGCCAGACCGCCGAGGTCACCTGGCAACTTATCCCGCGTCCGGCGGACGCGGCTCCAGCCACGCCCGCGGCTCCCTCGACTCCCACCAAGGCCTCCGCCCACAGCGGAGCGTACTCTGTCGAGGCGACCGCCCAGCTGGCGCAGGTTCTTTCGTCGCCCGAGCGCGCCGCCCCCGGCGAGGAGAAGCACTACTTCGAGGATTTCGACCCCGAGCTCCAAAAGGTGCTCCGGGTGCAGCTGGCCAAAGCCGGCGACGTCAGCGCCGTCATCGAGACCCCGGGCGGGTTCCTCTTGTTTTTCGCGGAGGAAAGGACCGCTGCGATTCTCCGCGTCACCTCCCTTTCCCTTCCCAAGCGCAGTTATGAAGCGTGGCTCGCCGCGCAACCCGAGGATAAGTCATGAAGACATCCGGCCACGCCCCTTCGCATTTCAAGTCGCCCCGGTTCGCCGCTTTCCTGCTCGCCTTCGCCCTCATGCCGGCCGCCCTGGCGGGCTCGCGGAGCAGCGCCAACTACACGGTCGCCGCCGACACGAACGACGCCGGCGGTCTGCGCGCCACGAGTGCGGGGTATTCCAACAGCGGCAGCGTTGGCAACGTGGCCGGCAGTTCTGCGGTTGGCACCTACACCCTGGCCAGCGGCTACGTGGCGCAGATCGCCTCCGGCGGCCCGGTTCCTGTGATCACCAGTTCGCTCACGGCGAGCGGCACCTACAACACTCCGATCAGCATCTACCAGATCACCGCCACCAACAGTCCCACGAGCTACGATGCCACCGGGCTGCCTTCCGGTCTGGTCGTCAACACGAGCACCGGTGCGATCACCGGCACGCCCACCGCCGCGGGCGGCCCCACCAACGTCACCCTTTCCGCGACCAACGCCAGCGGCACGGGCACGGCGACGCTCGTCTTCACGATCGCCAAGGCGACGCAGACCATCACCTTCACGGGCCCGGCCAACCAGCCGTTCAGTCCCGTGCCCATCACGCTCAGCGCCACCGCGAGCTCCGGCCTCACAGTCAGTTTCAGCGTCCTGAGCGGCCCGGCCTCCGTCGTCGGCACGAGCCTGACCCTCACCGGCCCCGGCACGGTCGTCATTCGCGCCAGCCAGCCGGGCGACAGTAATTATTCGGCCACACCCGTGGTGGACCGCAATCTCGTCGTAAGCGCGGCGTCGCCGCGCGATTTCAATGGCGACGGCAAGGCGGATATCCTGTGGGAGAACACGACGTCAGGGGACCGGTATATCTGGTTCATGAATGGCTCGACGATCACGTCAGCGTTGAACTTGGGCGTCATTTCCACCGACTGGCGGATCGGGGGGGTCGGGGACTTCAATGGCGACGGCAAGGCGGACATCCTCTGGGAGAACACCGTGTCGGGAGATCGCTATATCTGGTTCATGAACGGCTCGACGATCACCTCGGCGGTGGACCTGGGCATCATCTCCACCGACTGGCGGATTGGCGGGGCCGGGGACTTCAATGGCGACGGCAAGGCGGACATCCTGTGGGAGAACACCGTGTCAGGGGACAGGTATATCTGGTTCATGAACGGCTCGACGATTACGTCGGCGGTGGACTTGGGCATCATTGCGACGGACTGGCGGATCGGGGGATTGGGCGACTTGAATGGCGACGGGAAGGCGGACATGCTGTGGGAGAACACCTCCACCGGGGACCGTTACATCTGGTTCATGAATGGTTCGACGATCACCTCGGCGGTGGACCTGGGCATCATCTCCACCGACTGGCAAATCAGCGGAGCCGGGGACTTTAACGGGGACGGCAAGGCGGACATCCTTTGGGAGAACACCATGTCGGGAG
>Ga0265327_10004424_pt1 | contig 12451 bp, 12 predicted proteins | sample 41621metaG_FD_202089 | JGI IMG/M metagenome (GOLD analysis project Ga0265327, IMG submission 202089) | Rhizosphere microbial communities from Carex aquatilis grown in University of Washington, Seatle, WA, United States - 4-16-21 metaG | ecosystem: Host-associated > Plants > Roots > Rhizosphere...
TTGGCGCGTCCAATGTCGAGGACTTCATTCATTTGATGAAGCAGTATAAAGGCAGTCACGAGGATTTCGATTTTTTCGTGGTGCCGACGGTGCCGACTTCGAAACAGCAACGCGATACCATCAGCACGATTGATGCGCTGGCCGACATCGGCGTGCCGGCTAAAAAAATCCGGCTGGTTTTTAATATGGTCGAGCTGGACGATGTGCCGGAGCGGGTTTTTTCGGGGTTGTTCGAGTATCAGACCAGCGCCAAGAGTTTTACGCTGCGCCCAGAGGCGGTGATTCATGTCAATGACATCTACGGCAAGCTCAAGGGGACGGAACACGGCATCAGGGAAGTGCTGGCCGATGACACCGACTACAAGGAAGCCTTGAAGAAAACTTCGGATGCGGCGGAAAAACTGCGCTTTGCGCAGTTGATCGCGCTGAAGCGTTTGGCCGCCGGCGTGACCGATGAGCTGGATGCGGTTTTCAAGACGCTGTTCAAGTAAGCAGTCAGGAAACAGAAAATCACATTAAAAAAAAGCAAAAATTAAGGACGGTTCTGTATGGCGCTGGAGTCTACGGCCAAGGATGCCCTGATTGCGGAAATGCTCGGCGATGTCGGCAAGCTGCATGATAAGGTCGATTCGTTAAAAGAGGTGTTGCCGCCGCAAGTCGATGATGCGGTGAATCAACTGCTGCGCACCATCGGCGCGCTCGAAAAGTGCGGCGACGGCTTCCGCGATGGCGTGACGGTCTTTGTGGAGCAGGCCAAGAAGGATTTGTCTGATCACTATGACCGCATGGAGGCGGCGGCTTCGGTCAAGGCGGAACAGAACGCCAACGAGATCATCAGGGCGCTGCTGTCGCGCGTTGAAACCCAAGTCAAAGAGACGGTGCGCAAGGAAGTGAGCTGGCCGGTGGAAAAATCATTGAAGGATTTGGAACTGCGCAGCAATGTCTGGTTGCAAATGGCGACTTGCCTGGCCTGCGGCGCGCTGGGAGCGGCCCTTACGCTGGCCTTGTTTCAGTTCTACCCCACTGACAGCATGACGCAAAAATACGGCGCGGCGGTCGAGAAAGTCATGAACAAACTACCTCCGGCCTCTCAAAAGCTCATCAAGGAAGCCGCCGACCAGGAATAGCCGCGCGTAGCGCGGAAATAGAAGGATTCATCATGTTTGATATTTTTTTATGGGTGCTGCTGGTGGGTCTGCTGGCTTATCCTGCCTTTATCCGCTTTTGGGAGCTGCGCGACAAGCGCCAGGAAGGTTTTTCCCTCGCGGCAGACTGGCTGTGGACAGCGCCACGGGTGATCAATCTGCTGATTGGCGGAGCCGTCGTGTTTTATCTGCTCACGCATCAGCACGGTCACGCGCTGATGGCGCTGGTTGTTTACTATGTCTTCCATGCGGCGCTGGGCAACCCTTACCATGAAGATAAAGCGGGTAATGAAAAGGTAAGGCGCGGTTCGCGCGTGGTCGAGGCGGCGCAGCTCAATGCGATGACTTCCGGTAATGGAAACGGCAGCGGTAACGGTAAAACCAAAGCCAACAGCGCAGCGCAGACGAGCAGCGATAGCGCGATCCGCATCGGCGGCGTAACCATTCCGCGCGCGCTGGAGGCGCAGCACTTCCTTATTTCCGGTACGACGGGATCGGGTAAAACCCAGGTGATTAACGCGATGCTGCGCACCATCCGCCAGCGTGGGCAGCGGGCGATTATCGCCGATGCCGGCGGCGGCTTTTTTGCGCGTTTCGGCAAGCCCGGCGATGTGCTGATTAATCCGTTCGATCAACGCACGGCGGCATGGTCGCCGTTCGCTGAAATCCGCGCCGATTATGATTGTGAGCGTATCGCCAAGGCGATTATTCCCGACCTCGAAGGCGGCGAAAGCGCGCAATGGCAACTGTTCGCCCAGGTGCTGTTAGCCAAGGCGTTACTTTCCATGCATCGCAACCGGGAGCGCTCGTTGAAACGGCTGCTGTACTGGATGGGCGCGGCAGATCAAAAGGCGCTGGAGCCGCTTTTAGCCGGTACGCCGGCGGCGGTGCTGTGTCAGAAAGGCAATGACAAGATGCTGAACAACATGCGCGCCACCATGATGCCTTATCTGAGCGTATTCGATTACATGGCGGATGACGGGGACTTTTCGATACGGCAATGGGTGCAGGAAGACTGGAAACCCGACTGGCTGTTTCTGACCTACCGCGACGATCAAATGGGCATGCTGAAAAATCTGGTGGCCGCCTGCCTGGAAATGGCGATAGTCGAAGGCCTGAGCCTGTCGGAAGATCAGGAGCGCGGCTTGTGGTATGCGTTCGATGAGCTGGACTCGTTGGGTAAAATATCGAGCTTGCGCGCGGCGCTGACTAAACTGAGAAAATACGGCGGTCGCTGTATCCTTGGCATACAGACCATATCGCAGCTCCGCTCGACTTATGGCCGCAACGAAGCGCAAACCCTGCTGGCCTGTACCTCGGTGAAGTGCATCCTGCGCGCCGGGGACTCGGAAACGGCAAAATCCATGGAACAGGAATTAGGCGAACAGGAAATCGAGCGCACCCACATCAGCGAAACTTCGGGCGATTCGTTTAACGAAAGCACGTCTACGCAGATCGTGCGCCAGTCAGCCGTGTTGTCGTCGGAACTGACCGGCTTGCCCGATCTGCAAGGGTACTTAAAAATACCCGGCGATGAGATAGCCAAAATCCGCATCGACTACGTGAAAATGGACGATGTGAATCCGGCGTTTATTCATCAATAGCCTGTTGCGCCCTGTCCCTGCGCTTTTCCATCGCTTTCCATTTTGTTGAAACGGTTTAAAATACGGAATATAACGGTTTTTGATCAAAAGCCAGACTAAACCGAACGGTTACGAATTGCGCTGAGAGAAAAGAACGGATAGCCATGTTGTTGCCCCATATCGAGAAGGCTGATATTGATCTGAAGAAACTGACCGATTATGTGCTGAGTAACGTGCATCCTGAAGGGAGGCACAAAGCGCGTGTATTTCTTTCGGCGCTGGGAATCACAGCAGCGGACGGGGAATGGTTGGCGAAAACAATGCTGGCTAAACTGTGGACATCTGAAGCCGAGCTGCAAAGTCAAACAGACTGGGGATCAATCTACCGTGTCGATATGGAGATTATTAACCGGCAACGGTGTGCGAAGATACGGACGGGCTGGCTCTGTACGCCAGAGTCAACGAGATTCGTGACATGTTTTGTGGTTGGAGAATGCGATGAAACGACTTGATGTGGTTGCAACACTCGAAGAAATTCCGTCAGCGCAACTGGCTAAAGGACAAGTTGGCACCATTGTCGATGAATTAACCGATAACGTGGTGTTAGTTGAATTTGCCGATTTTGATGGGGTAGCGTATGCCATCGAACCCCTACCGGTCAGCAAACTGATAGAACTTCACCATACGCGATCAATGGCCGCCTAAAGCGCAACAGGTGAATCATGCACTGGACACAAGATGAAGCGATAGCGTTCGAAGCGGCGAAAGAATGTATCGGGCATTGGATGGCCATTCATACCGGCATGATCGCCGATGAATCCGGCAAGGCCACGCCGGACGCGGCAATCATAACCCGGCTGCGCGCCAAACGTTCAGCGCTGGCTCAGGAACGCGCCGGCCTGCACATTGACAACCAAGCCGACATTGCGCGGATTCGCGCCGACTACGGGGCCACCATACGCGCATGGCGCGATAATACGTTCACGGCTAGGCAAAGTGCGCCTTGACCATCGGGCCGTAGATTTTAATAACGCGCTCAACTTCGTCCATGCGGGTCATGCTCGTTGAGTAACCGCCTAAAAATACTGGCTATTGACCGGTTAAATGGATAACATCACCGGCGCGTAGCGCCGGTTTATAGCGGCTTCTATCAGCGCCACATAATGAACCGCTGGACTAAGCCGGACGAGCGCGCGGCTTGCGCTTCGCTGACGTGGTAGCGCTTTCGCTTGTGGCTTCCGCTCAGGTTGATTGTGTAGCGCTGCGGCGGCGCGCTCTTCGGCGTCCGCCGCTTGGCGCTCAATCAGAGCGGCCAGCCTGCCGCGCAACTCGGCGGCTTCTTCGCCGGACTCTTTGGCGGCGGTTCTGGCCTCGGCCAGCTCCAGACGCAAGGCTTCGAGTTCGCGCGCGGCGCTTTCCAGCCGGGACTGACAAGCCTGCTCTGCAATGCGCGCGCCCTGCTCGGCCTGCCGCGCTTGCTGGGTGTTTTTTTCAGCTTGATCGGCTCTGGCTTCAGCCTGGGCAATAGCCGCGTTAGCGGCATCCAGTTGAATACTCAGCACGGCGGCGCTGCGTTCGGTTTCCGCCGCGCGCGCCTCGGCCTCCTGACTATTGGCGCGCTCGCGTTCCAGCGCTTCAGCCTGCTGAACCAGTTGAGCGTTAAGCTGCTCGATCTCTGCCGCTTGTGTTTCGTAGGCTTCAGCCAGCTCCTGACGCATGGCGTCGAGTTCGCCGCGTTCGACCTCCCAGGATGCCTGTGCGCTGCGTAGCGACTCGTTGGCCAAAGCCTGAGCCTGTGACCACAAGGCGGCCAGCGCCACCGTATTGGCCTGGGCGACAGCCTCGGGTATAGTGACCGCCACCGGCGCAGCCTTGACGGTCTGCTGCCGTCTCCATTCGCGCATGACCGAACTGGCGGCGTTCATGTCTACGCGTGCCGCACGGCGCACCTGGTCAACGGTCGGAAAGGTTTCATGTCCGGCCTGCGCATATAGCTCGACGGCGGCCTGAATGATGCGCTCGCGCACATCGGCGGGAATGGGCTGTATGTGAATTGTGGACTGGTTCATGGCGGCGGCTCCTTACTGGAAATTAATAAGAATACGATTATTATACATGAATCATAAATAATATTCATAAGAATAATATTCTTATTATTGCATAAAATAATGATTACCTTCCCCGGCGCTGGAGGACACCCGCAAAAAAAATCGTTTCCGCCCATAAAACCGCCAAAACGCAACCGTCACCCAAACACGGCCAAAATTAAGCATGATGTCGAAAAGCTGAAAAATCGCCGCCGCTTTACGACTTCGAGGCGGTTCGAGCGCCGGCAGTGGATCGCTGAGCGCGGCCACCGGAAAAACCATCGCCCCTTACTATCAAACCGCTTTTGGTTTTTTGACCTATCAGGACAAACGGAGGCATAGGCTTATCAATGGCGCTTTCAGCCTTTCCGCATTCTATGCCGTTTCCGGCAAGCCGTGCAAGCGCTGTTCAGAGCGTCGGCCTGATCGTTAAGCACCTCCCCTGATCGAGAAACAACACCCCTCTAATAGGGGTCCCCTCAGAAAACGGAAAATAAAGCACGTTAAAGGACTGAATCATGAGTAACTGCGCGGCCTTGCGCTGTGCATCATCATGTTTCGGATGTTCTCGAAACTCGCCTATTTAGGCTTGGTGATATGAGAACTATTTTTGAGAATACGACATCTACGTCAGCTCTGGCGTTGCTCCTATTCTCAGTAGGGCTTCTCAAAAAGGATCGTTTTCGAGCAAATCCACCCAACAGACAGCTTAGCGTGCTTTATTTTCCGTTTTCTGAGACCACCCCTTGTTCGAGAAACAACACCCCACTAACAAACCTCTTTTTTCTTTGTTTCTTTTTTGGCTCTCAGGGCTTGCTGGGGCGTTTTTTTAGAGGTACAGCCTTAGTAGGGTTGCCGCGTGGCGCGTAGCGCCGTCACGCGGCTCATTTTTTGTTTACGCTGGTTTAAAAAAGGTTGTCTGGCGAAGCCGGACTCCTTTCAGCAAGGCAGGGATGCCGCGCGAGGTATCGCGAAGCGATGGGCGTAGCCAGGGAAGGCGAAGGGTAGGGGCTTTTTGTTGCCGGCGCAAAAAGTTATCCACAGGCAATGACACGAATAGAAGAAAGATTAATTTAAAGATTAAAAGAATAAGGGAAAACAATCATGTTTTTTATTTAAAATAATCAATTACTTGTTGTGTATTTTTGATCATTACCTGTCACCTATAACTACCATCAGAGTAATTGAATGCGCCTAAAAACGCCTGAATAAGGCCGATTTTGGCTTTGCAAAACGTGACCTGTCACCTATAACTACCGTGATTTCGGCGACCTGTCACCTATAACTACCGCGATTTTGGCAACCCGTCATCTATAGCTACCGTCTCAGTAGGCGAGCAAGAGCCCAAAAAGGTTATAAATTGTCCAAAAAAAGCGCTCTGTCACCTATAACTACCGCGACCTGTCACCTATAACTACCGTGAATGGCCGCGACCCGTCACCTATAACTACCGTCTCGTGCTGATCGCTGCTGAATTATCAGCAGGTGCGGCGGGTACTTCAAGCGTCATTGATTGGCGTTTATTAGCGGCCTTCATCTCGGATATGAATTCGCGCGTGGCGGTCAGGGTATAAATCACGTCTTCCAACTTGCCACGCGCACCGCGCTGTTCATTTTTCAGCACGCTTAGCAAGGTTCCATGCGTCGTGAGCTCATCAAAAGCGTCATCAAGCGCTGCAATGCCCTGGCGTTGCTGTTTATAGCCATCTAGCAAGGCGCTGTCGCGCTTGATCGTGCTGTAGTTCATTTTGAAGATTGTGGTGAAACTGGCGAAGGTGAATTTCAGGGACAGTTGCTTGTGTAGCCAGCGGGCAAGCTGGCTAGTGAGGCTCATCATTTGGTGATAATTGAATTGCCGATAAGTAAGGGCATCTATACTCTGAGTGACCAGCGGATGAAACTGCACCACCCATTTTGCATGAGGATCATTCTGTAATTTCATGCGGGATACCGCCGAAAGCGAAGGAAAATAAGGGCTGCGCGTAAAGGCCTCGGCGTTGTTGCCGTCCTCCGCGCGCAATTCGATCACACTGCCGGATAGGATATTCAAGCTAAGGGTGATTTGCTGAAAAGAGCGGGCATGTCCCCTCTTCTTCAACTCCTGACGTAGCATATGCAGCGAGAACACCACGCCGCTATGGTAGTTAGTCTTGTCAAAATAACCGTGGTTCTGATCTGCTGCAATTTTACGTAGCGCGTCCTCGATCAGCTCTTCATTGGCGCTTGGGTAATAGTCTTGTGATGTACCGTCCGGTTCCTCGATACGGGCGGGCTGAATAATAGCCTTGAGCATCATGCCTTTGTAGTTGAAGTCGAGTTTTAACAGCTCAAGAAAGCCCTTTTCTGTACGCAGTTTTACCATTGCCTGCCGCGATACAGAGTAACGCGGGACACTATCCCATAAGTCAAAAGTATTCGAGAGCTGGGCGCGCTCCAGCTCGGTATTGCAGAGAAACCGCTGAAACAAATCAAGCTGTACGTTCTGATAGTCGTTTTTGTTCGGCAAAACGGCCAATTTTTGCGACTTCTTCGGCTTTGATTTCTCGTCCATGCTTCCCCACTACTTATAATGTCAAAAAATCAACATGTTTACATGTTGATTTTTTAATATGTTAATTGCTTAGCTCAATCATTTCGCACGGTTGGTACGTCGTACTTACCGAAGAGATCATTAAGGGATTCGGCAATGAGCGTTTGCAGACTTTTGCCAGTGCGCGCCTGAACCAGGCGCAAACTGGCCTTATAATCCGGCGACAGATAAGCCGTGATATTGGTCTTCCCTTCCCTGCTTGGTGCCATATAGCCCCCTGTCGGCGTTTCCTTTGCCAGTTCCGGCGCGGGGGTAACTTGCACATCCGGCCTTGGTTCCTTTTTCTTTGCAACTGTTCTGGGTGGTCGCGCTGGCCGCGCACTACTATTAAGAGCCTGCTGCAAGGCTTTCATGTTATTCGCCATGTTTATATGTTCACATGTTAAGTTGTTGAGAAATGAACATGTAAAGCCGTCCAATTTCATCGGCAGCTTTACCGTCTGGTTCAATTTCCTGGGGTGCCTTGCCGGAAGCGGGGGCGGCAGCGTAGCTGCCACGGTGACAAAAATGCACCGGACAAACTTTGAAGCCGAAGGTATCTTCGATCATTATCTTGGCTTCCTCCGCCTGTTTGTGTGCTTGGGGATGCAACCCATTCAAAACAACAAAAGCAGGAGCGGTGCCAGCGACGCGAAGCAAGTCGCGCATGGCGGATAAGGTTTCAAGATCGAAGATTTGCGGCCTGACCGGCAACAAAATCAAATCTGCGACACGGGCAGCTTCAATCGCGGCGCTATCCGACTTTCCGGGGGTATCAATAACCAGAAAATCAGTCCCGAATTCCTCGGCTGCCTGGACGGCGTGTTTAAGTCGGCTCACCTGTGCCGAAACTACTGCGGGATTTTCCGTAGCGCGGCGGTCTTTCCAATTCGCGGCGTTGGCTTGGGGGTCGAGATCAATAATCACGGCAGTTTTTCCAGCTCGCGCAGCGGCGACGGCTATCCCAATGCTGGTTGTGGTTTTGCCCGTTCCGCCCTTTTGTCCAAGCACTGATATTTTTAACATGTAATTTACTCATAATGTGAACATGTAAACATGTAATATTTTTACCATGTTGAAAACTAAAGTCAACAACTGAATAGGCTGCAACGCGGCCTATTCGCACTTCTTCTGTCTTAGGGGTGGGTGGGCGGGAACCTCCCAAGGAAGAAGCCGCCCGAAGGCGGCGACCTTGGGGAATAAGCGCCGCCGTCAGGCGGCCTCTCTTTTCTCTTCTTCTTCGATCTGCTCGGCCTGGCACCCATGCAGCCAATCAAGCGCGCGTTGCGCATGGGCAGCAGCGGAAAAAATAAAACGCTTGTCGTCTTTCAAGGCCTCCAGCCATGAGCCAATATAGGCGGCGTGATCGTCGCGTACTTCCGGCGTGATGCCCAGATCGGCGCACAGAAAAGCCGCGCCCAGTTCGGCAACCAGTTCTTCCTTGGCGTAGCCTTCATCACCCCATTTTTTGCGGCCAAGATCACGGTCAAGGCGCGAAGGGTGGCGCGTCCAATGCGTCATTTCATGACCAAGGGTCGCATAGTAGCTTTCAGCGTCCACGAAAACAGGGAAGGGCGGCATCTGCACGAAATCAGCGGTGATATTAAAAAAAGCGCGGTTGCCGCCGTGCCGGATCGTCGCGCCGGTGTTCCTGAAAAACCGCTCTATCCGTTCATCACGTTGTTCTATGGTTTCCGGCGCTGGTTCCGGCGTAGCAGTGAAATGCGCCGGCAAGCCCTCGATCTGCTCGACGTTAAAAACGGTATAGCCTTTCATGAAGGGGATTTGCTTTTCTTCGTCTTCGCCGGTCTGCTCGTTGGCTTCGGTTTTGGTAAACGTGTTGGCATAAACCACCAGCGAGCCGCGCTCACCCTTGCGCACATTCGCGCCCAGCTCCTGCGCCTGCTTGTAGGTCATCCACACCGGGCAGGCAAAACCCTGCGCAAGCGCGGAAGCCCACAACAGCAGGATATTAACGCCCCGGTAAGGCTGGCCGTTACCGCGTAACGGTCGGGTAATGCGTCCGGCGGCATGTTCGCCGCTCCATGGTTTCGCCCACGGCCTTACCCCTTGTTCGAGGTCGGCCAGAATCTTGTTGGTTACGCGGGTATAGACATCGGCTTTGGTTTCGCTGCTCATGGTGTCGGTCTCCTGTTTGGGTCAGTCGCTGCTTGCGAACGCAAGCGGCGCTGCCCGTCGGCGAGACCGGGGGTAGCAAGGGCAATAAAAATCACGGAAGGTTCGCGATAAAAAGCGGCTGTAAGCCGTTTTTTTCGTGAAAGCCGTTATTTTTATTGTCCCGCGCGAGGGGCAGAGCCCCTTAGAAACCATAAAGCCGGTTCACGCCAAAAGCGTGATCCGGCCAGGGACAAGCTGAAACGGTCTGCGCAAGCAGTCCGTTGACACAACCAAACGAAAGGGGACGTTACCGTCAGGCCGAGACGGTAACCGGCTCGGTGCGCATAGCGCATAGCAACCGGCCCGCCAGGGAGGGCGGGTTCGCCCGGTGATTCGCTTGACAACCCCTCGGCAATTTATTTCGGATGCGGTGGCTTAGCCAAATAAACCCTTGAATTGTTGGAATAAACACATTTTTAGAATTGGCTGGCTATAAGGATTTTGGCTAATGCACCTTATCGCACCTCATAATGTTGCTTTTCTTAGGTGCGATAAGGTGCTATATGGTGCAAGCAGAAATCTCACCATCATTCTAGGAAGTACCAATATGCTATCTTTTGTCCCGTCCCATAATCTTGAAAAAGCTCTGAAAGAGCTGCAATCCAAGCTAATTCCATTGGCAAATTTACTTGCCACTATGGAGGATGAGGAGAAAGCCTATCTGCATAAATGCGCCATGATTAGCACGATTGGCGCATCTACCCGTATTGAAAATGCGGTTTTAACGGATGCTGAAATAGATTGGGTTGACACTACACTGACGGCTGATGGTAAAACCACAGCTTTTGAGGAACATAAGGGGTTTATTATAGATAAGCTGTCTAAAGACCGTGAGCGCAGCATTGAAGAAGTTGTTGGGTGCCGGGAGATGTTAAGCCTGATTTATCTTCAGGGGGATCATATGTTTCCCCTAACGGAAACCTCTGTTCGCGGGTTGCATAATGCCCTGCTTGCTTATTATCCAGCCGCTTCTAATTATGCTGGAGGGTACAAGACAGCGGCTAATCGGGTAATTTCGGTCAATCATGCTACGGGAGAGCAGAAAACAGTTCTTGAGCCAGCGCCAGCAGGGATGGTTACAGAAATCGCTATGCGTGATTTACTTGAGTGGTACAACCATTCCATACGGGAACATCACTGGTCTATATTGATTGCCACCGAATTCGTATTCAGGTTTTTGGCAATTCATCCGTTTCAAGATGGAAATGGACGGCTTGGTCGCGCTCTTTTCCTTCTGGCATTGATGCAGGGGGATGATACGGTTTTGCGCCAAGTGGTGCGTTATGTCTCTATTGACCGCCAAATTGAACGCCATAAGGCAATATATTACAGCACCCTACGACAAGCGTCTGATGGGCAATATCGCGCTGATGCTTCCGATTATCTCATAGAACCGCTTGCCTGGTTTTTCGTGAAAATGCTCAACTTGGCAATAGAAGATGTGGGGCTACTACGAAAGCGGTATGCTGCCTTGCAGCGTCTTTCTGAAAGTGCCGTTCTGGTTCTGGCTTGCTTCAAATCATCACCAGAAAAACGATTGCAGCTTGCCGACCTGATGGCAGAAACTGGATTGGTACGAAGAACAACACAAAACGCACTGGTAAGCCTGACCAAAGCTGGATTTTTACATCGGCTCGGTACTGGTCCGGCAAGCCGCTATCAATTGATATTTTGAATTTTGACACAACCCTCCAAAACGATACTGTAGCTGGGGGTGTTAGCCCCTGGTGGAATACACAGAATTGGATAAGTCCTATCGTCTCAACGAGACGGGTAAGCAGCCATAGGGCAAATACCAGAATACTGGCTATTTATTCAGTAACCGGATAGCATAACCGGCGCACAGCGCCGGTTATGGTTTCTTCGATGCCGCTACCGGCTTATCCTCGGCGCGCGTGTACTTATAATAGGTATTACGTGAAATACCGACGATTTCGCAAATATCCTTGACGCTGCGCTCCTTGTCCCTGGAAAGCGCAATCGCCGCTTTTTTCTTCCTTTCGTCCACGCCCGCCGGTCTGCCGCCATTTCTGCCACGCGCCCGCGCCGCCGACAGCCCGGCATGGGTACGCTCGCGGATAATGTCGCGCTCGAACTCGGCCAGTGAAGCAAAGATATGAAAAATCAGTTTGCCGCCTGACGAAGTGGTGTCGATACTTTCCTGTAGACTCTTGAAGCCGACACCCCGCGCAATCAAATCACGTACCGTCTCAATCAGGTGCGGAAGAGAACGCCCCAACCGGTCGAGCTTCCAGACAACCAGCGTGTCACCCGACCGGCATTGCTTCAGCGCTTCAGTCAGTCCTGGCCGCTGCGTCTTCGCCCCACTGGCGGTGTCAGTATAGATGTCATCACACTGCGCAGCCCGCAAAGCATCCTGCTGAAGGTCAAGGTTTTGGTCATTGGTCGATACTCTGGCATAGCCGACAAGCATAAAAATAGCCCCGTGTCTGGTAACAGGCCATTTTATACCATGATACTCAACTCAGTTTGTCGGATTGGTACTTAGATTTGGTATACGTGTTTTATGGTACGAATAAGCGGGGTAGGGCGGACAAAAATGGATTTTTTGGGGGCGGTAGTCTCCGTACCACTAAAACGGTCGTTTGTTTGAGCAGAAGAAAGAACGGTGCTACCAAACCGACCACCGCGAAAAACCACGTTTCGTGCCTTACCCTATCCAAAACCGGTTCACGCCAACGAGCGTGATCCGGCAGGGGACAAGCTGAGACGGTCTGCGCAAGCAGTCCGTTGACACAACTAAACGAAAGGGGGCGTTACCGACAGGCCGAGACGGAAACCGGCTCGGTGCGCGTAGCGCATAGCACCCGCCCCGCCAAGGATGGCGGGTTCGCCAAACGCAGAGAGATAGGCGACAATTGGAAGATT
>Ga0265327_10004425_pt1 | contig 12451 bp, 7 predicted proteins | sample 41621metaG_FD_202089 | JGI IMG/M metagenome (GOLD analysis project Ga0265327, IMG submission 202089) | Rhizosphere microbial communities from Carex aquatilis grown in University of Washington, Seatle, WA, United States - 4-16-21 metaG | ecosystem: Host-associated > Plants > Roots > Rhizosphere >...
GGTTGCGCTTGAGCGGCGACAGGTATTCGACGAACACCTTGCCGAGCAGATGGTCGAGTTCGTGCTGAATGCACACCGCCAGCAAGCCCTCGGCCTCGATGGTGCGCGGTTCGCCCTCGGCATCGAGCGCGCCCACGCGCACCGCGGTCGAGCGCTCGACGCCGTCGTAGATGCCCGGCACCGAGAGGCAGCCCTCTTCGTTCAGCACCTTCTCGTCGCTGGCCCACACGATCTCGGGGTTGATGAGCACCAGCGGCTGATTGCGCTCCTCGGAGACATCGATGACCACCAGCCGCTCGTGCACGTCGACCTGGGTCGCGGCCAGGCCGATGCCGTTGGCGTCGTACATGGTCTCGAGCATGTCCGAGACCAACGACTTGATGCGCGCGTCGACGCCCTGCACAGGCTTGGCTACCGTGTGCAGGCGCGGGTCGGGGTAACTCAAAATGGTTCTTTTAGCCATGAAAGCGTGGAAAGTTATCGCTATTTTCGCCATTTCCGCGACGGCCCAAGGTGGCACGACGGGATAGTCGTTGCCCAATCAAGGCCTTCAGCGCAAAATTCGTTGCAAATTGTGAGGATTCGTACATGCCGCGTGGCGCTGTGTGTACCGCACCATAAACCATGAACAAATTTCGAATCAGCGAAGACATGCGTCCGGGCCTCGTCGCCACGATGGCGGCGATCGCCATGATGGGAACGGGTGCGGTCGGCACGGCATCTGCGCAGAATTATCCGATCACGCCGCAACAGCGCGCGGTCGCGCAGCAGACCGCGCAAGCTGGCGTGCCGGTGAGCGAACTCGCGCCGAATGCGCCCGACGAATACACGGTCAAGCCCGGCGACACGCTCTGGGCCATTTCGCGGATGTACCTGCGCAGCCCGTGGCGCTGGCCCGAGCTGTGGGGCATGAACATCAGCGAGATCTCGAATCCGCACCGCATCTATCCGGGCCAGGTGCTCTATCTCGACAAGACCGGCGGCCGCGCCCGCCTCAGCACCCGCCGCGGCACGAGCGGCGGCACGGTCAAGCTGTCTCCGCGCACGCGCTACGAATCGGCTTCGGGCTTGGCGCTGCCGACCCTCAATCCGAGCATGATCGAGCCCTTCCTGAGCGAGCCGATCATCATCGACGACGACACGCTCAACACTGCGCCGCACATCGTCGCCGGCAATGACGACCGCGTGCTGCTGGCGCGTGGCGACCGGGCCTACGCCCTGGGCCCGGCCAATGACGAACTGGTCGAGCAGCCTGGCCCGAGCAAGAGCTACCGCATCTTCCGCAATGCCACGCCGCTGAAGGATCCCGCCACCGGCGAGCTGCTCGGTTACGAAGCCGCCTACCTGGGCCGCGCCCAGCTGAAGCGCAGCCAGTCGGTGGGCACCGAGCTCGAGAACGGCAAGGAAGTCCAGAACATCGTCCCGGCCACCATCGACATCACCGCCGCGCGCGAGGAAATGCGCGCCGGCGACCGCCTGCTGCCCGAGCCGCAGCGCCAGGTCCTGAGCTACGCGCCGCGGGCACCCGAGCAGGTCATCACCAATGGCCGCATCGTCTCGGTCTATGGCAATGCGGTGGAGTACGTCGCGCAGAACCAGGTGGTGGTCATCAACAAGGGCACCCGCGACGGCATCGAGGCCGGCCACGTCCTGGCGATCCTCAAGAACGGCCAGACCATCGTCGATCGCGCCGGCGCACCCGACGACACCGGCAAGGCGGTCGTCAAGCTGCCCAACGAGCGGATCGGCCTGCTGATGGTCTTCCGGCCCTTCGAGAAGGCCTCCTACGCGCTGGTCCTGGAGATCAACGACGCACCGAAGCCGGGCGACCTGCTGGTCAATCCCTGAGGCAGCAAGCCGGCCGGCGTGGCGACTGACGAACTAGAGGGCTGGCTGCGGCTTGCCCTGACCCCGGGCATTGGCAATGTCGCTGCGCGCAAGCTGCTCGCGGCCTTCGGATTGCCTTCGACGCTCTTCGCCCGATCGCCATCCGACTGGCGGCAGGTCGTGACGGCGGCACAGGCCGATGCCTTGGGCCAGCTGCCGGCCGAATTGCCGGCCCTCCTCGATCGCACTCTCGAATGGCTGCAGGGGCAGGAGCCAGCCGGCATCGCCCGGCGGCTGCTGACCCTCGGCGATCCGGCGTATCCGGCGGCCCTGCTGGAGACCGCCGATCCGCCGCTGATGCTCTACCTGATGGGCGCCAGCGCCTTCGACCTGGCGCAGCTGGACCCCAGCATCGCCATCGTGGGCAGCCGCAATCCGACGGCACAGGGCAGCCAGAATGCGCGCGCCTTCGCCAAGGCCTTCGGTGCAGCCGGCGTGCCGGTGATCTCCGGGTTGGCGCTCGGCGTCGACGCGGCGGCCCATGAGGGCGCCCTGGAAACAGGCGGCGGCTCGCGGCCGGCGACGGTGGCCGTGGTCGGCACCGGGCTCGACCGGGTCTATCCGGCGCGGCACCGCGAGCTGGCCCACCGCATCGCCGAACGCGGCCTGATCGTGAGCGAATATCCGCTCAGCACGCCGCCGCTCAACCAGAACTTTCCAAAGCGCAACCGCATCATCGCGGGACTGTCGCGCGGCACGCTGGTCGTCGAGGCCGCGCTGCGTTCCGGTTCGCTGATCACCGCGCGGCTGGCCGCGGAGCAGGGACGCGAGGTGTTTGCCATCCCCGGCTCGATCCATTCGCCCCAATCGCGCGGCTGCCATGCGCTGATCCGCCAAGGCGCCAAGCTGGTCGAGTCTTTCGAGGATGTGGTCGAGGAGCTCGACCTGCGCGCCGCGCCACAAGCCGCCGGGCAGTCTGTCGCTGCACCGGATCCGGCGGGTGCCGACCCTGCGCCGCAGCAAGGGTTGCTGCGCGACCTCGGCTTCGATCCGGTGAGCATCGATGCGCTCTGTGCCCGCACCGGCTTCAGCGCCGCGACCCTGCAGGCCAGGTTGCTGGAGCTGGAACTGGACGGCCTGGTGGCACGCCTGCCCGGTGGCCTGTTCCAGCGGATCGCGCGGGCCTGAATCTCGATCCGCGCGAGCTGCCGCGCGCCGACCGTGGCTGCGATCGGTGGTAGCCGCCGCTTCAGGAATCGACTTTGCAAATCCCTGCCGTCGCGTTCGCGCAACTCGCCGGGCGCTGCGTCGCGGCTGGGCTATATTGAAGTCCATGTTCGAAGTGCTCGTGTTTGTCTACGAAAACTACTGGCGCGGCGACGCCTGCCCCGAACCCGAACAGCTGGGCCGCAAGCTCAGCGCCCAGGGCTTCGATGCCGACGAGATCCGGGCTGCACTCCACTGGCTCGATGGCCTCAGCCTCGCCACCCAGGGCGTGCCGTTGAGCCGCCATGCCGACGGCATCAGCGCCACCGTCGCGGCCCGATCACCGGCCGAGGCGGCCATCCCGCAATCGGCCGGCGCCATGCGCATCTATTCCATCGCCGAGCAGGAACACATCGGCGCCGAATGCCTGGGCTTCATCAGCTTCCTCGAGACCTCGGGCGTGCTGGCGGCGGGCATGCGCGAGATCGTGGTCGAGCGCGCCATGGCCACGCCCGGCGAGCCGCTGGGCCTCGACGAACTCAAGATCATCGTGCTGATGGTGCACTGGAGCACCGGCGTCGAGCCCGATGCACTGGTGCTCGACGAACTCTGCGACGACGCCGCGTTGCGCGTGGCGCACTGACCGGACCCGAGCCATTGCCCGGCGCGCGCTAGCTAGTTGAGCAGGCGCTCCGGATTGGCATCCAGCTTGGCGAGGGCTTCGCGGGTGGCCCGCACCGTGAGGGTCTCTTCCTCGGCCGGCACCAGAAGGCCGGCCTGCAAGTAGGAGGCCAGCCGGCCGACCTGGATCAGGAAGCTGCGACCGTCGCTGGACGCGAAGAGATGCAGCTGCTTGCGATCGCTGCGCCAGACGAACTGCACCTGGTTCACCCGGTCGTTGTGATCGAGCATGAACCAGGTGCCCACTTGCAGTTCATGCGCCCAGGCGAGCATGTCCTCGGCCACCTTGGTGCCGGTGTCGGGCACGACCTCGATCGAGGCGGCATCGACGCCCAGCAGCAGCTCGATGCTTGCCGCATCCAGCGGCAGGTCGGTCGTGCCCTCGTCGGAGACGAAATCCTCGAGATTGGCCAGGCGCTGCGCCATGGCCTCGATCTTGGCGGGCGGGATGGCTTCGGTCTTGGACAGGAAGGCATCGGAGAGCGTGGCACCGATGGTCTTGATGTGCGCCTCCTGCGGATCGCCCACGATGCCCAGCAGGCCCATGCCCTGGCGCAGGCGCTGCAGCAGCTTGGGCAGGTCCTGGATGACGCGGGTGCGGTCGTTGCGGTTGGGCTTGGCGCTCGCCGCCCAGACCAGGTCGGATGCCGCGCGCTTCAGGATCACGGTCTGTTCGTCCTGGGCGCCGTAGCGCAGCGCGGCAATGGCGAGCACCTCGGCCCAGACCTTGAACAGGAATTCGCGGATCTCCTCGCGCACCGGCATGTCGTTGAGCATCTTGCGCAGCTCGATGGTGTACTGGATCGCCATCGTCTCCTTCTGCTCGACCTGCTGCGCCACGCTCATCACCCGCTGGGTGCTGTCGCTCTGCGTGAGGTATTTGTTGAGGAAGGCGACGAATTCGTCGAAGACCAGCTTGAACACGCGCTGGCCGGTTTCCGGATATTGCTCGATCACCTGGACCACGCGCCGGATCTCGCCCTCGAGCGCGCTGCCCGAGATGGCGGCCGCGTCGAAGCCCATCACGCAGGAGCCCATGCGGTCGATCAGCATGCGCGCCGGATGCTGCAGCGTGCCGAAGAACTCGGGCTCGGCGATGGCCACCCGCAGCACCGGCATCTGCAGCCTGGCGAACCAGACCCGCGCCGAGAACGGTATGCGCTCCTCGGCCAGGATGGCCTGGAACATCAGTGCCACGATCTCGACGGTAGCCTTGTCGGCGGTGGTCGGGGCCTTCTTCTTGAGCTCGGCGGTACGCCGGCGCAGGTCGACCGTGGCGTGATGGACGGCGGTGGCCTCCTCGCCGACCACGTATTGCGAGGCGGCGATCTGGTAGGCCGCTTCGGCGTCGGCGATGGCGGCGGCGAAGGCCGGCGCGCCGCCGCCATGGCCACCGCCCGCACCGGCACCGCCGGAACCCACCGTGTAGACGCCGCCGGCTTCGCCGGTGCCGGGCGGCCGTGCCTGGCCCAGGTCGCCGCCGATGCGCGCCGAAACGAATCGCTTGAGATTCAGCAGCACGCCCTGGGCCCGCTGGCGCGCCACCAGCAGCGGCGAGCCGCCGGTGGCGATCAGCGTATCGCCGCCGGGCGTGCCGGGGCCGCCCTGGCCGCGTCCGACGCCGATCGCGGCAGGGGCGAAGCTGCCGGGGGGCACGCCGAAAGGGACCTGGCCCACGCGCTGCTGGCCCGACTGCGCCATTGCGGCACCCTGGCCGCCACCGCCGCCAAGGGGCGCACTGCCCGAATTGGCACCGGCCCGGCGAACGAAGCTCTTGAGGTCGATCTCGGGCATCACGTCCTTGCCCACCAGGAAGGCGTTCGCGTCCTTGTAGGCCTTGATGACCGGATCCATCAGCTGCTGCTGCACCTGCTCCTGGACCCGGGTCCAGAGCCCGCGGTCCAGGCCCGCCGCCAGCCACTGGTCGACCAGCACCTTGGCCAGGGCCTCGGGCTTGAGGATGTCCTTGGCGTCGAGTTCGTTGGTGCCTTCCAGATGCTGGATGCGCAGGCGCAGGTCGTTGAGCTCGAAGCCGGCCTTGTCCTGGATCGACTGGGCCAGGCGCGAGGAGAGGATGCTGGTCTCGACCACCTCGTCGCCGATCAGCTCGAGGCGCGAGAGCGAGTTCGACGATGTGGGCCCGTCGGTCGTGCTCTTGACGAGCGCCTTGCGCCACGCGGCCTGCGATAGCGCCACCCAATTCGAGCCCTGGGCCTGGAAGGCAACGAAACCGTCGCGGTTGTCCTGCATTTCACGGGCATTGCCCGTCTGGCCGGCGAGGGTCGCGAGCCGCTCCTGGATGGCCCTGCCGACCGGCGGTATCAGCCCTTCGGTGGCGGCGACGAAGCGCTCACGCGTCTCGCGGGCGAGCTGGAGGGAGGCTGCATGGGACCGCGTGGGCATGGATGGTGGCAGGTGCAATTATGACGGGCGACAGTGTCGAGCTTGCATCGGGAAGCGTAACCGCACAAGTGCCGGGCGCGCCGGGCAAGCCTCCGCACGGCGCTTGCGCGCGCCGGGGAGGCATTTGTTCACACTGCGGCGCCGGCGTTCGGATCGTCCGGATCGCCCTCGCGCTTGACCGGCGCCTTGATCAGGTCTTCGCGCTTGACGCCCAGCCACATCGCGATCGATGCTGCCACGAAGGCCGACGAATAGATGCCGAAGCAGATGCCGATGGTCAGAGCCAGCGCGAAATAGTGCAGCGTCGGGCCGCCGAAGAAGAACATCGACAGCACCACCAGCTGCGTCGAGCCGTGGGTGATGATGGTCCGGCTGATGGTCGAGGTGATGGCCGAGTCGATGACTTCGCGGGTCGTCAGCTTGCGAAAGCGGCGGAAGTTCTCGCGCACCCGGTCGAAGATGACGACCGATTCGTTGACCGAGTAGCCCAGCACCGCCAGCACCGCCGCCAGCACCGCCAGCGAGAACTCCCACTGGAAGAAGGCGAAGAAGCCCAGGATGATCACGACGTCGTGCAGGTTGGCCAGCACCGTGGCGAGCGCGAACTTCCATTCGAAGCGGAAGGCCAGGTAGATCATGATGCCGACCACCACCATACCCAGCGCCTTCAGGCCGTTGGTGGTGAGCTCCTCGCCGACCTGCGGGCCGACGAACTCGTTGCCGCGCAGGGTCGCGGTCGGGTCCATGGCCTTGAGCGCGTTCATGACCTGTTCGCTCTGCTGGGCCGAGGTCTGGCCCTTCTGCACCGGCAGGCGGATCTGGACATCGCGCGAGGTGCCGAAGTTCTGCACCTGCACGTCCTGGTAGCCGAGCGCGCCGATGGCGTCGCGGACCTTGCCGACGTCGACCGACTGCTGGTAGGCGACCTCCATCACGGTGCCGCCGGTGAATTCCACCGACAGGTGCAAGCCGCGATGCAGCAGGAAGAACACCGCGAAGGCGAAGGTGACGAAGGACACCGCATTCAGCACCAGCGCGTGGCGCATGAACGGGATGGTCCGGTGGATTCGGAAGAATTCCATGATGCTTGCCTTACTTGGCGGCCACGGCCTTGGAGGCCTTGGCCGGCTTGCCCGCCTTGGCGGGCGCCGTGCCGGCCACCGCGACCTCGGCGGCGGTGTTGTCGGTCTCCGGGCGCCAGACGGTGCCGATCGACACCGACTTGAGCTTCTTCTTGCTGCCGTACCAGAAGTTCACCAGGCCGCGCGAGAAGAACACCGCCGAGAACATCGAGGTCACGATGCCGATGCAGTGCACCACCGCGAAACCGCGGATCGGGCCCGAGCCGAAGGCCAGCAGCGCGACGCCGGCGATCAGCGTGGTGACGTTAGAGTCGAGGATGGTGCCCCAGGCACGCTCGTAGCCGGCATGGATGGCGGCCTGCGGCGAGGCGCCGTTGCGCAGTTCCTCGCGGATGCGCTCGTTGATCAGCACGTTGGAGTCGATCGCCACGCCGATGGCCAGGGCCATGGCCGCGATGCCGGGCAGCGTCAGGGTGGCCTGCAGCATCGACAGGATGGCCACCAGCAGCAGCAGGTTGACCGCCAGCGCGATCGACGAGAAGACGCCGAACAGCGCGTAGTAGATGCACATGAACACCATGATCGCGGCGAAGCCGTACATCACGCTGTCGAAGCCCTTCTTGATGTTGTCGGCGCCCAGGCTCGGGCCGATGGTGCGCTCCTGGATGATCTCCATCGGCGCGGCCAGCGAGCCGGCGCGCAGCAGCAGCGCCAGGTCGTTGGCCTCGACCACCGTCATCGAGCCGGAGATCTGGAAGCGGTTGCCCAGTTCGCCGTTGATGGACGGCGCCGTCAGCACCTCGCCCTTGCCCTTCTCGAAGATGAGCATCGCCATGCGCTTGTGGAAGTTGTCGCGGCTGACGTCGCGCATGATGCGACCGCCCTTGGCGTCCATCGTCAGGTCGACCTTGGGCTGCTGGGTCTGCGAATCGAAGCCGGGCTGGGCGTCGGTGAGGTTCTCGCCGGTGACCAGCACCTGCTTCTTGACGATCACCGGGCGGCCATTGCGGTCGAGGAATTTCTCGGAGCCGAAGGGTACCGGGCCGGTGCCGAGTTCGGCCGCGCGGCCTTCGGCGCTCTCGTCGACCAGGCGCATCTCGAGCGTGGCGGTGCGGCCCAGGATGTCCTTGGCCTTGGCCGTGTCCTGCACGCCGGGCAGCTGCACCACGATGCGGTCCAGGCCCTGCTGCTGGATCACCGGCTCGGACACGCCGAGTTCGTTGATCCGGTTGTGCAGCGTGGTGATGTTCTGCTTGAGCGCCGCGTCCTGCAGGCGGCGCACCGCCTCGGGCCGGATCGAGACGGTCAGCTTGATGTCGCTGCCGTCGGTGCCCTGCACCGCGCTCAGGTCGGCGAACTGGTCCTGCAGCAGCGCCTTGGCGGCATCGGCACCGGCGCTGTCGCGAAAGCGCATCTCGATGGTCTGGCCGACGCGCGTGACCGAGCTGCCGCGAATGCTCTTGTCGCGCAGGCCGGAACGCAGGTCGCTGGCGAAGGACTCGGCCTTCTTGTCCATCGCGCCCTGCATGTCGACCTGCAGCAGGAAGTCGACGCCGCCGCGCAGGTCGAGGCCCAGGTACATCGGGAAGGCATGCAGCGCGCTCAGCCAAGCCGGCGAGCGGGGCAGCAGGTTCAAGGCGACCACGTAAGGCGGGTCGGAGGGGTCGGGCACCAGCGCCCGCTGCAGCGCGTCGCGCGCCTTCAGCTGGTCGTCGGTGTTGGTGAAGCGCGCGCGCACCGAGGTGGCGTCGAGCGTGAGCAGGTCGGGCGAGAGTCCGGCCGCCTTGAGCGCGTCGGCCACCCGGGCCTGCGTCCCGGCGTCGATCTTGACGACCGACTTGGCCGCCGAAACCTGCACCGCCGGCGCCTCGCCGAAGAAATTGGGCAGGGCATAGATCAGCCCCACCAGCAGCACGATCACGATGATCGCGTACTTCCAAACCGGATAGCGGTTCATCGCGTCAACCTTCAAGTCCGCGCGCTGCGTCGCAGCCGCGCGTATTCGCCCTACTTAATCGCGCCCTTGGGCAGCACCTGGACCACCGCGCTGCGCTGCATCTGCACTTCGACGCCCTTGGCGATCTCGACGGTGAGGTATTGGTCGCCGATCTGGGTGATCTTGCCGAGCACGCCGCCGGCGGTCGCGACCTCGTCGCCCTTGGCCAGGGCGTCGATCATGGCGCGCGCTTCTTTCTGGCGCTTCATCTGAGGCCGGATCATCACGAAATAGAGGACCACGAACATCAGCACCAGGGGCAGCATGCTGCCGAGCGAAGACATCATGTCGCCGCCACCAGCGGCGGGCGCGGCGGTCTGGGCGAAAGCGGAGGAAATGAACAAGGGAGTCTCCAACAGGGGAAGGAAGAGGAGCGCCGGCCTTCAGGAAAAGGGCTTCGGCCGCATCCCCGGCCGCACCAAGCGGCCGAGCAGCGCGGGGCCAGGCCCGCGCACAGCACCCGGCATTGTATTCGGGCCGCGCCTGCCCGCTTCGGACGAAGCCGGGGCGGGGTTCAGGGCCTTTGCGGACGGGTCATGGCGGGGTCACCGCCAGACAGCGAACAGGTGGCGGCCAGATCGCTGCGGGTTCGGATCGCCGCCTGTACGCTGCCGGCTCGGTGGCAGCGCCGCTCAAGCAGCCGCCCGCACCGCCTTCGGATCACGCCAGCGGGCCATCAGCTCGCTCCAGCGCACCCGGGCGGCGGTCAGGTTGCGGTCCTTGACGTGGCCATAGCCGCGAATCTGCTCGGGCAGAGCGGCGATCTCGAGCGCCAGCGCGTGGTTGGCGGCATTCAGGCCGCGCAGCACTTCCTCGATGCTGGCGCGGTATTCGCCGATCAGGGCGCGCTCGGTCTTGCGCTCCTCGGTGCGACCGAAGATGTCGAGCGCGGTGCCGCGCAGGCCCTTGAGCTTCGCCAGCATGCGGAAGCCGGTCAGCATCGAGGGGCCGAACTTCTGCTTGATCAGCTCGCCCTTGGCGTTCTTTTTGGCGGTCAGCGGCGGCGCCAGGTGGTAGTTGAGCTTGTAGTCGCCCTCGAACATGCCGTCGATGCGCTCCAGGAAGCTGCGGTCGCTCTGCAGGCGCGCCACTTCGTATTCGTCCTTGTAGGCCATCAGCTTGAACAGGTAGCGCGCCACCGCTTCGCCAAGGCCGGTGCGGCCCAGCGGCGCTTCGGCCTGCTGCACCCCGGCGACGAAGGCCTTGTAGTCGGCCGCGTAGGCTGCGTTCTGGTAGCTGGTCAGGAACTCGACCCGGCGCGCCACCAGGGCCTCGACCGTCTCGCGCTTCTTGAACTCGATCACCTGCCCGGGCTGGACGCGCTTCTGCAGCTCGGCCGGCCGCTCGGCGGCCTGGCGGCCCCATTCGAAGGCGGCCTTGTTGTTGTCGACCGCCACCGCGTTCAGCTCGATCGCCCGCATCAGCGATTCGTGGGCCAGCGGGATCCAGCCCTTCTGCCAGGCGTAGCCGAGGATCATCGGGTTGACGTAGATGGTGTCGCCCATCAGCGCGGTGGCGGCGGCATCCGCATCGAAGGCGCCCATCCCGTCGACGCCGACGGCGCGTGCGATCTCGGCCGCGCAGGCGTCCTGCGGGTTCTGCCAGTTGGCATTGCGCACGAAGGCGGCCGTCGGGCTGCTGTGGCTGTTGAGCGCGACATGGGTGCGCCCTTCACGCATGCGGGCGGTGGTCTCGGCATTGACCGCGACCAGCGGATCGCAGGCCAGGATCAGGTCGGCCGCCGCGGTGCCGACCCGGGTGGTGCGGATCGCATCCTGGGTGTCGCCGATCAGCACGTGGCTCCAGGTGGCGCCGCCCTTCTGGGCCAGGCCGGCGGCGTCCTGGGTGACGATGCCCTTGCCCTCGATGTGCGCCGCCATGCCCAGCAGCTGGCCGATGGTGATGACGCCGGTGCCGCCGACCCCGGCGACCACGATGCCCCAGACCTGGTCGGCGCCGAGCGCCGGCAAGGCCGGCTCGGCCAGCGCGCCCAGGTCGGCCGGCGCCGCGGCCTTGCTCTTGGCCTTCTTGCGCAGGCTGCCGCCTTCCACGCTGACGAAGCTCGGGCAGAAGCCCTTCAGGCAGCTCATGTCCTTGTTGCAGGTGCTCTGGTTGATGGCGCGCTTGCGGCCGAATTCGGTCTCGAGCGGCTCGACCGACAGGCAGTTGCTCTGCACGCTGCAGTCGCCGCAGCCTTCGCAGACCAAGTCGTTGATGACCACCCGCTTGGCCGGATCGACGGCGGTGCCGCGCTTGCGGCGGCGCCGCTTCTCGGTGGCGCAGGTCTGGTCGTAGATGATCGCGGTGGTGCCCTTGATCTCGCGGAACTCGCGCTGGATCGCATCCAGTTCGTCGCGGTGGCGCACCTTGACGTTCTCGCCGGGCACGGTCACGCCCTGGTACTTCTCGGGCTCGTCGGTCACCACCACCACCTTGACCGCGCCCTCGGCATGCAGGCTCTCGGCGATCTGCAGCACCGAATGGCCCTCGGGCCGCTCGCCGACCTGCTGCCCGCCGGTCATGGCGACCGCGTCGTTGTAGAGGATCTTGTAGGTGATGTTGACGCCGGCCGCGATGCTCTGGCGGATAGCCAGCAGGCCGCTGTGGAAGTAGGTGCCGTCGCCCAGGTTGGCGAAGATGTGCTGGTCGGTGGTGAAGGGCTGCTGGCCGACCCAGGGCACGCCCTCGCCGCCCATCTGGGTGAAGCCGATGGTCGAGCGGTCCATCCAGGTCGCCATGAAATGGCAGCCGATGCCGCCCAGCGCGCGCGAGCCTTCGGGCACGACGGTGCTGGTGTTGTGCGGGCAGCCGGAGCAGAACCAGGGCTGGCGACTGGCGTCGGCGACGCCGATCACCTGTGGCGCGGCCATGGCGCGTTCCTTGGCTTCGAGGATGGCGAGCTGCGATTCGATGCGTGCCGCCATGTCGGCGCCGGCCGCGGCCAGCAGGCCGGTCTTGCGCAGCCGCTGGGCGATCGCCTTGGCGATCATCGCGGGGTTCAGGTCGGCGTTGGCGCGCAGCAGCTCGTGCGCGCTGGGGTTGGGCATCGACCATTCGCCGCCCGAGTAGCCCTCGGCGGCATGCACCTCGCCTTCGTCGAACTTGCCCACCACATTGGGCCGTACGTCCGGGCGCCAGTTGTAGAGCTCTTCCTTGAGCTGGTATTCGATGACCTGGCGCTTCTCCTCGACCACCAGGATCTCCTGCAGGCCGGTGGCGAAGGCGCGCGTCAGCTGCGCCTCCAGCGGCCAGACGA
>Ga0265327_10004427_pt1 | contig 12446 bp, 6 predicted proteins | sample 41621metaG_FD_202089 | JGI IMG/M metagenome (GOLD analysis project Ga0265327, IMG submission 202089) | Rhizosphere microbial communities from Carex aquatilis grown in University of Washington, Seatle, WA, United States - 4-16-21 metaG | ecosystem: Host-associated > Plants > Roots > Rhizosphere >...
GTCGGACGCGGCCATCTTGGCCCAGCCCGCACCGGTCGAACCGCCGCCCCCCTTGCCCCCGCCGCCGGCCAGCCAAGCGCGGCTGGACGTGCCGCAGGCTCTGGTCATCGGCCTGGGCCACACCGGCATCCACGCCGCCAGCCATTGCAAGCGCCTGCTGTGGGAGCGCGGCGTGGCGGGCCAGCCTGAGCGGGTTCGTTTTCTCGCCATCGACACGGCGGCGGAACATTACTTCCCGCTGCCGGCCATCGGCGCGGTTAGCCTGGACGCCGCCGACCGCCTGACCCTGTCCGCCCTGTTGGAGCCGACCATCGCCGCCGAGGCCGCCGCCGAAATCCCGCTCTACCCTTGGCTGCCCGCCCGCGCCCTGCTGGCGGGCGGCGCCCGCCCGGATCTCCAGCGCGGCACCGGCCAGCAGCGCAGCCTGGGCAGGCTCGCCCTGTTGCGCAATCTGGATCAGGCTGGGCAAGCGCTGCGCCAACGCCTCGAACCCCTGGCCCAAGCGGCGGGCCAGCAAGGGCTGCATGTGCTGATCGCCGCAGGCACCGGCGGCGGCACCGGCGGCGGTATGCTGGCCGACCTCTGCTGGCTGGCGCGGCAGACCTTAGACCGGCTGGGCTGCGCCGACGCCGCCATCTCCCTGTTCCTGCTGCCCGCTTTTGGCCCCGCCCAGCCTGGTTGGGACAGCGAGGACGCGCAGCGGCAGCGCCGCTGCAACCACGCCGCGCTGATGGTCGAATTGGAGCGACTCGCCGGCAACCGGGGAGACGCCTACCGCCCCGCCGCAGATCTGCCTGCGGCCAGTCGGCTGGTGGATCGGATCGTCTTCGTCGGCCCTCCCGCGCCCCGCGAGCCGGACTTCCACGGCGAACTATGCCCGCGCGGCGGCGATCTGCTCGCCGCGTGGCTCGGCTCCCAAGACCTGCGCGACCAGCTTGCCCCCCGGCAAAGCCCCCAAGGCGACCGCATCGAAGCCGGCTCGGCCTATCTCTACCCGCGCAGCCTGCGCGAACACCTGTCGCTGGAAGCCCTGTTGAACCGGCTCTTCCCCGCCGCCCTAAACGGCGGCGAAGCCTCCACGGATGCCGTCAAAAACCTGCTGGAATCGCTCCAAAGCCGCCGCCAAGCCAACGAAACCCTGCCGTGGCTGCTCGCCAACCTCCCCTTCCTCGCCGAAGCCCGGCAAATCGAACAGCACGTCAACGGCGGGTGCGGCCCCGTGCTCAGCTACGGTCTCGATGCGGTCGGCCTGGAAACCTTCATGGAAACGCAAGACCGGCTGACCAAAGCCCTGCTGCGGGCGCGCATCATCGATGCCCTGAACCAAGCCGCCGGCCTTCCCGCCCTATGGCACGCACTGGACAGGCTGGGCGGCAAGCTTGACGCCCTCGCCGAAGCGCTGGCTGCCAGCCCGCCGCCGTCGCAGGAAGGCGAACTCAGCGAATACGAAACCATCCGCCATCTAACCCTCCAAGCCCGCCGCCGCACCAACGCCTGGCGGGAACACCTTGCCGACTGGGAAGCGCAGTGGGGCCAAAGCGGCACCGGCCTCGCCGAACGGATGCGGCGGCGCAGCTTCCGCCTGCGCCTCGCCATTGAGGCGGCGTGGCGGCAAGCCTCGCCGCACCTGCCGCTCGACGACGAACGGCTGCAAGCCTTGCTACAAGGCCCCTTCGTCCGGGCGGTGGAAGCTTTGGACAAGCGCTTCATCTGGGAAGCCGAGCAAGCCACCCCCAGGCCCAACCTCATCCTCGCCGTCCACATCGACCGGGCGTTGCGCTTCGACCTGCGCAGCCAGCCGGCCGCAGCCACCGCCGACGCCCTCATTGACGCCCTGCTCGACATCGTCCACCGCCGCCTGCCCGACTGGGAGGGCATGAAAGTGGAAGACCACCTCCCCGCAGGCTGGCGCTTCCCCGTGGACGCCCCGCTTGGCGACACCGACGCCCGCTACCTCTGCCAAGGTACGGCCACCCCGCCCAGCGCCCATGTCGAAACCTGCCAACTGGCACCGCGAGACCCCGCCGAACGGCGTCTGTTCTCCCTCAACCGCGGCGTCGCACTGGCCCAAGCTTGGAAAATACCCGCCTACGCCAACACCCCCCTGCCCTATGTGCTGGCCGCCGAACACCACGCCTACCGCATCCACCACGCCTGCCGCCACCGCCAAGGCAAGCTGCCGCAACCCCTCTCTCCCCGCCTCGTCGCCCTGTTCGCCGACCCCGTGCGCCTGCGCGGCTTCATCCAAACCGGCCTGCTCGGCGGGGCCATCACCCAAGACGCCCGCCAAGCCCGCCCCTGCTGGGTAGTCGGCGCAGACAGCCTAGCTGAAGCCAGCCCAAACCCGGTCGAGACCTTCCTCGCCGTGGCGCGGGCCTGGCTGGCGCGGGAATGGCAGGAAAACCGCGGCGAATTAGCGGCCGATCCCAAAACCGCCCGGCAAACCCTGCAAGCCCACCCGCTGCTGGCCCCCCTGTTCCACGCAGACCCGGCGTTTGCGGAAAGCTTTGTGGAGTTGGCGGAAGGGGTTTTGTTGGATAATATAGATGTGTAGGCAGGCGTGGATAAATAATGTTGCGCAAAATTTTCACCCAACCATCAACAGCAAGAGAGGCAATATGTCATGGCTACTAAATTAGTCGAATTCAAGATTGGCGACGATGAAACAATCCTTGTTGAAGTGGAAGATGTTGTCCAAGATGATGAGGAGGAAGAAGGATTCCGGCCTATAGCAGCTAAATCTGGTGAGATACCTCAAGCCGCAAAAAGTTTTGAGGAATCATTAGCCGCACTTAAGCCGCTGGCTGATGCGGTTATCAATAAATTAAAAGGTGCAGCCATTCCGCCAGATGAAATAAAGATCGACTTGGAGTTGAAACTGACTGGAAAAGGCAGCATTATTCTGGCGGCAACGGAAGGTAGTGCCAGCTTAAAAGTTGGCATGACTTGGCGAAATAAATGAGTCTGCATAAAGTTCCAGAGACTACTAGATCTGTTTTCCGCGTACTCGCCAAAGACAAGAAAAAAGGCATAGGAACAGCCTTTTTGGTGCATGACAATATATTATTGACATGTGCTCATGTAGTCTCTTGCGCACAAACAAAAGAATTTTATAGCGACGTTCGCATAGGTTCTAGTGTATGGGTGAAAGTGCCTGAACACTTTGATGAGCCTATTGAAGCCGAGGTTATTGCTTATCGTTCAATTAAATTAGATAGGGAATGCGATTTTGCATTTCTTAAACTCAAGACAAATTCTGCGATAGTCAATATAAAGCAACTTGTTTGGTATTATGGCGATCTTCAATCTGAAATGTCAGTTTCTGCATATGGGTATCGTGAAGGATATTCTACAGGTGGATGGCCTGATGGTACTCTAGGTGGCCCAAACAACAAAAGCTGGTGGCATATGGTGGGTTTAAAGCAGGAGGGGGTGGCAGTAGATGAAGGGATGAGCGGTTCTCCTGTTTGGGATGATAGCAGCGGCTTGTTGATTGGAATGCTTACTGAAATGCATCCAGATCCCAGAACAAAAGTAACCAGCTTAATCCCTTTTAACGTAATCAATAAACACTGTCCAAAAGAGCTTGTATTGCCTATAAAATTTTCAAGTGACAAGCTGATAAAGCTTGCTGCGGATATTGAAAACATGGATTTTGAAGATCAATCTTCGGAGTTTCGTAAGAATGTAAAAACACATCATGCCATGTCATTTGTTGTTCATGGCGAACCTCAGCATGGTCATGATATTTTGACGCCAAAACTGTTAAAGAAAAACGGCCTAAAAACGCCAAATACCATAGAAATAACAATAGGTTATGAATTTCTTGAAATAACAGGCGACTTGAGTTTTTTGCATCAGCAAATTAGAAGAAAGCTTTACCTTGGTGGCCGTAATTCATTTTCTAGTGAACCTATAAGCAAAGATGAATTTTTTACTGCACTAAAATTTAATGATATGGTGATTAGAATAGATATACGAACCAACAATGTTAAATGCAAAATAATCGAGCAGCTTTTTGATGAATTTTGGAATCCATTGGCTTCAGAAGTATGCGGAAGGCAACCAAATAATTATTTGCTTTTACTGATAGTATATTATGGTGGTCACTTTGATAAATTAGAACTGCCCGCACATATATATTCCAACACCAAACTTCTGTCGCCACTACCTAAATTCAACGCCGATTTGATAGCAGGCTTTATTAGCAATCATCTTGAGCCATTAAATTTAGGTCAACGCTTAATGGATATCAGCGAGTATATAGCGAAGGAATGCCATGGAGGAATACCGGAGTTTGTTGTTGAAAAAATATGCCTATTGGTTGGAACAAACTGGTCGGATGAGCTTGTAAGGAGGCTTCAAAATGACTGACATTATAAAATATACTGGCGACCTACAGCCTAACTCTAACGACAAAGACCAGCGCGGAAGGCCGCTGAAACCGTACCTGCCCAGCGATGAATTGATTGAGGCCGTCAATCTGGCGATATACCTAAATCGGCCTTTGCTGCTGCGCGGGGAGCCGGGTTGTGGCAAGACTAGGCTGGCCGAAGTCGTGGCGTTTGTGCTGGGCTTAGATTACGAATCATGGCATGTGAAATCCACCGACCGTGCGGTCGATGGCCTTTACCGCTATGATGCGATGGGCCGTTTGCATGATAGCCAATTGGCTATACAAGAAAAAAGGCAACCTAAGCAGCCAGCAGCATTTATTGACAAAGGCCCGCTCGGTAAAGCTTTCGAAGCAGACCGAAGAACGGTCGTTCTGATTGATGAAATCGACAAGGCCGATATGGACTTTCCCAATGATTTACTTGAGGCCTTAGACGAACTTTCTTTCACGGTCAGGGAAACCGGCCAAACCATCACCGCCAAGCACCCGCCGATTGTGTTTATCACCAGCAATGCCGAAAAGGAATTGCCGCCTGCTTTTTTGCGGCGTTGCCTGTTTCATTACATCGAATTTCCAAGCCCCGACAAGCTAGAAAAAATCATCCGCGCCCATTTTAGCGGCACTACCGATGATTTGGTGAAACGCGCCGTGGAGAAGTTTATGGGGCTGCGCGAGCGCATGGACAACGCCATTGGCGGTTCAGCCAAAAAAGTCAGCACCAGCGAATTGCTTGATTGGTTCAAAGTCTTAATCAAAGACGGCGATGAATATGCGAAGAAGTTATTGGAACAGGAAAACATGGCGTATCAAAGCACCCTTATCAAACGGCTTGAAGACCTGCCGAAAAAAAGCCCGTGAAACCTTCCAGCCCGCTGCTTGAGTTGTTTTATGATTTGCGCCAATACGGCTTCCAGCATTTGGATATTGACGCCTTGGCCCTGCTACTGCGTGCCTTGGAAGGCGGCTATGGCCTGGAAAACATCGACGCCTTCGAGCGGGTTTGCTGCCTGCTGTGGGCCAAAAACCAAGAACAGCAAGAAAAACTGAAAAGGCGGATGGGGGAATTCCGCCAAGCGCTGGAAAAATCCCGCCACCAAAGCGCTTCTATACCGCTAGATCAACAAGGGTCAACGAATGTAAGTGAAGAAAATAGCATTGCCGAAAAGGCTATAAAAACCCAGACGGATACCACCCAAAAAATCGAACAAAACCCCGCGCCAAAGCCATCCGAAATCCAGCTCTCACCAAACCAAGCCCTGAAAAGCCTCGCTTCCGTGGACAAGCCGGAAGACATCGAAGCGATTCTCAGCGAACAGCGTCCTGTCCGGCATCCCGACTATCTGCCACTCTCCCGCCGTGACATGGCAAAGGCCGGGCATAGTCTGCGCTTGATGGTTCGAGCGGGGGCGGCGACGGAATTGGATATGGAGGCTACTTGGGCAGATTATGGCCGTAACGGCGGCATTATCGTGCCGGTGTTAAAACCCCCGCGCATCAAAAACCAAGCCGCTTTGCTGTTGTGCATCGACCATGACGGCTCAATGGTTCCGTTCCACATTTTCGGCCAGCGTTTGCTGGAAGCCGCCTTGGAAGGCCGGTTTAGTCGGACGGAGTGCTATTACTTTTGCAACTGGCCGCATAACTGGTTGTTTCACGACCCCGGCCACCGCGACGCCACCCCGGTGGACGAGGTGCTGGCCCGCATCGACCCGGCCAGCACCTGCATGGTTATATTCAGTGACGCCGGCGCGGCCAGGGGCGGTCTTAGCCGGAAAAGGATCGAGGCAACTCGTGAATTCCACCGCCGCGCCAGAGCTAGGGCCGTGCGGTTTTGCTGGCTCAACCCCATGCCCAAAAGCCGCTGGGCAGGTACTAGCGCGGGCGAAATCGCCCGCTTTCTGCCGATGGTCGAACTGTCTCCCAGCGGCTTGGACGCGATGACCCGCATCTTGCTCGGCAGCCGCCCCGGCAGCCCCGCCCTGCCCTTGCCGGACGGCAAGCCATGAGTATCGACCTCGCCGCCCGCCGCATCGAAGCCTTCCGGCAACGCCACGGCGAACCGCATTATCTCTTGGCGATGCACGCCGCCTTCCCGCTCGCGCTGACGCCGGACTGGCTATATCAATGCTGGGCCACATTCTCCTCTGACATTCATAAAGAAAAGCTCGACATTCCCTGGATCGCCGTCGCCGATATTCTGCTGTCCGGGCTATGCCAACCCGCAGGCTTCGAGCTTTATCAAATGGACAAAGATGCGCAAGCATTGTTGTTACAAGCCTTGCGCGACGACCCCCGCTTCGGCCTCGAACGCCTAAAAGGATTATATAACTTCACGCTCGATTATTACCGCGAGGACTTAGAGAGCCAAGACTATTGCATACAGGCTTATGCGCAGGAACATAAAACCATCGCTTTTGCGCGGCTCAAGACGTATGCGCTAATCGAAAAAACGGATGAACCCGATCCTATATCTGCCGAAGAAAACTTTTTGCGTGACTGCTATGAGCGCTTAGGTTGGTCTTATGACTCGATAGACGAGTGCTTGGACAAAGCCGAAGCCTTTCTAAAAAGCTCAGAACCACCCCATCGCAAAGAAATATTAAGGGAGATATTGCTTGCCTATGAAATTGTCGCAAGTAGCCAATACACAAAAAGAATAGAGGCTTTGGTCAATGACCATCCAAGCCAACAGCAAAGTGGTTGGCATCTGCGGTTCTCCATGTATGAACATCCCATTATTGTGGACTTTAACCGCTCGCAATATGGTTTACCCGTGCAAATTGGCGAAGTCACCTTGGAGCGGGAAAAGCGCTGGTATGATGCGCTGATTCGATGGCCTTGGAAAACTGCATTAAAGCTCGCCATTCCAAATAACGGGATTCGCTTCCATAGCGCCGCGACTGGCGGCAAGCTAGTTTGGAAAGAGGGCCTCTTGGGCGTCGGTGCGCCAGGCAAAACAGAATATGAAGACCGCCGCGCCGTCAACGGTAGCAGCTACCCGCTCCTGTTCGACGCCAGCAAAATAGTGGAAGTTGAAACCGCCGACCCACGGGACATGGACGGCAGTCTCCAGTTTTGGCTAAATGCCCAGCCTTACCCGGCGGAAAGCAACCCGGCAATGAAGCTGCGCCTCCTGCCGGAGCGGGCCAAGTTCCATTTCGAGGAAGAGCTTTGGCTGGAGCGCAAGCCGGACAGCAGCGGCCACGCGGCCATCTTTGCCAACTACGGCAAAGGCAAGCCGCTGCGCTTGGCCGGCTATGTCCTGGAAAACCGTGTCGCCCACGCCTTCAGCGAACCGGCCCAAGGCCAATGGCGCCTGTCCGCCCGCGCCCTGGACGGCAAAGCGCTGGCGGCGGGTGCGTTTTATTTGGAGGACATGGACGAGCCGCCCGACAGCCGGGTCAGGCAATCCAGCATCAACTACGTCCTGCGCAAGGCTGCGAAAAAGAAAATCGGGCTGGTCGCCGACCTCAAGGCGCTGGGCAACCCCCTGCCGAATGAAACCCGCGAATACGAAATCAAGCTCATCGACCAAGACAGCAAGAGCGTCGCGGAACACCGCTTCGCGCTGGAACGCTCCGACCAGCGCACCTTCATCCAAATGGCCCTGCTCGACCATGCCGGGAACACGGTGCAAGAGTATGACGAGGAGCGCCATCCCAGCGGTAGCAGCCTGCCCCTCGTTGATTTAAGCGGCAGTTTGCAAAACATCTCCGAGGACGTGCCGGGTCGCCAGGTGTTGTTTGGCTTGAAGCTTGCGAACCGCTGCGAAGACGGGGCGGGCTATGCCAACTGGCGGGTTTTGTTGGACGACCCGGCGGGGAATGGCATCTACTGTCCGCTGGATGCGTTCGAGATCGCGGACCAAGCCGAGGGAACGCTGTATGACGATACCAATCCTGCCCGGCGCGAAAAGGTTCTAACCGTCGCGCTAGACCCAGGCGGGCCGCAGTTCGACCAGCGGGAATCTTGGCTTGATTTGCCGTTGCGCGTGGAGTTTGAGAAATATGAGGACGGCAGAAAGGGGGGCAGACAAATCCTGCCTTGGCAAACCACTGTCCGGCTGGGCCTGCGCCACATGCCGCCACGGCGGGTGCTGGCGATAGACTTCGGCACCTCGGCGATTGCCGTCGCCTACGCCACCGATGAAGAACCGCAATTTTTCCCAATTTCCCGGCAAGTATCCGACGCTCAATCCAAGCTCTCACAGCAGTTGGAAAATAACAATCCAACATTGTTGAGCGCGGACGCTAGTTTGGCGGTAAATCTAAATAACCCTTCGCGCCCGAACACATCCAATTACCTTGACTTGCCGGCCAATGCCGCGGCAGCGGTACGGGATGTGGATACAATAATTCCCTCGTTAAAAATGCTGCTAGTCAGAAATTACAATTATTTGCCGATCAATCCAAGACAATATCCATATATGGATAGTAGGGGAAACATTGAAAACCGGGTTGACCATCGACCACCTTTGGACGATGTTTTGCGCGGGGTGTTTGAGAAGCTTCGGAACGACTATATCAAGCCCAACTTTGGTGGTTTGCTGCCTTACACTTATTTGGTCGCAACCCATCCCAACACCTACACAGCGGTGGAGCGAAACCGTTTTGCTCAAATTCTTAAAGATGTTTTTGTCGGGCAAAGCTCTTATCATCAGTTATATGCCGAAAACATCCATCTGCTAAGCGAATCTGATGCGGTGATTAATTATTATTTGTTCCATGCAGCCGGTTACCATAAGGCACAAGGCCGCGAGCTTACTGCGAATGAGACAGTGTTGATTTGGGATATAGGCGCGGGTACGCTGGACATGACTTTGGCGGCGATTAAGCGGGAGGCGCTGCCCGGCGGCGGCTGGGAAACCAAAAAAATCACCATCCATGACCGCCATAGTGTGGAGGCGGCGGGAAACATGCTGACCGAGTGCATCGTGCGTGATCTGGATCAATACCTGTATGACAATATTGGCGATGCTTATGTGTTGCCATTGGTCAAGCGCGAAGACAAGCTCTTTTTAATAGATAAGACTGACGAATCTATATTCAGAGTCATTTACCCCCTGCGTTTGCAGATTGAGGAATACAAACGAATGCTTGCTGCCGGTACAGCAGAGGCTAAAATCCAGTTGTATGGTAATGAATATCAGCAGGGAGAATCATATATTTCATTAGCCAATAAAGACTATTATGATAAATATATGGCGTTAGCAGATTTGGAAGTTACTGGGGAAAATTCAATCTATTGGAAACCAAGTCTTGATGCTCCATTTGTCAACGCATTTGTAAAGCGAGTCGCCGAGTCTGAAGTCGAATTATTTGTAGGAAATGCGAGAGATTGGCAAGGTGCGCCCATGATCATCGACACAGTCGTTATCTCAGGTAGAACCTCACTTTGGCCTGGACTTTTGGATCGTTTGAGAAATACGTTACCAACGGTGGCTAGTTGGATTCAGTTGACTCACGATCCTAAACACTCAAACCACGATCCTTCTGTATCCCTAAAAAATGTGGTAGCTGCCGGTGCCGCTATCGGCCAGATACGATTGCAAGCGAATATCGAGCGCATAGCACCGTCGATGTTCGGTACATATGCCATCCGCTACGAACTAGATGGTATAAATAATTGGCAGTATGTGGATTTGCCTGACAACCAGACAATCGACTTGAATATGCCCAACGCCCATATTTGCCAAATTGGGGTTCACCATGCAGGTCGGTTCAAAGTGTTTTTTGAATTTCCTCTGCGCTCGGTGACAGCAGGCAATTCAAAAATTCAAGTCACCATGTCAAGCGATCATTCAAATAAAAATGCGTCCTTCCGTTGTCGTATTAAAAATACTTCTGGTGCGGAACTCATTGTGGACGAGGGTGTTGCTTCGCTTATGAAACCACAGGTCAATATTAAAGTATGGCCAATCACCATTCTGCAATTGCCTTATGTCTCACCAGAATATATTTCCAAAGTAGATACGATTCCGTAGCTTTTATCTGGCAGACCTTAAACATTACTCTTCACAAGGAGAAAAACCCATGCCCAACTTCCGCTGGTTACATTTATCCGATTGGCACGGCGGCACCCGTGAACACGGGGATTATTGGCCGGAGTTGTGCGAGCGGTTTTTTGACGATCTTAAGGCGCTGCATCGAGAGGCCGGGCCTTGGGATGTGGTGCTTTTCACTGGCGATTTGACGCAAAGCGGGGAGGCTGGGCAGTTTTCGCAGCTTGATGGTTTTTTGGATTTGCTCTGGGAGGTTTTGGAGAAACTGGGTTCCCGTCCGCTGTTGCTGGCCGTCCCCGGCAACCATGATTTGGAACGCCCAAACGATGCCGAGATGGTTGCGGTGCTGCGCGCATGGTCGGGCAAGCCGCAGATACGCGATGCTTTTTTAGATACGGCGGATTCGCCGCCTAGACAATTAGTGAAGGACGCTTTCCGCCATTATCAAAACTGGTGGAAAAACCGGCAGGCGGCGGGTATCCATGCCGGTTTATTGCCGGGCGATTTTTCTTATACGTTCGCCAAGGGCGAAGGTAAAAACGCCGTGAAAATCGGCATTCTCGGTTTGAATTCGGCGTTTTTGCAACTGGCGGACGGGAAATATCAAGGCAAGCTGGCGCTGCACACGCGGCAGTTCCACGCGGCTTGCGGCGGCAACGGCCCGGCTTGGGCCAAGGAACATCATCTGTGCCTGTTGCTCACGCACCATCCACAGGATTGGTTGAGGCCCGATGTGCGCAAGGAGGTGCGGCAGTTCATCGACACACCGGGCCGCTTCGCCGCGCATTTGTTCGGCCACCGCCATGAAGCTTCGTTGATCCATATCAGCGAGGGCGACGCGCCGGGCCGCAACGTCTGGCAAAGCCCGTCTTTGTTTGGCAGCGAGTATTTCCAAGACGCGGCGGGCGGCTCGCAACAACGCTTGTTTGGCTATTCCGCAGGCCGCTTGGCTATTACCGGCCAAGACAGCGCCGAGCTGACATTTTGGCCGCGCATCGCCGAACCCCACCAAGCCGGGCCGTTGGTATTCAGAGCGGATCATGCTGTGGTATATGAAAACACTATCCATACCCGGCCTGTGGCAGTGAAATTAAACCGGCATTTTGCAGGGCATATTGAACAGGCTAGTCTCGCCCCAACTTCGGTGGCAACTGGTAATAGCCCGGCTAATAGCAAGACCAATGTTCAGATCAACACCATTAGCGGTGGCAATGTCACTGGAAACCAGTTTATTGTCGAACAGAATAATACGGCCAAATAACCGCGCAGCCGCATTCAACTGAGATTTAAACCTAAGCAGAGCAACAACCATGGACATCCAAGAAAACCTGACCCTGAAAGCAAAAGTCGTCTCCGGCCCTTACGATGGCGTTGTGCCACAACCAGGACATAGCTTGGTTGTGTTTGAGAAGGTTGGCGCGGGCAAGCAAGGTACGCGCCTTATAAAGGTGCTGGCCGACATGGAAAAATTCATATCCATACCTTTTAAGAACTACCAGTCTTACGCGGTTAAAAATTCGCCTAGCCTAGATTATGAGTACAAATCAAAACTCTTTCACAAAGACGAGAGCCTTTCCGGTTATGATAATAGAATCCAGCGCCACGGGTTTGTCGTCAATATCCGCTTAAAGTTTCATGTGTATGATTTTGGATATCTTGCAATCCATATCGATGATGACCCTTTGCGGGCGGTGTGTACCGAGATTGAGCATGAAATTGGCGAGGCTTTGCGAAAGTTTCAATGGACAAAATTGCAGCGCGAGAAGGATTTCAATAACGCAGAGCAGTTATTCGTTGATATCTTAACCGAAGAAACTGAAACAGCGTATGGCAAAAAATCGAGGGAACGCCACTTTAAGGAACATGCTGAACGCCTCGGCATAAAACTTTTGCGCATCAACTGCGGGTTTGACTTTGCCGGGAATGATTTGCAAGTGATTGAGGCCAACGCCGACACGCTGGCCAAAGAGCGCATCGATTCGTTGAACTCTGAAATCGACAGGCAAAAAAAGGCGGTCAAGCGCGGCGAGGAAACCTATGACCGCCTAG
>Ga0265327_10004428_pt1 | contig 12442 bp, 6 predicted proteins | sample 41621metaG_FD_202089 | JGI IMG/M metagenome (GOLD analysis project Ga0265327, IMG submission 202089) | Rhizosphere microbial communities from Carex aquatilis grown in University of Washington, Seatle, WA, United States - 4-16-21 metaG | ecosystem: Host-associated > Plants > Roots > Rhizosphere >...
TCTCGTTGCAACCCGGAGAAACAGTTCCGCACGTTTTCACAGTCAATCAATCGCACGACGGCGTGTTCACCGTGCGCATTAACGCCGAAGATGATCTCGCCGCAGACAATCAAGCATCGATCGTCAGTCTCATGCCGGTCCCGATCAAAATTCTTCTCGTCACGAAAGGTAATCGTCACATCGAGAAAGCCCTTCGCGCCGCCGGGGAGGTCGATTTGACCATCGCCCAAAACTGCACCGACCCATCCGCGAATTTCGACATCGTCGTGCTCGACGATGTCACGCCCGTAGTTTGGCCAACGCCAAATCTCGTTGCGATTCACGTCGGCAGCACCAATTGGTTTTATGAAGGTTGGTCGCAGGTCGAAGCCCCAGCCGTCGTCGATTGGAAAAACACGCACCCGCTCCTGCGCTACATCAATTTCGATAACGTTCAAGTCGCCGAGACCATGGCGGTGAAAACTCCGAGCTGGGCCGTCTCACTCGTGGACGCGCCGCAAACGCCGCTCATTCTCGCTGGCGAACTTCAGCACCAGAAAATTGTTTGGATTGGCTTCGATACATTGCAAAGCCTTTGGCCGTTGCGGTTCTCATTCCCGATGTTCTTCCAAAACGCCGTCGAATGGCTCAACCCCGCCTCCACAAAATCCAGTCAATTGATGGTGCACGCCGGCGAACCATTTCGATTCGGCATGAGCCAGTCTGCTGAAAAAACTGAAATCACTTTTCCCGATGGCAGCAAGCGCGATCTGAACACAGCGAACACACGCGAAATCCTATTCGGCGAAACGACGCGCCAAGGCATTTACCACCTCCGCGCCGGAACCAACGACGCAACCTTCTGCGTAAACGTGCTCGACGCCGCCGAAAGCAACAATCAGCCGCGCGACCAACTCGATTTCGGAAAATTTTCCAAAGTCAGCGCCACCGAAATGAAACGCGCCAACATCGAATTCTGGCGCTGGCTCGCCGGAGTCGGACTCGCCGTTCTTTTATTCGAGTGGTGGTTCTACCACAGGAGGAGCGCATGAGCGCCGGACCGGAAAAAAAAGATCAATGGTTTCGGGACATGCTCGCATACGGACCACGAACGGGTCTTTTCATTCTAATTCCAATCGTCGTAATTGCGTGGATCACGCTTCCCCAGCTCGCCAGATTAAAATCGGCGATGAACGTTGTCGTCATCTACACCTCCCAAGACGAGGAATACGCCGACCCAATACTTAAAGAATTCACCACCAAATCTGGCATCAAAGTCAGCCCCGTTTACGACAACGAAGCCGCCAAAACCGTCGGCCTCGTCAATCGCCTCATCGCCGAAAAGAACAATCCGCAATGTGACGTCTTCTGGAACAACGAAGAATTGCGCACGCGCCAACTCGCACGCGACGGCGTCATTGAAACGAACTGGGTTGCCTTCGGCTTCCGCACTCGACGCCTCGTCATAAACACGAACCTCCTTCCACTTTCCCACGCGCCGCAAAATGTCCTCGCCCTCACAAATAAAGAATTTTCCGGCAAGGTAGCGCTCGCGTATCCGCTCTTTGGCACAACCTCGGCGCACTTTTTGGCACTGCGCGAACACCTTGGCCAGACCGGTTGGGAAAACTGGTGCCGGGCTCTGGCTGCAAACAAACCGTTTGTTGTCGATGGCAACTCGGTCGTCGTCAAACTCGTTGGCAAAGGGGAAGCCGTGCTTGGCCTCACCGATTCTGACGATGTTCTCGCGGGTCAACGCGATGGGTTGCCCGTCGATTCTGTGTTGTTAAAAAACGACGGCTTCATGATTCGCAACACTGCCGCAATTGTCACTGGCACCAAACGCGCACGCACCACCGAACAACTGATTCAATATTTGCAATCGCCGGAAGTCATCGCAGCCCTGAAAAAAGCCGGAGCGATTGAATCCCTCCCGACCCCATCGACAAGTTCAGTGGACTGGAACGAACTCCTCACAAACCAAAACGCCAACCTCGAATTCCTGAAAGGGCTGTTCCTGCGATGAACTGGGTTTTGGTTTGGAACAGTTTATTAGTCGCTGGGGGCGCCACGATGCTCTCAGTTGCATTCGGTTTTTGCGCGGCGCTGTGGGCAACAGCGCTTGAGAAAACTTCACGTCGCATTGTCACGCTCCTCGCGATTGCAGCGCTCGCGTTGCCACCGTTTCTCGTCACCAATTGCTGGATCGAATTGCTTGGCCAAACCGGCGTTTGGCGCGACGCCCTTCATCTCGATATTTACGGTCTCGGTGGAACAATATGGATTCTAGCGCTACTGCTCTGGCCCATCCCATTCCTTTTCCTGACCAGCGCCTGGAATCGCATCGAGCCCACGCACCTTGAGGCCGACCCGATGCTGTCGGGCCATTCTCTCGTCCGCTGGTTGCTGTTACCGGCCGCACGCGGCGCACTCGTTCAGTCGGCAGTCATGACATTCGTCCTTGCTCTCAACAATTTTGCCGTTCCCGCAATCCTTCAGGTCAAAGTTTTCCCGGCGGAAACATGGCTTAGTTTCAATACGAAGTTCGACTACGCCGAAGCGCTTCGCCTCGGCTGGCCCATGATTCTGTGCCCGCTCCTGTTGCTCATCGCCTTTCGACGCCATGAAGTTTCATTCGGCTGGAAATCATACGGGGCCAGTGGCGCGTTATTTCGCTGCTCGCTTGGAAAAAATTTATTTTGGCTCGCCGCATGTGTTGCCTGTTTCGCCATCTTTTTTTCAGTCGCAATCCCGCTGGCACAACTAACCGGGAGCGCCCGCACGTGGCGCGAGTTTTTACCCGCAGTTGCTGCCGGACAATCCGCCGTCACTTATTCGCTCCTGTTTGCGGCGTGCACCGCGACGGTGGTTCTGGCTTTTGCACTAATGACGTGGCGCGCGCGTCTGCACGAAATCCTGTGGATTCCGTTTTTCATCCCCGGCGTGTTGCTCGGCATCGCAATCATCTGGCTTTTCAATCGTCCGGGCATTGCGGCGATTTACCAAAGCATGCTGATCGTCATCATTGCTTACGCCATTCGCTACGCGGGATTCGGCTGGAGCACGGTTTCTAATGCGTTGCACAGCGCCGATCGCAATCTGACGGACGCGGCTCAAATCGAAGGGGCGAACCGGTGGCAGGCATTTCGTTTTGCGCTCTGGCCGCAAATCTCCACCCAGGCCGCTGCCGCCTGGTATGTCACCTATCTTCTTTGCCTCTGGGACGTCGAAACCCTCGTTCTCATTGTTCCACCCGGCGAAGAAAACCTTTCACTGCGCATTTTCAACCTTCTCCACTACGGCCACAACGCGCAGGTCAACGCCCTTTGCCTCGTCCTGCTGACACTGGCAGTTTTGCCGCTGCTTATTTGGATCATCAAAGGACGACTATCCAAGCTCGCCTGCGTTGCAGCAGTGGTCGCCACCGGCTGTTCCGTCCAACAATCAGACCACGTTGCGATCCAAAGCAAACTCTTCGAATCCGTCCAGGTCGTCGGCACACGCGGCACCGCGCTCGGCCAACTTAACAAACCCCGTTCCGTGGCCGTCGACCTCAACGACAATCTTTACGTCGTCGACATGACTGCGCGCGTGCAAAAATTTTCGCCCGACGGAAAATTCCTCACCAGCTGGCAACTGACCCAGACCGACAAAGGCAAACCCAAAGGCATGGACCGCGATAAAAACGGTAACATCATTTTGGTCGAGCCGCATTACACCCGCGTCAACCATTTCTCGACCGACGGAAAACTTCTCTCGCAGTGGGGCAAAAAAGGAACCAACGCCGGCGAACTCGCTTTCCCTCGCAGCGTCGCCGTCAATTCACATGGCGACCTTTACATCACGGAATACAGCCTCGTCGAACGCGTCCAACATTTCTCGCCCGACGGCAGCAAATTCATCGGGCTCTTTGGCAAAGATGGCAGTGGCCCTGGCGAATTCAGTCGCGCGGAGGGAATCGGCATTGATTCACAAGATCGCGTTTACGTCGCCGACTCCTGCAATCACCGCATTCAAATTTTCGACACTGACGGAAAATTCCTTCGCACCTACGGCAAAGCCGGCAGCAGCATTGGCGAACTGAGCTATCCCTACGACATCCGCATCGACAAACAAGGATTCCAATTCGTCTGCGAATTCGGCAACAGCCGCATCCAGATTTTCGACGCCAACGACAAACCTGTAGAAGCCCTTGGCAAACCCGGCGGCAGCCCGGGCGAATTCAGCAACCCATGGAGCATCGCGCTGGATTCCAAAGGCAATCTTTACGTCGCCGATTCCCAAAACCATCGCGTGGAGAAGTTCATTCGTAAATCCAGCTCGCAATTGGCAATCCACAATTCGCAATCCGAATGACCTTCCAATTCACCCATCCACTTTGGTTGCTGGCGCTCCCGGTTGCGCTGCCCATTGTCCTTTGGTTTGGTTGGAAATCAGACATCCAAATCAACGCCTGGCGGCATTGGATGGCGCTCGCACTGCGCATCGTCATTGTCGCGTTCGTCATCTTCGCGCTCGCGGGTCTTCAATGGAAAAAGCCGCTGGAAGGCATGAACGTTTTCTATTTGCTCGACCGTTCACAAAGCATCCCGGCACCGCAACTCGAACAAGCGCGCGCCATGGTCAACGAGATAAGCAAAAAGAAAAAGGCCGTCGACAAAGCCGGCGTGCTCGTCTTTGGCGCCGATGCCGCGATCGAATCCTCGCCCGCGCTCCAAATCGATCTCCGCGAGGTCCAGGCTGTCATCGGCAACGAACGAACCGACATCGGCGCAGCGATCCGGCTCGGCACCGCTGCCTTTCCCGAAAATGGTCAACGCCGCCTCGTCCTCATCTCCGACGGCAACGAGAACATCGGCGACTCCATGGCCGCGCTCTCCGCAGCGTTGCCGTTGGGCATTTCACTAGATGTCATTCCCATTGGCGCAGTTCGCGGCAACGATGTTTCACTCCGCAAACTCGGCATTCCGGCAAGCGCCAAAAAAGGCCAGACCTTTGACGTTAAAATTTTTGCCCAGGCCGACCACGACCAGCGCGCCACCATTCGTCTCATTCGCAACGAACAATTGCTCGGACAGCAATCTGTCGACCTGACCGCCGGCAAAAATCTCTTCACCTTCCCGCAAACCTTGAACGAGCCGGGCTTCTATACTTACCGCGTCGAAATCGATGCCCCGGGCGATACGCTTCCGCAGAATAATCGCGCCACTGCGTTCACCAGTGTTCGCGGCAATCCCCGCATCCTCGTCGTCTCCAGCGCACCTCAACAAGACGCCGACCTCGTCGCCGCGCTCAAGACCGGCGAACTCGACATCAAAGTCACCGACAAATGCCCGAACAACCTCGCTGAGATGCAGAGTTACGACGCGATTTTTCTCAGCAACATGGGCGCCGGCGATCTCGGCCGCGACTCCATGCAACTTCTCGAAAGCGCCGTGCGCGATTTCGGTGTCGGCCTCATCTGCGTCGGTGGCGATCAGGCTTACGCCGCGGGCGGTTATCGCGGCACTCCTCTCGAAGCCGCTCTGCCCGTCGACATGGAACTGAATAGTAAAAAAGTTTTGCCCAGCGGAGCGATGGCCATCGTCTGTCACGCCACCGAATTTCCAAACGGCAACCAATGGGCTCGCGACATCGCCTTCGCCGCTCTCGAAGCGCTCGGGCCGCAAGACCAGATGGGTATTGTTCTTTGGGACGGCACGACTCACTGGCTTTTCGAACTCGCCAAAGTCGGCGATAAAAAAGTCATGGGGCGCGAAATCGCCGGAATGAACCCCGGCGACATGGGCGATTTTCAAGCGCCAATGGAGCAGGCCTACGCCGCGCTCAAAAAATCCAGCGCCAACCTCAAACACATGGTCGTCTTCAGCGACGGCGATCCGGGCGGTCCGACGGATGCGCTTCTTAAAGACATCGTCAAAGACCGCATCACCATCAGCACCGTCATGATCGGCGGCCACACCGCCCCCGACAAAATGGCGCGAATGGCGGACATCGGGCACGGTCAATTCTGGCCGGTCGATTCGCCAGAAGATCTCCCGCAAATTTTCATCAAGGAAGCCGCCATCATTTTGAAGTCCGCCATTTTCGAAGAGCCCTTCAAACCAAAGATGCAGCTCGTCAGCGAAACTGTGAAAGGCATCGGTGCCGACGAATTTCCACAATTGCGCGGTTACGTTTGCACCACGCCAAAAGCCCGTGCCGAAATTCCGCTCGTTACCCACAAAGGTGACCCGCTCCTCGCACAGTGGCAATACGGTCTCGGTCGCTCCGTCGCGTTCACATCCGATGCGAAATCACGCTGGGCCAAAGATTGGCTCGCCTGGGATAAATATCGTCAGTTCTGGCTGCAAATTGCGCAATGGAGTTTGCGCCGCGTCGAAGCCAGTGATTTTACCACCGAAGTTTCCGTCGACAAAGGCGAAGGCCACCTCACCGTCGAAGCCGTCGACGCCAAAGGCAACTACCGAAATTTCCTCAATCTCCAAACCATGGTCGTCAGCCCCAAAGGCGACAAACAACTCGTCCATCTCGAACAAACCGGCCCAGGTCATTACGAAACGAAATTCCCCACCAAACAGGTCGGCTCATATTTAATGAACCTGACCGAAGGCCAGGGCGACAACGCCCGCGGCCAAACTATCGGCCTGAGCGTCAACTACTCACCCGAATACGACGACGCCGAACCGAATTTAAATTTGCTCCGCCGACTTGCCGAAGCGTCCGGCGGAAAAGTGCTTGATCCACTCATTGAAAACCCGTTCTTACACGACCGCAAAAAAACCTTCCAACCGCAAGACCTCTGGGAATGGCTGCTGAAAATTTCCATCATACTCTTCGTCCTCGATATCGCCATTCGCCGCATTCAGCTCGATCAGGACCAATGGGCCCGTGTCACCACGGCCATTCGCCGTTACGTGTTCTTTTGGAAAGGCACGCCGCGTCCAGCGCAAGCCGACGAATCTTTGACTGCCTTACTCTCGCGCCGCGACCGGGTCCGCTCGCAACGGCCCACCACGACCACTGCTGCTGCCGACTTGTTCACACCGCAGAAAGCTCCGGAACCAACCTATACACAATCAGTATCAGCGACAGAGACCCCGACGTTTTCCGCTCCACAAGAACCGGAAGAAAAACCAGCGCCCACGAAACCCGCGGAGTCAACGACCAGCCGATTGCTTGACGCAAAGCGCCGCGCTCGCGAACGCAGCGAAGGAAAGTAGGGAATCAGAGGCATGGAACCAGCCTCGATGGTACACAGTGCTCCCGCCCCATGAGAAATGCGCAAATGTTGCGCGCCTCCAATCGGATTACTGCGCTCCCGGAGCTGCGGAATCTTCTTCTTCCGAACTTTCGAGCGCACTGGTCTGGATCTGTTCAGGCGACAGTTTGAGCACTGCCTCCCGCATTTCCTTGCCAGGTTTGAACTTCACCACCGCGCGCTGCGGGATGGGGACGTCGGTTTCAGGCCGGTTTGGATTGCGTCCGATGCGCGCCTTACGCACTTTGACTTCGAAGACACCGAAGTTGCGCAGTTCCACTGTCTTACCCTGAGCTACTGCCTCAGAGATGTAATCAAGCGTCTTCTGCACTACGTCGAGGACTTGTTGCTGAACGAGTCCCGTCTCTTCGCTTATCCGGACTACCAGGTCGCGTTTTGTCATAGGCTTATGCTCTTCTTGCAGTTGCCAATGGTTGTTGAAGGGTCGATATACAGATGCTGTATAGTAATGTGTTACAACGGTCAAGCAGCGATTCTTATGACAAAGCCGTCATTTCCTTTGACACTCTAACCGTTTGCCTCCTACGAACATCGCTGAAAGATGTCTAGTATATAAGACAGCATCCGCCAAATCCGCCTTTTTACCTCGGAACGGGACCCCAATCAGGTCGGCAAAAAAACCATTCCCCAGCTCCCCTGCCTCACCCGCCAATCCCAAACCCCACGCTCCATTCCGCGTCGCCATGCGCAAAATTTGCACAGGAGAAACTTTCGGATTAGCGCGGGCGAACTGCTGCATTTCGGTAAACATGTTCAATTCACGACCAGTCATACTCGCCATGCTGTCGGTTCCCAAACAGATGTTCACCCCTGCGCGCGCCAGCTGTTGATATGGAAAGCGGCGGTGCCCGAAATACGAATGGCTGCTTGGGCAATGAACAACGCTGGCGCCGGATTTCGCCAAAAGCCGCACGTCATTACCGGTCAAATAATTCGCATGCACCGCCAAAAAATTGGGCTTCAACAATCCCGCGCGACGCACCGCCTGGACCGGCGTCGTCCCTCCGCAATCCGACGTATCGCGAAACTTCGAAAGCCAATCAAACAACTCACCCTTCCTCCGACCGTACATCTGCATCTCATCTTCCGACTCCGCGACATGCATCGTGACGCGCATTTTCGTTGATCGCGTGGCACTCAGCTTGAGCAATTGAGGAACAGTCGAATAAAGCGCGTGCGGAGAAAGACCGGTGCCATCTTTCGACGATTTCAGTTTCGTGATTCTCCCCAACGTATCGCAAAGAATCTCTTTGGGCGCACGCCCACTGGCCACACCGGTCATCTCGAGGAACGAGCAGACGCGCAATGGCGTTTGCCACCACGCCCACGGCAACAACTCCGGCACCGCTTCAATATCCGCAACCGTCGTCGTGCCCGTCGCTTCCAACATGTGTGCTCCACGCACCCATGACTTGCGATAATCCTCAATCGCCCATTCATTTTTGCGCCGAATAATCTCTCGTACCCAATCCGTAAATGATTTACCAGCACGTCGAATCGCCAAATTCGTGTAATCCAAATGGCAATGCGCGTTCACCAGTCCGGGAAGTAAAACGACCTCTCCTAAATCAGAAACTTTTTCGCGCGTCCCTGCAAACTCAGCCCATTTTCCGACGCGCACGATGCGTTCTCTTTTGATCAAAACCGCTCCATCGTCAATCGCCGGACTGGAGATCGGCAAAACGATGCGCGCGCGTAAAATCACGAGGCGATGCTAATCGGGAGAAATTCCGACGCGAACTATTTTATAGCGCCATTCACGAACGGGATTAGGTCCCGCGAGTAATAAGGCTCCTCCGTGCACCAGAAGATGTAATCCACTTTGAGATACTCGTCCGCAAAACCAATCAACTGCGCGATTGTCATGCGCTGCTTCGTCTTCGGATCTTTGCTCGCGTAATTTCCATCCTGCACTGCGATGCCTTTAGGAATGCCCGCGCCATATTCGCGCATCATCGCGTAAGTGTGGCTCATCTGTCCCTTACGATACGGCAACAAATCCGGCCCGCCCACTCCAACCTTCAATTCACTCGCCCGTTGATACACATTGCGCAAATAGCTTTTGTCCGTCCACGGCAACCACTCGCCCGGCATGAAATTGGCGTATTGCATCGTGATCGACTTGGGAAACGCACGCTTCAAAACGACAAGGTTCGTCAAAATCGCGTCGCGATAAACTTCCGGCGTAAAACCTTTCGGGAACAACTTGCCGCTCGACCCAAAATCCACCGAAGTCTCCGGCAAATTGATTCCTGCCACCTTGCCATCGAACTCCCTTCCAAGCGCCATCAGGAATTTATGATAACGCTCGCGCACCGCCGGGTCCCAACGCCGTGACACCCAACCTGCCCCGACCGCCTTCGCATCGTTATCCCCAGGGATGTCATACTGCGGATCCGCGCCGCCGTGATACGCAGGATCGCGAGTCAAATAAACCGGGGCCAAAACATGATTGGTATCGAACGACGAATCCTGAATCTGCAACCAGAGTTTTTTGCCGTGCTGCTCCAGAAATGCGAGATCATGCCGAATCGCAGAAAAGTCGTAGACATCTTTTTCCGACTCCAACTCGCGCCATGTGTATTTCAACTGCGCGCCTTCAAACGCCTTCGATTCAAGAAACGACTTCTCGCCGATTCGCTCCCGTTCTTGTGCAAAGAAAACGTAGTGATGCGCTGTCGCCTGCGCAACCAACGTCGCAGCGACAAACGCGATGACCGCAACAGCTCGCAACAACGCGCTATTTATGCGCCTGTGCCTTTGGCCCTTTAGAAAGTAAATACGCAATCAGGTTATTGAAATCTTCCGTTGGAATCGCCTGCCCGAAATTATCCGGCATGAGCGACAACGCAGATTGTCGGCGCTCGACGATTTCACTTTTTGGAAGTGAGTGTTCTTTGCCGCTCGCGTCCGCGTAAATCACCATCTGCCCTTCTTCGCGACGGAACAAACCGCTTTCGATGTCGCCGTCTTTCGTTGTGAACAGAGTCACGCGAAACGCAGGATCGACGTTCCGGCTCGGATCAAGGATGTCCTCAATGACGCGATCCGCACCGCGGTTCCCAATACCATCGAGTTGAGGCCCGATGGTTGCGCCTTCACCATCCAATTGATGGCAGATGATGCAATTCTTCTTGAACACCTGCATCCCCATTCCCACGGTAGCCTCGTTGGCACTAAAACCCGCGGCGCGCTCATCAATCAACTTCTGGCGCTCAGCATCTGCGGTCGGCAAACCCTTGGTCAATGTCTCGATGCGGGCGACGCAATTATTCGGCTTCGAAGCCATGAGCCGATCTTTAATGTTCTTGTCCATCAACAATTGCCGCGAAGCTTTTCCGTTTTCAACGGCGGCGAGCAGCGCTTCTGCGCCTTCCGTTTTACTCGCCAACGTGAGACCCAATTGCGCCTGCAAACTTTGTGGCGCCGTCGCCAGCGCGGCGATGATGATCGCATCTGCGTCCGCCGATTTGCTTTCACCCAAATCCTTCGCGCACTCTTCACGCAATTTCTGCGGCTCTGTTGGGTCCTGCACAACCTTCGCCACCTCACTCGCGTGCTGTGTCGGATTCAAAATCATCAACGCCCTGGCGGCCGCGGCCCGTGCTGCTTCATTCGCTCCATCGTCAGCGAACAAGTCAGCCAACGGCTTTTCCAGATTCGCGATCTTCAACTGCCCGGCCAATTCCGCCGCTGATTTCTGTCGAAGATCTACCTGATTGGGAATCACCGCCGGCATCGGTACGACTTCCGGACTGAACCGCCCCGCCGCCAGCCATGCGTAGGAATGACCGCGATTGCCATCAACGATCTCGATATAACCCTTTTTGCCAGCGACCTCTTTCAAGTTCCATGTGACTTTTTGGGCAATGTCGTTACGAAATGGGCGCGCAACTTTGATGGCCTTATCCGTCGCGGCATCAATAAGGCGGACAAAGTTTTTCTTGCCGAGCGGTCTCGCCGGATCGCCATCGTGACCCGCCAGCCAGAAAGTCAAATTTTCCGGAATCGTAAACTCGCGCGAACGCAATTTACCCGTCAACGCCTCTCCACCCGGCGAAAGACTTGAGAGAAAGGTCGAATTTTTGTTGCCGTCGCCCGATTCCCGCTCCTGCAGGATCCACGGATTCGTTGCGTCTTCACCTTTTATCGACGAATTACGCCAGTCCAATTTCTTCGCATCGACCGACACCATCAACTGCTGCGCGAGGTCTTTTCCCCATTCCTGCAACGATTCCCCGAGTGTGCCGCCGCGTAGTTGAACGCCTTCTTCGACGGATTTAAAAAGCGTAAGTTGCAAATCGATATCGTCGGCAAACCGTTTGCGTGTAAACGCAGCCAGTTTATCCATCGCGCTGTCTGGCGCGTAACGCGCGATGTGTTTCAGATACGCTTCCATCTGCGGACGGCTCTCGTGAGCGTGCTCAAGATACGAAACCAAAAATGATCCCGAAGCCGCCGTATTGATGCCGATACAAACATCGGCGATCGCGCGTTGATCCTCTTCGCTAAGATTGCTCGCGGCGACCGCATTAAACGTTGAGTCCGCCAGCAACTGATTTCGCAACGCCAGGCGCGTCATGTAAACGAGGGCTTCGTCTTCGGCGTCTTCCCTCGCGCGAAGTCTCAGCAACCACGGCACATTCTGGCTCATCTCATGACGGCCAATGGCGTCAACAGCGACGCGTTGCACGTAGGCGTCTTTATCGAACAATCCATGTCGGGCCAAACTCGTTTGCGCGGCATTCCAATATTGCATGTCAGCCAAAACGCGCATCGCGTGCACACGCACCAGTCGATCTGGATGAGTCGCAGCAGCGGTGAGCATCTTGTCATCCAATGCGCCGAGGCGATACAACGCCCAAAGCCCATGCGCGCGTTGGTGCGCATCGGATTTCTTATTGGTCATCATCTTTTCCACCGGTTTGATCGCGGGTTTACCAACGCGATCCACCAACTCATCCGTAGCCATCATGCGCCGACGAATATTTGGACTACGCAACTCATCGATGAGTTGAGCCACGGAGTCTTTCGATAAATCGAACCGGTTTTTATTCGTCGAAACCAGCGCATCGAGACGGTCGTTTTTGCCGTTTGGATTTTTGTAAACGATGCGCCAAATGCGGCCGCGTTCCCGATCACGCCCTGGATGATCCAACGGCACTTCATAGTGTACGATGA
>Ga0265327_10004429_pt1 | contig 12438 bp, 10 predicted proteins | sample 41621metaG_FD_202089 | JGI IMG/M metagenome (GOLD analysis project Ga0265327, IMG submission 202089) | Rhizosphere microbial communities from Carex aquatilis grown in University of Washington, Seatle, WA, United States - 4-16-21 metaG | ecosystem: Host-associated > Plants > Roots > Rhizosphere...
AACGCCGGCAAAACGGTGTTCATCATCCACGTGGCGGATTCGTTGCCGGTGGAACCGAATTTCATTCCGGCCATGTAGATGATGTTCGGAATTTCCGGCAGGCTCGCGAGCGCGGACGTGTTGAGTAAATCGCATGCGATGGTTTCGACCCCGTAATGGTTCAATTCCTGTTGCTGTTCGGGGGAACTGAAGCGCGAGACACCGATGACACGGCGTTTAACGCCGGCTGCGTCGGAGGCGCGTTTCGCCATGCGCGCGAGTGACGGCCCCATTTTCCCGGCGACGCCGAGAACCATCATGTCGCCTTTGAGTCGCGCCATTGCGTCTACCAACGGTTGCGATGGTTCGCTTAAGGCGTCTTCCAACTGCTGAAGATTATGAACGGGCAACCTCATTGGCGGGTGGATGAGTGCTGAAGGTTCCACATGATTTCAGCGTAACGATGGCCGAACTCACGTTGTGACGCTGAATCGAAATGCAATTCGTCGCCTTTGTCTTTGAGTCCTTTAGCGGAAGCGCAGCCGGTCAACGGGACTTTGTTGGGCAGATCTTGCAAGGCAGCATTGACTACTTTGGCCAAGGGTACGGGTTTGGTCCTTGTTAGTTTCATTAAGAATTCGCCGAGTTCTCCAGCGACGAAGGGGACGTTCGGTGCGTTGAGGTCTGCGCGGAGGTCCGAAATCATTTTGGCGAGACGCGTTGCGTAGCTATTGGCTTTTTCCTTAGTGCCTGTATCGGATTCGCCTTGGTGCCAGATGATTCCGGCAAGGGTTCCGTCTTTCATCGCCAGTTTGGCGCGGTGCACGGCGTTCTCGTATAAATCACCGCCCTTTTCCCAACGACTCAGTGGAGTTCCGCCAACGGCAGTTGGAACGACGCCGATTGTTACGGACGGGTCCTTATCTGCCATTGCTTTGGCAAACGTCAGGCCGGGACCGACGCCGTGATACTTATTCGGATCTTTGGTCAGAGGTTCGATTGCCGGGAGCCATGTGTCATTGGTAGCGAACGTCAACACGCGCGGGTGTGGGGTTTTATCTACTTTCTCGATCGCGCCACGACCGGCCATGTTCGATTGGCCCATCAATATATAAACGCGGAGCTTTTCTTTGGCGGGTAACTTCGCGGGTTCGGCGATAGATACGAAACAGGACGCGCCCAAGAGAATAAAACCGCAGACGAAAGGTAAATTCATGGCGAGCACTATTCCGAAATGTTGCGAAATTGTCACGGTTGTATGTGCAACCCGGGAGCGGTCTGCTGAGGATTTATCGTTAGGTTGAAGCAGGCGACCGCTTCGCTGTTAGAGGGCGGCTTGCCTTTCGATAATCGGCAGGCGAGGCGGCTGAATGGTTTCTGATGTCACTCCCAGCCAAAGGAGTGCGGCAGTTATCGCAAGCCCGGCGGATAGATGTAACGCGTTCTCCCAACCGATGTATTTGGCCAGAATGGGAGTTAATGCTGGAGAAATGAGTCCTCCGACGTTGCTGCCCATGTTCATGATTCCGCCGGCGGTGCCACTGCGAGGTCCTGCGATGCGCATCATCGTAGCCCAGAATGGACCTTCAACACAGAGGACCAATGCGGTCGCGAACGCGAGGGAAACTGCGGCTGTTATCGCGTGTTGGGTATGTGCGCCGACGGAGATGAGGATTCCGGAGCCCGCCATGCCAACGATTGGTACAATTCGCATTCCCCAAACCGGTCCGAGTCTGCTTGCGCTCAATCGATCGGCGATCAGTCCACCGAGTGGAATGGATACAATGGAAAGTATCCACGGAAGGCTGCTCATGAACGCGCCACTTACCAGGCCGAAATGCCGTTCCTGAACGAGATATAAATAAAACCAACTGACAAATATGTAGCCGACGTAACCTTGAAGGGAGTAGCTAAGAGTCAGGAAAATAAACCGAATCGAAAACAAGCTTTCGCTTGTTGCTTTCGGGAAGGCGAGTGACAGCGGCTGAACGGCGGGACTCGCGACGGGTTCTTTCATTCGAGACCAAAGAAGCGCGACAACCAGCGCTGGAGCTGCGGAGCCAATCAAGGCGACACGCCATCCGGCGTGGACCATGATCGTCGAAACCAGTGGGGGTGCGATTGCTGAGCCGAGCCCGACTGCGCCAATCACAATGCCGTTAGCGCGTGCCTGGGATGCTTGCGGTATCCAGCGTGACACACCTTGGGCGGCGCCGGGAAATGTTGGCGACTCGGCAATGCCGAGCAAAAGTCGGCAGAACATAAATACGATAACTCCCGTGGCTACGCTGGCGGGAATCAGCCAACCGGGAAGAAGTTGCACAAAGCTCAGCAACACCCACAAGCACGCTGCGAGAGTGAGAGTTCGTTTGGCGCCCCATCGATCTGCCAAAGCGCCTGCAGGAATTTGGAAAAGCGCGTAACCAAGGAGGAATGCGCTGAAAATCCGACCCATTGCCGGTTGATCGAGATGGAATTCATCCATCAACAGCGGACCGGCGGTCGAAACGTTTACGCGGCAAATGTAACTCGCAGTCGCGGTCGCGCAAAGCATCGCCACCATCGACCAGGGTTTAGAATTGGTTTTCACGCAAGCCGCTTGTGCATCAGAATTTCCGAATCGCCTTCAGCGAAATAATTGTTCAACTCGCCGACCTGAGCGAAGCCGATCTGTTGGTAGAGAGACCGAGCGCGTTGATTCGATCGCGAAACACAGAGGAACAAATGCTTTGATTCTTTTCGAAAGAGATCTTCGGCGAACTGGATCATCGTGCGCCCGACACGATGGCTGCGATGCTCGGGCTCAACGACAATCCATTTTATATATGGTGAACTGGCAACACCAAGTGGGTGCAATAGAATTGCCCCGCATGGATGGTCTCCGCTATGTGCAACAAACAATAGATACTGCGGATGCGCGCAGGCTACGCGAGCCTTGTCGAGAGTAACCCCGCCAGAGCGCCAAGGTTCGGAGTTGGTGATGAGAGTAGCCGTCCACTCGCGTTCAGAATCGGTTGCTGGTTCGATGCGGTAGGCTGGATACGTTTGGTTCACGCAGTCTCTTCGATTTGGTAGATTCGGAGAACAGGATTATGCGCGCCGCGCAAAAAGCAATCCGATTGCTTTAAGATCGCCGATAGACCTTGTTGATGGAGGCCTGGTCGGTTGCTTTGATCAGCATTTCGTCGACGCACATGTATGCGGGGCGGCTGGCGACCCATACCATGGCTTCGGCGACGTCTTCGGCATGTAACGGTTCTGTGCCGACGTAGGGTTTTTTTGCCTTTTCTTTGTCGCCTTTGAAACGCACTACGGAAAATTCTGTTTCGGCGAGGCCGGGGTCGATGGAGCAGACCCGAATGTTTGTTCCGAAGAGTTCGAGTCGCAATGTGCGTGAAATAAAACGTTCGGCGGATTTCGCGCCACTATAAGCGCCGCCGCCTTCGTAGACTTCATAGCCCGCGTAGGAGCCGACGTTCAAGATCGCGCTGCCCGGCGCTCTGGGGATCATCGGCAGAACCGCCCGTGTGACCCGGAGCAGACCCATGACGTTGGTTTGATACATCGTCTCCATATCCTCGTCTTTGAGGTCGGCGATTTTGTCGAGTCCGTGCGCACCGCCGGCGTTGTTGATGAGGATGTCGATGGCGGCTGTCTTTGTTTTTGCGAAGGTAACGAATTGTTCGACGCTGGCCGTTTTCGAAACATCGAGCGCATGAAAATAGGCGTTTGGCGCCCCGGCTTTTTTGCAATCAGCGGCAACTTGTTCCAGGCGACCAAGGCGGCGTGCGCCGATCAAAATATTGGAACCTTGTGCGGCGAAGGCACGCGCGGCGGCAGCGCCGAAACCGCTGGAAGCGCCGGTAATCAACACCCATTTTTTACTCAACGATGTAGCCATAGTTTTCGGAGTTAACCACAGATGAACAAAGATGAACACAGATTTGCTTTCATCTGCGCCTATGCGTTTTTTTCTGCGGTTCGTTTCTTCACGCGCATATAATGAAATAAATATTGCTGCGCGTAACCGGCGTGTGGGCCGAAATGTGTTTCGGTAAATTTGCGCAGTCGCTTTATGGAGGCGCGTCGCTTCGGGAAATATAATTGTTGAACGGCTTTCATGATCCAGACGTCGACAGGGAATGCTTGATCGAAGCCATACGCGAATAGCAAAATGCAATCGGCAATCTTCACGCCAACGCCGGGGAACTTTAGTAATTCGTCGCGGGCTTTCGGAAGATTCATTTTGTGCAGTGATTCTAAATCCACCTCGCCATTTACAATCGCGCGCGCGGTTTTCAAAACGTAGGGCGCGCGGAACCCCATTTTGCACGCGCGTAAGTCTGTTTCGCTGACGGTTGCCAAACGTTGTGCGGAAGGGAAGCTGTAAGCCGGTGCATGACCTTCCGGCACGGGTAACGATTCCCCGAATGTTTTGCAAAGTGTCGTCATGATCTGCTGGATTTGGACAATTTGTTTTGTGGACGAGCAGATGAATGAAGCCAAACATTCCCACGGCTCTTGTCGCAGCAATCGCAAGCCATGACAGGATTGCAACGATGCCTCCATCGGTTCGTCTTTGGGGAATGTTTCTACGATCGCGCGGAGCTTAACGTCCAATTGCAGATAGTGGCGCAGCCAGTTCCAGTCGGTGACGACTGTCGACGTTTCGGCGAAAAGCGTGTCGCCGTCAGCACGCAAACGAACCCAGTGGCCGGCGATAACGCCTTCCCACCAGCCATTGACGTGCTTCCAACGAAACGCCTGGCCGGAGCTCAGCGTGGCGTCGAGGTCGTAATCCTCAATATGGAAGGACGTTTGCTGCAGGTTCATCGGATGAAACAAAAGTGTCCGCGCGTTGCAAATCAACTTAAAAATTTTTCAAAAAGCACTTTTACAACTGGCCCGTTTCGCGTGGTTGTAGCAGGGTATGATGAAACATGAATTCCGAACCAAAAGCAGCTTTGGAATTCGCCAACGAGACGGTATCTCAGCGGCGCTTCCAGAATTTGCTCGGTGACCTGACTGGGTTGCTGGAGCAGGTTGGTCGACCGCCGGAACTCGTTGCTTTGGCTCCGGCGTTGAATCCACAATTGATTCGGGATACGGCGGGTTTGCAAAGATTTCTTGAGGCCTATATCCAGCGGTTGTTGGTTCCAATTGAATTGCCGGCGATTGCCCGTGCATGGGCTCACACCTCCCGCGGGGAAACGCGGGAATTGATCGCACTGGATAGTGAACTGACAGGGCAACCGTTGCTGACTTTTTTCGCGGCGGCAAGCAGAGAGATTGGGCGATTTCAATTATCGGCATTGCGCCCGCTGCGTGACCAGCGCGTCGTCCAGAGATATTTGACCGCGATTGAATCGGGTCAGGCGCAAGGATGGCACACACTGGTTTATGGGCTGACTTTGTTTGTCTACTCGGTGCCGCTTCGACAGGGGCTCTGTCATTACGCGGAGCAGACGGTATACTCGCTTGCAGAAATTGCTTCTCGCCGCGTCGGACTTTCGGCGGCTGAGTGCCGGGACATTGCGGGAAAGGTGCTCGCTGAGTTGCCCGCTTCGATTGAGAAAACGCTCGCACCACAGGACTCGCCGTTCCTTGCGGTGCGTTAAGCGCGAATTTTTCTCGCGGCTGGCGCACGTGTTCCCCACAATACGTCGCCAATGGCAAAAGCTTTTCTGAACGCAGGCGACTGGACAATCATTGTCGCTTACCTCCTCGGAATTATTGCGCTCGGCACCTGGTTTGGGAGAGACCAGCGCAATACGCGCGACTATTTCCTCGGCAGCAAAGATATTCAGTGGTGGGGAATTGGTTTGTCCATCGTCGCCGCTGAGACCAGTGCGTTGACGATCATTGGTGTGCCCGGTTTGGCCTACGGCGGGAATATCGGGATGATGCAGCTTATCATCGGCTACGTAATCGCGCGTGTCATCCTCGCAATCGTCCTGGTGCCACATTATTTCAAGGGAGAGATCTATTCGCCTTATCAGATTCTGGCGAATACGTTCGGACAACCGGCGCGACAGACTGCGGCGGGATTTTTTCTGCTGAGCGAAACTCTGGCGGCGGGCGTGCGTGTTTTTGTTGCGTGTATTCCGTTGCAATTAATTCTCGGCATTGGCGAAGGTTGGTCGATTGTTTTATTCGTCATTCTGTCACTGATCTATACTTACTTCGGTGGAGTGAAGGCGGTGATTTGGACCGATGCGGCGCAGTTCGGGCTGTTTGTCCTCGGTGGGTTGTTCACGATTTTTTATATTCCGCATTTGTTTCCGGGGGGCTGGAGCGAGGTTTGGAATTTCGCCAGTACCCACGGAAAACTTGCCTGGTTCAATTCGAATTTTGACGCGCAAACGCATCAATGGCTCGGTTGGAAGCAATTATTCCAGGATCCGTTCAACATCTTTATGGGCGTCATCGGTGGGACGGTGATGGTGATGTCGAGTCACGGCGCGGAGCAATTGATCGTGCAACGTGTGCTGGCTTGCAAAACTGTCCAGGACGGACGCAAGGCGCTCATCTTGAGTGCAGCGGTGGTGTTTCCACTGTTTTTCATTTTTCTGCTCACGGGCGCGATGTTGTGGACTTATTACCAGCACAATCCAATGCCGATTCCATTGCCGGTGGTGGAAAAGGGAAAGGGGATCACGCAAAACGATTTTGTGTATCCGATCTTCATGCTCAGTGGTGTGCCACACATATTGAAGGGATTTCTAATTGTCGCGATTCTTTCGGCGGCGATGTCGTCTGTGAGTTCCGCCTTAACGTCGCTGTCTTCGGTTTCAACGATGGATTTTTGCAAAAGGCTATTGCCGAATAAATCGGATGAATATTTCCTGCGCCTGAGCAAAGGGTCGACGGCTATTTGGGCGGTGTTGCTGATTTTCGTGGCGTATCTGAGTCGCGAGGTGACCTCAGTATTAGACATTGCTTTCAAACTGCGCGGCCTGACCAGCGGCGCGTTGTTGGGAGGATTATTGTTGGCGGTGTTTTGGAGAAAGGGACGATCCACTCCAGTCGTCATTGGGATGTTTGCGTCCCTTATCGTGATGACGTATCTGAGCCCACTCGTGCAAGGGTTGCCCAATTTACCGGAGGCGTTGAAGTTTCCGGTGAAGTTGGCGTTTGCCTGGTACACAACGTTCGGAGCAGCGATTATGTTTTTAACGGCGCTCATTGCACGTGCGCTGCTCGCGCCGAAATCAGTGGTCGCAGCCGAACCGGCTTTGGAGTGATTTATGGGAATCACGCCGCAACAGTTCGAGCAACTCAAAACACGCATCGGAGCAAAGCGAGCGCCTGTTCCGGCAATCGCATCTTCTTTCACGTCGAGTTCCTCGCATAAGGTGATTCTTGGGTTGGACCCATCATTGCGTGGGACGGGTTACGGCATCATTCGAATGGCGAAACCGCATCCGGTTGCGCTGGTCTTTGGGACAATCAAGTGTCCGCCGACTTGGGAGCGCTCACGATGTCTTGTCGCAATTTCACAGCAGCTGCGGGAAACTTTGAAGAAGACGCAGCCGACGGTGTGCGCGGTGGAAGCGTTATTCTACGCACAGAATTTACAAACGACGTTGATCATGGGTGAAGCGCGTGGTGCGGCGTTGGCCAGCGTTGCCGAAGCGGGGTTGGAGATTTACGAAATTGCGCCGCGCAAAGTGAAGCAGGCGATCGTTGGTTACGGAGCTGCTCAGAAAATCGCAGTCGCGAAAATGGTCCAACGGATTTTGCATTTAGCCGAACTGCCTGGCCCGGATGCAGCGGATGCTTTGGCTCTTGCCTTGGCATATGCACAGCAGGCTTCAGGATTTTCGGCTAGTCCGCCGAAGCGAATTTAGTGCCGGAGATGTTTGTCTAGAAACTCAAATGTCCCGACGCCGTGGATGGTGTGCGGGCCGTTGAAGAATTCGATTTCGGTGTCGTTGCCGATCCCTAATTTGTCGTAGAACCTGCGGACCTTCGCGTATTCCTCGGCGACCCATTCGTCGGGGGCGACGCCGTCGCCGTGACCGCGTTCGACCATGAATGGGCGGGGCGCAATCAGAGCCGCCATTTCCGCGTAGCTGAAGGTGTTGCCGAGGTTCCATTCCAACATTTCGTATTCCTGCGTGAACATGTAGCTGTAGGGACTATCGACTGTGCAGATTTTTCTGATCCATTCATTGAAGTCCCCCGAGCAAATGGAAAGGCAATAACGGTCAAGAATCGGGGGGACGCGCATGGCGGTTTTGCCACCGTAAGAAAGGCCGTAAAAACCGATGCGTTTCGGATCGACGAATGTTTGTTCACTGAGCCAATCAAGGATGCGACCGTGTTGGGCGATGATGAAGGAGAAGAGCGAGACACCGAGAGGATTGGCTTTGCGTTGAAGCTGCCGGAATGTGTCGAAGCCACGATACGGATTGTGCGGCGCGAAAACGACGTAACCACGATCCGCGAGCTGGGCCGAAAATCCTTTGTAGAAGTGGTAGTCGGGATGGCTCGGATCGCGTGAGACGGTGCTTTCGGGAAGACCTTCCAGTCCATGCTGACAAACGACAACCGGGCGGCGCTCGGCCGGCTTGATGTCACGCGGGACAAGCAAATATCCCCAGGCAAAAACGTCGGGATAAACGTCGAGCACAACTTCGTATTCGATCCATTTCGGGCTCTCGCCGATTTGACGCGTGCGCGGATTGAGCGGCATGGTCGACGAGGGGAGGCGGCCGAGAACGTTCCACAGTTGCTCGCGGAGTTCAGGCGCTTGCTTCGCCCAAGCGGCGGCATTAGTGATCGTGGCGTTGCTCCAAAACGTGGCGTTGCGCACATTGGCGGAGTCGCGCATGAGCGTTTGGGTGTATGCCGTTAACTCTTCGATCTGACTCTGCTGTCGCTTGGCTGCAGAAAAATTCGTGCGTAAATCGGTTGCGGCAGGTTTGTTGATCGGCGGGAGTTCTTCTTCTCTCCGTCCAAGTGCGTGGAGAAATTTTGCGAGCGCTTTTTCGCCGAGAGGTCCAGTCGTCATGCCCTCGTTACCGGAAATCAGTGCGAAATTATCCGCGAATTTCCCGTTTAGCAAAGTGCGCGTACGGTCCAACTCGTTTTCAACCGATTCATATTCGATCGAGGTTATCTTGCCAGGGGCGGCTCCGTGCCGATTGTCGTGTTGGGGAGGTGGGCCGTCGATGTTTGGTGGAACACTGTATTCGACAACGAGCGCTCGTGGTGCAATCAACGTTGCGGTTTCGGCGTCGCCGAATTCCTTGAGCAATCCAAAGACGTTTCGGTAAATCGGTTCCTGCCAAAGTTTTTGACGGGATTCGAAATAGCCGCTGACAAGCGTAGCACGGATGCGCGAATCCAGAGCCGCGGAGTAGAACGCGATAAGTCCTCCTTCGCCGTAGCCGGCAACGCCAATCGGTTTATCGGACGATTTTGTGAACCAGTCGACCGCAGCAAGGACCTTTTCAACTTCGTAACCAATAATGTGGTGACCAAGTTCGAACGATTGGCGGTAAATCCATTCACGATGCGGTTGGTTGGTGAAGCGTCCTACTTTAGCACTGCCGGAAAAAGTGTCTTCGCGATTAATCAAAGTCGGAATGAGAACTTCACACCCGAGCTCGGCTAGAGTTCCGGCCGGATTCGAATTCGTTCCCAGACCGCAAAGCATTTCGGGTGTTTGATCCGCGTCCGGAACCAACACGATTTTCGAGATGACTGCATGACGAGGCTTGATCCAAAGTCCTTCGGCGTGGACGCCCTGGAGCACGGGCCATCGGATCGCGTAGATTTCGTAGCTGTCGGTTTCGGCTACTTTGGCTGAATCTGCAGCATCCGATACGTATTCGAGATTGGAAAAGGGAACGCGTGTATCAACGGCTCCTATGATTTTGCGTAACGACTCGCGATTTGGAGCGATAGATTTTGCGTAGGACTGCGGCGATGAAAGGTCTCGGTGCCAAAGGGCAGCGCGCGCTGCAATTGACTCCTCGGTGGATCGCGTCAGATAGCGGTCGATACCCGAGACCATGGTCGCTGAGCGATCAGCGTCTGTATCCAAAGGTGGAGTGTTCGGCAGCGATTGCGCCGACGCAAACTGGACACAACAGTATGTTGCGAGGACGACAAAGATGTGCCGAATGAAAGTCATCGGCGCGACTGTAAGCAATAGTCAGTGAAAGTCGAGTCGTCCTGCGAACGACGGCACTACTGAGTGATACCTTGGCCGGTGTTATCGTCCTCGGACATTTTGTACATCATCGTCCAACCATTATAGGATGTGAACGATGCGTGGCCGTCGGTGAAGACACAGTTCGCACCGAGTTTGCCATGGCCGTCGCGAGGATTCGGGGTATTTTCCGCCCATGAATCGCCAGCGCGTTTTTCCAAACGATCCATGATGGTAAACGTGCGGGCCGGACCCGGGCGAACGAGGTAGAGACTCGTGTAAGGTCCGGCGGTGTAAGACTGAAGTTGATAACTTTGGACGGTGTTCAATGTTCTCCGAGGCCGTTTTCCAGAGGCAAGATCGTAACGATGCCACCAGCCAAACACCTCGTAGCTGTGACCATTGGTTGAAGTCTTGTCGACTGCTTTGGTGCTCAAGTCAGCGAGGTTATAATATATATCTGGCGAACCTGAAGGCCAATTGACTGGATTATAATTGCCGGGGTTGATGTAGTTATAAGTCGTTGGGCAGACAAAGCTCTTCAAGTTAGGAACGTAAATTCCTTTGCTACCTTTGCCACCTGGGCCCGGTGGGATGCCATACAGCCAGTTAAGATCGTCATCAGCCATTTGGGCTTGTGTGCCATCGTCGTCATGCGTGCCAGGGCCACCAGGAGTAACATTCTGCATCGAACCCGTTAGCGAACCGCGTGGGGCGTTGCCTGGAGAGAATGGATTATTACCTGTAGATGAATCTTCGGCAAATAATTGCTGGCCGACGCCCATCTGTTTTTGGTTGTTTAGGCAGCTTATCTGGCGTGCCTTTTCTTTGGCGCGGGCCAATGCGGGCAAGAGCATCGATGCCAAAATGGCTATAATGGCGATGACGACAAGTAACTCGATCAGGGTAAATCCAGTGGGCTTCTGGGTATGACGATTCATAAGTCTAGCACGCGTAACTGGGCAACTACGTTAACGCTGTGCTTTGAACTAAAGTGTCATGCCGACTTTGACACGTCAATGGATTTGTGCCTGTGCGTCGGAATGCACAGGTATCTTCGGTCGTTCGCCCTAATGTAGTTAGCGCTGACGCGGCGATACAAAATCGCGCTGCGCAATCTTCACCGGATTGAATCGCAATACCTGACCTTTTCGGACGCCGGTGTGTTTGTCGTTCTCGACTGTAACTGCTCCATTAACCACGACTAACTTGAACCCGGTGGAATAGTGGTGAGGATCGCCGAATGTGGCGTTGTCTCTTACAGTGGCGGGATCGAACACTGCGATATCTGCAAATGCGCCGGGCTTGAGAATTCCGCGATCTTTCAATTGAAACGCGTTGGCAGGAAGGCTGGTCATTTTGCGAACGGCGTCTTCAAGAGTCAGCACCTTCAGGTCACGCACATATCGGCCGAGGACTCGCGCATTGTTTCCGTAACCGCGCGGATGTGGGACACTTTCGCCAAATTTCCGCACACCACTGTCGGCTGCAATCATCGTGTTTGTGTGTCGCATGAAGTTTTGCAAATCCTCTTCGGACATGCCGTGAAAGACCGCGCTCGCACCGCCTCGCTTTTCGACGTCGAAAATGAGTTCCATTTGGCTGTCGAGCGAATCGCTCCCGAGTTTTGCTTTGGCTGCTTCCGGAACGCTCTTGCCGTTAAGCGATTTATCGGCACGGAACGATGCGATGACGGCATAGCTATAGTCTTTTGCGCCACGACCTTTCAGCATCGAGTGCATTTGTTTGACGATGGCGGCTTTTTCTTTCGGATCGGCGATGCGTTGTTTGAACTTGCCGCCTTCGCGTGCGCCTTCAGGGATAAGTTGGCTAAGCGACGTGCTGGAAGCGGTGTAGGCGTATTCGTCTTGAGTGATTTGCAGGCCTTCGGCGCGAGCGGCTTCGATTTCTTGTAAAACTTCGTGGGCGCGATGCCAATTTGCAGGACCCGAAAGTTTGATGTGAGAAACTTCGGCGCGCATGTGACCTTCGCGCGCGATGCGAAATACCTCAGCAAGGGAATCGTCGATGTGTGAACCTTCGTCGCGCATGTGACTGGCGTAAATGCCGCCGCGTGCGCCCGCAACTTTTGCGACTTCGACTATCTCATCCGTTTTCGCAAACGTTCCCGGCAAATAGATTAGGCCGGTCGACATGCCGACCGCGCCGTCGTCCATTGCTTTGGCGACATAAGACTTCATCTTCCCGAGTTCGGCGGCAGTTGGCGGACGATCAAACGAGCCACCCATGGCTTTCCCGCGCACAGTTCCATGGCCGACGAGACTGGCAATATTGGG
>Ga0265327_10004430_pt1 | contig 12435 bp, 10 predicted proteins | sample 41621metaG_FD_202089 | JGI IMG/M metagenome (GOLD analysis project Ga0265327, IMG submission 202089) | Rhizosphere microbial communities from Carex aquatilis grown in University of Washington, Seatle, WA, United States - 4-16-21 metaG | ecosystem: Host-associated > Plants > Roots > Rhizosphere...
GCCATTGCTTGCGGAGAAACCAATGCACCGGTCATTGTTAATGTTGCTGCCGCAATGCCCAGCGCGAGTTTAGTTTTATTGATCATTTATCCCCCTCATGAGGTTGTTATTTTACAAAAATTTGCTTTAATACAACAAAGCTCATCTTCCGGGCGTAATAGTAGCAGCTAAAGCAAATCCCTACAAGTTTTAAAGTCATTTTTTTGATATTAATTAATCCTTACGAATCAAGAACTATAGAGAGAATCTTAACTTTTAACATATGATTGTGTGCGAAAAACAACAAACTATTCAACTTATACATACAAGCCACAGTTAAAATTCTCCGCACTGTTCGCGGTATAATGAAACCTGAAAACGACCGCAACTCTTCAATTGGTATTTACCGTTACACATGACCTCAACCCCAGACATCACCCTCATCGGCGGCGGTATTATCGGCCTGCTCACTGCCCGCGAGCTTATTAAAGCCGGAGCCTGCGTCAGTATTATTGAAAAAAATGAATTGGGTCAAGAATCGTCCTGGGCCGGTGGCGGTATTTTGCTGCCGCTTTATCCCTGGCGACAAGCGGATGCGATTACCCGCTTGGTGCTGCAAAGCCTAAAATTGTATCCGGCTTTGGCTTCGCAACTGAGCGCCGAAACTTCGATAGACCCGGAATGGACTCCCTGCGGTTTACTGATCGCTAAAAATCCCGATTTCACTGCGGCGGTTAATTGGTGCAACGCTAACCAGGTTTTATGCCAACCTGCTGATGCCGGTTTTTTCGACACGCTTAACACGCTGCCCGACCAGCCGCTTTGGATGCCTGAGATCGCCCAAGCGCGCAACCCACGGCTGGTTAAATCCCTGAAACAAGACCTGATTAATAAAGGCGCCACGCTGATAGAGCATTGCGAACTAACCTCGATTAGCCTCAATAATAATGTTATTACCGCGATCAATACCACGTCCGGCCGATTCCCGGTTAATCAATTGATTATTTCGGCCGGCGCTTGGACGGGGCGTTTGTTTCGGCAATTTTTGCCTGATACTGGCGGCGAGACACCGAAAATTGCTCCGGTTAAGGGGCAAATGCTGTTATTTGACGCCCAGCCGGAAACGCTTAAGTTTATGGTGCTGGATGGCGATCAGTACTTGATTCCTCGCCGTGACGGCAAAATATTAGCGGGCAGCACCGTAGAACAAGATGACTTTAATAAGACGACTACAGCCGAAGCCCGAGACCGGCTGAATGCATTTGCATTGAATTTATTGCCGTCGCTTAAAGACTTTCCTGTCGTGAAACATTGGGCGGGATTAAGGCCGGGTACCGAACACGGCATACCGTATATCGACAAACACCCCGAGATCGGCAATTTATATATTAATGCCGGTCATTTTAGAAACGGCCTCGCGATGGGACCGGCCTCGGCGCAACTGCTGGCCGATTTGGTTTTGGAGCGGCCTACAGCGGTTGCGCCGGAACCTTATAAGCTGAGCAGCGAACATTAATGTTATCGTTCAGTTTTGAACACAACACATTCCAATGAAGGGCGTGCAAACAAAGCTTGCACTCAAGTCTGAATCGCCCTTACCAGCCTCAATCTTGCCCAACAACACGGTCGCTCCCATGAATCTATACCCCTTACTACGCCCCCTATTATTTTCCCTGGACCCGGAAACCGCCCATGAAGTGACGCTGAAGCTGCTGAACATTACCCATAGTTCCGGCTTATCAAAATTAATCTATCCGGAAATTGACGATAAACCAGTCAATGTCATGGGCTTAAGCTTTAACAACCCGGTCGGCCTTGCCGCCGGTATGGATAAAAACGGCGACTACATAAACGCGCTGGCCGCATTGGGTTTCGGTTTTATAGAAATAGGCACGGTAACCCCGCGCCCGCAACCGGGCAATCCGAAACCGCGCCTGTTCAGACTGCCTGAGCAGCAGGCGATTATCAATCGCATGGGTTTTAACAATCGGGGTATCGATTATCTGCTGGCGCAAGTCAAACTAAGCTCTTACACCGGCATTCTCGGCATCAATATCGGCAAGAATTTCGACACGCCGATTGAACATGCGGCGGATGATTATTTGATCGGTTTGCGCAAAGCTTATGCTGCCGCCAGCTACATTACCCTTAATATTTCTTCACCGAACACCAAGAATTTGCGCCAATTACAGCAAGGCGATGAAATTAAAAGCCTGATTTCCACGCTAAAAGAAGAGCAACTTAAACTGCAACAAGCGCATGGCAAATATACGCCTTTAGCTCTGAAAATAGCGCCGGATCTGACTACCGATGAAATAGGGCATATCGCCAAGCTGTTGTTGGAATTTGCAATCGATGGCGTCATTGCCACCAACACTACGATTGCCCGCGACATGATTGCAGGCCATCCGCTGGCCGATGAAGCCGGAGGTTTAAGCGGTGCGCCGGTGAAACAGAAGTCGACCTTTGTAGTGAAAGCATTGGCGGCGGAATTAAACGACAAGATCCCGATTATTGCCGCAGGCGGAATTTTAAGCGCCGCGGATGCGCGGGAAAAATTGGCGGCAGGAGCGAGCTTGGTGCAGTTGTACAGCGGCCTTATTTACCGGGGACCGCAGTTGATAGCCGATATTGTGCAAAGTCTTTAGAGCTACGCCTGTTGCTCTTGGAGATAGGAACGAACCTCGTCATTGTCGACGCGGGCGTAAATTTCTTCTACTGTCAACATCAAGCCAATCGCGTCAAACCGCACACTGTCGCCCATAAAATAATGATTGGAAACCCAGCCTTCGCTTTTCCGGCAGACTTCCACATCGACAAAATCCTGTTCGACCAAAACGTATTCTTTCAGGCTAGGGATACTCTGATAGGCGATACGCTTGGTCGTTTCGTCGACACGCCTTGACGCTTTCGACAGAACTTCGACAACAATCACCGGTGAATCGGTGTAATAATCGTGCCGGCTCCGTTCATCACAAACCACCATTACATCAGGGTAGAAAAACCGGCTGCCGGCCTTGATTTTCAGGTCGGAGCCAAACGGCTCGCAGGGCTTGTTTTTTAAATGATTTCCAAATTCCCGATAAATATTACCTGCGATTCTTTCATGATTCCGGCTGGCGCCCGCCATCGCATAAACGTAGCCGTCAATATACTCATGCTTGATTTCGCTGATTAATTCGCCTGCCAAGTAATCTTCCTGGCTAACCCAGACGTTGGCCGATTGAAAATTTGCTGGCATCATTTTACCTCCGCTATCAAACTACCAAAGATAACCATTTAACAATGGGCTTATTCCCCGGCAATCGACATCCGTTCAACCAATATCGAACCGGTGCGGATATTGCCACGATAATCGACATCGTTGCCCACGGCGACAATATTTTTAAGCATGTCTTTCAAATTACCGGCAATGGTGATTTCCTCGACCGGATATTGGATTTCGCCGTTTTCGACCCAGAATCCGGCCGCGCCGCGCGAATAATCGCCGGTCACCATATTAACGCCTTGTCCCATTAACTCGGTAACCAGCAAGCCGGTATTCAACTGTTTTAACATGCCTTGATAATCCAGCGTGCCGGGATCGATCGTTAAATTATGCACGCCGCCGGCATTGCCCGTGCTGCGCATGCCCAGTTTGCGGGCGGAATAAGTACTCAATACATAACCGCGTAAAATACCCTCACTGACTATATCGCGTGTTTGAGGGGCAACACCTTCACCGTCATACATGCAACTGCCTAAAGCACCTTTTAAGTACGGCTGCTCGTGGATGCGGACGAATTCAGGAAAAACTTGAGTGTCCAATGCATTCAACAAAAACGATGACTTCCGATATAAATTGCCGCCGCTGATCGCGCCGATAAACGAGCCCAACAAGCCGGAAGCGGTTTCCGCGCAATACAAAACCGGGCACTGCCGCGTACTTAAGCTGCGCGCCTGCAAGCGCCGAAGTGTTCGTTCCGCCGCTTTTTTACCCACCTCGACAGCGGCTTCCAAATCGTGCGCATTTCTGGCGACGGTGTACCAGTAATCACGCTGCATGCTGTCGCCGCGTTGCGCCAAGACCGAGCAGCTCAAGGAATGACGGGTGGACGCATAGCCCTGAAGAAAACCCAAGGTATTGCCCATCACCCGGATGCCTTGATGGGTATCGACCGAAGCGCCTTCTGAATTGCTGATTTCTTCATGATACGACCGCGCCGCATCTTCGCATTCAATGGCTAAGGCAATTGCCCCGTCAACACCGATATTCCACGGATGGTTCAGATCGAGATCGGGAAATTCCGTAGCCAACAGGTCTTTTTCCGGCAGGCCTGAATATTCGTCTTCGCCGGTGTAACGGGCAATGCTGCATGCCGCGCCGACGGTTTCTTTAATCGACGCGGGCGACAAATCCGTAGTGCTGGCCGAGCCTTTGCGCTTGCCGAAATAAACGGTGACGCCCAAGCCTTGGTCGCAGTGATGCTCTATGGTTTCGACATCGCCAAGACGTACCGATACGGATAAACCGTTTTCCTGGCTCAAGCCCGCTTCCGCGGCGCTTGCGCCCTGTTTTACGGCTTCGTCCAATATATTCTGAACGGTATTTTTTAATTGGCTGATTTGTTCGTGATTTTGCACTGTGTTCTCTAATTTTGCGTAGAAAAATGGTGCGCGATGCGCACCCTACATAATTTGGAATGAAACTTCATGAATATTTGCTTGCGACATTGCATGCTTGATGGTCAGGCCAACCAAATGTCCGTCTTCATCCAAATCCAGATAAAAATTTTCCTTAACTTCTCTAGTTTCGAAAATCGGATGCTCAGAAAATTCCAGTAACGCCGTATCGGTCTCTTCAAAGTATTTAATTTTCATGCCGTTTAAACGCTGGTCCCGCCAACCGTCAAGCCGTCAATCTTCAAGGTAGGCTGGCCGACGCCGACCGGCACGCTTTGCCCGTCCTTGCCGCAAGTGCCGACACCGCTGTCCAGCTCCAAATCCGAACCGACCATGGACACTTTGGTTAATACTTCAGGTCCGTTACCGATTAATGTTGCGCCTTTGACCGCACGGGTTATTTTGCCGTCTTCGATCAGGTAGGCTTCGCTGGCGGAAAATACGAATTTACCGGAGGTAATATCGACCTGCCCGCCGCCGAAATTTTTGGCATACAGGCCTTTTTTGACCGATCTGATGATTTCTTCGGGATCATGCCGCCCCGGCAGCATATAGGTATTGGTCATGCGCGGCATCGGCAGATGCGCGTAGGATTCGCGACGACCGTTACCGGTCGGTTTAACGCCCATTAACCGGGCATTAAGGTTGTCTTGCATGTAGCCTTTGAGGATGCCGTTTTCAATCAATACGGTTTGTTCGGTCGGCGTGCCTTCGTCATCAATGGTTAACGAACCGCGCCGTCCCGCCAAAGTGCCGTCATCAACTACGGTGCATAAATCCGATGCGACCCGCTCGCCGACCCGGCCGCTGAAAGCCGAAGTGCCTTTACGGTTAAAGTCGCCTTCCAAACCGTGGCCGATAGCTTCATGCAATAAAATGCCCGGCCAGCCCGAACCCAACACCACCGTCATATTACCGGCCGGCGCCTCGACCGCTTCCAGGTTGACCAATGCCTGCCTGACGGCTTCGCGGCCATAGCCCAGCGCGGTGTCCCGGTCGATAAAATAACTGTAATCGCGACGGCCGCCGCCGCCCATGCTGCCCTGTTCGCGCTGGCCGTCCTGTTCCACGATCACGGTGACATTCATCCGCACCAAAGGCCGCACATCGGCAACCAATGAGCCGTCTTGTCTGGCCACCAGCACATGTTCATGGACGCCGACCAAACTGACGATCACTTCTTCAATCCGGCTGTCCAATTTGCGGGTTTCGCTGTCCACCCGGTGCAGTAAATCGATTTTTTGCTGATCGGCCAACGATTTTAACGGGTTTTGCGTGGCGTAATACTTTGACCAGTCGGCCGCTTTGGTGGTGATTTTACACTGCACGGGCTCGACTTCGCGGCCTTGCCGAACGATGGCTTTAACGTTATTGGCCGCTTCCAGCAGCACCGGCAGTTCGATGCGGTCGCTGTAGGCAAAGCCGGTTTTTTCGCCGAACACCGCCCTTACGCCAGCCCCCTGCTCAATGCTGTGACTGCCTTCTTTAATGATGCCGGCTTCCATGACCCAAGATTCAAAATGGCTGGATTGAAAGTAAATATCCGCCGCATCGACCGGTGAGCTGAGCAATCGGCCCATGATTTTTTCAATATCGCCATCCTGTATGCCGGCAGGCAGTAGAATGGCTTGTCTTGCAAGGTTTAATATTTCCATCAACGAATCAATATATAGAGGTTCAAGGTTCAAGGATCAAGGCTAAAAGCACAAAACAACGCTCCTTTAACCTTGCACCTTACTTATTCTTCTTCCAGCTTGTCGCGCAAGGTCGTAAACAAGCGCTGTAGCACGTCTTCCGCGCCTTCTGCGGAAGGGTTCGGCGTACCGTCTTTAGCCGCGCTGCTTTGCTCGGTTGCATTGGCCAGGGTTGCGGTCACCGTTGTTTCTTCGCCCTCCGGTTTTACCGTTAACAAATAAATAGCCGGATCATCGCTAAAAAAGGACGTCGCTTTGGCAAAAAAACCGGCTTTATCTTCGTCGGTTTCCTGAGTCACGTAATACTGGCCTTTATCGCGCTCATGATCGGTTATTTTCATGCCGCTTTGCTTTAAGCCCCGGCCTAAAGTGTTCCAAGCATCGTCAAAAGGCTGCTTGAGGGTGAGTTGCGATGACGTATTCAAGTAAACATCGGTATCTAAGCCGTTGCGGTGCTTTCTCTTCGGAATCGAGCTGGTATCGACAGTGCGCTGTTCTCTAGTCGGGCTACTGGTCAAGGTTGGCGGACGTTCAAGGGCTTCAGTGTCGCGATAGCGGCTTTTTTCAGCGGTTCCGCAAGAAACCAACAAACCAAGCAGTAATAAACTTTTAACGATTACGTGCATATTATTCACAAAAAAAACGACGATGATTCAGCGCCGGAAATGCGCTTCGTACTTTTTCCAGGCGTTCCAGATCTATTTCGGCAGAGACAAAGCCGCCGCCTGTTTTGTAGCAATCCAATACCATGCCCCACGGGTCGATAACCATGCTGTGCCCGAAAGTTTTACGGCCGTTTAGGTGAAAGCCGCCTTGATTCGGCGCAATCACGTAACACAGGTTTTCCACAGCGCGCGCGCGCAGCAGTAATTCCCAGTGCGCTGCCCCGGTTTCGGCGGTAAAGGCGGACGGGATGACCAAAATCTCCATACCCATGTTGCGGAAAAATTCGGGAAAACGCAGATCGTAACAGACGGCGACACCCAACCTGCCGAATGGCGTATCGATCACCAGCGGTTCAGTTCCCGCTTCAATCGAATCGGATTCACGGTAAACCTCGTTGCTGCCCGGAACGCTGACATCGAACAAATGTACTTTATCGTAACGTGCAACCCGTTCGCCCAAATCGTTATAAACCAGACACGCCGCCCGTACTTTATTGCTGTCATTGCCGCTTATCGGAATGGTGCCGCCCACCACCCAGACCCCGTATTTTTTGGCGACCGCAGCCAAAAAATTCTGGATAGGTCCCGAACCGTCGGCTTCTTTGGCTTTGATTTTGTCTAATTCATGATCGCCCATCAGGGCAAAATTTTCCGGTAAAGCCACTAGCTTGGCCCCGGCTTTGACCGCCTCCCCGATCAGTTTGTCGGCTTCCAATAAATTGGCGCCGATATTGGGACTGGATGCCATTTGTATGGCCGCGCATCGATTGCTCATAATGTTATAGTCGTATTTATATTAAACAATTTGTGTTCCGTTGCCGGGGTTTTCAATTTCCGCAAACACCTCGGCCAAGTCAATCGCCAAATCCGGAAACAACGCCGGGTGGGCCTGATCTTCCGCTGAAAACATGGTCAGCAACTGGTATTTTTCCGTTTGTGGGATTAACACAAACTGGTGTACCGATTGCTCATAAGGATAAACCAACCAATATTCTTTTACCCCGCTTTCTTGATATAAGGCATATTTTTCTTGGGTTTCCCGCTTGGAATTACCTCTCGATAAAATCTCAATAATCCAATCCGGTGCGCCGTTACAGCCTTGCCGGTCCAATTTATCGGTATCGCAAATAACGCATAAATCGGGCTGAACAACGGTATAAATTTCTTTATTGCCAAGCATGGATTTTTTTCGGTCATATAAGCGCACATCAAACGGCGCGGCAAAAGCACGGCACGATTTATAGCGAAAATATTGAAACAGCAAGCCGTTAAAACGCCACGATATGCTTTGATGCCGGACATTGGGCGCGGGCGACATCAGCTGAATTTTACCCTTAATCAATTCAACCGCGTCGTCGAATTGCCACGTTAAATAATCGGCATAACTGTAAGTAGCGTTTAAATCTAATTGTGAAAGGTCGGTAATTTTTGCCATGTCGTCACCTAAAACTTTCGAATCAACGCCTACTCTTTTTGTTTGAGCCATGGAAAGTCGGTAATGCCGTTCCAGGTCTTCTGCAATAAGCCGTCGTTTTTATGCATCGGAATGATTTCTGCGTTACCCCAGGCGCCTTTTACCTGATACTGGGAACCGAAGAAAAAGCCTTCCTGATCCTTGCCGGTCAAAGAGCGCCCAACCAAGGCTGCAACTTTACCCATAATTGTACCAGCAATAGGTACCGCATCCGCACTTTTAGGCGTGACGTCCACTATCTGATCCAGGGTTCGATTGACCAGATCGGTATCCCCGCTGATCGCGATTTTTGCCGGAATCGCATCGACGACTAAATCCTGCGTCGATGCGATGCCGCCGGCCAAATCGAAATGTCCTTTGATGCTGTTAAAGGTCAGCCCTTCCTGATAAATATCGCTAAAATCAAGTTGCGCCCGCTTGACCCACTGCGCCAGCGCCAACATGCCGAGCACCCGGCCGAAGCCGGGCTCTATGCTTAAGATGCGTCCGCTTTTAAAGCCGATGTCGACGCGGCCGTTTAAGTCGGCCAGTGAGAATTGATACGGCGCCGCATTCCAGTGGACTGAAAAATCGACAGCCGCACTGGTTTCGGTTAGATCCTTGGTGATATTCAATTGCGACAGCAACGTCCCGGCGCGGGGTACATCCATATGGCCGTCGGCATGGGTTAGCGATTGACTTCCGGCGGCCTGCCAATTGCCCGACAAAACCAGTCTTTGATTTTCGCCGGTCAGCTCGACTTGCTTAAAGCCGATGCCGCCCGGTATGCGCTCGGTTGCCAAAAATAATCGCCCCAGATCAACCGATTGCCACAGCGTTTTTTGGCTGGTGACGGTCAATAAAGGCACACGCTCCGGCGATAAAGTCTGTACGTCCGTCGACGCTTTTGTTCCCGCTTGTTTTAAAGCCGACAGATCCAACAGCTCCATGTCCAAATAGAGTCTGTCGGCGCTTTGAAAATCGCCGGGAACCCGAATACTGCCTTTTGCGAACGATCCGGCCAAGGTTCCGTTCCAATAGTTGCCATTGGGTTTTAAGGCCAGATCGAAACTGCCCAGATCGCTTGTCTTCCATAACGCATGATCGCTATGGATCTTAAGTTCGGTAACGCCGTCGCCGGCGCCTTGGGCCGCCGCCAAGCCTAACCAATCCTGCAACGGCAAACGGTCGCGATTAATTTCCAGCTTCAATCCTGCGTCCCGGTTTTGCCCGGCTTCACCGTTGCCGACCACGACATGGCCTGAATATAAGGACTTTTTCCCGGTATCCAACTGCATCGCCGCCTTCACTCTGTTATCGTAATTTAACAGCACCGGCATCAGCGGCTTATCGCTTAAGCGAAACGTCAACGATAAAGGCACGCTTTGTTCTCGGGTCTTAGCCAAGGTCTCCGGTAAATTCAGCGACACGCCGGACAGCATTGAATCGACAACCAACTCAGGCGCGCTATTGCCGTAAGGCAACGCCAGTTTTAACCGATAATCGGTCACCCCCTCAGCGATATTCCACCAAGGCATGTCGAACTGCTGCTGTAAATTGTCAATGCCCACGCTTCCCGCCACATTAACGGTGGTTTGCTCGGCCGAACTTGCAATGTTGATTTGTATCGGATGGCCCAAGGCCGCCGCGTGAATCGTGTCGCTGTAAACGCCTTGCTCGTTGAACTTGAGATCGCCGTTAATTTTACTGACCGGCAAAGCCAGCGATTTGACGTTCAGTTTGGCGTCTTTTAAATGCGCCGCGCCGTCGACTTGGGTGGGAGCACCAGTCACCAAAGGAATTTTAAGGTCCAGTTCGACTTGGGTATTGCCTTGCGGGGTAATGGCTTCCAGTAGCGAATCCACCGGCGAACTCAACGGCGTCTGCTGCATAAAAGCTAACACCTGATCGATCCCGCCTTCCGCTTCGCCCTGAATCAACACCTGTTTGCTTTTGTTCAGCACCGGAATCGTCACTTCGGCTTGCTTGATCGCCATGGCGCCGGATTGACCGTGCAGGATATTCACTTTGAGGCTGTCCTGCAAAAACAGGACTTCGGCATTCATATCGGTTATATGCGGCCATGTCGGAGCGTACGACAGCTCAAAATTCTCCCCGTTAAACAACGCTTCAAAAACGCCGGGCGCGCGGGTAAACGGGAAATCGATCAAATTGCCGTAAACCAACACGCCGCCGTGGGTCATGCTGCCGCCGATAAAGGCATGATCCAGCCAAGCCACAACTTCTTTGCCCATAATGCCTACCGGCAAAAAATGCGTGACTTCGCGGGCGTCTTCACCGGCAAACGAACTTTGCAAATCCATAAAAACGGGTTTATCGGTTTTAGGAATATCGATCCGAAACCGGGTTTTACTCTGGAAACTTAAAGAATCCAACGCAAGCATTCGGCTGGACAGCGACCAGAGTTCTTCTGTTTGCCGCCAATTCAATTGGCCTTGAAGACGTTTGACCGGCAAGACTTCACGAAACAAGTCCGGCGACGATAGCCGGGCCTCTTCCGTCGACAGGCTAATAACACCCTGTTTTTCGTCGCCTTTGATATGACCGCTTAAGTTTTCTATGCCGGGAACCGAGAACAACGAGGCCACATTGATATGGCTAAACTTGCCGTTCAGCGCAACCGCTTTGGCATCCGGGTCGGCGAACAAAGAGAAATCTTCCAGCCTGCCTTTTAACTGGGCTTGCGCCAGCGTTTCGGCCTGATCATCCGGCAAAGGCGCAAAAAATCGGACCAGTTCGGACGCTTCTTGCAAGTCCAGTTGCTGAACAAATAACGCTATTTTAGCTACAGCATGACTGTCCGTATGTTGCGCAACAACGCTAAATAGCGCGGCGGGCCAGTTTTTAACGGTATTTTTGGCGCTATCTTGAGTTTCCAGCGAAAAATCGTTTACGTCCAATCGCCATTGGCTGTTTGTGCCGTTGACCGCATCGCCGAGCCCCCAGTGGAGCCGGGTAGCCAAGTGCTTGACGAAAAATTCCTGTTTGTCCTGCCGAACCAGCAGCATCTGTTGAATTTGCGCCGAGACATCCATCGACATCAGCTGCGCTTGCCGCCAGTCGGCCCAGATTTTAAAGTCGCCGGTGCCCGTTTTGAGCTGTATTCGATCCCAGACTTCGGTTGCGCTTAAGGTGCGGTTCGCAGAAGCCGAAGGAACCGGCGGCACCAAACCTAGGCCGGCTGCCGATTCGGCTAACGAGACGGCTCGCCCTTCGACATACACCCTGCCCTGAACCGTTGAGGGTTCAAAAATATTGCCGGTAAAATCCGCCGACACTCTTAATTTATCGCCGATTTTTTGCGGTAATCGAATCAGCACATTAAGCCGGTGATGTTCACCCTCGTTAAGGATAGCCAGATCTACGCCGCTGAACGTCAGGGGACGGCTATGGTTTTTTTCATCCAACCAGCTGATCTCGCTTTGCAAGACTTGGTATCTCGCGCCTTGTAACAGCCACGTGGGTTGTCCGTCGCCGGCTTTTAAGCCGACCACGGCAATACTGCCGTCCTGCTGCCGTTTAACGGACAGCTTGGCGCCCACTAAAGTGACCCAAGACGAGGACAATAAATCCCGCTTAAGCAGCAGATCCGGCAAATTTACGCCCAAGCGTATTTCGCTAAGCTCGATAGCCGGCTTTTCGGTAGCGTCGATCGAAGCAATAGTGAGGTCTTTTAACACCAGCTGAGGATTGAAACCGCGCATTTTTGCGCCCAACCGGCCGATGCGTACCGGCGTACCGGCCAGAGTGCCGATAGTGTTCGCCAAATCGGCCTTATAGTGATCGATTCCCCACAACAAGAAGCGTACACCGGTCAAGCCGACCGCCGCCGCGATCAAAGACCAGAAAATAAGATGCCGCGTTGCCCGCGTAATATGATGAATCACTAATTAAAGAGGGTTGAACAACGTTAAAAAATATTTCGTATTGATGTTAAAAAATTCACCACGAAGACACGAAG
>Ga0265327_10004431_pt1 | contig 12435 bp, 8 predicted proteins | sample 41621metaG_FD_202089 | JGI IMG/M metagenome (GOLD analysis project Ga0265327, IMG submission 202089) | Rhizosphere microbial communities from Carex aquatilis grown in University of Washington, Seatle, WA, United States - 4-16-21 metaG | ecosystem: Host-associated > Plants > Roots > Rhizosphere >...
GACGCTGAACAAGCGGTTCTCGGGATCGCAGTTGTCCGTCGATGGAGAGTTTGGTCCGGGTACCCGACAAGTCGTGATCGCGTTCCAGCGGTCGCAAAACCTGCCCCCGACGGGTGTGATGAGTGCCGAGACCTGGAAGGCACTGGGGCCATTGCTGCTGACGGACGAAGAATCGCAGGTGGATCCGCAGGCGGTCAATCAGGAAGTTTTGCCGGTGGCCCCTCCGGATCCGATCGCTGGGCCTCCGTTTGTCACGGCTAATGCATGGGCGATTGGTGAAGCCCGGACGGGAAAAATCCTCTGGCATGATCACGGAGAAGACCGCCGAGATTTTGCGAGCACCACCAAGACCATGACCGCGTGGCTGATCTTGCGCGAAGCCGAGAAACGGCCACAGATTCTTGACGACGTTCTGGAATTCTCCACATTGGCAGATCGAACGCCCGGCAGCACTTCAGGATTGAAAGCCGGTGAGAAAGTTGCCGTGGGGGAATTGCTGTATGGTTTGATGTTGCCATCAGGCAATGATGCCGCAACCGCTCTGGCGGAATTCGCAGGCCCCCGGTTTGCACCGGAGAATGACACTCCTGAGGCAAAGCGGCCGACCGCCCGGTTTGTCGCGGAAATGAATCGAGTCGCACGTGAGATCGGTTTGAAACAGACTCGCTATGCAAACCCGCACGGCCTGCCGGACAATGCCCACCTGTCGACCGCCTGTGATCAGGTGCTGCTGACATCAAAGGTGCTGCAGAATGATCAGTTTCGTCGGTATGTCCAGGCGAGGCAACACGCGGTCAAGGTCGTCGGACCAGGCGGCTACAGTCGCAACGTCGTGTGGAAGAATACCAACAAACTGCTGGAGATCGCTGGCTATACCGGCGTGAAGACCGGCACGACCGATGCTGCAGGCTCATGCCTGGTCTCGGTGGGTCAGCACAAGGACGATGAATTGATCATCGTGGTGCTGGGTTGCAGTTCCAACGAAGCCCGCTATGTCGACACAAGAAACCTGTTCCGGTGGGCATGGCTGCAACGCGGGCATCGTGAATAACGATGTTGGTCGTGCCCCCCGATCAGCGTTTCAAAGCCACTTTGTGCCAACCGTTGAACTGATATCCCTTGTAGTTCCACGGGCATTGCTCAGGCTGAGTTTCCCCGCTGGTATCTGTGGCTCGGACGACCAGACTGTTGGATTTCTCCGTCAGCGTGATTTCCGCAGACCAGAGAACCCAGCAGTAGTCACGCAAGGGGGAAGTCACCTTGGCGCCAACCCATGTCTGACCGCCATCGGCCGAGACTTCGATTTTCTGCACACTGCGGCCGGTCGTTCCGTTCGTCAGCGCAAATCCCTTGACTGTCAGCCGATCCCCTGAGACCGCGGTATCGGGGGTGGGGACGCAGATGGCGGAATTCAACATGAATTCGTAGATCGGCGAAGTTCTGGCGATCAGGTCCGCGTTTTCTTCCGGGACCAGCTTGTAGACATCGGCGACAAAGTGATTGGGGGAAGGACGATCCGCGACCGTAATCTTGTGCAGCCATTTCACGCTGCGAGCGCCGATGTAGCCGGGGACAATCGTTCGCAGCGGGAACCCGTGAGCCGGGGTGAGAGGTTGTCCGTTCATGCGCAGGGCCAGCAGTGTGGCTCCGGTGGCTCCCGTGGCCGTCGCCTTTTCGATCGGAATGGATCCGCCAAATGGGAAGGTGATATTCTTTTCTGTCACCTGGTCGCGACCTTCAAACCAGACATGCTTTGCGTCCGCTTTCACTCCCGCTGCTTTCAGGACATCGGCCAGACGCACTCCCTGCCATTCCGCGTTCCCGATAGCGCCGGCATCCCACTGGACCCCGCCGACTTTCTTGATGGCCGCGAATTCCGCTCGACGATTCCCGGCGCATGTCAATGTCGCCGTTGTCGAGTCTGCCGGAAATCGCTCAGCCAACTCCGAGACTTTCAGGGCCAGAGGCTTGTCGACCAGGCCGTCGACTGTGAGTGTCAGTTCGTTCGGATCCAGCGTCGGGACATCACCATGGCTGCGGACGAAAAACGAATTGACCGGGGTAATCCACTTTTCAATCAGCGCGGGCAACGGCGGTTCGGCATTGAACGGGGAGGCTTGCCGGGTGATCAGATCCGGGGATGCCTGAGAATTGTCTGCATACAGGGGTGAAGCACTTCCCCGCAGTCCAACGGTGAATGCCAGCAGTCCCAGGCCGCCGCGACCGAGTAGCTCGCGCCGATTGAGAGGATTTGAGGACATCAAGACGCTCCGTGATGGTGATGGACGATGTTGCGCGACAGCGGAAAACTTCGAGATGAGAATCGGTCGGACGGTCGATCATTTCAATCCGGCGGGTGAGAACTTGGGCATCGGCACCCGATGGACTACCGGATCCACGGGGCCCTGCAATTCCTTGACTCGATCATACAGACGACGGACGGCCACTTCGGTATCGGCCACTTCCAGTTGCAACTCGGTACGGTACGACTGCCCCGGTTTGATAACGGGCAAACGTCCCTGCTTGCGCTCGAACGCCCGGAAGTTCGGAAAATTGATGCCCGGTTCCAGACCGGTCACATACCCGTCATCCTCGGCGATTGTGTTTTTCCAGACGGTGAATGTCGGCAACTGCCGAGTCTGGAAGTGGACGGCAAACGCGGCATTGTTGGAGGAATTGGCAAGGACCGCAGTGGACCAGCCGTTTTGGTCTGCCAGCGGGACGTGATAGTACGCCTGTTCGGCAAATCCGGGGACCGGGGCGCCGTACACGTAGCAGGCATCGATTCCCTCGGCAGCTCGATCATCCCGCGGGGCGATGTCCCGGCAGGGAACCGCATACGTTGCACACGGTTCGAGGAACGGGCGACCAATATTGATGTGGTACAGCAGCGACAGTTCGGCCGACTGCCCCCCCAGGTTCGTCAGTTCGTCCGTGATCGAACAGACGTTGGAACCGGCTTCCAGTCGCAATGTCGAGGTCATCCGCCATCGCGGACCGAACATCGACGATTCGTCCACGACACCGATCAGCTCAATCGCGCCGCGACCGGTGGAGTCGATCAGGACTTCCACTCGATGAGCTGGCAGATTGGCAATTCGGCCATGCAATGTCAGCTTTTCCCCGCCGTCATCACCCGGCGGCCCCATGAAGGCAAGCCCACAGCGACACAGGAGTTCGTTGAAACCATGCAGCCAGCCCAGACCACCTCGATCCTGTAGATTCACATAGGCGGGGTGAACAGGACGTTCGACGGGAGACTTCCATTCCAGAGGCAAATCGCCCAACCGCCCCTTCCAGATCCCCATGCCGCGGGTGGGAAGGATCGACAGGGACAGTCGGCCATTATCGACCTCAATGACCTGAACTCCCTCGGAAACGCCCCCTTTCAGCGTTCTCCAGCGGACAGACCAGTGGTTGGATCCCGACATGCGACGAGCGGGGCTGGGCAGGATTTCGCCGCGATCGGAGTGAGTTCCTGTATCAGCATCGGTCAATGTGTAAGAGGCGGCGGCCATCAGAACCTCGCAAGAGAAGTCAGTCGGACGGGTGACAGCATGTCAGCGAGAATGTACAACATCGCACACGACATCGCGAGTGGCCCGAAGTCGGGCTGCCGATTGATGTTTCCGGCACCGGACAACCGGTCCGCCACCGAAATTCCAAAAAACCGAACGGGAGCGGAATGAGCCTCGACGGGATGGATGCCTATCGGCCGTACTCGAAAGAGTGGTATGAGGCGTTGAAACGGACGCTGGGCGAAGTCGGATGCCGACAATTGGGGCTGTACGCCATGCCCGACGACTGGCTGTTGTCGGTCGTCATTCCAGTTTACAACGAAGAGCGAACTCTGCGGGTGCTGATCGACCGCGTGAGGTCCGTGCCGATTCGCAAGGAACTGGTCCTGGTCGAAGATTGCAGCAAGGACGGAACCCGCGCCGTACTGCAGCAGCTGGAAGCCGAGGCGGCCGCGAACCCGGATCCGATGAACGCGATCAGCGTGACGTATCACGACGTGAACAAGGGGAAAGGAGCTGCCGTCCGGACCGGTTTTTCCAAGGCCCGCGGCGATGTGATCCTGATCCAGGATGCCGACCTGGAATATAATCCCGCCGAATACCCGCGATTGCTGCGACCCATCGTCGAAGGGCATGCCGACGTCGTGTATGGCAGCAGGTTCCTGGGGGATCAGGAACACCGGGTGCTGTATTACTGGCATTCCCTGGGAAATCAGGTCCTGACCACCGTGTCCAATGCTTTGACGAATCTGAACCTGACGGACATGGAAACGTGTTATAAGGTGTTTACCCGGGCGGCGCTGGCGGACATCTGGCCGACGCTGAAACAGAACCGTTTCGGGATTGAACCCGAGTTGACTGCCAAGATTGCCCGCCGGCGTCTGCGAGTTTACGAACTTTCCATCAGCTACCACGGCAGAACCTACAAGGAAGGCAAGCACATCGGCTGGAAGGATGGTCTGCAGGCATTGTGGTGTATCATCAGATACTGGTGGGCCGACTGATGCGACGGATCATGAAGCCGGAATGGCCACGGTTTCTGCAGAAATCATATTTAGCGCAGGCCGGCCGGCTTCCCCTGTTGATCCCGTGAAATAGACTTGTCTCAAGAGATTGCAACCGAACCTGAACGACTTCGACGCGCCAACCTCAAGGTGTTTTTTGAATGAGTAGTGCACCGCAGAACAGCAGCGATCCCGATTCGAATTCGGGCGACTCCTCCCGCCGTCCCGGTTCTTCACGCTCCGCGTTTTCTCCGTCGTGGATCGTGGTCATGATCGTCGCCGTTTCCCTGGCGTGGATCCTGACGTCGATGTTCAACGAATCGTCGACCCGGACCGACTACATGGTCCTCTGGAAGCAGATCGAGGCGGGGAATGTCGAACGTGCGGTATTCCAAGGCGACATTGTCCGTGGAAAGTGGAAAACACCCCCCGCCAAGGCGACCAAGGATGCGCCGACACCCGGCAACGAATTCGAAGTGTTCCTTCCCGTTCCGCTCGATCATGCCCTGGTCAAGCACATGCGCGAGCATGGCGTGCAGTTCACCGGCAAACAAGAGAGCGGATTGTTCGGCGCCAATGGCGTCATGCTGCTGATCAATGCCCTGTCCCTGCTGGCGTTCGTCTGGTTCATGTGGTTCATCCTGCGTCGCAACAGCGATCCCTTCAGCTCGGGAATGCTCGGAAGCTTCATCCGCAGCCCGGCCAAGCGGGTCAAGCCGTCCGACCATCCAACGACCTTCGACGACGTCGCGGCGATGGAGCAGGCCAAGTTCGAGCTTCAGGAGATCGTGGAATTCCTGAAGACCCCCGCCAAGTTCCTGCGACTGGGAGCACAGATTCCCAAGGGTGTCCTGCTGATGGGCCCCCCGGGAACAGGCAAGACCCTGTTGGCCCGTGCCACCGCGGGCGAAGCGGGAGTCCCCTTCTTCACCATCAACGGGTCGGAATTCATCCAGATGTTCGTCGGGGTCGGCGCCAGCCGCGTCCGCGACATGTTCAAGACCGCCAAGGAAAACGCACCCTGCATCCTGTTCATCGATGAAATTGATGCGGTCGGGCGGGTCCGGGGCGCCGGACTGGGTGGCGGTCACGATGAACGGGAACAGACCCTGAACCAGATCCTGAGCGAGATGGATGGCTTCCAGCAGACCGAGGCGGTCATTGTGGTCGCAGCCACCAACCGTCCCGACGTCCTGGACCCGGCCTTGTTGCGTCCGGGCCGATTCGATCGACATGTGACCGTGGATCGTCCCACAAAAACCGGCCGTGCCGCCATTTTGAAGGTCCATTCCCGGAAGGTTCCGCTGGCGCCAGACGTCGATCTCGACGCGATTGCCGCCGGAACCATCGGGTTCTCAGGGGCCGAACTGAAGAACCTGGTCAACGAGGCGGCGTTGCACGCGGCGCGTACCAATCGCGACACGGTCGTCGCTTCGGATTTTGACGCGGCACGCGACAAGATCCTGATGGGGCCAAAACGCGAAGAGGTTCTGAACGAGCGCGAACGACTGATGACCGCCTACCACGAATCGGGACATGCGCTGCTCGCCTGGCTGCTTTCCGATGTCGATCACGTTCACAAGGTGACGATTATCCCCCGCGGCCGGGCGCTCGGGGTGACCCAACTGCTTCCGGACGAGGACCGCTACAACGTGGGCGAGGCGCGGTTGCATTCTCAACTGGCGTTCATGCTCGGAGGACGCGCCGCTGAAAAGATGATCTTCGATGAATACTCGGCCGGAGCCGAAGATGATCTGAAGCGGGCGACGCAGATGGCTCGACGCATGGTCACCCGCTGGGGGATGAGCACCGTGATCGGGCCGGTGGCCTTCCGAGACAGTGAAGAGCATCCGTTCCTGGGGAAGGAAATGCACGAATCTCGCGATTACAGCGAGGAAACGGCCCGAATCATCGACCAGGAGGTGCAGCGATTCATGTCGCTCGCCGATCAGCGCGCCGTCCAGGTCCTGACGGAAAATCGGGACAAGCTGGATGCCATGACGAAGGCCCTCGTGGAAAAAGAATCCCTGGATCAAAACGAGATCGCCGAAATCATCGGCATCGCAGTGAAACGCGGCGAGTAGGCCCGGCGGCGTTCGCCCCGTCTTCGTCATCGCAAAAAGTCGCCATCACGTTCCCGCGTGAAGAAAGCCGCACGCAGCATCGACACGGACGTGCCCCATCAAGATCAACGACAGTCGAAGATTCCAGGATTATGGCGCCCGAATAAAGACTCACCCCCATCGTTGCCGATCACAAATGCCTCCCTGCCCTGTTTGAAGCAGCACTCATGACTCATTCCGAAAACGAATCCAGCACGCGGGCAAATGCGGCGTAAGTGCCGGCGTCGAACAGGACAAATCGAACGGAAAGTGTCGAGGAGTTCTCCATCAGAAACCGGCGAGTTTCATCGAGTGAGTTTTCGGCCGCCAGATCCACGGGAAAACAGTAGATTCCCGTACTGATCGCCGGGAAGGCGATACTGACGCACTGATGCTGGACGGCCAGTTCCAGGCAACGCCGGTATGCCGAGCGAAGCAGTCCCGGTTCACCCTCCCTCCCCCCGCGCCAGATCGGGCCGACCGCATGAAAGATGAACTTCGCAGGGAGTTCCCCGGCCGAGGTGGGGACCGCATCACCGGTCGGGCATCCCAGCGGATACCGGCGTTGTGTTTCCGCATGGACTGTCAGGCCGGCGGCCCGATGGATCGCGCTGTCGACGCCTCCGCCGACGATCAGTTTCGAATTTGCGGCGTTCACAATCGCATCGACGTGCTGGTGGGTAATATTCCCCTGCACAAGCTCAATCAGGCTATTCCCAAAATGGACTTTCATTGCAGTTTCCGTTTTCCTGGTGTCTGGTCGTCGCCTCATGAGCGCAGTCCCCTTAACCCAATTCGAGTGACCGCTTGGAAACGGCAACAGCCGTGGCCGCTGGTCGCTCACGAAAAGAGGCACGCAACTGGCGAACATCCGATGACGAAAGAATCTAAGTCACCCGCGATCTTAACATCGCGGTCAAACGCAGGTGACTTCAAACGCACGACGGGCGAGCTTTGAATTGGAGTTTTGCGAACGTAAGCTGTAGGTCTGATGGCGGTCGTTTTCCCGTTTTGCTCTCCGGAGAGATTGTTCCCGTGTCTCAGACGAGAGTCGTCCTGCTGATTCCCACGCTGGATCGGTCTGGCGCCGAGAAGCAATGCACGCTGCTGGCGACGGGACTGCCGCGCGATCTGTTTGATGTTCATGTCCTGGCGCTGACTCGTGGTGGTCCGTACGCCGAAACTCTCGAGTCCGCCGGAATTCCACTCACCATCATCGGCAAGCGATCCAAGCTAGATCCTTCCACGTTCTGGCGACTGCGAAAAGAGCTGAAACGATTGCAGCCGGACATTCTGCATACGTGGCTGTTCGCCGGAAATGCCTACGGTCGCCTGTGTGCCGGATGTATTCCCCAGGCGAAAATCGTTGTTTCGGAACGTTGTGTCGACAGTTGGAAGTCGGGCTGGCAATTGTGGCTCGACCGGCGTCTGATCGGACGGACCGATCGCCTGGTGGGGAATTCCCAGAGCGTCGTCGATTTTTATCGTGAGCTGGGTGTTCCTGACGCGAAACTCGCCTGCATCCCCAATGGAATCGATCTGCCAGAAGCGGTCTCGGACACAATTCCGACAGCGAGTCATCGCACCCCGCTGCGGCATGAATTGAACTGTCCTCCCGATGCGTTTGTCGCCGGGTTTATCGGACGCCTGGCGCGGCAGAAACGGGTGGAGGACTTGATCTGGGCCGTCGAAACCCTGCGGCAGATTCGAACTCAACTGCACCTGGTGCTGATTGGGGACGGACCCGAACGGGCGCGCCTGGAGGAATTCACCCGGAACGTCAACTGCCACGAACACACTCATTTTACAGGACATCGCGAAGACGCCACCCGGTTCCTGGGAGCATTTGACGTCTTCTGCCTGGCCAGCAGTTTTGAAGGGATGTCCAACAGTGTCATGGAAGCGATGGCAGCGGGACTGCCCGTGATCGCCAGCGACATCCCCCCCAACCGCGAACTGGTGATTCCCGATGAGACGGGGTTTCTCTGCAAGCTGGGTGATACTGTCGGATTCATGCAGTTCCTGCGTCGGCTGATCGATGAACCGGGGCTGGGTGCCAGACTGGGGGCAGCAGGCCGCGAGCGCATCCGTGACAAGTTCAGTGTCCGGCAGATGATCGACAAGTACGCGAGTCTTTATCGCCAGTTGGTGGGGCGTTGAACCATGTGCGGCATTACCGGCGCCAGCTGGACCCCTCAAGGGGAACCGCTCACCAACCCGATCCTGAAGCAGATGACTTCCGTCCTGTCTCATCGCGGCCCGGATGATGATGGATTCTACTTCTCCCGGAACCAGGCCGATTCGGGCGGCCATCAGCAATCGTCCGGGGCGGCGCTCGGGTTCCGACGTCTTTCCATCATCGATCTGGCAGGTGGCCATCAGCCTCTATCGAACGAGGACGGAACCGTCTGGATCGCCTTCAATGGGGAAGTCTATAACTACCGGGAACTGAAACCGGAACTGGAATCCCTGGGGCATCGCTTTCAAACGGCCAGCGATACGGAATGCATCGTCCATGCCTATGAACAATGGGGACGGGATTGCGTTCATCACCTGCGCGGGATGTTTGCATTTGCCATCTGGGACGAGCGTGAGCAACGGTTGTTTCTTGCACGGGATCGAATGGGGCAGAAGCCGCTGGTCTACCGTCTGGCACAGGGACGGCTGGTGTTTGCCAGCGAACTCAAAGCGCTGTTGCAGATCCCCGGTTCCTCGCGCGAGGTCGATCCTCAGGCGGTCGCCGATTTTGTGGCCCTGCAATATGTGCCTCATCCCAGGACGATGCTGCGCGGCTATCACAAGTTGCCGCCAGGCCACTGGGCGGAATTTGATGGAACGACCGGGGATCTGATTGTCCGGCGCTACTGGCACGCTCCGTTCGCCCGACCTCCGGGTTTTTTCGAACAGGCTGCTGCAGAAGAAGCTCCCCTGCCCTGCCGCGACGTTGCCGCGACGAAATCAGATATGAGCTCGAACCTCCGGAGCACGCTGACTGAGGCGGTTCGATTGCGAATGCGAAGTGACGTTCCGTTTGGTGCGTTTCTGTCGGGGGGTGTCGATTCCACAATCATCACCGGCCTGATGCAACAGCAGTCTGAACAGAAGGTGAAGACGTTCTCGATTGGATTCTCGGTCAAGCAGTTTGACGAGCGTAGTTATGCACGGGAAGCGGCGACAGCACTGGGGACCGAGCATCACGAGTTCGTGGTTGATCCGTCCGCGGTGGAAATGTTGCCGCGTCTGACGTGGAATTACGACGAGCCATTCGCCGACAGTTCGGCCATTCCCACGATGTACCTGTCCCAACTGACGCGGCAGCAGGTAACCGTGGCATTGACCGGCGATGGCGGGGATGAGTTGTTCGCGGGATATGATCGTTATCGAGCGGTCGAACTGGCGGCGCGGATTGATCGCTGGCCCTGGCTGTTGAGAGCGCCGCTGACCAGTTCGATCTGGCAGAGTCTGCCGGCATCGGTCCGACAGAAATCCCTGTTGCGCCGGATCAAGCGATTCCTGGCGGCGCTGGGGCAATCGCCCGAGCGACGATATGCCAATTGGATCAGCATCTTCGACGATCCCGGCCGGGCCGCACTCTTTTCCCGTGAGTTCGCTGCGACTCTGCAGGGTTACGACGCGGCCTCGTTCTTAATGCAGGCCTATCGCAATTGCGCGGAAGCAGACTTCGTGCAGCGGACGACCTGTGTCGACGTGGAAAGCTACCTGCCGTGCGACATCCTGACCAAGGTCGATATCGCCAGCATGGCGTTCAGCCTGGAGGCACGCAGTCCGTTCATGGATCATCGGGTCGTGGAACTGGCCGCCAGGATCCCTCGATCGTTCAAGCTTCATAAGGGGCACGGCAAGCAGATCCTGATTGAGACGTTTCGAGACCTGTTGCCATCGTCCATTCAAACCAGGCCGAAAATGGGTTTCGGAGTCCCGCTGGACCACTGGTTCCGTCATGAACTGCGGGAAATGATGACCGATACGCTGCTTGATTCACGGACACTCAGTCGCGGCTACTTCGATCCCGTGACCGTCCGCAGGCTGGTCGACGAACATACCTCATCGCAATGGGACCACAGTTCACGTCTGTGGTTGCTACTGGTGTTTGAACTCTGGCATCGCCGGTTTGTGGATCAGGCTGTCGCGACGGGTATTTAGAGAGTGTCACGTCATGGCTGTTGAGGTCGATCCCGGTCGTGATCGACGATGCAGAAGAATCCGAACGGCTCAGTCGATTCGTTGCGCAGTTGATGCACTTTCAATGGTGAAACGTAGGCGATGTCGAACGGCTTGACCGGGACCTGATTGTCGCCAGTGACCAGGGTTCCAACGCCACGCGCACCAATCACGACATGCGTATGTCGATGCTTTTCGAGACTGGAATGGCCACCGGGAGCGATTTCGAAGTAGCGCAGATCGAAGGCGGTCTGCTCACCCGTGGTTCCAATCAACTCGGTCCGGCTGACATCTCGATACGGCAGGTCCTGAGTGGTCTTGTAAACCACCTGCTCACGACCCTCCCAGCGAAAGCCGCTGAAACGGAGGTGCTCCAGGATCTGCTGCCGGATCGACGGGGCCGGAAGTTCGCAGGCCGAAATCACGTCGTCCGATGCTTCCGGAGGTGTCGATCTGGAGTTGGGAAACAATTCCAGGATGCGTTCGCGGAACTTCTTCGTGCTGGCACGCAGGTCGGCGGAATCTCCCAGCAGGGCGCCACCGATCAGGAAGATGGAATCATGACCGCAGTCATGCGCCATTTGCGCGAGGTTTTCAAACGACATCCCTCCCGCAGGGGCGGGCCAGGCGGGACGCAAATGACCGAGAGGAGCGAGCGCATGCTGGTCGATCTGGCGACAGTCATCGGCCGTGAAGGAGAATCGGCCACCCAGGTTCGGATAGATCGTCGCGTCGCATCCCGCCAGGCGGAAGAACGTCCCCAGCAGCAGGCCCGGATCAATCCCGTGCGTCTCATCGTGAAAGAACGCACCGGCGAAGGTCGGATGAGCCATAAAAGCCAGCGGGAATTTTTCAGCCAGATGGCAGACCTGGTCGAGTCCCACGATCAGTGGGGCGATCAGGACACCGCGAACACCCAGACGGACAAGGAATTCGGCGCGGCGTTCCAGTTCCCGCGCGGGACCCGACAGGTTGGGGAAATACAGGCAGGGATTCCCGGATTGCAGGCTTCCGGCGATGACCCCCTGCTGGCAAAGCTGGATCCGGTGGCAGAATTCTTCGAACGAGGAATCTGTCAGGTTGTGATCATCTTTGACAAGATCGCCCCCGCCCGCTGCGAATTCGTTGGCTCGCAGCGCCAATTGCTCGGGGGTGGACCCGCGCGGCTTCAGCGCCGTTGCCAGCAGCGGGCGACCATGCACACCCAGAATGTTGCGCAGACCGGAAATCCCCAGCTTGGGGCCGCGATATTGAGACAGGAGTGAGTGAGGGAGTTTGACCGACCGAAGGCGGATCCCCTGTTTCAGCGAGATATTGCCGTAAAGCAGGTTCAGGAGGGCGTTCAGGCCTCCTGCGGCCAGGTGAGCGGCATAGTCGATTTGAACGTCGAACAGGCCGCTGGATTCGGCGGATGTCGCCTCGGCCGTGACGGGAGAGATGGAAATGACCCGGCCGACAACGGCCTCGCGCAGTGCGGGGCAGGTGATGAGGTGCTCGGGAACTTCGACAGTCTGTTCGAGGGCGATATCGCGACTTAAGCGTTCGACATCGGCGCCCGGGCAGGAAAGCCGATAGGTCGCTGCAATAAAATCCATGATCTTCCGAAGGTGTTGGCGTGTTTGTCCGCCG
>Ga0265327_10004432_pt1 | contig 12434 bp, 7 predicted proteins | sample 41621metaG_FD_202089 | JGI IMG/M metagenome (GOLD analysis project Ga0265327, IMG submission 202089) | Rhizosphere microbial communities from Carex aquatilis grown in University of Washington, Seatle, WA, United States - 4-16-21 metaG | ecosystem: Host-associated > Plants > Roots > Rhizosphere >...
CCCGTCCGCTGGCTGAACAAGGTGGTGCCATTGTTGAGGTCAATGCCGGTCCGGGCTTGCTGATGCACATCAAACCAGCACAGGGTGAACCACGTCCGGTCGGGCGTGCCATCGTCGATCATCTCTTTCCTGAGGGTGAAACTGGTCGTATCCCAGTCGTAGGCGTGACCGGGTCGCATGGCTTGACCAGCGTGACTCAGCGGTTGGCCTGGTTGATCCAGTTGAGCGGGAAATATGTCGGGCTGGCGTGCAGCAACGGGCTTTACCTCGACCGTCGCCAGATCGAACAGGGTAACCGCGCGAATTTCGACACGGCAGAACGGGTGCTGATGAACCGGATGGTGGATGCAGCCGTATTCGAGAATGGCGGCGATTCCATCCTGAGTGAGGGGCTGGCCTACGACCGTTGTCAGGTGGGCGTTGTGACCAATGTTGACCCCGCCGCGCACTTCGGGCGCTACCATATCGATACCCCGGAGCAGGTATTCAACGCACTCCGCACGCAGGTTGATCTGGTGCTGCCCGACGGTGTGGCAGTGCTTAATGCAGAAGACCCGCTCGTGGCTGAAATGTCCACTTTGTGCGATGGTGAAGTCATTTTCTTCAGTGCTGACCCTGATCATCCGGTCATTACCGAACACCTTGAACAGGATCGTCGTGCGGTATTCCTGCGTGATGGCAAATTCAATCTGGCGACGGGTGAAAATGCCGTCGCCGTCGCTAATCTTGCCAAAATTCCGCTGACAGATGGTGTATCGCAAGATGAGCAGATTGCTTCCATCCTCGCCGCGATTGCTGCAGCCTGGGCGCTGGGGATCGCGCCAAATGTGATCCGGACCGGGATCAAAACCTTTGAAGCTGCTGCGCCAGAGGCGGGCAGGCATAACAACATCGCCAGGAACTGACACAACCTATGCAAGTATCCCGTATTCGAGCGTTGCGCGGCCCCAATCTGTGGAGCCGACATACCGCCATTGAGGCGATTGTGGCCTGTACTGATGCCGAACGTGTCATTCACGATATCCCAGAGTTTGAGGCCAGGCTGCGCGCGCGTTTTCCTCAAATCGGCGTGCTGGAAGCCGCCAGTCATGGTCAGGCAGTTTCCATGGCCCATGCGCTCGAACATGCCGCCCTTGGTCTGCAATCCAGCGCTGGATGTCCGGTGACGTTCAGTCGCACGACTGAAACCATTGAGCCTGGTGTGTATCAGGTGGTCGTCGAATACAGTGAAGAAGCCGTTGGGCGACTGGCGCTGACGTTGGCAGCCGAACTTTGCCAGGCAGCGCTAGACGACACGCTGTTTGACCTCAGTGATGCGCTGTCGCGTTTGCAAGAGCTGGATGAGGATGTGCGTCTTGGCCCCAGCACCGGTGCGATTGTGCAGGCCGCTGCCGCCCGTGGCATCCCGTATCGCCGCCTCACTGAAGGTAGCTTGGTGCAGTTTGGCTGGGGCAGCAAACAGCGTCGCATTCAAGCGGCTGAAACTGATCTGACCAGTGCTATCGGCGAATCCATTGCGCAGGATAAGGAACTGACCAAGAAGCTGCTGCATGCTGCCGGCGTGCCGGTGCCGCAGGGGCGCTCGGTGACTACGCCGGAAGAGGCTTGGAAAGCTGCTCAGGAAATCGGCAGCGCGGTGGTGGTCAAGCCACGTGATGGCAATCAGGGCAAAGGCATCACCGTTAACATCAAAACGCAGGATGAGGTCCTGGCGGCCTTTGCTGCTGCCGTTGAAATCAGTGATGACGTCATTGTTGAGCGTTTTCTACCGGGCCATGATTTCCGTATGCTGGTCATCGGGAAGCAACTGTTTGCGGCGGCACGTCGTGAGCCACCCTTGGTGGTTGGCGACGGAGAGAAAACCGTTCGCGAGCTTGTTGAACTAGTGAATCGTGACCCGCGACGTGGCGAGGGTCACGCGACGTCGCTGACCAAGATCCGTTTTGACGATATTGCACTGGCTGCACTGGCTCAGCAGCAATTGTCAGCCGAATCCGTGCCCGCCAAGGGTGCGCGCGTGATTTTGCGCAATAACGCCAACCTCAGTACCGGCGGGACGGCCACCGATGTGACTGATGACGTTCACCCGCAACTAGCAGCGCGTGCCGTCGCCGCGGCGCAGATGATCGGCCTTGATATTTGTGGCATTGATGTGGTCTGTGACACGGTGCTTAAGCCGCTTGAAGGTCAGGGCGGCGGGATCGTTGAGGCCAATGCCGCTCCTGGCTTGCGCATGCACCTGCAGCCTTCATACGGCAAGGGTAGGGCCGTGGGCGAGGCGATCGTCGCCAATATGTACACGAATGGCGAAGATGGCCGTATTCCGCTGGTGGCAGTAGCGGGGACGAATGGCAAGACCACGACCGTGCGCCTGACTTCGCATATTCTGACGCTGTCAGGAAAGCGGGTCGGTATGACCAATTCGGATGGGGTGTATATCGAAGGTCAACGTATTGATACCGGCGATTGCAGCGGGCCCAAGAGTGCTCGAAATGTGTTGATGCACCCCGATGTTGACGCGGCCGTGCTTGAAACGGCGCGTGGCGGGGTGCTGCGTGAAGGCTTGGCCTTCGACCGTTGCGATGTTGCCGTGGTGACCAATATCGGCATGGGTGATCACCTTGGCCTTAATTACATCAGCACCGTGGAAGATCTGACCGTGGTCAAGCGCGTCATTGTTCAGAATGTGGCGCCACATGGGATGGCTGTCCTGAATGCAGCAGACCCCATGACGGCCCGAATGGCCAACGCATGCCCCGGGGCTGTGACTTTCTTTGCGTTTGACCGTAATCATCCGGTAATGGCTACCCACCGTGCTCAAGGCAAGCGTGTCGTTTTCCGAGATGGTGATTTTATTGTTGCTGCCGGTGAGGGTGTGGAGCATCGCATTCCGTTGGCAAACATTCCCATTACCCGTCACGGCGTCATCGGCTTTCAGGTGGAAAATGCCATGGCGTCTACCGCTGCGGCATGGGCGCTCGGCATTGATTGGAAGATCATTCATCAAGGGTTGGCGACCTTTGTCAATGACGCACAAACCGCACCGGGCCGTTTCAATACGTTCGACTACAAGGGTGCAACCGTGATTGCGGATTATGGACACAATCCGGATGCCATCGTTGCACTGGTCGGCGCGATCGAAAATATTCCCGCCAGACGACGTGTCGTCGTGATCAGTGGCGCTGGGGATCGTCGCGATGAGGACATTCGTCGCCAGACGGAAATTCTCGGAGATGCCTTTGATACGGTGTTGCTCTATCAGGATCAATGCCAGCGCGGCCGGGCAGATGGCGAAGTGCTGGCGCTGTTGCGGCAGGGCCTGGAAAACGCACGTCGCGCTGATGTCGTCGAAGAAATCAACGGCGAATTCAATGCGATCGATAACGCACTGGAGAAACTGGAGCAGGGCGATGTGTGCCTCATCCTGATCGACCAGGTCGACGAAGCGCTCGCGCATATCGCAAAGCGGGTGGCACAGAACTAATCGCTACGGAGCCTTTGCCGGGTTGGCCATATTTTCATGGCAGAGGCTCCCGTCCTATATAACCAACTTCGTTACAATTCGATACACTTAAATTCATTTATTTGCTGGCTCTGACGCTTAAGTCGGGATACATTTCACCTCTGCTTTTGTCACAGCAGCTATTGGTCATGCATTTCCCCGCAAAGTATCGAAAAATGAATTTGAATATTTCCAGAACCCTGCTATCAACGTTCTTTCTGTGTGCTGCAACAATGGCGCAGGCGGACGATATCAACTGGCATGACCCCTTTGATGTGGATCACCTCACTCAGCCGACCCCCTTGGGTCACCTGAAATCTGTCGTGATCGAGCCTTGCGCACAATCAGGGGTGGCATCTCCGCTAGGCTTGGGCGATATCGTTGATCGCACACTTTGCCAAAACCCACAAAGCGCTGCGGCATGGTCTAATGCCCGTTATGAAGCCGCTCTGGTTGGTGTGGCGCAGTCAGCTTATTTGCCGAATGTCAATGTCAACGGTGAAATCGCACGCAATGCCTACTTCGGAGCATCTCCGTTCAGCGATTACAACAGTTTGACAACCAATATCAGCCTTTCATACCTGCTGTACGACTTTGGTGGACGAGACGCCTCACTTGAGAATGCACAGCAGTTGTTTGCTGCTGCCAGCGCTACGCAGGATAGCGTGGTGCAAAATCTTTTCCTGCAGGCTATTCAGGGGTTTTACCAGGTCAACGCAAGTCAGGCGGCGCTTGAATCGACGCGTGAAGCTGAGCGTGCGGCAAAAGCCAGTCTGGATGCCGCCACTGGCCGGTACAAAGCGGGCGTAGCAACCCCCGCAGACAGACTGCAGGCTCAGACGGCCTGGTCGCAGTCGGTACTCAACCGTATCCGTGCCGAAGGTGATCTCAAGAACGCGCGTGGCGTGCTCGCCAACCTCATGGGGCTGGATGCCGACTCGAACTTTGAATTAAAGCCTTCACCAGCCACACCCGAATATGAGAAATTTGAAAGCAACGTCAGTGAGTTAATCGCCGAAGCACGCCGTCGTCGTCCTGATCTTGCTGCCGCCGAAGCACAGGTCAAGGCGGCAGAGGCGGGTATCAGTTTGGCCGAGGCTAACGGCAAACCGACTGTCAGCCTGACCACTAATCTGGGTTATCTGGACAGGCAATTTGCAGATTCCACCCGCAGTGGTGCTATTGGCGTCAATGTTACGATCCCGTTGTTCACCGGTTTTTCAAGTACCTACAAAATACGTGCTGCACAGCAACAAGTTGAGGCCCGTCAGGCAAATCGCGATCAAATCAACCTGCAAATTGCACTGGATGTCTGGAAGGCCTACCAGAGCGTGCAAACAGAGACTCAGGCGGTACAAAGCAGCGGCGATCTCGTAAGCAGCGCAACGCAGAATGCTGACGTGGCACTGGGGCGTTACAAGGCGGGCGTCGGTAATATCATTGACCTGATCACAGCACAATCTTCGCTTGCCAGTGCCCGTGCGCAACAGATTCAGGAAACCTTCAACTGGAATATCGCACGCGCTGGTCTGGCGTATGCCATGGGGCAACTCGACGACAGAAATGTCATTGCATCGGATAACGTGAAATGAAACTGCTTAAATGGATTTTTAACGGCAAGGTGCTGATGGTGCTGATTCTCGTAGCGGCGGGTGCAAGCTATGTTTATTACCAGCGCAGTCATCCCGCAGGCAAAACATCTGCCTATCGCACTGAAACCGTGGAAAAGGGCGATATGGTGCAGACGGTGTCTGCCAACGGCACTTTGAATCCAGTGACGCTGGTCAGCGTAGGTACCCAGGTTTCAGGCACCGTGCGCAAACTGCATACCGATTTCAACCAGAAGGTGACACAAGGCCAGGTACTGCTTGAACTCGATGATGCGATTTATGCGGCGCAGGTGCGTCAGAGCGAGGCCAATATCCGCAATATGCAGGCATCACTTGATCTCGCGGTGGCCAACGAGGCTAGGATGCAAAGCCTGTACAATCAGGAATATGTCTCCCGCCTTGAATACGATCAGGCGATTCAGGCTAGAAAATCAGCGGCGGCCCAGTCGGATCTGGTGCGGGCACAGCTGGCGCGTGATCGCGCCAATCTCAATTACACCATTATCCGCTCGCCGGTTTCTGGCGTGGTCGTCGCGCGTCTGGTTGATGTCGGGCAGACTGTTGCTGCAAGCTTTCAGACACCTGAGTTGTTCAAGATTGCGCAGGATCTGTCAAAGATGCAGATCCATTCCAATTTCGCCGAAGCCGATGTCGGGCAAATTCGTGCAGGGCAGAGCGCCAGTTTCACTGTGGATGCCTTTACCAACCGAAAATTCAAGGCAACGGTGAACGAAGTCAGGCTGAACCCCACGGTGCAGCAGAATGTGGTTACCTATGACGTTGTGCTGGATGTCAGCAATCCTGAGCAGATTCTCCTGCCAGGCATGACAGCCTATGTCAGCATTGTGCTGAACGAAAAAACCGATGTGCTGCGCGTCCCCAATGCAGCATTACGCTATCACCCTGCGCAAGCTGATAACCAGACAACCGGCAAGCCTGAGCGCAAGAAGGGTGATTCCGCCACACGAAAACTTTACCTGTTGCGTGCCGGTAATGTTGTGGTCGTTCCGGTTGAACTGGGGATTACCGACAGTCGTTCCACTGAGATTGTCTCCGGTGCTGTCAAGTCCGGTGATCAGGTGATCGTGGGCGATGCGTTGCCACAAAACGACAAGGGTGCCTCTAGTGGACCGCGTATGAGAATGTTCTGATGACGAACACCGACGACCTGATACGGATTAGTCACCTGAACAAGCAATACGATACAGCCGCCGGTCCGGTGCCAGTGTTGCATGACTTGTCGCTGGAGATAAATCGTGGCGAATTCGTTGCCATCATGGGGCCATCCGGCTCTGGCAAGTCGACGTTCATGAACATTCTTGGTTGCCTTGATGTGCCGACTTCCGGTCAGTACATCCTGGAAGGTGCAGATGTAGGAACTCTTGATACCGATGCGCTTGCAAGGTTGCGGAACAAGGTGATTGGTTTCGTGTTTCAGGGGTTCAACCTGCTGCCGCGCGCCAATCTTGAAACCAATGTCGCTTTGCCGTTGCTGTATGCGCGTGTCGGCAAGGCAGAGCGTCTTGAGCGTGCCCGCCATTATCTGAACGCCATGGGCCTGAGCAAATATTGCAAGTCACTGCCCAGCAATATTTCAGGGGGCCAGCAGCAGCGTGTGGCGATTGCCCGTGCGCTGGCGAGCAACCCCAGCCTGATTCTGGCAGATGAGCCCACTGGCAATCTTGATACCCATACCAGCCAGGAGATCATGGACATCTTCACGCGCCTGAATGCGGAGGAAGGGATTACAGTCGTGCTGGTGACCCATGAGCCCGACATCGCCCATTATGCTAAACGGCTGGTGCGCTTTGTTGACGGCAGAATCGTGCATGACGGTGGTGTTGAAGCGGCGCATGAGGTAGCAGCATGATCGGCGTGATGCTGGGGGAGGCCTGGCATGCCATGGGCGCCAACCGCATGCGCACTTTCCTCACCATGCTGGGCATGGTCATCGGCGTTGGCGCCGTGATCGCCATGATGGCCATCGGGCAGGGCGTCAAAGATTCCGTGAACGAATCCATCGCCTCTATGGGGAGCAACCTGTTTATCGTGCTTTCCGGTTCAGCCAGTACGGGTGGTATGCGCATGGGGGGTGGCGTGGCACCGACATTGACACTGGCTGATGCACAGGCCATTGCAGAATTGCCCAGTGTTCGTGCCAGTGCGCCGGTTGCCTCCGGTAGTGCGCAGGTCGTCTATGGCTCCAACAACTGGAGCACCTCCATTTCTGGCGTGACGCCTGACTACCTTGAAGTAGCTGGCTGGCAAATTGCCGATGGTTACTGGATTTCCGATTCTGATACACGGTCAGCAACACGTGTCGCCGTCCTCGGACAAACGGTCGTGGATAATCTGTTTGGCGATGAAGACCCGCTGGGCAAGATCATCCGCATCAAACAGAGCCCGTTTACGGTGATAGGGGTATTACAGGCGAAAGGGCAGTCACTCGACGGTCGTGATCAGGATGACACCATTCTGATGCCAATCAGAACTGCACAGCGTCAGGTGCTTGGGCAGCAGTTCCGCACTTCGGTTCGCATGACGATGGCGCAGGCAATTTCGGCTGAAGCCATGCCTCAGGCCGAAAAGGACATGAATGATCTGCTGCGCCAGCGCCACAGAATCCGTCAAGGGGCCGATGATGACTTTAACGTGCGAAACATGACGGCACTGGCGAAAACGGCCGCTCAGACGGCGGAACTGATGTCGATGCTGCTAGGCGCGATTGCTTCGATTTCCCTGATTGTCGGTGGCGTGGGCATCATGAATATCATGCTGGTTTCTGTCACTGAACGCACCCGCGAAATCGGGATCCGCATGGCGATTGGTGCAAGACGGCGTGACATTCTTGCCCAGTTTCTGCTTGAGGCCATCAGCATTTCGATTGCCGGATGTCTGGTTGGGGTGGCACTAGGGGTCAGCGCTGCGCTGCTGGTCAACCACTTGACCGATACGCCAGTGGTGATCACGCTGAGTTCCATCCTGCTGGGGTTTGCTGTGGCGACAGCAGTAGGGGTGTTCTTCGGCTATTACCCTGCCCATCAGGCAGCGAAACTCAGGCCAATTGAAGCGTTGCGATTCAACTAGGCAATTTGGTACATCTGTGTTTCAAGTAATACCTGGAAAGCATCAGCATTGACTGCGGGGCTGCGCAGAAAGCCTTGGTAGTAATCACATCCGTGACTTTCCAGAAACGCCAGTTGATCAGTGTTTTCGACCCCTTCTGCCAGCACTTTCAGGCGTAGGGTATGCGCCATGGCGATGATGGTGGCAGTGATCTCCATGTCATCCCGTTGAACTGGAATGTCATCAATAAAACTTTTGTCGATTTTGAGCACGTCAAGCGGGAATAGCTTGAGGTAGGCCAACGAGGAATAACCTGTGCCGAAATCGTCGATCGCGACCCTGACGCCGGTCGCATGCAGGCGATTCAGGATTTGGATGGCTTCTTCTTCACGCTCCATCAGGGCGCTTTCGGTCAGTTCAAGTTCCAGTCGTTCGGCGGGGAAGCCGCTCTTGGATAAGGCTTCGGCCACGATCTGGTTAATGTCGCTGTGCAGAAACTGGTGTGATGAAAGATTGACTGCCAGGGTCAGCGACGGCATGCCGGCATCAATCCAGCTTTTCCCCTGACGGCAGGCTTCTTCCAGCACCCAGTTGCCGATGGCTGATATCAGCCCGGTTTCTTCAGCCACGCGAATGAATCGGGAAGGGGGAACCGCGCCAAAATCCGGATCATTCCATCTGACCAGCGCTTCGGCACCGACGATGTGGCCAGTGGCAATATTGACCTGTGGTTGATAGTGCACTTGCAGTTCCTGACGGTCGATAGCCCTGCGCAAACGACTTTCAAGCTCGATCCGCTCGCGTGCCGCCTGGGTCTGGTCTTCAGAAAAGTACTTGAAGCGGCCGCGGCCTTCGGTCTTGGCCCGATAAAGTGCGGTATCGGCGTGCTGCAGCAACTCTTCAGGGGTGACGCCATGTTGAGGGTACAGGCTGATGCCTACGCTCGCGCCGATCCGCACTTCAGTGCCATTGGAAAGATGGCATGGCTGACTCAGTGCAGCAATGATGTCATTAGCGACCAGAGCGGCGTCTTCCGGCTGCACGACTTCATCCAGCAACACCGTAAATTCGTCCCCACCCAGACGGCATACGGTATCAACGCCGCGTAGGCGCATGGTGAGCCGTGCTGCGATTTCCTGCAAAAGTTCGTCACCGGCGAGATGGCCGAAAATGTCGTTGACGTCCTTGAAACGATCCAGGTCAAGCATCAGCAGCGCCATTTTTTTGTCGTCTCGCTGCGCCTTTTCAATCCCGTGATCCAGTCTTGAAAGCAACAGCAATCGGTTAGGCAATTGTGTCAGCGGGTCGTGGTGCGCCAAAAATTCAAGTTTGGCTTCTGAAGCCTTGAGCTTGGAAATGTCTGCGAATACACTGACATAGTTGGTTACAGCGCCAGTGTCATCTTTCACCACGGCGATGCTGATCAATTCAGGATAAATTTCACCATTCTTGCGACGATTCCAGATCTCACCCTGCCAATGGCCAGTGGTAGTAATGTGCAACCACATATCGGCGTAGAAGTCCTTGTTGTGCCGGCCTGAACTCAGGATATTCGGCTTTCTGCCGATAGCATCGGATTCCTCATATCCGGTGATCTCTGTAAAGGCGCGGTTGACCATTAGAATATGAGTATCGGCATCGGTCAGGATCACCCCGTCGTGGGTATTTTCGATGACCGCACCTGCTTGGCGAAGACGCTCCTCATTTACTCGTAGGGCTGCTTCCGTCTGTTTTCGCTCGCTGATGTCACGCGTGATGCTCTGCAAATAGCGTACCCCGCCGATGTTGACAGCGGTGGCGCGTGACTCAATGGGCGTGATGTAACCATCTGGCCGTTGCAGTGAAAGCTCAGCAGAACCGGATCCTGTTTCGCGCACTTTTTCAAACCAGCGCTTTGCTTCAACAATTTTGTTGGGCGGACGTAGGTACCATATCGCAATGTTGCGCAATTGCTCAAGCGTTCTGCCGGACTGTCTTTCAAACTCCGGATTGCAGTTGACGATCAGCCCGCTCTCGGCATCGATCAGCACGATGCCATCACGCGCACCTTCGAAAATTCCCCGGAATTTTTCTTCCGATTCGTGCAGGGCGATTTGCATGCGATGCTGCTCGGTCACATCGCGGACGACGGTAATAATGTATTGGCCGCTTTCCCACACCACCAGTTCGGCCGACAGGCTGACGATGCGGATATCACCCCCCTTGTTGCGCATCGAAGTTCGGAAATCAATGACATGCTTGTGCATTAAAAGCGCGGCAGCATGGGGACCTCGGTCTTCAGGTTTTGCCCAAAGATTGAGTTCTATCGTCGTCTTGCCGATGCATTCATCCAGCGTATAACCTGTTGCTTGTGCAAAGCCCTGATTGGCATCCACGATGCGGCTTTCTTCAATCGTGGTGATCAGGATGGGATCAGGACTATTCTGGAAGATGGTTGAAAATTTTTCTTCCGATCGACGTAGCGCGATTTCAGCCTGCTTGCGTGCTGTGATATCGCGCAGACCAAGAACAAAAGCCGGTTGACCTTCCCATTCAATGGGGGATGAACGCAATTCAGCCCAGGCCAGACCGCTTTTACGAATCAGGTTGATGTCCTGATGATGCTCCCCCTGCACAATCGGGATGGCAAACGATTTTCCCTGCAGTGCCCCACGTTCCAGCAGCTTTTCGGCCGCCTCGTTCGCGTACAGCACGGTACCCTGCGTGTCCACGACAAGCACACCATCGGTGATAGTGCTGAGTATCAGGTTGAGCCTGGAAATCACATTGGTCATGGTGGAATGTCGTTGTCGCCTAGATGATGATTGTCGCTTGCGTGATGTCGTGTTGCCCCGTAATTGCAGCCATGACCGTTTGTGTGCTAGTCAGGTCACCCATCAGCCGGATCACGGGTTTGGGAAGCTCACGCATCAGCATCGGTGTAGCGAAAATCTCATTCTCGAGTGCTTTCTCAGGGGTCTTAAGCACTTCGACTACATCCAGCGACCAGCCATCAGCAGGGTATGAAGATGAAAGTACGCTGCTGATGCTGCTGATAAGCTGCGTGGCATCGTTATCGAGAGAGACGATATACAAAGAGAGTTGCAGCTTTTGCCTGATGTCACTCGAAGCCCGGCTGACTGCCGAATTGGCAAGATGTCGTATCTGGGTAGATGAAAGTGGTTTGCTGGCCAGCTGAAATTGCAAGCCTTCGTCGTGAGCTGCTTTCAGATGGTCCATGAACTCGTTGGAGAAAGCCGTCACGATATAGACGATCAGGGTCGAGTCGATTGCCTTGAGTCTGCGCAGGGTCTCAACCCCATCAATGCCCGGCATTTTGAGATCGAGAAATACCATGTCCGGGCGATCTGCCAAAGCCCTTTCGACACCCTGAAGTCCATTTTCGGCCAAGCTGACTGAATAGCCGGAATCGCTTAATACCAGATCAAAAGCACTTCGTACTGCTGGGTCATCATCGATGACCAGTACTTTTCGAGTCATTTCGCACCTCCCACGCTCGGCATTCCAAGTTAGTCTTTGAATTTATTCATTTAATGCAACTTGGTGGCCGTCACAAATTGTAATTCGATCACACACCCTTGTCCCTCATTATTTATCGCCCTGATACTGCCACCTGATTCTTCGACCAGACGGCGCGAAACCGAGAGTCCCAGCCCTGTTCCCTGGCCGGGTGGCTTGGTGGTGAAGAATGGATCGAACACCCTTGACCTGACATCGTCAGCCATCCCGGGGCCGTTGTCTGTCAACTTCACCACGACCCTGTTTTCAATGGCCTGAACGACAATATTGATCTTTGGCTGCAGGGTATGGCCGGCCATGGCGTCTCGTGCGTTGAGAATTAGATTGACCAGCACCTGATGCAGGCTATCGCTGTTGCAGGCAATGATGGGTAAGGCCTCAGGCAGGTCGATCGCGACCTCAACCATTGCCTTTTTCAGCTCGCCTTCAAGCAGCAGTAGTGTCTGCGTCAGCACGGCGCTTAAATCGCTGGTCCCCGTGGCGCCACTGCGAGTACGCACGAATATCAGCATGTTGCGCACAATCGCTTTGATGCGCAGGATTTGTGCCATGGCTTGATCAAGCACTTCACGCGATTTCGGGTCGGTAGTTTTTTCCTGCACATATTCAACAAAGTTCATCACGCCCATCAACGGGTTGTTGATTTCGTGCGCCACGCCGCCGACCAGCGTGCCAAGTGCGGAGAGTTTTTCCATCTGCAGCATTTGTTCCTGATTCTCCTGCAGTTGGAGATAGGC
>Ga0265327_10004433_pt1 | contig 12434 bp, 16 predicted proteins | sample 41621metaG_FD_202089 | JGI IMG/M metagenome (GOLD analysis project Ga0265327, IMG submission 202089) | Rhizosphere microbial communities from Carex aquatilis grown in University of Washington, Seatle, WA, United States - 4-16-21 metaG | ecosystem: Host-associated > Plants > Roots > Rhizosphere...
TCGACGATTGCGACCTTCGCTTGCCCCGCCATGCCCGGAAGCGGGAGCTCGCCGGTTGCTGAGGCCTTGAGTGCCTCGGAGGCCGTCGAGCCCATCTCTTTCAGAGCCGACGCTACCGACAGAATGCCGCGCGCAAACGTCAGCGTGTCCTCGATGAGTCCCTCGAACTGCTTGGCAAGGTCGATGAGAATATCTTTCCCGTCGCCGCCGAGCCACTCGATGACCTCTTGCGCGATCGGCATGAGCTGCTGCCCGAGCGATATCGACAGCGCCTCGAACATCGTCTTGAGGTCCGCGATGCCGTCCTCGAGCCGCGTCGCGTCGTTCACGTTGCCATCGAGCTGGACGCCGAACTGCTTGTAAATCTCGGTCTGGTGCTCGACCTGCTCGTCGCTCACGCGCATCACGTCGTAGAGGTCTTGCGCTTTGCGGCCGAATATCTCGAGCGCGAAGCTGTTCGCATCGGTGCCGCTCTTGTAGCTCTGGAACGTCTTGACGGCCGAGTCCATCAGCTCTTTGCCGGAGAGCAAATGACCGCTTGCGTCGCGGGTCTCGATGCCGAGTTGCTTCATCCGCTCTTCGTTCGAGCGGAGGCCCATCTCGAGCTTCAACGTCATGCGCGCGTAGTCGTCGGAGCTCAGGCCCACGCCGCGCAGCGCCGCCGAGAGCCCGGCCGCCTGCTCCGTCGTGACGCCTATCGTCGCCGCGAACTTGGCGTTGCTGATCGCGAACTCTTCGGCCTTGACGACCGTGCCGTCGAAGGCTCCCTCGAGAGCTTCGAATGCAATCTTGACGGCCTCTATCGCAACTTCGGCCTTCTCCTTCCAGACGATGAACATCTCGCCATTGAGTATCTCTTTGAGAATGCCCTCGCTTTCGTGCGCGGTATGCGTGAGCTCGCTCAGCCCATCGCTCACGCCCTTGACGAACCGGCCCATCTCGTCACGGGCTTGCGTGACGCCTTCGACAAGGCCGTCTACCTTCGCTGTCAGCTCTACGGCAATTTGGTCGTCAGACAATCTCGCCTCATTGCCGGCGTGGCGAGGCTCGCGTCACGCCGGGGTTACGAATGAATTGTGGAACGCCTCAGGCTCGAACGCGGAGCGTCCCTCCCGGGGCTTTGGCCCGAAGCGATGCCAGGCCGGCAGGCGGCCCGGAAGCGATGAGCTTGAGCGGGCCTTTTATGCCTGGGCGAGCGTTCGCTTCCGCCGGCGGCTTGAAGCCCATCCAGGCCGCGGCGAGCACGTCAACGGGCGGCTCGATTCGCCAGTGCCTGAACAGCTCGACGATGTCGACGTAAGCGACGGTCCGCCACGTGTACTCCCACGTCCAGCCGAGTCGGGCGACGACCGTCGCGGCTAGGGCGCGCCAGTTTGGGAGGTCGCCGGGCCCAAAGGGGCGGCCGGCGCGGTCTCCCCCGGGGCCATGTCGCGGAACATGCCGGCCTGTCTAAGTACCGCCATGACCGCGTCCTTGAGTTCGAAGAACCCGATAGCCATCGCGTCGAGTTCCTCGCGCGTCAGCTCAGGGTGCCCGCTCTTGAGCCCGGCGAAGACAATGTCGCCAAGCGCGACGATGCCCTCCGAGGTCGTCATCAGCTGAGCGGTCTTGCCCGCTCGTTCGATCAGCATCGGGGCATACAGCGACAGGTCTCGCAACGAGAACGGGCGCAGCGGCCAGTCGACGCCGCCGAGCTTGGCGCGAAGGACCGTCTCGTCCGCGAGCAGTGTCTTGTTCGGTTCGGTCATGGACGTTACTCCGTGCCCTCAAGCGTGCCGATATTGCCGGCCGTGTCGGCGAATGCGACGAATGACCAGTCAATCACTTGGAATTCCGTGTTCTTGAAAGGCATGTCGAAGCCCTCTCCTCGGCACGCATTGAGCTTGAGATGTAGCCCATTCACTATGCCGGCCATATTGACGTAGTAGTGCTGGTAGTGAATCTCGAACGCCGGGATGCTGCCCATCAGCGTGTTCGCGATGGCCACCGAGTTCAGAGTCGCTACCTGATACTCGTAGAAGAAACTCAGGTTTACGCCGACGTCAGTCGCGTTGAACGTGTACGTGCCGGTTGTCTCGTTGACCGAGTACTGACCAACCGCCGGGCCAGACAGGACTCGCGCGAACTGGACTCCGTTCGATGCGTAGAATACGCCGAGATCCTCGATGGCCGTCGCGTGGCCTACCGGGTTGGTCACGGTCACCGTGGTCGCGCAGATGTGTTGCTCCGGTAGTCCGTTGACGACCACCGAGATCTGCTTTCCAGCCAGCGGCGTGACGGTCTGCCCAAAGAGCAGGTCGTTCATCAGCCCAATTTGCAAACGAGCGAACTTGACCTTGCCGCTGATCTTGAGCTCCGCGCCGGCCGCGTCGACCGCGACCTTGAACTGGCCCATCAGCGTTTTGATTTCTTGCTTCATAGAGAAATCAAACGACTGCGCGATGCCGAGATAATCCGGCGTCGGGTTGGCGATGTCCGTTCTGCGGGCGAAGATGTAGCCAAGACCGAATGTGTCTACAGACATGGTGAGTGTTCCTCGTGGGGGCTATCGGGCCCGAGTTGGCGGCGTGCTTGGATTCAGCGTCGAAGACTTCGACGACAGCGACGGATTGACCGAGGCCGTCGTTGCCGAAAGATTGGGATTGAGCGTGGTCGCGTACGCCGACAAGTTCGGATTGAGCGCTCCGGTCGTGTCTAGGATCGGAACAACCGGCCGCGTCAGCGTGAGCAGCACGGTCTCGGCGCCCGTGCGCGTCACCGTGTCGAACGGGACGTGAATGCTCTCGGAGATGCTCCGAAACCCGTGGTAGACACGCAGCAGCGTGTCGAACGGCGCCCCGATTGACTCGGCGATGGCGCCAATGCGATGCCGAGGCGATACCTGCGAGACGGAGTCGGACGGGGCCGCGACGGCTTCCGCCAGAGACCTCGCCCCAATGAAAGCGCGGGCGATAGCGTCGGCCGGAGCCCCGATGCTTTCGGCGAAGCCGCGGAATGCGTGGTCGCTGCGAATGATGGCGTCGACCGGTCCTCCCACGGACTCGGCGATGGCGCGGGCGACAACCGCCGCTCGAGTGACGGAGTCCGACGGGCCTGGGACGGATTCGACGATGTTGCGCCCGGTGGCGGCGGCTCGCGCGATGGCGTCGGTAGGGGCGCCAACGGCCTCGGTCGTGGCCCGCGCTGTCGTGTAGACACGGGCCGGACTGTCGCTCGGGCCGGATACCGCCTCGGCCACTTGCCGGCCGTACGCTGCTCGGCGCGCGATGGCGTCGGTGGGGCCGGCGACGGACTCGGCCAGGCTTCGGGCGCCTGCCATGGCCCTAGCCACTGCGTCGGAAGGGCCCGCGACAGACTCGGCCAGACTGCGGCCGGCCGACGCGGATCTAACGAGCGCGTCGCTGGGAGCGACTATGCTTTCGGACGTCGAACGAGTCCACGGTGTGAACCGGGAGACGGAGTCGCTCGGCGCCGCGATGCTTTCGGTGATGTTTGGACGCGTGCCGTGGAAGGCTCGGGTTACCGCGTCGGTGGGGCCGGCGACGGACTCGGCGAGCGCGCGGACGTTGACGAGTAACCGTGAGATTGCGTCGCTCGGGGCGACAACGCTCTCGGATAGGCTCCTGGCGCCGCCGATGTACGCGCGCGCGACGGCGTCCGATGGCGCGACGACGCTTTCGGCAATAGCTCGTTGGCCTATGTAAGCCCTGGCTATCGAATCGCTTGGCGCCGCGATCGCCTCGGCATTCGATCGCCGGTAGACAACGGCGCGCGCGATCGAATCGCTTGGAGCGACGACGGACTCCGATACCGACCGCGTCCACGGGACGAATCGGGCGACTAAATCCGATGGGGCCACTACGCTTTCGGCGATGGGCCTGGCGCCGACGTAGGCTCGAGCGACCGCGTCGCTTGGGGCGGCGATCGACTCGGATACGCTTCGGAGCTTGGACTTGACGACGGCGACCGAGTCGGACGGCGCCGTGACGCTTTCGGCAATCGCGCGGGCGCCAACATAGGCCCGTGTGAGCGAATCGCTAGGGGCGACGACCGATTCCGTTATCGTGCGGGCCCCTACGAACGCGCGCGCAATGGCGTCGCTTGGCGCCGTGACCGATTCGGCGATGCTTCGAAGACGGGCCAGAACACGAGTGACCGAATCGCTCGGCGCGGCGACGGACTCCGCAATGGCGCGGGCGCCGTGGTAGACGCGGGAGACAGCGTCGGTGGGAGCAACAACGCTCTCGGCAATACCGCGGGCGCCAACGGCTTGGCGAGATACCGCGTCGGACGGGGCAACGATCGACTCCGCGATGCTTCGTGCCCCGGCGAAGGCCCTGGAGACCGCGTCGCTTGGTGCGACGACCGACTCTGCTATCGGTCGAGCAAACACCCCTGCGCGCGAGACCGCGTCGCTTGGACCGCCGACGCTTTCGCTGATGAAGCGAGCGCCGTTGAAAACTCGCGCTACGGCATCGGTCGGGCCGGTAACGGATTCCGATAGAGAGCGAAGGCCAACGAATGCGCGCGAGACCGCGGCGCTCGGGGCGACGATACTTTCCGCTATCGACTTTAGGTATGCGGTCGATGCCGCTGGCAGTGCGCTAAGCGGTAATTCGCCGATCGCGCCATCGCCAAGCATGGCCCTAAGCCGCCACTAGGCACTCGGCGTTGGCCGTGATGGCCGTCACGTTCGACTGGTCGGTCGTGTTGACGATGTTGTATGAGCACGAAATTATGTTGTCGGCCGTAAGCGTGTTGGGCGCAGTAACGACCACGCCTGTCACCACGGCCGTAGTTGTGCTGTCCAAGCCGGATGCGGCATTAGAAGTCGTTCGGCACGACCCAGCGACTGTTCCTGCGGTGCCCACCGTTCGGAACGTCAGCGTTAGGTCGGCTTCAAACGGAATAGTCGTGCCTGCCCCGTTGGTCGTCAATGTGAACGTCATGAGAGACGTGTCGGCGGTTGTTCCGGCGGTGCCTAGTCGCACGCGTAACACCCCGGTGGATGGCACCGCGGTAGAAGTGGCCGTGCCAGTGATATGGAATCGGTACGTGGTCCCCGGATTGGCGCCTCCGCTACCGAATGGCGCGGTACATAGAATGGTCTCGGTCGTGGTAGTAATGGCGACCGCCGACGTGATGCCTTTGCCCGACATCGGGCCGCCGATGTTGTTGTGGATGTCTTGAATGATCCCCGTCGCCAGGTTGCTGAACGCGCCGCCACTCGTCCCGCTCGTCCCATTCCCGCGAAGGTCGTTCCGCGCCACCGAGAAGCGATTGGTGGCGCCCGAGGCCAACTGTATGCCCCAAAGCTGGGAGTTCGTCGCAGTGCCCACGGGCCCGATGCGGTTGCCGTGGATGCGGAAATCGGTGATAGCCGCCGTGACGTTGATGCCGGCCGACGTCTGGGAGCTAGCCTGACTATTGCCCGCGATCGTGCTGTTCGATATCTGGATGTTCGTGCCGTAGCCGATCTGGATGCCGTGCGTCTGATTGTTCAGGAAGCGGCAGTTCTCGAAGACGATGTCGTCGACGATAGACGCCGCACCGCCCGAGAGCTGTGCCCCAGCGCCGCCGCCAGACGTGGTGCCCGAGAACCATGAGCTCTGGAAGCGGACGCTCTGAATCTTCGACGAAGCACTCGCGCTCGGGTTGATGAAGAGACCGTTCCCTGAGCACGAGTCGAAGAGCGAATCGGTGACCCATACGTAGTTGATGACCGTCGCCGACGGATTGATTAGCAGACCAGAGACGCACTTGGTGACGTTGCATCCCGTGATCTGGCAGTGCCCCGTCGCCAGAATCTGAATCCCAGCAAGCGGCTGCGTGCCGTTGCTCATGATGATTCGCGGCCCGATGTACGTGTCCCCGGCGCTGCCGTTGTTGACGAGGATGCCGACGCCGGTAGTCCCGACCGTCGAGTTTACCTCCCCGCGCTCGATCGTGACCTTGATACTCGAGCCCGTGACCGCGATGCCCTGGAATCCGCCGGTCATGGCGAAGTCGTGGATCTGAACGTCGTTCGCACCGCCCGTGTTGATAAAGGCGCCCGACGAGCGCGTCACGTTCGCGTTGAACTGGAGATTGTGCACCTCGTTCCACGCCGTGCCGCTCCCGAGGTTGAGGACGTCGCCCGTAGCGAAGTTCACGTTGATGGTGGTCGCTCCCCTACCCTCGCCGTAGAGAACGATGCCGTTGCCCGAAAGCGTTGTGAGCGCGCTCCCGATGAGGAAGATGCCACTAGGGAAGTACACGCGCACGCCGCGCTGCGAACCGGCTAGGCCCGTGAACGCGTTCGCGGCGGCGATGGCCGCATTGATGGCCGACGCGTCGTCGTTCGAATTGTTACCGAGTGCCCCGAAGTCGGCGACGTTGATGGTCGCTATCTCGTTGATGGCTCGCGCTGGGTGCGTCGAGAAGACTTGCGTCGACGAACCAGGGAAGTTCACGAGCGAGCCGGCATTGCTCGACGCAAGCACGGTCGTGCGCGAAAGCGTCGTGCCCGAGAGCGTGTAAGTGCCCTGCCCTACCTCCCAGTTCGTTCCGTCCGTCGCGCAGTAGTAGACGACCTGCGTCGCCGCCGTATAGACGCTGCCGAACGTGCGAAAGCCGGTCGCCGCGCCGGCAAGGGTCAGTGTGCCCGTGCCGGTCGTCGCCGTCGTCTCTTTCACGCGATCGAAATAGAGCGCCACTCAATCCCTCCGGCTGCGCCTCCATTCCGAGTAGGCGCGTTTCAGCCCGGCCGCGATGGCCGCCATGTGCTCTTCGGTATGCGTCGTGCCGTGTGCCGTGCCGCCGTTAGATCGTCACGGTAATTGTGTTTTGGAGCGTGTCGCCCGAAACAAGCGACGGCGGCGTAGGCTCGGCCGACTCGAATGGCATTACGCCCCCGCCGGTCGGATTGCACGCGCCGAACTGCGCCTCTTTGTTGATTGTGACCGTAGTCGTCGATGTCCAAAGGTGGACCAGCGTGTACGTCGACGCCGCGGCCGTGTGCGCGTAGGTTCCGACGGCGCGCGCCCAGTCGGCCGTGGTGAGCTCGGCGGTGAGGACCGTGTCCGCAGTGGTCGGGGCCGTCGCGTTCTGCGTGACCGCCATCCACTGCGCGCTGCCCTGGAACGGCAGAATGATGTAGGGCGCCGTCGCCGCCGGGGTCGTGCCCGCAGCGGCCGTTGTGCTCGCGCCGTTGTACCACTGGTCGACGGTGAGGACCGTCGCGGTGTTGGCGACGATGATGCCGTAGACCATGACCGTCGTAGAGATCCAGCAGACGACCACTTGGCCGGCGAGACCTTGGCCGGCGGTAGTGAATGCCGCGCCGCTGTTGGTCAGCGACGTAGCGCCGCTCGCGGTCGCCGCGCCGACGGCCGTCGCGAAGGTGCCGCTAGGCCCGAAGCCCATGAGCTTCGCTAGCCAGTCGTTCGCGCACGTATACCCTGACGCCGTGGTCGTCGTGAGGTTGTGCCGCCACTTGCCGCGACCTTCTCGGCCTCGGGATAGGGCGTCGGTGCGCCAGACGCTGAAGAAGTCCGACTTGGGCGCCGACTTGGATTCTTGGCGGACGAAGCTGGAGAGCGAGCGCTTGCGCGCGGACGAGCGTCGGGGGGGGCTCATGGTCACGAGGCTTTCTTCGCGACGCCGAAGCGCGCGTGCAGGTGGTCGACGTGGTCGTCGTGAGAATAGGGCTCGAGGTACTTGGCGATGATCGCCTCGAGCTGCGCCGGGTCGATGAGCGGCTCGCCGGTGAGGTGGTGCTCGGCCGCAACGAACTGCGCCAGCGTCTCGCGAGCGAGCTTCTCGTCGGGCCCCTGGTCGTTCTCGACTTCGAAGCCAGTGATGTGCTTCGGGTGGGCGACTTCGGGAAGCAGGTTGCCGTCGAGAAACTCAGCGACGAGCTGCTTGCGGTTGCAAGGGCCCAGCTTTCGGAGCCCCGGGCGCGGGATGACTTCGAAGACGAGGCGCTGCACGAGCGACCGCTCGTCGATGGTGACCGTGGAGTGCGTTTCCATCTTTCGCGTGACGCGCGTGGTGTACCCGCCGAACTTGCCCGGCTTGACCCGCCCCGACGCGACGTCCTTGGGCGTGACCTTGACGTCGTCAGGCACGGCCGCCTGGTCGTAGAACGATGACAGGTGAATCACGACAATCATGTGTTCGTCCTCGTAGTCAGTTTTTCGTGGCGTTTCGCATCATGGCGACGAGCGCGGCCATTTCGTAGGACGGGTCGACCGTGCGCGCGTCGAGCCCTTCGAGGCCGGTCTTGACGCGAGCGGTCTTCTGAATGATGAGCGTGCTCGCCTCCGAGCAGAACATGTGGTGCGGCGACGCGAACGGGTTCGGCCACTTCCGCTTTCCGAGCACGCGGCCAATCATGACGGGGATCTCGCCGAAAAGACCCGCGTAGTCGTACGGGGTGTCGAGCCATTCGCGAGACAGAGCGAACGCTGCGTCAGCATTCACGTCGACGGGGATCTCGGTTTGCACACCGCCGACCTTCGTCCTCGACGTTTCGCGCCAGCCGCACCACGCCGCTTCGAACGCGACATGGCCAATTCCTGGAATGTCGTCGAAGACGACGTACGCGTGCGAGACGTGTCCGCGCGTCGCCCATCGGATGGTGCGTGATATCCAAGAGCGCGACGTGGTGAATCCGGCTAGGAATCTCACGGGCGCCCCCACTTGTCCGTGACAAGAAACGACGACGTGTCCTCGGGCGCTTCGGGCCACGTGTGCGGGGTGTCCGGCAGCGCCAGAATCCACGACACGCGCCAGATGCCCTTCGTGTCGAGCTCGGCGCCGGTGAACGCGTAGCGAAGCATGGCAAGCGTAGACGTCACGGATATCTGCCCAATCGCCGGTACAATCGTCGCCGTCCACGTGAGCGACGTGACATTGTCAGGTTTGAGGACGTAGAACGTCGCGCCGATCGCCGTGGCCAGGTTTGGGCCCGAGATACCGTCGCCGACGCTCGTGATGGGAATGCCGAGCGCCACGTCCGGGCCGGCGTTCAAGGGGAACGTCTTCACGGGATGAGCACCGCGACGGGAATCATCGCCATCGACAGACCGTCTCTCGTGCGCGTCTCGAGGTAATCAATGTCGCCCTCGATTCGAGCCGATGCGACGAGCCCGCCGAGTGTCGAGCTGTTGGTAGTGGCGTCGGGCATGAAAACCGCTTCTACCGCCTGGATCATGGTGTTGAGTTGGGTTGATGGCACAACGGTCAGGCCCGAGGCGGTGTTCGTCGCGTCCGTCACGTAAAGCCACATGTCGAAGTGCATCGTGCGCGTCGGGCGCATGCCGAGCATTCCGCCGTTGCCGCGCACGTAGGACTCCTTGACCTGAACCTGGAAGAGAGCCGGCGTCTGGCTAGGGCTCACGTCCTTAGGCATCAGGATGCGTCGCGCGCTCGTCTTGAGACCGACGACATTACCGACCGAAGTGCTGACGAGATTGAACAGCGCCGCGGCCGCTTGCTCACGCGTGGTAGTGGACGCCATGGGTCACCCTCACTTGGCGACGGCGTCGGACACCGCGCCGCGAATCGCCGCGAGTATCGACGGGCGCAATTCTTTAAGCGTCGAACGGAGGAACGAGCGCTTCGGATAGGTCGCCTTGTGCTCGCGTACCGTCGCCACGTAGGGCTTGCCTAGTCGGCTCTCGACGCGGCGGTCGTGCGAAGGAATTGTGAACGTGCCGCCGTTCTCGTGAATGAATCCGTAGCGGACCTTCGTGCCAATGCGGCCGATGATCTCGGCGGGCTCGTCGACGAACTCGGTAGCCGTGTCAGAGCCGTCGACGTTGATACTCGACGCGAGCACGCCCGTGGGTCGGTGCAGCGGGTCGCCCGACAGCTTGCCGGTGACTACCTCAGCCTGCACGCGGAACCATTGACGTCGCATCTCGCGAACGACGGCGGCGCGAAGCGCGCCCGGTAGGCGCTCGAAGCGGACTACGACGGCGACGTCGCCGGTGACGGCGCCTTCGATCATGGGTCCGACTTCCCGACCATGGCCCAGGCCAACAGTGCCTCTTCGGCGATATACGCTCTCGCCTCGGCTTCGGTATCGAAAACTCGACCGTCGTAAGTCCACCCGGACGCGACAGGCGCGCTCAATTTGTCGGCAGCATCGCCGGTGGCGGGATACTCTATCATCGATGCCACACCTCGAATGGGCCGTTAGCGATGACGACATAATCCCCGCCGTTGTACGTTCCGTCGGTCCCGTCGATGACCATGCGAGGTCCGCTGGCGACCGTCGAGCCGCCAACGTTCGCCGGCAGATTCTTCAGCGCCGTCGGGCGCTGTCTCGATTGCAGCACGCGCGTCATGCGCTCTTCGGCACGCGCGTATCGCACCTCGCGTTCCTTGCCGTTCGCCCGGACGTATTCCGGATAGCGGTCGAACGCAAAGACGATGGCGAACTCCAGCGCGCAGCCCTTGAGAAACAGGTCTGCGCCAAGCCCTGGGTCGGACTGCACGGCCTGCCCGTACTGCCCGATGAGCCAGGACATTACCTCTTGCTCGGCGCGCTCGATGACGCTGGCGACGATGTCGAGATTGGTCACGCCCGTCGACGCGTCGTCGAAGATAGCGGCGAACGTGGCCACGCTCAGGACGTTGGTCAGGTCGGTTTGTTCGAGCCAGATGCCGGCCATGTCACGCCCCTTGTGTCAGGCCGTACTTCTTGGCCAGGTAATTCGTGCACGCCGCGATTCGCTGCGGCGACGTGATCACGCCGCTGATGACGATGACCTCGGCGATTGGGCCATTGCAGGCGTTCGCGCCGCCGTGGAAATTGCCCATGGTCACCTGGACAAGCGGCGTGGTGCCGCCATCGGTACCGGAGGTCTGCGGCGTGTTCTGCCGCACCGCGATCGAGCTCGAGGTGTTGTTGAACACGCACGTCGTGATCGACGGCGTCGCCACCGCGGTAACTACGCTCGCCAGCGACGCGGAATCGAACATGGTCATATTGCCGCTCGCGTCGAAGATACTCAGCTGGCCTACGGTCTGCCCGTCGAAGAAATAGTGATTGCCCGACGTCGCGTCGTGGCCGACTAGGATCACGGTGAACGGGATAGCGAGAGACGACGCCCACGTGCCGCTGACCATGAGCGGCGCCGTGCCGCCAAACGTTACCGTCGGCTGATTGTTGTAGAGCGCGTTCGACGCCTGGATTGTCGGCTGCAATCCGCCGGTGGCCTGCGCGAGATTCTTGTTCGCGTCGCCCGTACCGCTCGAGTCCGGCCACGCACTCACGCTTGCCGTGCTCGCGACGTACCAAGCTTTCAGCTGCGCGCCGAAGATGGTCTTTGGGTTGAGCGCGCCGCCGTAGTATTGCAGCCACGATCGGCGCGCCGTCGTCATGCGCGAGCGCTCTTGCTCTGGTACGTCATCGTCAGGAGCGCCGTGCCGCTCGTGTTGGTCCACACGGCACGAACCCATCGCGCGCCCACGACCGGAATCGTGAACATGTAGCTCTGGGCGCCGGCCACCGCTTTGGATAGCACCCAGGACGTAGTCGCTTCGTCCCAGAAGCCGAGCGCCGACCAGTTGACGAGCGTGCTGTCCGGAACGTCGGCCCCCTCGAACTGAGAGAAGTCATTCGTTCCCTGCAGCGCAATGCTGCCGTTTGGCGAGCCCGTGGCAGGGCACGACAGTTGGAAACTGTACGTCAGGTCGTTCGACTTGGCGAAGAGCGGGAAGCCCCAGCTGTTGGCGCTGATGGTGTTCGTGCCGTCGTATGCGAGCGTCGGAAGCGTGCTCACGACGTTCTGCACGCCAATCTGGACGAACCCGCCTCCGGACCATACGACGGCCATGATTACGCCGTCCTCGACTTGGCCTTAGCGAGCGCCGTCTGGCCCTTGCGTGGGGCAATCTCTGGCTCGATGACGCCGTGGTCGAGGAGTTGGTCGGCCTCCTTGTGGGTCAGCTCGACGACGGAGCCGACGAAGAGCGACGTGAACGGCGCGAGGCCTTTGGCCACGGCCTTGGTCAAGTCCTCGCCCTCGAGAGGGACGAGTAGGTCGCCGTGAACGACGCGATAGCGCCCGGACAAGTCGCGACCGTCCGACGGCTTTTCGTCGACCTTCGGTCGCTCTGCTTCGGTGATGATGTGAGCCATTTCTATTTCTCCTGTTTCGATGGTTCGATTTTGCTCTCGAGTTTGCGCAGCCGCTCCTCGAGTTCGTCGATGCGACGCATAAGTTGGCCCACGTCGACCGCTACCGCCTTGTAGAGGCGGCCGCATCGACAGGTAAAGTCGAGCTCCCCGCGCCCCGCAAGGTCGGGGATCTCATCTACGCAACTGCAGATCATCATTCTCCTTGTATCAGCTAAGTAGCTGATATCATTGATGTGCATTAAGTATAAGCCCACCCACGATTGAGCTCGTCATCACCTCAACATCGTTGTGGACCACGATG
>Ga0265327_10004434_pt1 | contig 12431 bp, 8 predicted proteins | sample 41621metaG_FD_202089 | JGI IMG/M metagenome (GOLD analysis project Ga0265327, IMG submission 202089) | Rhizosphere microbial communities from Carex aquatilis grown in University of Washington, Seatle, WA, United States - 4-16-21 metaG | ecosystem: Host-associated > Plants > Roots > Rhizosphere >...
CACTCGCTGTACCAGGTGGAAGCCTTCTGCGACCAGGCGCTATGGATGGACCAGGGCCAGGCCATGATGCTCGGCGACCCGCAAGAGGTCATCCGCCGCTACAGCGCGTTTTTGCTGGGCAGCAGCCAAGCGGAAGCCGCCGAACGCGCGGGCGAGGCCGAGGCCGCCGCCGCGCACGACGGGGACGGGGACTGGGACAAGGACGAGGCCGAGCCCGCCGCCGCTGTCCCGATAGGGCACGCCCGCTTCACCCATGTCGAAGTCAGCCTCGACGGCGTGGCCGGCCGCGAGCTGGCCGGGCGCAGCGGGGAAAACGATCTGTCCATCCTGCTCCGCTTTGAATCCGACCCGGCCCTGCCCTCCCCCCATGTCGGCGTCACCCTCGACTACGGCTCGCTGCTGGCGGTCACTTGCGCCGTCAGCCGCTCCGACGGCATCTGCATCGAACGCGACGCCCGAGGCCGAGGCGAAGTGGTTTTGGCATTTCCCAAGCTCCCGTTGCGCAAGGGCGAATATTGGGTGGGGGTTTACCTGGGCTGCGAAAATGCCTTGCACATCTACGACAGCGCCCAAGCCGTGGCCACGCTCAAAATCGAAGACTCGCGGCCCGAGCCCGGCCTGGTGAACCTGCCGCACGGCTGGCGCACCCGCGCCGGGCATGGCGTGGACACGCCAAGCTAGGAGCACCGCCATGAACGCGCCGCCAGACTACAGGGATTTTTCCTTTCCGTTGAATGCGTACGGTCATATTCTCCAACTGGACTATGGCGGCTTCCAACACCTGCACTATGGCCTGTTCGAGCCGGGCCAGCACGCCGTGCCGCAGGCGCAGGAACAAGCCAGCGCACTGTTGTTCTCCCGCCTGCCGCCCAGCCCGCGCAGAATCCTCGAGGTCGGCCTCAGCTTGGGCACGACCCTGTCCCGACTGGTTAAAGCGGGTTACGAAGCCACCGGCATCGCCCCGGACGAAGCGCAAATCCGCCGCGCCAAGCGCTTGCACGGGGAAAGCCTGCCCGCCGTCCGCGCAAGCCTGGAGGATTTCGCCGACGCCCGGCCGTTCGACCTGCTGCTGTTCCAGGAAAGCGCGCAATACATCGACACCGCCGCCTTGTTCCGCAAAGCCTGCGAGCTGCTGGGCGAAGGCGGGGAGATCCTGATCATGGACGAAATGTCCCTGCGCGCGACGGACGAACCCGGCTTGCCGCTGCGCGAAGCCTATCAGGCGCAGGCCGCCGCCTCGGGTTTCGAGCTGCTCGAAGCGCTGGATTTGAGCGCCCAGGCCGCGCCGACCAACGCCTACATCCGCGACGCCTTAGCCCGCCACCGCGACCGCCTGGCCGAGGATTTGCGACTGCCTGCGGCGGCGCTTGACGGCCTGCTGGATTCGGCCGCCCGCTACGAACAAAAATATGCCGACGGCCGCTACGGCTACGCCCTGCTGCGTTTTAAGAAAAAGCCGGTCCAACCGGCCTGGGTGGCCGATTGGGCGCGGCAGCCCGAAGACGAGGCCGGATTGCTGGCCTTGTTCCGCCGCGCCTTCGGCACCGAGATGAACCCCGCGCTATGGCGTTGGAAATACGCCGGGGCCGGCCATTGCGGCACCTTGGTGCGCCGCGGCGGGCGGCTGGCCGCTTTTTATGGCGGCATTCCCAGGCGGGTCAGCCTGTTTGGCGCCCCGGCCATGGCGGTGCAGATCGCCGATGTCATGGTCGATCCCGCCGAACGCGGCGTGTTGACGCGGCGGGGGGCTTTTTTCCTGGCCGCCGCGCATTATTTGCGGGCGTCTGTCGGCTTCGGCAAAGCCTTTCCGCTCGCCTTCGGCTTCCCGTCGCAGCGGCCTTACCGCTTGGGCGAACGCCTGGGGCTTTATGCCAAGGCCGGCGAACTGGCGCGGATCGACTGGCCCGCCCTCGACGCCCGGCCCGACCTGCGCCTGCGCACCCGGCCCTTGGCGACGGGCCAGGCGGCGGCCGTCGACCGGCTTTGGCTGGAAATGGCCGCAGCCTTGAGCCGACAGATCGTCGGCGTGCGCGACTTTGCCTATCTGCGCCACCGCTACCTCGAACACCCGACGGTCGACTACCGCGTTTTCCTGGTCTGCAAGCGCCTCAGCGCCGCGCCTTTCGGCGTCGTCGTCGTGCGCGAGCTGGACGGCGAGCTGGAGCTGGTGGATCTGGTCGCCCCGCCCGAGCGCCTCGCCGCGCTGGTCGGCATCGTGCGAAGGCTGGCCTTCGCGCTGGGCAAGCCCAAGGCTTACACCTGGATCACCGCGCAACACGCCGCGCGGCTGGCCGGGCCCTGCGGCAGCGTGTCGCCGCCGCATATCATCGTGCCAGCCCTGGACTGGCCGCAGGCGATCCCTGCCGCCGACATCGACGGCCGCTGGTGGCTAATGCCCGGCGACACCGACTTCCGCTGACAAAGCCGCCGCGCATGAAAATTCTCATGGTCACCCGCGAAAGCGCCGCCGACCGCCGCTACGGGCTGGGCAAGAGCTTGCAGCCGCTGTGCGCGGCCTTGCGCGGCCTGGGCCACGAAGTGCTGTACTTGTCGCAGGCGGAGGCCGGCCCCACCGGCGTCGCGCTCAGCCAACGCCTGGCGGACGCCGCCAGCCGCCTCTTGGGCAAAGCCGGCAACCCCGTGTTTGCCCAGGCGCTGGCCGAGCGCGTGAACATGGGCCGCCTGGCGGCGCGGGTGGCGGCGCGGGGAGGCTTCACCCATGTGCACCTGCACGACCCATGGATCGCCTGGGGCTATCGTCTGTTTTGCACGGCCTACGGCGGCGGCCAGCGCCGCTGGGGGATCACCGAACACGGCTATGGCTGCTACAGCCACGCCACGTTGGAAGACGGCTTGGCGCAAGGCGCCGGTTTGCAGCGCCGTTTGCGCAAGCTGGAAAGCCGTCTATTACAATCGGCACACTGGTGCGTGTTTCCGACGCAGGCGGCCTTGCGGCAAACCGCCCGCGACCTCTGCCTCGCCGACGCGCCCCGGCGTTGGCAGGCGATTCCCCACGCCCGCCCCAGCCTGGCCTTGCGCCGCAAAGACCTGGCCCGCCGCCAACTCGGCTGGCAGGATGGCAGATTCTATGTCCTCGCCGTGGGCCGGCTCGCCCCCTTGAAACGCTTTCCCATGCTGCTGGAAGCGGTGGCCCGCCTGCCGCCCGCATGGAACACACAAACCGTGATCTTAGGCGGCGGCGACCCGGCGCCGCTGGCGCAACGCGCCGGGCAGTTGGGCATCGCACCGCCGCTGGTGTTGGCGACAGACGATGTGGGGCTGTATTTGAGCGCCGCCGACGCCTACGTCAGCGCCTCGGCGAGCGAATCCTTCGGCCTGGCCAACCTGGAAGCCTTGGCCGCCGGCCTGCCCTGCGTCTTCGCCGCCACACCGGCGGTGGCGGAGGTGGCGGGCAGCGGCGCCTGCCTGGTCGCCGAAGAGGCGGAAGCCATCGCCTTGGCGCTTCAGGACATCCTGTCCGACCCGGCGCGCGCCGGCCATTACGCGCAAGCCGCCCGCGCCCGGGGCGGCGCCTGGCCGACTATCGAGGAGATTGCCCGGCATTATGTTGAATGCTATCAAAGACTGGATTGAGCGGCGGCGGCTGTCGGCCATCAAGACCTTGTGCGAACTGCCTAGTCCCTTGCCGCTGGCGGACTGCCGCCGCGCCTTGGTGTTCGCCCCGCACCCGGACGACGAAACCCTCGGTTGCGGCGGAACCTTGGCCTTGCTGGCCGGGCATTGCGCCGTCAAAGTCGTCCTCGTGACCGACGGCGGCGGAGCCGGCGAGCTGCCGCCCAGCGCCGTCGCGACGCGCCGTCAAGAATTCGCGGCGGCAATGGCCGTGCTGGGCGTCGCCGACCACGCGCAATGGGACTATCCGGACGGCCACTTTTACGACTCGCCCGGCTTCCAAGCCCAGGCAGCGGCCTTGCTGGATGCGTTCGACCCGGACTGGGTGCTGTTTCCCTCGCCGCTGGACTACCACCGCGACCATATCAACTTAAGCGTCGCCCTGCGCCGCGCCTGCGCCGGGCGTAAGCTTCGGCAAATCCACTACGAAGTGTGGAGCCCCCTGCCGGCCACCCACTATGTGGATATCAGCGCCGTCATGGAGCAAAAATTGCGCGCGCTCGACTGCCACCGCACCGCCCTGCAATCAGGCCCCTACCGCGCCGCCGTGACAGGCTTGAACGCCTATCGCGGCTTGTACCAAATGGATCGCGCCAACCCGCGCTTTGCCGAGGCGTTTTGCGTCGATGAGGACGGCGCCCTTGGCGCGGCACTGGCCAGCCTCGCGCTGCGCCTGCGCAAAATTTAACCGGCCGGAAAATTATCGGCGCGACCCTTGCCGTCCGCGCTTTTCCAAGGCATTGTATGGCTTGGGCGACAACGCTTGTTGTGACCGCCTTCTTTTTGCACCGCCTAGCCCGGCGCAACCCACGCGACGCAAGACACACTCGACATGGTTACGGCTGAACACCTCCGGGGACGCCCCGGCCTCCATTCCGCGCTTGAGCCGGCCCAGCCGCTGCTGCGCCTTGAGCAAGTCTGCTGCGGCTACCGCGAAGCGGGCGCGTGGCGGGACATTTTGCGCGGCGTCGATCTCGACGTCCAGGCCGGCGAGCAAATCGCCTTGCTGGGCCAAAGCGGCTCCGGCAAATCCACGCTGCTGCACCTGCTCGGCGGCCTGGATCGGCCGACCGCCGGGCGCATCCTGTTCGACGGGCAGGATCTGGCCGAGCTGGGCGAACCGGCGCGCAGCCTGTGGCGCCGCCGCCAGGTCGGCTTCATCTATCAATTCTTCAATCTGATTCCGACCCTCACCGTGCTGGAAAACGTCCTGCTGCCGCTGGAATTGAACGGCGTCCGCGGCCGGACCGCCCGCGAGGCGGCGCTTGGACTGCTGACCCAAGTCGGCCTGGCCGGGCGTGAAAGCAGCTGGCCCGACCGGCTGTCCGGCGGCGAACAACAGCGCGTCGCCATCGTCCGGGCGCTGGTCCACCAGCCACAACTGGTGCTCGCCGACGAGCCCACCGGCAACCTCGACCAGGCCAGCGGCGAAAACGCGCTGGATCTGCTGGACAGCCTGGTGCGCGCGCAAGGGCACACCTTAATCGTCGTCACCCACAGCGCCGAGGTGGCGCGACGGGCCGACCGCACCGTCCGTCTCACCGACGGCCGCCTCATCCCGGACTAAGCCGGTGGCCATCCTCGGGCGCGCCAACAGCCGCCATTTTCTGCGCCATCCCCTGCAATTGCTGCTGGCCGTCCTCGGTGTGGCGCTGGGCGTGGCCATGGTGGTTTCCATCGACCTCGCCGCCGACAGCACCCACCGCGCCTTCGCGCTATCCATGCAGGCGCTCACCGGGCGCTACACCCACCATCTGAGCGGCGGGGCTTCCGGCCTGCCGGAGTCGCTGTTCACCCGCTTGCGCGTCGAAGAAGGCGTGCGCGAAAGCGCCCCCGCCGTCGAAGGCTATGTGACCGCCAACGGCACCACCCTGCGGCTGGTCGGCTTCGACCCCTTCGCCGAGCGCAATCTGCGCAACCGCTTTGTCAAGGCGGCGCGCAGCGAGGACGCCATACGCTTACTGACTGAGCCGGCCACCGTGATGCTGTCGGCGGTGACTGCGCGGCGGCTGGGCGTCAAGCCGGGCGGCAAGCTCGACATCGCCATCGACGGCCTGCTGCACAGCCTCGCCGTGGTCGGCTACGCCGAAGGCGAAGCCGAGCCCGACCCGGCGCTGGAAGGCATGCTGCTGGCCGACATCGCCACCGCGCAGGAACTGCTCGGACGGGTGGGCCTGCTGGATCGCATCGACCTGGTGATGGGCGAGGATCCGGCCACCGAGCAGCGCATCCGCAGACAACTGCCGCCGGGGGTGGAGCTGGAATCGGCCGCCGGGCGCAACACGGCGACCCAGCACATGACCGCCGCCTTCGAGTTGAACCTGCGCGCCATGAGCCTGCTGGCGCTGTTGGTGGGTACCTTCCTGATTTACAACACCATGGCGTTTTCCGTGCTGCAACGCCGCGAACTGCTGGCCAGCTTGCGCATCCTCGGCGCCACACGCGGTCAATTGCTGCGGGAAATCCTCGCGGAAGCCGCGCTGCTCGGGCTGGCCGGCAGCCTCTGCGGCCTGCTGCTCGGCACGCTGGCGGCGCACGGTCTGCTGCGCATGGTCACCCGCACCATCAACGACCTTTATTTCGTGCTCACCGTCACCGAATTCATGCCCGATCCGCTGATCCTGCTGCGCGGCTTGGCCCTAGGCGTCGCCGCCGCCACCGCCGCCGCCTTGAGCCCGGCGCTGGAAGCGTCCTGGGCGCCGCCGATTGCGGCCCGCGCCCGCTCGGGCGCGGAAAACACCGCCCGGCGGGCGCTACCCTGGCTGGGCGCGGCAGGCGTTCTCGCGCTGCTGGCCGCGCTCGGACTGCTCCAAGCCGAACGCAGCGGCCTGCTGGCCGCGCTCGGCGGCGTTTTCCTGCTGTTGCTCGGCTATGGCTTGATAACGCCCTGGCTGCTGCTCGGCTGCGCCGCCATCGCCACGCGCCTGGCCGGCGACAAAGCCTGGCTGGCCCGGCTGGCGGTGCGCGGCGTGGCGGCTTCGCTGAGTCGGGCCGGGCTGGCCGTCGCCGCGCTGACCATCGCCGTGGCGGTCAGCGTCGGCGTCGGCGCGATGATTGACAGCTTCCGGGGCACGGTGGGCGAATGGCTGGAACAGATTCTCCAGGCCGACCTCTATATCTCCGCGCCGGCCACCGCCGCCCGTTACAGCTCGCCTCTGCCCAACGGCTTGGCCGCAAAACTCGGCCGCATCAACGGCGTGCAAAGCATCGGCGCGAGCCGGCGGCTGCTGGTGGCCAGCTCGGCGGGCGAAAGCGAATTGCTGGCCTTAGACCCGCCTTACCCCGGCCAGCCCGGATTCCGCTTCAAACACGCCGACAGCAAAGCGCTGTGGGACGCCTTCCCCAGCCAAGAAGCCGTGTTCATCTCCGAACCGTACGCCGAAAAGCACCGGCTCGGCGTCGGCGACCGCCTGGAACTGGCAACCGACACCGGGCCGGTCACGCTGCCCGTCGCCGGTGTCTTCTTCGACTACCGCTCCGACCAGGGACTGATCGTCATCCACCACGCCCTCTACGAGCGCCACTGGAAGGACCGGGCGCACACCTCCCTGGGCCTTTACCTGTCACCCGGCGCGGACTTCGCCGCCGTGCGCGCCGAGGTGGAGCGCGTCATCCGCCTTGAACGGCAACCCCTGGTGGTTCGCGCCAACCGTGAAATCCGCGCCGCCTCCCTGGAAACCTTCGAGCGCACCTTCGCCATCACCCAGGTGCTGCGGCTGCTGGCCGCAGGCGTCGCCTTCATTGGCATTCTCAGTGCGTTGATGGCCTTTCAATACGAGCGCCGCCGCGAACTCGCCGTGTTGCGCGCCACCGGCCTCACCCCGGCCCAGGCCGGCCGCCTGGTGCTGCTGCAAACCGGCTTCATGGGGCTCGCGGCCGGGCTTTTGTCCATTCCCCTGGGGCTGGCCGTGGCGCTGGCCCTGGTGCGGGTCATCAATCTGCGCTCCTTCGGCTGGACCATGGATTTGACGGTTTCGCCGCAGGCCTTGGCCTTGGCGGTCGCCTTGGCCGTGCTCGCCGCGCTGCTGGCCGGGCTTTACCCGGCAAGACAAGCGGCGCGGGCGCAGCCGGCCGCGTCTTTGCGGGAGGAATAAGCATGCCTAGCCGACACGGCTTCATCGCCGCCGGCCTCGCCCTGGCCTTGCTGGGCTGCGACCGCCCGCCGCAAAACGGCGAAGGCGTCACGGCGACCTTGCGCGACCCCGACCACGCCGGCTTTGAGCGGGCCTACGCGCCGAGGCCATTCAGCTTCCCCGCCGACCACGGGCCGCACGCGGATTTCCGCGACGAGTGGTGGTATGTCACCGGCAACCTCGACGGCCCGGAAGGGCGGCGATTCGGCTTCCAAATCACCTTCTTCCGCCACGGCCTGAAACGCGGCCAGCCGACCCGGCCCTCCCGCTGGGGCACGCAAGACGCCAGCATGGCGCATTTTGCGATCACCGACGTGGCCGCCGGGCAATACACCGCTTTCCAACGCATTTCCCGCGCCGCGCTTGGCCTGGCCGGGGCGCAGGCGGAACCTTTCAAAGTCTGGCTGGACGACTGGGCCATCGAAGCGGCCCCGGACGGCGGCTTCCCCTGGCATTTCCAAGCCCGCCAAGACGGCGTCGAATTGAACTTAGAGCTGGCCCCGAAAAAGCCCCCGGTGCTGAACGGCGAGCGCGGCCTCAGCCGCAAGAGCGCCGAGCCCGGCAACGCCTCCTATTACTACTCCATCACCCGCATGGCCGCGCAAGGCACGCTCAAACTGCCGGGCCAGATGCTCGGCCAACGCATGCCGGTGCGGGGGCTGGCCTGGCTGGACCGCGAATGGAGCACCAGCATGCTGGCCGACCACCTGAGCGGCTGGGATTGGTTCGCGCTGCAACTGGACGACGGCACGGAGTTGATGTACTACCGCCTGCGCAACCAGAACGGCCAGGACGACCCGGCCAGCGCGGGATCTTGGGTGGCGGCGGACGGCTCGTCCAGCCCTCTAGCCCGCGAAGACGTCGATATCCAAGCCTGGGACTCCTGGGAAAGCCCTGCCGGCGGACGCTACCCGGCCGGCTGGCGGCTAAAGACCAAACCCGGCGAGCGCGCGCTAGAAATCCGCCCGGTACTGGCCGACCAGGAGTTCCGCCACGACGCCCGCTATTGGGAAGGCGCGGTGGACGTCATCGACAGCGCGACCGGCAAGCCCGCCGGGCGAGGCTACGTCGAACTGACCGGCTACGCGCCGGGGAAAATCGAAAAGAGCGGGGATTGAAGCGTTTATTTTGCACCTTTAAATGCGAACCCGACACACGCCCGGCTTGCGAAAAACGCCGCCGCTTTTCAACCCACCCCAAAACACGCATCATGAAATGGCCTTTCTCCTTTAAAATAAAACCACGCGCCGACGACGAGGCGCTGGTCGAACGCTACAAAGAGTTCCGCGCCGCCGGGCGGGCGCTCAACATGACGCTGGCCAAGCAACTGCCCCAGGCGGCGGTGCCTGAATGCGGCAAGAAGCTTGGCCTCTACAAGGCAGGCACCTTGATTTTAAACAACGACGACGAAATTGCCGTGCTGTACGACTACTGTCTGCGCCATTACCGGCGCGGCGGGAAAAACACCATTGAGCGCCATCTGGAAAACACCCCGCCGCCGGCCGAATCCATGGAAATGGCGCTGCTGCGGGCCATGCTGGACGCCTGCCACTCGGTGTTCGAGATTGTCGAAATCCATCCCCGGCGAGGGGCGGCCCTTAAAAACCTGGTCAGCGGGGAAGCCATCGACATACTCGACATTTCCTTAAGCGAAACTGGTACGCCGGGCACGGTGCTGACAGGAAGAATCCTGTCCTTGGCTGAATTCAACATGTCCTCAGGAACACTGATACCCTTGCCCCGCGAGGCTTACGTGGAGAAAATCCAGCCCATCGTGCATAAATTCACCAAATCTTTGGAATCTGGCCACAAACCGCAGCTGTCGGCCGGCCAGGAAGCCGCGTACACGGCGGAGATCCTCCGGGTTTCCCTGCACGCAGGCGGCGAGGACAATGTCTTTTACACGGACATCGAGCATTAACCCACTGTTTTTATAAGTTGCAAAGTTCCCACGCATTATCGATAATCTTCAATTGGCATGGGATCAACGGGCTGTCAAGCCTTTCGAAACGCACAGGATCGGAAGGAATCGCAGCACCCCGCTCGCAAGAGATGCTTGATTCCAACGAAAAACAGCGGCAAACACCGCCCCTTGGCAGTTTACCCGGGTAAACTGCCAAGCCCCCGCCAAGCCTCTTCAGCCCCGTCGCGGCATACCTTCTAGCAGTTTAGAGGGCACGCCACGACGGGGCGCGAGCGCTAAACCAAACACGACCTGGGAGGCTTTATGGCTGACTCGACTTCCAAACCCGAATCGGGAAACAGCAACATTTACCTATTCCCGGCACCGATGCCAGTCCGCGCCGCGGAGCGGGGAGCCACCAAGACCGCGAAAATTATCGACGCGGCCGTCGATATCATCGAAAACCAACCCGCCAGAGACGATTTGGCATGGGGCGCGCGTTGCCTGGTGGCCGCGGCGCTGCCTTATCGCAACCCGAAACCCGAACAACTGCAAAATGGCGCCTGGGTGCGGAGAAACGGCAACTACACCTTATGGATACAAGGCGGGCCGGCCGGCCTGCCCTACGGATCCTATCCCAGGATATTCATGATCTGGCTGACCGGCGAGGCGATACGGGCGCAGAGCCGCCGGATCGAGACAGGAAGCAGTTTTTGGGATTTTTGCCGGAAAGTCCAGATCGACACCAGCCGGGGCAAAAACGGCGCGGGCCGCCGCTTCGCCGAACAAGTCAATAAGCTGCTGTCTTCGCGGGCCGCCTTCGTGACGGGTTCGTTCGACGACAAGCGCCTGACCACTGAATTTTTACACTTCACCGACCGCTACCAACTTTTCTTCGATGCCGGGCACACTGGGCAAGGCGACTTGTTCGAATCAGAAATCATGCTCACGGAAGCCTTTTTCAGAGAAATCACCACCCATTGCATACCGCTTGACATGCGCGCCGTCGTCGCCTTACGGCAGGCGCCCCTGGAACTGGACATTTACCAATGGCTGGCCTACCGCATGTACAGCCTGCACAAATCCAAACAGAACGCCTACGTGACCAAGGAACAATTGCGCGGACAATTTGGAACCGAGGCAAAACGCATGGTGGATTTCTGGCGGGACTTCAAACAAGCGCTCCACGCGGTCAAGCAAGTCTACGGCGGCGCCAACATTGAACTGACCGACACCGGACTGGTGCTGCTGCCCTCGCCCTCGCCCATTCCCCACAAAATGCTCTAAACGACCCGGCTGCCGCCGGGTTATCTGCACACACCCCGGCCAAACGAACACCTAAGGACAAGCGAGCCTCCAGCCGACAATCGCCGACACAGGCGGGTTATCTGCACACACCCCCGACCGCAGGAGAAAGGCAGGCCCGTCAAAGAAGACCAAGCGCCCCCAAACAACGCTATCCACAACACAAAACCGCATTCCCGTGCGACCGGGTTATCTGCGCACACCCCCCACACCCTGCCGGGACGCGGCAAAAGCGAGCCCACCAATGCCACGCAACCCACAGCGCCTCCAACAAACTCAACCCAAAACACAGAAGCCACGCGACCGACAAAGCAACAAAAACGCTCTCGCACGGCAAACAGGCGCATCGCATCAAAAACCGCCGCGCACGCGCACATCGGGTTATCTGTACACACCCAGCCGCAACGAAGACATCAAGCAATTTGCGGGTTATCTATCCACAACCAGGCTGTGGAAAAGCTGTGGAAAAGCTGTGGATATCTTGTGTATAAGCTGTGTAAAACAACGTTTTCTCCGGGTTATCTGCGCACACTTTCCGGGTTATCTGCGCACACTTTCCGGGTTATCTGCGCACACTTTCCGGGTTATCTGTCCACACTGACCTAGCTCAAACCCGCGCCAGCTCTGGGCTGGCGGCTTTCCCAAGTAGTTCAATTAGTACAAGTAACTTGCAAATACTAGGGCAACCCCCGATCGGCGAACAAACCCACCGGCGTGGGCGAACCAGCCGTTAAAGAGCGCCTAGTGGCAACACAAGCAAAAAACAAGCAAAAAGCAAAAGCGGCAGTTTACCCGGGTAAACTGCAAACAGCATGCGGCGATCCAAAATGCCTAAAAGCGGCTCTTTCCGTCAAAAATATAAACATTGCAAAATTTAGCCCAGTTTCTATAATCTATACGTATTTTCAAAAAGAACGCAAACATCCATGCTCCATGAAACGCTACACCTTGACACCGGCGGATTCTTCTCAAGCTTGGCGCAACGAGGGGGGGAAGCACTCGACATGCTGATGGCGCAAACGCACACCGCAGCCACAGAAAAAACTCTCCCGCTGATGGGCATATCTGAAGCAGCAAGGCTTATTGGCATCAGCACCGTTTACCTAAGAAAATTGGAAACCAGCGGCGATGTGCCACCCGCCAGCAAAGACGAAAGCGGACGCCGAGCCTATTCGTTGGAACACATCAATAAAATCCGCGAATCACTGGGCAGACAACCGAAAAAAAACAACGCGGCAGCCATCACCGTGGCTTTTGCCAACCTCAAAGGAGGCTCCGCTAAAACCACGACTTCTGCTCATTTCGCACAATACGCGGCCAGGCAAGGCTATCGGGTTCTGATGATCGACATGGATCCGCAAGCCAGCATGACCAGCTTGTTCGGTTACAATCCGCAACTGCACATCGAAGCAACGGAAACCGTAGGGCCAGCTATCGTGGGACCACCCTCGGCCATC
>Ga0265327_10004435_pt1 | contig 12430 bp, 9 predicted proteins | sample 41621metaG_FD_202089 | JGI IMG/M metagenome (GOLD analysis project Ga0265327, IMG submission 202089) | Rhizosphere microbial communities from Carex aquatilis grown in University of Washington, Seatle, WA, United States - 4-16-21 metaG | ecosystem: Host-associated > Plants > Roots > Rhizosphere >...
TTTATAAGGCACAGGATTCCATTGAGCAGCGGGAATTACATTCTCCGGATTATTGGTATATACCCCTTCTCCCTGCGGACGGGGTGAGCGTGTCAGTACGTTTTTCCCCAAATCACCTCTTTCAGAATCAGATACCGGGCAACCCTCAGCGATGTCAATATTGCTGGAAATCACTGACATTTTTGTCAGCGCCAGGTGCTTCTGCCTGAGCTCTGTTGCCGTTAACCGCACATATCTGCCTGTGATTTCCCTGCCTGATACTTCACTGCTTTCAAACGTGACCATCTTATCATCCGGATCCGGATATCCAATCCTGACCCTATCTTCCAGCATGACAGAAGCAGTAAACTCAGGCTGATTAGATACTTCTATTTTGAAATGCGAGGGGAAACCTTCTGATTGGGTATAATTCCATGGCAACACCCGCGGGAATAGTTTAACTGCATCTATTTTTTTTGATTGTCCCAGATCAATTTGAACCCACCGGACTGTATCATCGGTGGAAGCAAATTTAGATTCATAAACCGGAGTGAATAAACGGGCTACGCGCTCCGCCCCCATTCCTGAGGGATCTGTATCTTTGAACGAAGGTATGGTCTGTCCAAAAGAAAGATAATTGAATTGACCGGAAAATAATGAAAGAGTCAGACAAATAACTCCAGGAATTATTTTTTTTATTTTCATCATACTAATTTTAAATTTGGACATGTTCGTATTATGTTTTAATGATTTACAATTTGAGTTTACGGTAATGTTATTGGCAGTTTCAGCCATGCCATTCCAATATCCCTGTACATATGACTTTTATTTCCCTGTGGCAAAACAAGTGATTTGTTTCCATCATAAAATAAAGCAAGTTTATTTCCGTTTTTGACAACGGAAGGGAGTCCGATGATAAATTTGGACCAATTGCAATTCTTTGTATCCAGCACAACGGCTTTATTGTGAGCATCCCATTTATTCAGATTTTTGGTCCAGTAAAGCCAGATTGCATCAGTGTATTCAAGTCCATCTTTTATCCCGATATGATTTGTAAAGAGGAACCAGGTTTTGTTGGCTGGTTCAAAATAAAGAGAGGTATTTTCAATCTGCTCATCCATTGGAACGATAGGATAAGGATCGATTATCCAGCCACTATTAAGATTTTTAGTCCGGGCAATTCCGATGGTTCGTTTGATCGGTTGATCGGTTGAAGCAGAAAAAAACATCAGGTATTCTTTCCCCTGTTTAATAATCTGGCCCGGGCTAGCTGTGGCCGAGTAGTAGGTATTGGTTTTAGGCTTAAAGGGGGTGACATCATACTGCTTTTCCCATGTTCCTGATGGTGCACTGCTTTGAGCTTTCATCGTCAGATAAGGGAAGGCAGGAACCAGGTCGGGGGCAGGTGATGTATGAGGGGTGCCCAAATAAAACATGTGCCATTTGCCTTTTTCATAGAAGGTAGTCCCATAGGAAGCCGAAGCGCAATCATCTGAACCCTTTTTTCCCAATTCAAGGACAGGACCCTTGGCATTCCAGTTCAATAAATCTTTACTTTCGGCCAGACAAGCCACCCATCCTTTTGGTCCGGCACCATCATAGTGCATATAAAAGGTCTGGCGGTATTCCCAAACCCAAATATCGCGGGCGCCATAAATGTCACAGCTATCCGGGCCGATGCCATGATTTAAAATAATACCTGCATCAATAGGATTAATGGAATATGTGGCATGAGGACGACCATCCGGATAAAGAAGCGGCTTGTCGATTAGCCCGATTACTGTACCATCAGTTGCAGAAACACCGGTTAACTTATTTTGGCAAACCCCGTTCTGGGTTGAGAAGCTTAATCCAACGGTAATCAAAAACAGCCAATTTCTTCTTAGGTAAAACATTTTGAACATATTTAGTGGTTTTTAAAATATCAATTCGATAATTTGAAGACATCTATAACAGCCTCCAGGTTCTTCATTCCAATCACTTTATCCTGATTGCAGAAGTATCGTATTGAAGAGCAAACTTTATCAATGCTTCTGTATTAATTGCGCTTTCCCATGGACGATATCTTGTTCCGTGAGGATGATGATTGTTATAATACTCTGACCAAACCCCTGAGGAATCTGTTACGGATAAGGTTTTTTTAAAAATAGTTTCTGCATCTCCCATTTTCGTTTCAAGCATGGAAAAAAGTAAAAGACCATAATCGTATCCCACTGTTGTCCCATTGTTCTCTGTAACGGTTGTGTCCATGATACATGTAAGGCTCCCTGTTTTATTATATTTGTTATAAACTTTATCAACAATCGGCTTTAGTTCATCAGGCTTAAATTGTGGGGAATGGAAATAGAGTGGGGTCAGGCTTACCGATACAAGGTTATATTCATGAGGTTCTGCTTTTGGGAGTGGTCCTAAAGCTAAACAAGCCGGGCACTGGTACCTGTTATTACTATCACGCTCAGTCCAGTCGATCCCGCCAACCCCCTTTGGGTTAAAAACCATACAATCAGGCCCGGATCGTTCACATACCCCGTGACGAAACCTCGGAATAACCGTCAGATTTACCCGTCCGGGGTTATTGGCAATTAACTGCCCGTTCTTCCAGAAATTTCCACGAAATAATTCACTGGTTTTCTTGAGTATAATTCTTTCATTTTCAATTTTTCCTGAAGTCCATAACCCATGCTTTTGGATCCACCTAAGCAATTTTTCGCCACCGTCAATGAATAACAATGTGGCTTCAGACGAACCATCGTTTAGCGCTGATCTGGGTAAAAAACCTCCTGCCACATAAGTCTCATCCCCATTAAATGGGAGCATGCCCCTTACCAAATGTTTCTTCTGAACTTTCCAGCACCAATCAAGCATTGGGAATATTTCTGCAATAAATGCATCATCACCAGATTTTTCCAACAAATCGAAAGCCTGAATGATCAGATAACCGGGAGTTTCTACCTCGTCATTCTCATGAATATGAAAAACACCTTCAACGCCTATACCCTGTGCATTATGAATTTCACCGTGCTTCTTCCAGATATTCCAGTAAAAGCCTAAAATGTTTTTTGCCTCTTTCAAATAGCCCAGGGCCAGCAACCCTCTTGAAACGCCATACTGGTCCCTCACATAGCTCAGTGGATATGGATATCCGGCCATGACTGATCCTTCCTGTGACTGATGGACTCTTATCATTACAGAAACGTCATCTATCGTTTGAAGCAATTTTGCCCTTAATGGCAAATTAGCAGAAATCTGATGTTCGAAATCATTCCTTTCAGAGGTAAAGGTTTTCCACCAGTTTTTGGTGCGGTTTAATAATTTGTCATAGCCCGCCTTGTAAACCTGGTCTGAATTAGAGATAACCTGGGGATATTCAGGCCCGCCTGAAAAATAAATCTCAGACTCACCAGGCGATAATGTTATATTATAGGTGTTTTTCTGACCTGATATTTGTTTCACTTTTATATTCCCTTTCCATGATATTTGATGGTAAAGTGGTTTGGGGTAGGTATATTTCTGATAAAAAATTGCACCTGACGGAACCGAAAGCAACATCCTCTTTGTTGAATCTGTATTCGCGGATTTGGAAATTACTTTTACAAAGTCCTCCAGTACCAGGTTAAAACATATTATATCAGACAAGTTAAAACGACGAATCAAACAAGGCAATTCGGAGTCAACAAAATCGGTAAACATACCGACTGATTTACCTCCTTGAAAAACCTGATGTGTCCAGATTGCTGTGCCTGCTTCTCTACTGGAGCAGCTTTCGGAATTATTATTCCTAATCAATTCCAGTTTAAATAACGAAGGTGTCGAATAGGGGCCAGGATAAATTTTAATAATATTTGGACCATTCTCATAAACCAGCATTTTCCCATTTCCCATGGCATGCACCGAACCATCTGCCTTATTATTACCGTACCATATTTCCCCTTGTGTTTGAGCCTGTAAGAATAATGCAGTTGGGTTAATGAGTAGGATAATTGCAAACAATAAAAATATAATTAATTCCCTGACAGTTAACATACTATTTCGTTTAGATCATCAAAATTTATTTAACCCCAAATACTTCCCTAATGGCATCAAGATATGCAAAACCATTTTTCTTATCAGGTTCCAGATAGCTGCCCTCAGTCCACTCATTCCAGCAATTGATGTTTAGGATTCGGGGACAATTAGGATCTGACAGCAGTTTTTCCCTGGTCATCTTCAATGCTATTTTGAAATTTTCGGGGGTATTATTGCTGATTGTATTGGTGTAAGGGTATCCCCATGAGCCACTCCATTCTAGATTCTGGTTGGTGCGTGGACTCGGATCCCAGCCCATGGAGACATTCGGAAAATAAGGAACCATATATTCTTTTTTTGCTTTATCCCAATAGGTGAAGTAAGCATCACAAGTGTCATTATAATCAGTCTTCATTTGAGGGAAATTTTTCCCGGATAAAGTAGTTTTTGTTCTGCTCCATGCGTAAAAGGATGAATCTCTATCCAGTCACAATTTGCCCACATCAAAGCAAATTTAATCTTTTCAACATTTTTTACTTTCAGGAAGCCCTCATCAAGACAGCGGTTCAGAAAAGGGCCATTTTCATACATGTACCAATCAAAAATAAAACAATCAATGTCGTTTTCCGAGGCAGCCTCAATCTTCTGAGCCATTACTTTCGAATCTTTCTCATCAGTATAACCCCGCAACGGAACCTTTGGCTGATCATGACCGGGGAATCTTGGTCTTGCAGCCTTAACAAGTTCCCATTCTGACCAGTCTTTCCCCTTATTTTTAATGTTTCGTTGATCGCCGGTATGATAATTGGGAAAATAATACGCTGCAGCAGTGATCTTTTCAGGGCGGTTATTTTTCTTTACAGCTATCCCGGCAAGGAGTAGGTGACAGATTAAGAAGGTTACTAAAACAAGTTGAAATGACTTTTTCATTTTATGGTTCCTGAGATTTAATTTCAAATATCCACCTTATTTATATGTTTCATTATGGATTAATTCTGGTTTGAAGCGCCTCTTTTACTGCATTAAGCCTTTCCCTATTTGGCGTTCCATCGGCTCCGAGCGTCGGGCATATCGCGCCATAACCCTCATCATGTTCATTCCAGGCATAAATGATGATTGAGTTAGCAACTGCCTTGTTCTTGTTGAAAGTGGTCCATTTAATCCCGGAGATAAGAAAATCTTTAATATCAGTCGAAGACGCATCCTGACATATGGATGCTTCTGAGTAGTATCCACTCCAGGGATTTTGGCTTTCCATGCGGGGCCTGGGATTCCATCCTGTGCAAATCCAGGGTACAACAGCTTTTTTTAGCGCATAGGCTTCCCAATTCGCCTGGCTTTGTGGCGGAATGATTGCTGCAAACGGAAGATTATTCTGACCACAAGCAGCATAACTACTGATGGCATCTGCTCCTATTGCGTTGCAATAATCTGCTGCAGCACCTGCGCTCCAATCCATAACCACGACATAGGGGACTTTCAGATTTTTAGCGATTGCCATGGTTCTTAATGCGGCCAATCCGGTCTTTGTCAGGTCACTGCCAAACAGATAAACGAGAGGTCGGCCACCTGCTACCTTCTGATAGTTTTCACGGGCAAAATCTTCGACTAAAGCTTTGCCATAATGGTTATACACATTGTTTTCGAACGATTGTAAAATCACACACCATTTAACGTCATTGGCATGTGTACTTGTCTGGTGCAATTTTCGCGCCAACTCTAATCCGCAACTATCCGGATACCAGCAATATGCCCAATAATCGAGACCTGCCTCCCTGGCATAGGTTATCTCCTTATCCACGATTTCCTGGGTTGTGCCATCAATGGATATGGAGTCGATAGCAGTAACGATGCTGAAAAATGGCGCTCTGTAATGAAACCTGGCAGGGCTTAATGTGCGTTCAACTATAGGGCCAATTTGCCAGGACCCCTTTTTACCAACCCAGCCATCCCATCGAATGGCTCCAACTGTGGTTCTTTCACCTTTTGCAGAAGTACCGTCAGTTGTTTCGTCCAGTTTACTTCCCCCAACTTTTTTACAGTCTGCAGTACCCACCACTAAAATGATGATGGCCATTAGAAGGCCAATTTTGTAACTTTTTACCATTTGTTTTTCCACCAGTTTTGAATTTAATTCTCAAATACCTGTTTAATAGCTTCAAGGTATTTCATTCCATTGATCATATCCGGCTCGAGATAACTCCCCTCTCCCCATTCATTCCATGAATTAATTGTGATTATCCGCTCATTCTCAGGTTTTGCCAATGTTAATCCTTTTGCCTTTGCCAGATATTTCTTAAACAGATAGGGAGTATTGTTTACGATTACCGCGCCGAAAGGATAATCACGCCTTTGCATCCAGTCAGAAGCATTTCCACATCTTGGAGAAGAATCCCAACCCATTGAAACATTGATATAATAGGGAACTGGCAAAAGGCTTGCCGAGGATTCCAGACCATTTGCAGCTCCCCCATTCTCAAGAGAGTTAAAGTAGGCATCGCCTAGTTTTGTGTATTCAGTAGCGGGGAAATCGGGTAGAACGATATGATGCGTCCACACATAGGAGGTAAGGCTGTTAATTTTTAATTGAGCAACTTTGGTATCAAGATTGCCGCCAATTCCCCATAAGCATCCGTTAAGGTGAAGATCGGGAAAACCGGCTGCTTTTACTTTAGTTCTGAACAACTCGATTGCAGCAGCTGCCTTAGTTATATCGTTTCCGTAAGTTTCGAGAAATGTATTCGTTTCATATATAGAGAAATAAGGGCATCCGTTGATTTTCCAGTAAGAAGGGTGTTTGAAATATTTTTCGATAACGTAATCCATTATCTCCTCAAAAGTTGCAGGAGAAACAGCGCCTTTTACACTTCCCCCCAGGTCGTGATTGCACCACATCAGGGCAAATTTAAGTTTACTTTTGTTGGCGGCATTTAAAAACCCACTTTCTAAAGCCATACTTAGATATTTCTGCCCATCCCAATGCCCGGAACTTGGATCAACAAGTAAATTTGACCCCGGATCATAGTAATACCAATCGAAAATAAATGCGTTAATTCCGTTATTTGCTGCCGCATCGATTTTTTGGGCCATTGCCACAGGATCGTCTTCATTGGTATAGCCCCACATCGGTACTTTGGGTTGCTGATGGCCATTGAATCGGGGCAATGCGGCCCTCAATACTGCCCACTCAGAGGAAAATGCCGGACCCCAATTGGGAAAATAATAAGCTGCTACCTGGACATTTCCCTGGGGGATAGAGATGGGAGGTTCATCAACTGGTTTGGCTACGGTACTTTTTTTGCACGCTCCCGTCGACAAATTAAGCATCATAAGGATGGGAAACATCCAAAGAATTAATCGTTTATTCATTTATTCAATTTTTTTTTACCAATAAAATCCAATCTTCACTATCGGGTTTATCGGGAATTGTCCAGGTACCATCCTCTGTTTTAAAAGACTTAATAATTGTATAGGTGCCATCCCGCGGATTGAACCATTGTGCAGTATAGGATACATTCTTCTCCATATTTTTCAGAGTGCCTGTAGAGGGTACCCTGTTATAAAAATAAACGACAAATGTTTCCTGTCCATTTGTAGTCAACAATGACTGATTTTTGTCCGCAAAGGAAGACCACACCGTATCATCAAACCTTGGAACCTGTTTCCACCATCCGATTCGCGTATAGAACTCCTTTAAAAAGATAAGCTGCCTCGCACCTGGCAAGTTTGTTCCATCGTACCAACTCAGATACCGTTCCGGCATTTCATAATCGGTACCGTAATCCGGAGGGTTTTTTGAATATAAATCATTCCAAATGCCATTAGCACCATAACCGTAACCAAATAATCCGGATTGAAAAGCCTTGTAACCAGCGCCTCGGGCCCCTTTGGCATCGGTCCAGAAACCTTCATATGGTGATTCATATAATACAGAAGGTTTAGCAGGTAAATGATTCCAGAAATCCCTGGAAACAGGAATTAGTTCAGAATTTATTCCTTCCTGCCATTGAATTGCCCACCAATTATGATAGGCTTTTTTTGTCCACCATGAACTTGAAGCAATTGTTGACGAGGTGTTTTCCATGTGGGCAGTCATCGGATGGTGATAAGCATCATTATCGGTGATTGACTTTGCAGCTGCAAACCATTTATTAATAGAAACAGAATCGAAATGGTTATACATATTTTTGTCAATCTCCTGGGCGACCGTCCACAAAACAGGATAAGCGCCATAACGTGCAACCCAGTATTTACCTAGCTTTACCATGTAAGCTTCTGTATACTTACCGGGATATTCTGCCGGATCCAGGGCCCAGCAAATAGCGGAGTTTGCATTTACCAATCCTTTATCCGCCAAATACTTAAATTTACGGTCAATGTTTCTAAAGCCGGAAATATCCTGCCCATCAAATCCATTCCTGAAATTACAAAATGGTTCTTCATCCTTTCCAGAATGGTTACTGCCTCCGGACTTTGAATTTTGTCCATGAGGGTGTTGAATTGCTTCAGTTTGGTAAACAGTAAAACCCTGACGAATCCTTTTATCAGCAATGTACTTAAACTGTGAAGCAACACCTTTTTTATTTGAAGTATTGAAACGTTCATGGATATAGAGCCAGTGGGTATCCCCGAGATAAAAGAATGGCCTTCCATCATCATAGACAAAGTATCTCTGATTGCCGCTTATTTTCAAGAATCCATGTTTGTATATCTCAAGATTGCCAATATATGGAATGCACTTTATCGATTTAGAAACAGCGTGCAATCCAGAATTAGTTTCATCGCTGCATGAGGTCAGCATACTCCAGATACCTGTTGAAGTGGGAGCAAAACGAATTCTCCAGGTAGAATCTCCATCCCAAAAGGCAGGGCGAACGATTTTAATGCCGCCAGGTCCGGTGAAGGTTGCAGAGAGTTCGACCTGATCGAACGGATCTTTATAATTTAAATTGCTGATAAGTGAGATTTCAACCATGTTCCACTGCGAAACAATATAATTGAAATCTTTCTGACTGGTTTTTTTTATCTCCTCATCTTTCGTAAAAGACCGTCCACTACAAAAAACCATCAAAACGAAAACAGACAGAATAATTTTATTCATAGCTAATCTATTTATAAATTTTATTTTTTCTCAAAATTGAACCACAACTGCACATTTGGCAATGGTCCGTGTGAAACCTCGGACATTGGCCGCATTTTAACTTTTCCAATGGAATAGTAACCTTCGTGTTTGTAGTCAAATTGCAGATATGCTTCCCCCAGGTTGGAGGAGGGTGCAATTGCTTGTTCAAATTTACCTTCAACAAGATCTTTCTCCCGAAGATAAATCACATTCCTATCCGAAGGCTCTGCCATAAATGACGTATTGTAAACATCATCGACTGACATCAGGTAAGGTCCATACTGAAGGGCAGTCTTATTTAGTGTTTTTGGCATTCCTGCCGATGAAAAAGTTTTTCGGTCGAAGGTGACTATTTGAAATTTGTAGGCCAGGTTTATCGTTATGTGATCCCCTTTTTTCCAGACCTGTTTTAACTGAATATATCCGTTTACCGGTTTTATAATGGCTGGTTTATCATTTATTAGGATTGATGTCCGGGCAGACCAGGATGGAGAGCGTAATGCCAGAACTTGTTCTGAATTACCACACGAATCGATTTCAAGATTGTAGATTGCTTTATTTCCTGTCGCCTTCTGTAGAGTAAAAGCAATGCCTGAATCCTTGTATATTACTGATGCATAAATATTTACATGTTTTATCCCATTTTTGACAGTCACAATACAATTATGCGCTTCAATCATGGCCTGTAACCCATGATAATCGCAGCACCACCAGCAACGTCCCTGAGAAGGTGCAGTCAAGAACCCAAACTTTTCATCAATGTTATGACTGCCAAAATCTCCTGAATTATACTGGTTAAACATTAATTCACTGAACAGACAATACTCAGCTTTATCAAGATAATCCACATTTTCTGTTGCTTTCCAGAGTTCTAAACTTAGCATCACAAAATCAGCTTCAGAACAACCTTCGTCCCGGTAGTTAACAGTGGTATGTTCACCAAAATATTCCGGGACACCGCCAGAGATAAGATAGTTTGGTGAATCTACAACTTGTTGGTAGATACGCCTGGCAAAATTAAGGTCAGCAGTATCTTTAGTCGCATGATAAAGCCCCATAACACCATATAAAGTATTTAAGTAGCCATGACTATGTTGGTTCCCGAAGGGGGGTAAAAGTTTATAAACCGAACTTGCTAAAGCCAAATATTTCTTATCAAAGGTTTGTTCATAGAGTTTGACCAATCCGTCAGTAATTTGTGTGAAGCAAATAAAACCCATTGCTCCCATGGTTTTGAATTTTTCAATTACCTCAGGACGGGAGCAGCTATGAGCAACGTCGGTTAAAAATTTACCCAGTTTTTCGGCAGCCTTTAGGGCTTCATGATCTTTATAAACAGCGTAATAGTCCATCAAACCTGTAAGTAACCGGCCATTCCCCCAAAGTAAAGCCATGTGGTTACCAGTTAGTTTAGTCGGATCGAAAATTAAATCAGAGTTGCCGAACCGGCCATCAGGTTTTTGATTGGCGATAATTTTTTTTACCAGACCATTCAAGTCAATTGGGTTCCCCTTGACCTGAATGCGCGAAAATGTACTTAAATACCTCCCACATTGGTCGCCACAATATTCAGTAAACCGACGTTGAAATTTTGGATCGGATGTGATACAGGCTAGCAGAAAATCTTCGGTTATTTCAGGTTCTCTACCAAATACCAGCCTTTCGGATGCCATTTTTATACGTGCCCCGAGTTCATCATTCACCAAAACTGAACTGATTTGACGTTCGCGCTGACTGCAGCTGATCAAAACCATGATTAAAATTGTAATTATAGAATAGATGTTCCTTCCAAAGTGCATTTTGTTCGATTATTAAGGGCTTAGTTTAGTGAATGGATAACTTTATTTAACGCTTTTAATCTTGAATCGTCCGGCTGATTATTTTTATCAAGAGTCGGGCATAACCAGCCTCCTTCATCATGCTCATTCCATGCATAAACTAGTACTGTCTTTGCCGGGCAAACCTGTTTTCTGCTTTTTGTCCATGTAATCGCATCCTTCAGATGCGCTGCCAGTTCTTCCGGCGTTGGTAAGGAAAAATATTTTTCCATCCCCACATATGGCTTTTGATAACTCCTTTCCCAGGGAACGGGGCGCTCAATCCGGGGCCTTCTATCCCATCCGCTCATTACTAACGGAACGACTTGTGCCCCGGTCGATTCACTCCTTGTCCAAACATTTCGTGTAGCTGCTGTAAGTTCGGAATAGGGTGTTCCGTTTAATCCTCCACTGCCCCAAATTGCATAATCGGAGATTGCTTCAGCACCAAGAATGTCAGCCATTTTTTTTGCATGCTCTACATTAAAATGCATCACCACAACATATGGGTTACCACAATGGGCTTTTATGGATTCCATCCGAAAAGCATCAATCAACTTTCTCGTCTTATCGAGACCCCCAATCTTCTCCACCCATTCATCTTCAGGTCTGAAAATATAAATGAGAGGACGATCTCCTGCAACTTTCTGATATCCTGGTTCTTTAAATAATTTTAAAAGCCGGGTTTCCCCGTTACCTGATTTTTCATCGAAACACAAATTATCAGGCTGAGCAATAGCACAAAAATTTATTGCACTCCTCTTCTTACTTGACAGGTAGTGAGCCAGACCCTGACTCATAGAGCTGTTAGGATCGTATAAGAGAAATGCCCAGTAATCCAGTCCACCATTCATTGCATATTTAATCTCCTCGTCCATGATTTTTGAAGTGTAACCGTCAATCTTAATCACCGAGTCCGAAATAATTTTTCCAAAAAAAGGGACTCTAAAATGATATCTTTTCGGAGAGAGTGAACGCTCCACGGACTTTACAGGATCTTCACCGGTTAAGAGTTGAGCCGGGGTGTGCCATGCATCCCAGCGAATTGCTCCTACCAATATCCTTTCAGGCGCTTTTGATATTGACTGGGAGCATCCAAACAGCGCTGAAAGAATAATTAACAGCATAATAGCCTGGAAAATAATTGGCAGCAAATGTCGTTGATTCATCCTTTTCAAGTTTAATCTTTAGATTTCTCTGTTGATTGTTAAATAGGAGTTTGTATTTGCAGATTATTCGATGAATACCTTCTTTACAAATTCATTGGAATAAGTAGTGTAAATCGGATATCTCCAAAGTACATCAGAGTATTTCATGTTAATTTATTTTACCTGCTTCGTTTTTTGGCCAACCATTCACGATAAGATGATTCGTAAGGTCCTAAACCGATATCTTCTGGAATAAGATCAGTATGTTTGGACGGAGAATCAGAAAAGACCTTGCGAATGGCATCAAGATACCCGAATCCATATTCAGTATATGGCAAAAGGTAGTGACCTTCAGCCCA
>Ga0265327_10004436_pt1 | contig 12428 bp, 10 predicted proteins | sample 41621metaG_FD_202089 | JGI IMG/M metagenome (GOLD analysis project Ga0265327, IMG submission 202089) | Rhizosphere microbial communities from Carex aquatilis grown in University of Washington, Seatle, WA, United States - 4-16-21 metaG | ecosystem: Host-associated > Plants > Roots > Rhizosphere...
GTCCCGACGTCACCGCCGCCAGGCAACGATCCACCTCCCAGGCCACCGACTCCAAGACGGCCCGGGCCAGGTCGCCGGCGACGTGCGCCGAGGCCAACCCCACGAAGGCGGCCCGAGCGTCGTCCCGCCACCACGGGGCCCGCGCCCCGTCGAGCCAGGGGACGGCGACCACCCCGCGCGCCCCCGGCGGGCTTTGGGCGGCCAGCCGGGCCAGCTCGTCGGGGTCCTTGCCGGACAGGCGGCCGAGCCAGGCCAGGAACGACCCCGCGGCTGAGAGCCCGCCCTCGAGCATCCAGCCGCCGTCGGCGGCGCGCGACAGGACCGTCCCTTCCGGCGGCGGGTCGGGGCGCTCGGCACCCGTCGGCACCGAGACGTTGGCCGTGGTGCCCCAGCTGACCATCGGCCGCTCGAGCGAGGCACCGGTGCCGAGCACCTCGCACTGGCGGTCGCCGGCGCCGATGACCACCGGGATCCCCGGCCGCAACCCCAGTTCGGCGGCGGGCACGGCGCGGAGCGTCCCGGCCACATGGTCCGACGGCAGCACGGGTGGCAGCTTGGGGGCGGCGGCGCCGGCCAGCTCGGGGACGAGCTCGCCGTTCGTGTCGTAGAGGCCGGTGCGCGAGGCCAGGGTGACGTCGGTCAGCACCTCGCCGGTCAGCCGCCACACCACCAGGTCACGCGGCGACAGCAACCAGTCGCAGGCCGCCAGCCGCCCCGGCTGATGGTCGGCGATCCAGGCGATCTTGGCGGCGACAGCCCCGCCGTCGAGTGGGACTCCGGTGCGGCGACGCACGGCCTCGTCGCCCCCGAGCGCGTCGGCCAGCGCGGCGGCCTCGGCCACGGCGCGACGGTCCGACCACAAGAGTCCCTTGCCCAGCGGCTCCGCCGCCGAGGTGAGCGGCACGAACGTCTGACGCGCCGCCGAACAGCTCACCACGTCTACCGACCCGAAAGCAGCCGGTGCCGCGGCGCGGGTGTCCGCACAAGCCACCACCACTGCCGTCCACCACCCGAACGGGTCCTGTTCGGCCCATCCCACCTCGGGTCGAGCGGTGGCCAGCTGGGCGCGGGCCAGCGCCACCAGCCCGTCCTCCGACCACAAGGCCACCTTCGTGACGCTGGTCCCGAAGTCGACGGTGAGAATCAACGCCCCGGCGACCCGCCCGCGCCGTGGACGAGGTCGGCCACCGCCCGGGCCACCCCCGCCGGGTCGGCGTCCTGGTAGACGGCCCGGCCGACGGCCATCCCGGCACCGCCTCCGGCCATGACGTCGGTCACCTCGGACAGCAGGAGGTCCCGGCTCCCCTCGCGTAGCGGCCCACCCAGGAAGAGGACGGGCACCCCCACGCTCGCCACCACCCGGGCCACGGCCTCGAGCCGCGCCGGGCCCGGTGGCGCCTCGGGGACCGGGACCTTCAGCACCGGTGCGCCCATGTCGTGCGCGACGATCGCCGCAAAGACCACCGAGTCGGTGTCCCGCGCCATCTTCCCGTCCCGCCAGACCACCGACTCCACCAGGGCCTCGAGACCGGCGGCCCGCGACTCTTCGAGCACCTGTCCGAGGAGTTCGAGGGCCCCGGAGGTCACCGGGTCCTCCAGGTCGATGCGGGTCATGTGCTTGATCCCCGTCCACCCGTCCTCGGCTGCCCGCCAGACGCTGGCTATCAGCCGGTCGTCGAGCTCGAACGCGGAGCCGGCCAGACCGGTGCGGTTGAGCGACAGGTAGGTCCGGTGGTGGGGGCCCAGAACTCCGCAGGCCTGCAGGTCCCCCATCGGTTGGGTCGTGGCCAACAGCCCGTCGCAGTGCGGTAGCGCGGCCTCCAGGGCGGCGCGGTAGTCGGCGTAGCGCTCCACCGTGATCACGCCGCGGGCCCGGTGGTCGGCCGCCAGGATCAGGGCCGGCACTCCGAGCCGGTCGCCGGCGGGCCGTTGGCCGCCGTCGGCCGACGTCATTCCGCTCCGGCCAGTCCGAGCACGACCTTGGTCACCGCCGAGAAGTCTTCGCGTCCGTACCCGGCGGTGCTGGCCGCGGTGAGCGCTTGGCGGGCCGTGGCCGTGGTCATGAGCGGCACGCCCTCCCGGGCGCCGTAGGCCAGAGCCAGGTCGAGGTCCTTGGCCATGAGGTCGGTCATGAATCCGGGCTTCCACCCGTTGGAAGCCGGGCTCTCGGGGACCACCCCGGCCACCGGCATCCGGGTTCGCACCGCCACGCAGTCACCGGTGGCATGGGTCACGACCTCGAAGAGCTTGTGCGGGTCGACATGGGACTTGACGGCGAGCGCCGTGGCCTCGGCCGTGGCCACCATCTGGGCGGCGTAGATCATGTTGTTGCAGAGCTTGACCACCTGGCCCATGCCGGGGCCGCCCACGTGCACCACCAGTGTGGCGAAAGGCTCGAGGATCGGTCGCACGTCCTCGAGGGTGCCGGCGTCGCCGCCCACCATGAGCGTGAGGGTGCCCTTCTCCGCCCCAGCGGTCCCGCCCGAGAGCGGCGCCTCGAGGTAGCGGGCCCCGGTAGCCGACACTCGCTCGTGCTGCACCCGCTCGACCTCGGGGTCGATGGTCGAGCAGTCGACGACGACCTTGCCCGGGCCCAGGGCACCGAGCATGGCGTCGACCACCGACACCACCTCGGGCGAGTTGGGCACGCAGAGGAAGATCACCTCGGCGGCGGCGGCCACCTCGGCCGGCGAGGCTCCCTCGACGGCGCCCATGCCAACGACGGCGTCGATGGGGCCTCGGCTGCGCGAGGCCACGGTCACCTGGTGGCCAGCCTCGAGCAGGTGGCGGGTCATGGGCAGCCCCATGGCCCCCAGTCCGATGAAGCCCAGCTGCATGCTCCGTCCCTCCCTACGCTCGGGCGAACTGCGGCAGCCAGCGGGCGGTGCCGTCCAGCAGCTCCTCCACCATGGCGTCGGTCTGGTGCAGGTCGCCTCGTCCGGCCAGCGGGTCGAGGGCGAATGCGGCGGCGGCCAGCTCCCGGTCGCCCGAGAGCGCCGCGGTGACCGTCATCTCCTGCACCGCCACATGGCGCCGAAGCAGCTCGGTCGGCTCGGCTGGGGCCTGGGCCTGGTCGCGACCCCTGATCCCCGCGTCGTCGATCGTGCAGATCGACTCCACGACGGCGCCTTCGGGCAAGTCGGGGCACTGGCCGGCGTTGGGGATGTTCACCGGCAACTCCCGACGGGTGCCGGTGAGCAACGAGTCGATGACCGGCGCCGGCAGCTCGCCCGACTGCCAGGTCTGGAGGTCCTTGGTGCCGGCCAGCCAGGCGTCGACATCGGCGATGTAGCCGAGCTGGTGCTCCTGGCGGCGGGAGATGGGCGTGAGCTCGATGTTGTAGGCCTCGCCCCAGCCCGACTCCTCGGTGAGGACCGACGGGAGGAACTCGGCCACGTGCCGGTCGCCCGCGGCCGGCAGGGCGCCCCACCGCTCGAGGAGCGTCAGCTTCAACAGGTGTCGCTGGGCGAAATCGAGGCGTGAGAACTCCTCGGCCTCGGGACGGCCCGGGTGGGGTGCGAGAGCGGCCAGCCCACCCGCCTCCTCGACCAGGCCGGCGAGGATCTCGAAGCCGTCGGCACCGTCAACCTCGAGTGCCGTGACCACCGGGAGGTGATTCACCCCGACCACCGTCGGGCGGATCGCCTCCGCCGGCTTGCCCAGGGCGATGGCCAGGTCGAGGCACCAGTTCCCGACCTCGTGGCAGAGGCCGACCGTCTTCAGCCGCGTCTCGTGACAGATCGAGCGGGTGAGGGTGGTCATGGGGTTGGTGATGTTGAGGAGCCAGGCGTCGGGGCAGATCTCCTCCATGTCCCGGGCCACCCCGACCAGCACGGGCACGTTGCGCAAGGCGCGGTTGATCCCCCCGGGGCCGACGGTGTCCCCCACCGACTGGCGGATGCCGTGGCGGGCGGGGACGTCGATGTCGACCGCCATCGATGTGAAGCCGCCGGTGGAGATCGTCACGATGACGAAGTCGGCGCCCTCGAGGGCGCGCCGCTGGTCGGTCGTGGTCGACACCGTGGCCCCGGCGCCGAGCGCCTCATTGACCTTTTTGGCCAGCGCCTCCATCTTGGGTAGCGGTTCGGGGTCGATGTCCTCGAGCACGAGGTGCATGCCCTTGAGGGACGGCGTGCTGAGCAGGTCCGCCAGCAACTCGGGGCTCCACTGGTAGCTGCCGCCACCGACGATGGTGACCTGCATGTCGATCTCTCCTGGTCCCCGCCGGCCGGTCCCGCGAGTCGGTGTCACTGTAGTCAGCCTCGACAAGACGCCCCGAAGGCCCGAGCATGGCCCGATCGCCGGCGACACGGCGCCGGTTCAGGTGACGGCGCAGAGTCCCCCGTCGATGTTGAGGGCGGTGCCCGACACGTAGGACGCCCGGTCGGAGAGGAGGAAGGACACCGTGTCGGCGAACTCCTCGGCCCGGCCCACGCGGCCGAGCGGGATGCCCGAACCCTCGGCCATGCGGTCGTAGAGCTCCTCCTCGGTCACACCCTGGCCCGAGGCCATGCGTCGCCACTGCCCCGAGGCCACCAACCCGATCAGCACGGCGTTCACCCGGACGCCGTCGGGGCCCAGCTCACGGGAGAGGGCCTTGGTGAGGGCAAGCCCCGCGGCGCGCGAGACCGAGCTCGGAGCGGAGCTGGCCGCGGGGGTCTTGGCCCCGATGGCGAGCACGTTCACGATCGAGCCGCCCCGGGCGCGTAGGTGCGGGAGGACCAGCCGGGTGAGCCGCACCGCGGCCAGCAGCTTGAGGGAGAGGTCGTCTTCCCACTCAATATCGGTGGAGTCGACCACCGGCGTGGCCGCGGAACGTCCGGCGTTGTTGACCAGCCCGTCGACCCGCTCCCAGCGCTCGGCGGCAGCCGAGACGAAACGCACCAGGTCCTCGGGCACCGTGACGTCGGCCCGGACCCCCTCGATCTCGGCGCCCGCTTCACGCAGGGCCGAGGCCGCCGCGTCGACCCGGTCGGCGTCACGACCGCAGAACCCCACCCTCGCCCCTTCGGCCGCCAACCGCGAGCACAGCGCCAGCCCCAACCCGTCCGAGCCACCGGTGACGAGCACGACCTTCCCGTCCAGTCCCAGATCCACCTCAACCCTCTCCTTGTCTCTCCAGCGCGAACACCCGGATCTGGCGGTCGGTCCTCTCGGCATAGGCGCGATACGGCCGCGCCGCCTCACGGAACCGCTGCCAGCCCGCGGCAGCATCGTCGCCTGCGAACAGCCGTGCCCGCACGGCGATGCGCTCGCCGCCCATGGTCACTTCGGCCTCGGGGTGTGCCAGCAGGTTGGAGCTCCATGCCGGGTGGGCCGCCTGGCCGAAGTTGGAGCCGGCCACCAGGAGGCGCTCGCCCTCGTGGATATAGAAGAGCGGCGTCGTGCGCGCCTCGCCCGACCGGGCACCGGTCGTGGTGAGCAGGAGGAGGGGCGTGCCGAACGGTCCAAGCGCCGTGTAGCGCCCGCCGGAACGCTCGAGCACGCGGCGGTCGAGTGGCACCAGCTGCCGGAGGAGGGCCGAGCCGGGGCGGGTGGCGGCGAGCCATCGAGCCGCCCGGGCCACAGGTCCGGTCGACCGCCCCCAGGTCGCCTCGGGAAACCGCGCCGCGCTCAGCGTTCCTGCTCGGTCGGCCGGACCAGCACCTCGTTCACGCCAACATGGCGGGGCCGGGTGACGGCGAACACCACGGCGTCGGCGATGTCCTCGCTGTGCAGCATCTCGATGCCGGCGAAGTTGCGCGCCATCTCCTCCAAGACCTCCTGGCGGTTGTGGAACGCCAGTTCGGTGGCCGTGGCCCCAGGTTCGACGATCGTCACTCGGACGTGACGGGCCGTCACCTCCTGGCGCAGCGATTCGCTGAACGCTCCAACGCCGAACTTGGTGGCGTTGTAGACGCCGCTATTGAGGCGGGCCACACGGCCGGCCACCGAGCTCACGTTGACGACGTCGGCAACGCGGCGCGGCTCGGCCTCCGCCGAGGCCAAGAGGTGCGGGAGCGCGGCGTGGGTGCAGTAGAAGAGGCCCAGCAGGTTCAACTCGACCATGCGGCGCCATTCCTCGGTCGGCGCTCCCTCGATCGGCCCGAGCAGCATGACGCCGGCGTTGTTCACCAGCGTGTCCAGCCGGCCCAGCTCGCTCACGGTCTGTTCGACCATCCGGCGGACCTGTTCCTCGTCGGTCACGTCGCACCGGTGGACCACGACGCCCGGCGCACCCTCGGCACGCAGACGGTCGGCCAGATCCAAGAGGCGGTCCTCCCGACGCGCCGCCACCGCCACGGCCGCGCCCTGGGCGGCCAGCGCGGCGGCCGTCGCCTCACCGATGCCGCTGGACGCCCCGGTGACCAAGGCAACCGTCCCGTCGAGCCTGCCCGCCATGTGGCCTCCCTACCCGTTGCGCCGTCGGCGTCAACCGACAGCCTGCCACCGCAGGGCGGCGACGTGCCGAGCCGACGTCCCGCTCGCGGTTCAGGACTCGGCCACGCGCGGGTGGTGCTCGACCCCGGGGAAGTCGACGTACTCGGACTCGGGCACCAGGGTGGGGGTGTCGCGATTGAGCACCTCGCCCCGGAAGAAGGCCGGTCGCACCCGGCTGTAGGCGATCATGATGACCAAACCGACCAGGATGGCGAGCATGTCGATAACGAAAACCCCTCCCATGTGCCAGTGGGGCCAGAACGGCATCGTCCAGCTCGTTGTGGAGTGTGTGGGGTTCCAGTAGTACCAGAGGTTGTAGCCGAGGGCCCCGTAGAGGATGAGGCCTCCAACCAGCGGGAAGATCCCTCGCAACCAGAGGTTGCGCGCACTCTCGGTCAGGGTCTTTCGGTAGTACCAGACGCAGGCGAAGCCGGTGAGGCCGTAGTAGAAGGCGATCATCACGCCGAGGGCCGAGACTGAGTCGGAGATCACCGTTCCGGCCGAGATGTAGTTCATGGTGACGTAGAGGGCGATCGAGACCGCACCCATGGTCACGGTGGAGACCGACGGAGTGAGGTGCCGACCGTGGATCTTGGAGAACGCCTTGGGGATCGCCTTGTAGACCCCCATCGACAGCGTCGTGCGGGCGGTCGGCAGGATGGTCGTCTGGGTGGAGGCGGCGGCCGAGGTCAGCACCATCAAGATGAGCAGGTGGGTGAGGAAACTGCCCACCCCCGACGACCCGAAGACGGCTGACCCCATGACCTTGAAGACGTCACCCTGGTGTGTCGGATTGCCCAGGCCGATGCCGGTCTTGCCGATGCCGGCGAACATCTGGGTGGAGAGGACCACCAGGAAATAGATCCCGAGCAGGAGGCCGGTCGAGAGGAGCGCCGCCTGACCGGGCGTCTTGTTCGGATCCTTGGTCTCCTCGTTGACCGAGACCGTGGTGTCCCACCCCCAGTAGATGAAGACCATGAGGAGGATCCCGTTGATGAAGGCCGACGGGGACTTCACGTCGAAGGGGTTCAGCCACGTCCAGGAGAAGGCCAGGTGGCCCGCGGGCGCCGTCCCGGCACCGACCTTGGCCAGTGCCACGACCGAGAGCAGGACGAGCATGGTGACCTCGATGCCGAGCAAAGCCTTCTGGACGTTGGCCGACACCTCGATGCCCACGTAGCAGATGTAGGTCATGCCGACGATCCAGAGCACCCCGACCAGGAGCACCCAGCCGCTGCTGGCATCGTTGCCGATGCCATTGGCACCGAAGAGGAGGAAGACGTACTGCCCGGCGATCTGGGCCAGGCTGGCCATGACCAGCACGTCGGCCGCCACGATCCCCCACCCGCCCCACCAGCCGGTGCGCGGCCCGAACGCACGCGTGGCCCAGGTAAACGTGGTGCCGCAGTCCGGGTCGGCCTTGTTGAGCTCGTTGTAGGCCTGGGCCACGAGGAGCATCGGGACGAAGGCGAGGATCGTGATGATGGGGGACTGGAGCCCGATGGCCACCACCACGAAGCCGAGCGTCGCCGCCAGGCTGTAGGCGGGGGCGGTGGAGGCGACGCCGATGACCGTGCTGGAGATCAGGCCGAGGGCGCCGGATTTGAGCCCCTTGGCCGATCCGGGAGATGCCGAGGCCGGCACGCCCTCGGTCTGCACTCCGCTTTCGCTCGATGCCTGGGCCATGGACCCTCTTTGCCGTTCGACGTCGGGAGAGAACCTACCCCGCCGTCAGGCTCACGTGCTGGATTTTCTGCCGAAGTCCGCCGGACCAGGGGTTCTTGGCGTCAGAATCGGCGGCCGACCTGCCTTTGAGTGCAGGAATCCGTCGCGAGAGGCTCCTCAGGGAAGCAGGAGCCGGGCCAGCCTGCGGGCGGTGACGGCCAGCCCGATCACGCCCATCACCGACAGGTAGGCGATGTGGCCCAGCATGGCCCAGTCGAAGTGGCCGAAGTCGAGGCCCCGTAAAAGGGCCACGCCCTGGTAGAGCGGGGTGCACGACACCACCAACTGCAGCCAGCCCGGGTAGACCGACAGGGGGAAGAAGGTCCCCGAGAACAAGAACAGCGGGATGATGGCCAGCGAGACCATGTCGAAGTCCTGCCAACTCCGCATGTAGGTCGTGGCGGCCATGCCGGAGGCCGAGAAGGCGAAGCTGATGAGCAGCGCCCCTGGGTAACAGAGGATGACCCACGGGGTGGCCGTGTAGCCCAGCCCGGCCATGACGCAGAGGAAGGCTCCCGAGTACAGACCGCCGCGCAGGAGCGACCACGTGAGCTCGCCAAGGGCGACGTCGCCCACACCGAGCGGGGTGGACAGGATCGCGTCGTAGGTCTTGGCGATCTTCAGCTTGAAGAAGACGTTGAAGGTGGAGTCGAACAGCGCGCCGTTCATGGCCGACGAGGCCAGGAGGCCGGGGGCCACGAACAGCGTGTAGGACACCACCTGGCCGTCAACCGGCACGCCGCCCACCAACCCGTTCAGCCCGATGCCGATCGACAGCAGGTAGAAGAACGGCTCGAAGAACCCCGACACCAAAAAGATCCAGCCGCGGCGGTACACGGCGACGTTGCGCTCCACCACCCGGCGGGCCCGCCGACTCCCGAGCAAGGCCGAGGGGGTGAGGCGCAGCGGGAACGAGGCCGACGGCGGGGGGGACGGGGGCACCGAGACCGGCACCCCGCCCTCTTCGTTCACCCCGTGGCGAAGGGTCGGTTCCTCGGGCCTCATACGACCAACCGCCGTCGGAAGGTCCGCTCCGCCACCAGGTACCCGGCGACGATCAGCACGGTGAGGTACAGCGCGCTCCCCAACGACGGCCAGAGCGAGGCCGTCCCGAGCACCAGCCCACGACAGAGCGACACCCCGTGGTAGAGGGGGGTGGCGTACGCCACGGGCTGGAGCCATCCGGGTAGCCGTGTCACCGGATAGAAGGTGCCCGAGAAGAGAAAGAGGGGGATCAGCGCGAACCGGTAGATGGCGATGAACGCCACATCGCGCTCTTGGGTCGCCGAGTAGGCGGCCATGGGGGCGGCGAAGGCGAGGCCGCAGGCCACCGCCGCGGGCAGGGCCAAGATGGCCAGCGGCGATTGGGCCACACCGAAGGCGGCCACCACCGCCAGATAGATGGCCGACACCATGGTCAGGCGCACGGCGATCCAGCCGAGGTGGCCACGGAGCACGTCGACCACCCGCAGCGGGGCGGCCAACATGGCGAAGTAGGTGCGCATCCACTTGATCGCCCCCATCACCGGGTACATCGCCTCGTTGGCCCCGATCTGCATGGCCGTGGCGGCCAGCAGTGCCGGAGCGACGAAGTCCAGGTAGGAAACGCCCGACACGTGGTGGGCGTGCTTGTCGATCAGCGAGCCCAGCCCGACCCCCATGGCGGCCAGGTAGAGAATCGGGTAGAGGAAGCTGGTGGTCACCGACGACCGCCAGGTCCGCTTGTACTGGTACGCCCAGTAGCTCATGCCGCGCAGCCACAGCGGCGTGGGTCGGCGCCACCGGGAGGCGACCGCGGGACCCGGCTCGGGCGCGGCGGTCGGCTCTCGGTGCCCCCCGGTGGTCACGGTCATCGCCCGCGGCCCGTCGCTCAGTCCACGAGGGTGCGGCCGGTCAGCCGGAGGAAGACGTCCTCGAGCGTGGATCGGCGCACCAGGGCGCTCTCCGGGGCGAACCCCAACCCGTGCACCCGGGCCAGGGTGGCGTCCCCGTCGGCCGTATAGAGGAGGACCCGATCGGGGAGCACCTCGACCCGGTCGGCCTCTCCTTCGAGCTTCTCGGCGGCGGCGTCCTGGTGGCCGGTGGCGAATCGGAGCTCGACCACCTCCTTGGTCGAGTAGCGGTCGATGAGCTCCCGTGGGGTCCCTTCGGCGGCGAAACGGCCCCGGTCCATCACGGCCAGCCGATCGCAGAGCTGCTCGGCCTCGTCCATGTAATGGGTCGTGATGACGAGGGTCACCCCGTCCTGCTTCAGGCGGTAGAGGCGGTCCCACAGAAGGTGGCGGGCCTGGGGATCCAGACCGGTGGTGGGCTCGTCGAGGATGAGGAGGTCGGGCTCGGAGACGAGCGAGCGGGCGATCGTGAGCCGCCGTTTCATCCCCCCCGACAGGGGGTCCACGCGGTCGTTGGCCCGCTCGGTGAGCTGGGCGAAGTCGAGCAGTCGCATGGCCCGCTCACGGATGACCTTGCGGGGGATGTCGAAATAGCGCCCGTAGATGAGGAGGTTGTCGAGGACGGTCATCTCCAGGTCGAGCGAGTCCTCCTGGGGCACCAGACCGATGCGGGCCCGTATGGCCGGGCCCTGGGTGGCCGGATCCATGCCCAGGACCCGCAGGGTGCCGCCGCTGGCCGGGGACATGCACGAGATCATCCGCATCGTCGAGGTCTTCCCCGCCCCGTTGGGCCCGAGGAAGCCGAACGACTCGCCCTTGCCGATCTCGAAGTCGACCGAATCCACCGCCACGAAGTCGCCGAAGCGCTTTACCAGCCCCCGGGCGTAGACCAGCGGCCCTGGTCCGGGCTCGTCCCCTGTAGCCGTTGAAGATTCAGTTGGTGCGCTCACCGACGGGCCACGCTATCGGCGGCAGGCCCGATCGCGGGCGGGCCGAAGGCCGGCAAGACCACGAACTCTTCGCGCGCCCGAAACCGGCAGGAAACATGGCGATGTCAGGGTTCGGGTGTGGGCGACCTGTTCGACGGTTACCTCGTGCCCGGCACCGGGCCGCTCGGCAGCGCGGTAGACGAGGTGTTCGCACGAGACAGTGCCACGCGCCCCCACTACCAGGACGTGGTGTCGGTGATCTCCCAGATGAGCCCCGAGGACGTCTCGTCGCGAGCCGGCCGGCTGGCACGGGCGTTCATGGACCAGGGGGTGACGTTCGACCTCGACGGCGAGGAGCGCCCCTTCCCCCTCGACGTCGTGCCACGCGTCTTCACCGCCGCCGAGTGGGACGGCATCGCCGAGGGCGTGGCCCAGCGCGTCCGCGCCCTGGAGGCCTTCCTCGACGACGTCTACAACGGCGGACGGATCCTCTACGACGGCGTCGTGCCCCACCAGGTGATCACGAGCTCGCCGGGGTTCCTCCGCGCGGTTCACGGGATCAACCCGACCAACGGGGTCCGGATCCACGTGGCCGGCATCGACGTGGTGCGCGACGAGGACGGGGGGTTCCGGGTCCTCGAGGACAACCTCCGCTGCCCGTCGGGCGTGAGCTACGTGCTGGCCAACCGGGCGGCCATGGCCCGGGTGCTGCCCGAGGTCTTCTGGAGCCAGCCCATCACCACGGTGTCGGACTACCCGGCCCGGCTCGTGCGGGCCCTGCGCCTTGCCGCCCCGAGCGGCGTGGCCGACCCGACGGTGGTCGTCCTCACGCCCGGCGTCTACAACTCCGCCTTCTACGAGCACGCGCTGCTGGCGCGCCTCATGGGGGTCCACCTCGTTGAGGGCCGCGACCTCGTGTGCCACGGCACCGACGTCTTCCTTCGCACGACTGAAGGCGAGGTGCCGGTCCACGTCGTGTACCGCCGCGTCGACGACGACTACATCGACCCGTTGCAGTTTCGTCCGGACTCACTGGTCGGATGCCCAGGACTGCTGAACGCCGCCAGGGCAGGCCGGGTGACGGTGGCCAACGCCGTCGGTAACGGGATCGCCGACGACAAGCTCGTCTACGCCTACGTCCCCGACATGATCCGCTACTACCTCGACGAGGATCCCATCCTCGACAACGTCGAGACCTTCCACCTGGTCGACGACCGGCAGCGAGCTGCCGCTTTGAGTCGACGTTCCGAGCTGGTCTTCAAGCGCGTCGACGGCTCGGGGGGCAAGGGCCTGGTCATCGGCCCGCAGGCGACCGGCATCGAACTGGATCAACTGGCCACGGCCGTCGAACGATCGCCGAGGGACTGGATCGCCCAACGACTGGTGCCGCTGTCCACCGCACCGACCTGGGTGGGGGGGTCGATGGTGCCGCGCCACGTGGACCTCCGACCGTTCGCCGTCA
>Ga0265327_10004437_pt1 | contig 12426 bp, 10 predicted proteins | sample 41621metaG_FD_202089 | JGI IMG/M metagenome (GOLD analysis project Ga0265327, IMG submission 202089) | Rhizosphere microbial communities from Carex aquatilis grown in University of Washington, Seatle, WA, United States - 4-16-21 metaG | ecosystem: Host-associated > Plants > Roots > Rhizosphere...
CCGGTTCGTATATGACAAACTCAGGTCTGGGTACAAGCCACAATATTATGCGTTATCGTGCAAGCCTCATTGGGGCCAATCTCAAAATCGTGAATCACCTAGGTGGCAAAACTCCTTATCTAATCAAGTTCTCAAAGTAAGCATGTAAACGCTGACACATTTGGAGGCGGACACAGTTCTCAATAAATTCTACGCCATGTAATTCCGCCACTGGCAAAATGCCGTTCATCAGTCACAATTTAGGCCGAAATCTAGCATCTCGAACAACAATCTACTTGTTTAACTCGTGAAATCTTCAAGCCATCACGTAGGAATAATCCTACGATAAATTCGGAATAGTCTGATTTTATGTGGTGATTGAGTCTGTTATAAGTACCGTTGATTCAGTTCCCTCATAAAGTAGAAATGACTTTTTTGAAGATGTGAAGATGAATAAAATATACAATTATTTAGCTTTCATCGCCCTCAAGCGAAGCAGTAAACCATTCGTCTACTTCTTCACACTGTTGCTCATGGGGTTTGCCTTATGGGTACGCTTGTTAATCGCGCCAATTTCCGCTGGCTTACAGTACGTCACTTTTTTTCCTGCCATTACGCTTGCTGCCATTGCAGGTGGATATCGTGCAGGTTTGTTAGCGACAGCAATTGGGCTAGTGTTCGCAACCTATATATTCACTCCTCCGTACTATTCAATTTCGGCAGCAGTCTTACATAATTCCCTCTGGTCCAATCTTGTATTTCTAGCTGACGGAATTATTCTTTCTGTTTCAATTGAGGCAATGCATCGCTACCGCCAAATCGCACAACATGAACTTATGTTGGCCAATGGATTTAAAACCATATTCAATTTGGCCGGGGCGGGTATAGCCAGGGTCGGAAGGGACGGTCAATGGCTGGAAGTGAATCAGAGGCTCTGCGAAATTGCCGGGTACTCTGCCGAAGAACTGACTAGACTGAAATTTCAAGATATAACTCACCCTGATGATTTGGCGACCGATCTAGACTATCTAAATAGATTACTTGCAGGCGACATCAAATTTTTCACTAGTGAAAAACGATACATTCGAAAATCCGGTGAGCAGGTATGGGTTAATCTTACCGTCGCCATTGACCCCAATCCTGACGGATCAGTCAATAATTTCATCACTGTAGTTGAAGATATAAATCAGCGGAAGCATGCAGAAAGTATTACACATATCGCCGCAGTCACTTTCGACTCTCACGATGCCATCATGATTACTGATAGCAACAAAAACATCATTCGTGTAAATAAGGCGTTTGAGCGGGTCACTGGTTTTTCGACTGATGATGTCTTGGGCAAAAATCCTCGCATATTGAAATCTGGTAGGCACGATGAATCATTTTATGCCGCTATGCATAGGAAGGTTGAGAAGGATGGATACTGGGAGGGAGATATTTGGGATCGACGCAAAAATGGCGAGATATATCCTAAATGGATGACGATCACAGCAATTATGAATGCACAAGGTGTATTGACCGATTATGTTGCCATTTTTAGGGATATTTCAGAACGAAAACAGGCTGAGAATGAAATCTACAACCTTGCGTTCTATGATGCATTGACTAAATTACCAAACAGACGTCTGCTGCTTGATCGCCTTGATAAAGCGGTAGCGAGCAGCAGCAGGACTGATAATTTCGGTGCTTTGATATTTATTGACCTCGATAATTTCAAGACGCTAAACGACACGAGAGGTCATGATGTCGGCGATCAATTACTTCAGCGGGTAGCAAATCAGATTATTTCATGTGTTCGAGAATGCGATACTGTGTCTCGGTTTGGAGGGGACGAGTTTGTCGTCATGCTGACTGATCTAAGTCAGGACGTTGACGAAGCCGCCTTAGAAACAAAACAAATTAGCAAGAAAATATTGGATAGATTGAACCAAGACTATTTGATATTAGGGATTGAGCATCAGCATGGTGCGAGCATAGGCATTACGCTGTTTAATGGGGAAAGTCTTGCTGGCGATGAACTACTCAAACAGGCAGATATTGCCATGTATCAAGCAAAAGCTGCTGGCCGAAATACGCTTCGGTTTTTTGACCCAGCTATGCAGGCCAATATTGCTTTGCAAGTTGAACTCGACCGTGAACTGCACAAGGCTATCGTACTCGAGCAACTTTATCTTTACTATCAGATCCAGTACACCAACGATTGCCAAGTACTAGGTGCTGAAGCACTCATTCGTTGGATACATCCAGAGCGAGGTTTGATTTCGCCAACGGAGTTTATCCCGATTGCTGAATCATCGAGCCTCATCATTGAAATCGGACAATGGGTGCTTGAAACCGCATGCCAGCAACTTAAAAAATGGGCAAAAAACGACAGGACTCGTAATCTAATTTTGGCCATTAATGTAAGTGCTCATCAATTTGAAGCAAATGATTTCGTCGACAGAGTAAAAAATGCAATTGGATCCTATCGAATTGATCCATCTCGCCTTAAATTGGAGCTCACAGAAAGCGTTATTGTCAAAGACATCGATGCAGTTGTTTCTAGGATGCATGCACTTAAAGCTCTCGGGGTCAGGCTTTCGTTGGACGATTTTGGCACGGGTTATTCTTCACTGTCGTGCCTAAAACGGTTGCCCTTGGATCAGATCAAGATTGATCAGAGCTTTATGCGTGACATTCTTACTGACTCTAGTGATGCAGTCATGGTGAAAACCATCATCGAACTAGCGAACAATTTTCAGCTAAACGTGATTGCCGAGGGCGTGGAAACCAAAGGCCAACTTGAGTTTCTTGAGAAGAATGGTTGTCTTGCCTATCAGGGTTATCTTTTTAGTAAGCCGTTGCCATTGGATCAATTCGAGGCACTTTTAGAAACTCCAATCTGAAGAAAAATGCTGCTATCAGCCAATTAGCTTCTGGGCTAGATAGAGCGTAAAGTGGTCTGACTCATCACAGAGGGCAAGCCATGAGCGAACAAGCCCACCTTCCGGAAATACCCCCCCAGATTCTTGATAAAAACAGTCCAGACAGGCTATTGGCAATAGACAAGGCATTACGTGTCTCAGAGATGCGTTATCGCCGTTTATTTGAAGCCGCCCAAGATGGTATCTTGTTGCTGAATGCACAAACTGCTCAGATAGAAGACGTTAATCCGTTCTTAATCGAGATGCTCGGTTATTCCCATGACGAATTTCTGGGTAGGAAGATATGGGAGATTGGCGCCTTTAAAGACACGGCGTTAAGTAAAGAGGCATTCATCGAGCTTCAAGAAAAGCACTTCATCCGGTATGACGACCTTCCCCTGATTGCTAAAGACGGCACTAGATACTCTGTAGAGTTCGTAAGCAATGTCTATGACTGTGAAGGGATCGAAGTCATCCAATGCAACATACGCGACAACACCAAACGGCATATTGCAGAAATTGCTTTAAGAGCGACTACCCGTGCACTCAAGATGCTTAGTGAGAGTAATGTTGCTTTACTTAGTGCAAAGACAGAATCGATCCTACTGTCAGAATATTGTCGAATAGCAGTTGAGACCGGCGGCTACGTGATGGCGTGGATTGGCGTGGCGGAAAGCGGCCCAGACAAGAAAGTTAGTGTGGTTTCCTGTTTTGGGCAAGACGAAGGGTACTTAGCATCTATCGACATCAACTGGGCGGAAACGGATAGAGGAAAAGGTCCAACGGGACGCGCTATTCGTACTGGCAAGGTTCAGGTCACGGAAAACATTGACACTGATCCCAGCATGACACCGTGGAAAGGAGAGGCAGCAAAGCGAGGTTATCGATCATCTATTGCTGTACCGTTTAAGCTACCTGATGAATCGATGGCCTGCATGACTTTGTATAGCCCGAAATGTGATATCTGGTCAGCACCCGAACACAAGTTATTGCAAGAGATAGCTGCTGACTTGGCTTTTGGTATTTCTGCCTTGCAAACAGCAATCACTAAGATTCGGTATCAGGTAAACCTGCGCGAAAGCTTGGAGCAAACCATCCAGGTTATTGCTGATACTGGCGAACAACGTGATTCCTATACGGCTGGACACCAAAGGCGTGTTGCTCAAATCTGCACAAAAATTGGAACTGAACTTGGGTTATCTCCTGATCGTATCCACGGACTTCATTTGGCTGCATCGATTCATGATCTTGGGAAAATTGGTATTCCGGCAGAGATACTTGCTAAGCCGCACAGATTGTCCGAGTTGGAATACGCTATGATCAAAGAGCATCCAGCAATTGGCTTTAATATCCTTAAGGACGTGAGCTTCCCTTGGCCTATTGCACAGATCATCTTGCAGCATCACGAGCGGATTGACGGCACTGGCTATCCGGCAGGGTTGCACGGAAATGACATCTTGCTTGAGTCCAAGATTCTTGCTGTTGCGGACGTTGTTGAGGCTATGGCCTCGCATCGGCCATATCGGGCGGCACTTGGGATTGATGCGGCTCTAAACGAGATTACGGCACAACGTGGAGTGAAGCTGGATGCTGATGTTGTTGATGCTTGCCTCAAAATCTTTCAGCAGCAGGCATACAGAATCGAAGATTAGCAGGTCGTATCTTGGCCGTCCGTTATCGGAATATCCGAGTGTCACTTATGGGTCAGACTACGACTGGTCGAGCACCTCAATTTGAACGGCAGTTGTTGGTCGTCGGGTAACTGCCATTCACCCCCTTGAATCATTGGCTAGAAAGTTAGCCCCACAAGCCATAGTTTTTCGGGGCCACAATTGAAAGCACAATGATCTTGCCAATCTAATTCAAGTTCACAGCCAACCCCCGCTTTTCGGCCTCCTCCCGCATATAAGCAATCATGTTTGGCTCATCCAGCCGATCACGCATATAGGCAAGCCCCTGGCTCATGGCATCGACCTGATCATCAAATTTGGCCATGGGAAACGATGTGAGCTCGTGGATAAAGCTATCCTTCCATGAGGCTGCTTGCGGAATTTTGAGCTGCCCTGATTCAAACAATGTGGCTTGGGCAAACAGGCGGGTTTGTTTATCCCCGTTGGGCTTTATCGGTTTGACAGAATAGATGCCCTGCTCTTTCATCTCCTGAACCAGCTGAATCCCTGATGAGGCATCCTCCACCAAGATAGTATGGGGGTGCCACTTAAGGTGGGCCGCAAGTGCAGCACACTTAAGCGCGGGGAAGTCCATGCGTTCACGGATGACATCGAGCAGGTAGATCTGCTTGTTATTGAGACCAAGCGTCACGCACACAGAATAATCGGAAAACTGGTGATTCTTGCTGGCGGTATCCCAGCTTTGAACAATCAACTCGAAACTGTCTGGCAACTCTGATTCCGTGTAGGTATGGATCCAGTCCAGCTTGATCATGCCTCCCCCCAGTGGAACAGGGTCTTGTTGGTACTGTCCTGAGAATGCAAAGTCCGACATCATTCCGGCAATCTGCTGGAGAACATGCAGGGGCTCCCGCTCTGGATGCAGTGCAGTACCAGGCTGACGGATGATGCGTTTGGGTCCCTTGATGGTATCAAAGATGTGAGTAGTTTCCACTTCAGCAATGGCTGGCAAGCAGACAACATCCCAGCCCTGTTGCTGCAGGACGTGTCCTACCAGATCATCAAGATGCAACCGTTGCATGATAATCACGATGGCGCCGTGCTGCTTACTGTCGAGACGGGTATAGGCCGTACTGTCAAACCACTGGTTGACGTTGTTGCGGGTCACATCCGAGACCGCTTCATCTGGTTTGAGCGGATCATCGATGATCAGAATGTCCGCGCCACGCCCGGTGATTCCACCTCCGGTGGAGACGGCCATACGGCCGCCTCTGGCCGTGGTGGCAAAGTCATGGAGCGCAGTACGCTTGGGAGAAATCCGGGCCAGCGGAAATGCCTCCTGATACCAGGGGGACTGCATGACGATACGGCAATCCATGGCGAGTTTCTGTGCCAGTTCCTGCGCGTAACTGGCACAGATGATTTTCATGCTGGGATGTCGTCCAAGCAGCCAGGCCGGGAACGCCACCGAAGCACAGATGGATTTCAGGTTACGTGGTGGCAGGTTGATGATGAGGCGGTTAATCTTCCCCTGCTCCACTTGCGTCAGTTTCGACGCAATCAGGTCGATATGCCAGTTATGCAAATAAGATGTCTGTGGACTGAGTTCCATGAAACTGCGGTGGAAGAAGCTGGAGAGATCCTGACGCAGGAGGGCTGCCATTTCATGGGGATGGGGGATATGGATATTACTCATGACCGATATTCCCTTCGTGAACTGCGCCAGCGTCATCTGTCTTGCCAGATGCACCCAAACGTTTGAGCATTTCAGCCAGCACGGCTTGATCCTGTGCATCTCCGAAGACTGGAGCATTCTCACGCTCCAGCATGGCTTCGATGCTGGGGATCAACTGAATTAACATCCGCATTGATGGCAGATCACCGGCCGCAGCACGATTTGCAAGTTGCTTGGTTGCCGCTTCCAGTTTGGTGACCTGCTTGCTGCGACCGTTTTCTGAAATGGAGACCATCGTGTTTAACTCAGCAAACAATACCGTCGCAAAGTTGCGTTTGCCTTTGGGGCGACCATAGGGATTGCCGGACTGGCCCGTTTTGAACTGAGTCGCCTTGGGAGGTTTGCCATAGCCGACTTCATATTCATCCTGTGGAGGATTGGTCGTATTCTTGTTAGCCACGGGACACCTCCTTGCGGCGTTTGGCTGTAACGTTTGACTGAAGGACCAGAGATTCCATTGATGAGAAGGTTTCTCCAGTTTCCGCACAGATGGCCTCCTGCCCTGTGATGGTCTGCCAGCGACGGATGGCAGTGTCGACGTAGAGGGGATCAAGTTCCATGCCGTAACAGACACGGCCGGTACGTTCTGCCGCCATCAGAGCTGTGCCACTACCCAGGAAGGGATCAAGAATGATGTCACCACGTTTCGAGCAGTCGAGTATGGCATCGGCAATCATTTTGACCGGCTTGACGGTGGGGTGCATCGCCAGCAGATCGCCCTCCTCTCCATGACGCATGGACTGAATGCCGGGGTATTGCCAGACGTTGGAACGGTGGCGACCGAAGCGGCCGAGCTGGACATTGTTCTGATGCGTGGTGTTGCCGTTGCGGTAGATTAGGGCCAGTTCATGCTGGGAGCGGTAAAGGCTGCCCATGCCCGCCTGATTCTTGACCCAGATGCATAGGTTCAGCATGTTGGTGTAACAGGCTTTGCCAGCGGCCAGGATTTCAGAGAGGTGGCGCCAGTCCATGAACAATGTATGTACTGAACCCTTTGCACTGAATGTCACGAGATGGCCGAAGGTGGTTTGCAGGAAGCGGGTGAATTCCGCTTCACTCATCTCGCCAGCGGCCATGGCAAACTCGCGGTGCTTGATCTTGCCTTTGCCACCCACATGGCCGTCAATCCTGACGTTGTACGGCGGGTCGGAGATGACCATCCCTGCCAAGCGGCCATCCATGAGACGTTCGAAGGATTTTGCCTCCTGAGCGTTACCGCAAAGCATGCGGTGCTTTTCCAGTTGCCACAACTGCTCAGGGTGGCAGATGGCAGGTCCTGTTGGTGGAATCAGATATTCTTCGTCATCTTCATCATCGACCATGTCGAGACCTTCGATGCGCAGGTCAATTTCTCCAATGGTGAAACCAGTGGATTCAAGATCGAAGTCCAGATTGAGAACCGAGAGTTCTTTCAGGTGAACGGCGAGACTGTGTTCATCCCATGTCGACAGTTCTGATAGACGGTTGTCGGCAATCATGAAGGCACGGGCCTGTTCTGGAGTCAGATGGTCCAGACGAATCACAGGCACTTCTGTCATCCCGAGTTTCTTGGCAGCTTCAAGACGGGCGTGGCCAGCGATGATCATGTCATTATTGTCTGTAGCAATCGGGATATTGAAGCCGAAGGTCGTGATGCTCTTGGCGAGTGCGTTAATCTGGCGTGGCTTGTGGATGCGGGGGTTGTTGGGATTGAGTTGAATCTGGCCGATAGCCAGTTGCTGAATGAGAAGGGAATGGTGTCCCTTCTTCTGTTGTTGCATTTCCATAAAATTCTCCTCAGCGTCCGGATACAGGCTGCATAAAGATGCGTATCGGAGCGCTCAATCAGAGTGATTGCAGCCCGATAGGGAGAATATGGATCACAGCTACATAAGTTAATTTAGTCGAGTGTTCAGGTAGTACTTTTTCTGCTTCTAGAGATCACTGGCTTTCTTTGCGGAGGACGCGACGCACGTGCTCAATGCTGCATTCCAGTGCCGTGGCAATGAGTTTTGCGCGGTGATGCCGTGGGATACCATCGGCTCGGAGCCTCTGGAGCATGGCAAGGATTAACGGTTCCAGGCCATTTTGCCGGCGTGATGCTCCACTACGTTGCCCCAGCTGACTTGCCAAAAATCCCGGGGGAATGGCTTCCCGCAGCATGGCGTAGTAGGCTTCATACTGGTCATCAACCTCCTTCTCGATTGGCAGTTGCTGACTTGGCAGACCACTCGCCTGGCCTTCACGGTACCAGCCTATCAATTCGCCATTAGGACTAAATTTAGCAATGGCTCCCGGACCTTTCCCGATCAGTCCTTTTGATGGTGATTTTAAGTCCGGGATTCTGTGCTCTGATGGATTCCGATGTATGGCACGGATCGCTTCCAGAGCCGCCGATTCCTGACATACTCTTTCCTCACGCAGTTCAGCAATCTGTTCGTGGATGATTTTGTCAGGAGAAGAATTCATCAGGTTATTCTTGTGGGTGCGTTAATATTTTCTGAACTGGCCGACAACAACACCAAAGATTTCAAGCTGGCCTTTAGGACGAATGGTGGGATATGCCTTATTGGCAGGATAAAGTACGAAATCACCGTTTTCCTTGCCCAGTGTTTTCAGGGTAAATTCGTTATCAACAATGGCTACCACCAGGTCACCGACGTTGGCGAGTTGTCGCTTTTCTACAATGACCACATCATCTGGCAGGATGCCTGCATCAATCATCGAGTCCCCCTTTACGGTGATCAGCATCGTCTTGGAAGGTCGTTCCACCAGAAACTCGTCAATGCTGATAGTGTTGTGACTGTCATCGGAGGCTGCAGATGGCAGGCCCGCACGAACTGAGCTTTCAGCGATCGGACGCTCGAAGAACCGTGATCCAGGTTTCAGGCGTTTATCTGGAGCCGACTCCAGAAAGCCCTGGAGCTTCAGCTTGGCAACGAGGGTAGTCACAGCATTTTTGGATTTGAAACCTAGAAGTTGAGCGATCAACGCAAAGGACGGCAAAGTGCGGTGCTCCGCGTAGTAGTCCTGTAGCTGTGCAAGATAATCAGTATCGTTTCCCATGGGAGAATACATTACTGTACGTCCGTACAGTCTGTCAATATCCATTGAATTCGGCATTCATCACTTGATCTCTCTTCGAACCAGAGCGTTACTGGTCCTGTTGCCACATCCCGCTGCAATTGATCAGGAGAGAACTATGACCTTAGCCACCAACAAATCAGATCAACGTAAACGTGAAGCCACAGCGTCATTAAAATCTGGAACAAGGGTTGATATCAGTTTCGGAAGCGCAGCATGCCTTCCTCAAACCAGCAGCACAGTATCACTTCAACCAGAAGCCGCCGCGGCCTCTGAAATGATTGCCAACGGCTATAAAAGCAAGCAAGCCGTTCTGGCAGAGCTGCTGCAGCGCCCATCTGGAGCCACAATCTCTGAACTGATCAAGTCGACCGGCTGGCAAGCTCACTCGGTCCGGGGTGTGATTAGCGGCGTGCTCCGGAAGAAACTAGGGTTGAACATTGTGTCCGGTAAAACAGAATCGGGGGAGACGAGATATCGCGTTGAGGCTAGACCATGATGAAAGAGTCATTGCCTGCCAGTTTAACGTTAGGTGCAGTGATGATGATGGATCGTGCCGGACTGGCTGACCTTTGGGAGGTGGTCTTCGACTCTCCTCCTCCAGATAAAGCTCACATTGATATGCTGCGGCAGGCCGTCGGCTGGCAGATCCAGGCTCAAGAATCGAGTGGATTGGACTCAGGTACACGTCGGATGCTGATGCGTGGCTACGTTGATCTGGCGTTGTCTGGCGGAACGAAGCTGGTTCGACAGTGGCAAGGCATCAGTCATCAGGTGACGGTGCTCGACCGTGGCTTTGAATATGAAGGTCATGTTTACCGGAGCTTGTCAGCGGTAGCCCGCAGGATTACCGGCACCGCCTGGAACGGACTGACCTTCTTTGGAGTGAAGAAATGAGGCGAGCATCGGCGGTGGCGTCCCCGGTTGGTAGCAAGAATTCTGGCCACACTCTGCCCTGCGCCATCTACACACGTAAATCCTCCGAGGAAGGGCTGGAGCAGAGCTTCAATTCTCTCGATGCACAACGTGAAGCCTGTGAAGCTTATGTGCTCAGCCAGAAGACTGAAGGCTGGACTGCACTGGCAAAAGCCTATGACGATGGCGGATTCTCGGGTGGCAACATGGATCGGCCGGGGCTCAAGCAACTAATGGCCGATATCGTCGCTAAGAAGGTTCGGATCGTGGTGGTCTACAAAGTAGACCGGCTAACTCGTTCCCTAGCTGACTTTGCCAAGCTGGTGGAGGTGTTCGATGCACATGGGGTGTCGTTCGTATCCGTCACGCAGCAGTTTAATACCACCTCCTCCATGGGGCGGCTGACACTGAATGTGCTGCTGTCCTTTGCGCAGTTTGAACGGGAGGTTACGGGAGAACGCATCCGGGACAAGATTGCAGCCTCCAAGGCCAAAGGGATGTGGATGGGGGGCATCCCGCCGGTGGGCTATGAGGTCAAAGACAAGGCGCTGGTGATGGATGAGACATCGGCTGCCTTGGTCCGTGATATTTATGAAACCTATCTGAGGTTGGGTAATGTGCGTCTCCTTAAGGCAGATCTGAGTCGACGTGGTCTAGTTACACCCAGAAGAACATCCAGGCGTCAGGGACAGTCGGGTGGGCTCTCCTTCAGCCGTGGGCACCTTTACCGGATACTGAGTAATCCTGTTTATATTGGCAAAGTGGCTCATCGTGAACTGACGCATGAAGGTCAGCATCCTGCGATCATTGATGAAGGCTTATGGAATGCTGTGCAGGCCCAACTAGCGGCTAATAGACAAGGCGAGAAATCACGCGTGTCGGCATCCGAGCCAGGACTGCTGGCTGGACTGGTGTTTGATGGTGATGGCAACCGATTGACGTCAGTACACAGCAAGAAGAAAGCAGCTGCGAATGTTGACAGTGATGCAAGCCAGAATGATTCCAAAAGTGGCGCTGCAGGTAATACTTCCCGTCGTTATCGATACTATGTGTCACAACGATTGATGCAAGATGGTCGAGATAGTAGCCCGGAAGCGCTGAGGATTCCTGCTCAGGAACTGGAGCAGGTTGTCTTAAAAAGAATCAGTAATTTTCTGAGTAATGAATCTGAGTTGTTTGAGGTCTTGCAACAACAAGGACTCATGGATGTGAATGCAGTGAGATCTGTTTTACGTGCTGCTGCAAAGATGGCGCAGGTGTTATCACCCGATCCATCGATTGATGATAGTGCTGCTTCCAGAGCGGGCACTCTTATCGAGTTACTCCACTTGCTGGTCGACCGAATCAACGTCCAGGCAGGCTCAGTCGAGATTGTTCTTAATTTGAACGGGTTGATTGAAGATGCCAGGACAGACACCCATATCTCATCTAACGTATGGGATGTGTGTGATTGGCAGAAACTGAGCCATACCTTGCTGCTGCCGACCCAGCTCAAACGGAACGGATTGGCTGTACGCATGATCATTGAATCAAAAGAACATCAGGTCAGGCGTAGCGCTGATCCAAGGATGGTAAGGCTGCTATCAAAAGCTCATACCTGGTTTAACCTGATCACATCAGGAAAGGCCAAGTCCATCGGGGAAATCAGTGTTCAAGAAAACCTGAGCCGCCCACATGTATCGAAGATCATCACCCTGGCATTTATGGCACCGGATCTGGTGCGTGCCATTCTTGACGGGAAACAACCGACAGAACTGACTGCTAACAAACTGATGCGAAGTTTGCCACTGCCGATTGATTGGCGTGAACAACGAACGTATCTGGGATTTGACTAACCGGATTCTGAACGGATGGTTTAACGTTACGCCTGACTTGATCAGGCGATATTGCTTGGGGCAGACTTATTCGGTGAAATGATACGTAAGCACTTTTTTGCACACTGAGAAAAATGCCAGAATTGCTGAAATATTTCTCTAAATGAGCAAGAATATGAAAACAGAGAACTACTGTACCTGCCGGAACGCCGCGTGGTGCGGGACTTCTTGGGAAGAAGTGTATTATTGACGTGTCACAAGGACTTGCTGGCGGAGAGGGAGGGATTCGAACCCTCGACAGAGATAACCCTGTGCCACCTTTCCAGGGTGGTGACTTAAACCGCTCATCCACCTCTCCGTTAGCGTGGCGCGCATTATAGCGTAAA
>Ga0265327_10004438_pt1 | contig 12422 bp, 15 predicted proteins | sample 41621metaG_FD_202089 | JGI IMG/M metagenome (GOLD analysis project Ga0265327, IMG submission 202089) | Rhizosphere microbial communities from Carex aquatilis grown in University of Washington, Seatle, WA, United States - 4-16-21 metaG | ecosystem: Host-associated > Plants > Roots > Rhizosphere...
CTGGAGCCGGGGGAGAAGTCACCCGAGGAGATCCTGCATGCCGCGGGCGAGGCGCTCTACGTGCAGTCCGTCAGCGGGTTGCACTCCGGGACGAACCCGATCAGCGGCGACTTCTCGGTCGGCGCGGAGGGCCTGATGGTTCGCGACGGCGCGCTCGCGGAACCTGTACGCGAGGTCACGATCGCGTCGACCCTGCAACGCATACTGCTCGACGTCGCGGCGGTCGGGAGCGATCTCGTCTTCCTGCCCGGCGCGGTAGCGGGGATGACGCTCCTCGTCGGTGAGATGACGATGAGCGGCGCATAGCGCGCCTGGGAACGACGCAGCTACGGGCGCGTGCCGCGCCGCGCGAGGATCAGCTCGAGCTCGGCGAGGGCGACCTCGGGATCGACCACGTGCACGGCTTCCATCCCGCACGCGCGGGCCGCGGCCACGTTCTCCGCGTTGTCGTCGAGGAACACCGCTTCGCCGGGCGCGATCGCCATGCGCGCGCACGTCAGCTCGTAGATCTCGCGGTCGGGCTTGCGCATCCCGACGTGGGAGGAGTCGACGACCTCGTCGCACAGCTCGTCGATCGGGAACATTGCGCGCCAGTTGTCGCCGAACTCCTTGACGTTGTTCGTGAGGAGACCGATGCGCAGCCCGCGCGCCTTCAGCTCGCGCATCTTGTGCACGACGGTCCAGTGCACGCCGGGTGCGGTCTGGCGCCAGAAGCGTCCGTACGCGTCCATGTCGATCGGCATGCCGATGATGCTCGGCGCCTTTTCGACCATGCGCTCGAAGTAGGTGGCGATGTCGAGCTGACCCTTCTCGAGCAGATGCCAGTCGGGCTCGTCCTCGACCTCACCCTCGGTCTCGGCCGCGTCGGGATCGGCGGCGACCGCGGCCGCGACCGCGCGCCCTTCGACGCCGATGTACGACGTGTCACCGAAGAGCAGGCGCAACAGTGAGCCCCTCGGGTAGCCCTCCGCTTCCTCGAACGCGCCGATGCCGACGAAGAGCGGACTCGAGATCACGCCGCCGAAGTCGAAGATGACCGTGCTGATCGTCACGGCCTGGCAAGTTACCGGCGCCGGGGCGCACCCCGCGCCCGAACTTCAGGACTTCGGCCCTTCAGGACGCGGCCGTCGTGCAGCACGCGCTCTGGAGCGGCGCGAGGGCGAGCGCCACGACGCCGAGCGATGCCGCGAACGCGACCGCGCGCGCCTCGGGTTCGGTGACCAGGAGCGTGACGCCCGAACCCGCGCTGTCGTCCGCGCCGGAGCTGTCGACAACCGACGTCGCGGCAAGTGCCAGGACGCGGGCGCCGCGCGCGACAACGGTCGCCTGGCCGGGCGATGCGGGGCCGATCGCGATCGACGGGTCGTAGGTCGCGAGCACGTCGACCACCGCCCCGACCGGTGGCTGGAAGCCGTCCTTCACGAGCACGTGCACCGCGCGTTCCCCGAGCGGCACGATCGCATCGACGCCGGGCGCGCTCGTTCCCGCGGACGTCTCCTTCACGAGATGGCGCGAACCGACGACGTCGTCGCGCAACACCGCCACTGCGACGATGCGGCCGACCGCGGTTGCCCGGTCGCGGAGCGCGTCGGGCGAGACGGTCGAGGCCGGTCGTTTCACGGTGTAGAGATCCGCTGCCGCGAGTGTGGTGCCGAGGGGCAGATCGCGCGCGGCCAGGACGACCGGCACGTCACTCCCCAGACTGTGCGCCCGGCGATGGAGAGATCCGAGATCGCCCGCGACGACTCGCACGGTGACCACCATGACGACGAGCGCGGCCGCCCACGCGAGCAATACCCGAGGTGAACGACGCATCGTGCTTCCCCTTGCGAGACATGACAACGGGGGAAGTCCGAGAACGGGGGAAGTCCGAACTGCGAATCGATGCGAGGTTAGCGATCGATGTTCCGGTTCCCAAGCAGAAGGGAATGATGGGAATGTCACGAGTCGACGGGCGGTTGGATAGGAGTGACCCCCCGGCCCCGGCGCCTTCATCGGCGCCGCTGCGAGTCCCTCGGCCCGCCGGTCATCGCCCGCCCAGACCGGTGGGCCGGGGGCACTCGCTCAAGCGGGTAACGGGCCCACCGCCCCGGAGCAGTCGCAGCCCTCGGGCTCGAGTGGAAGCGTCGGGATCAGGTTGTCCAGGAGCGCCCGGACGCGGTGCAGGTTCTGCTCGAAGAACGCGAACACCTGTTCCTGCGACACCGGCGCGATGCCCGCGTCGTGCTCGACGCCCGTGTCGTAGTCGGTGACGAGCGCGATACCCGTGTAGTGCATGCCGAGCTCGCGCGCGAGATAGGCCTCCGGGTACTGGGTCATGTTGATCACGTGCCAACCCTGCGCGCGGTACCAACGCGACTCGGCGCGCGTCGAGAACCGAGGGCCGGGAATCACGACGACGGTTCCGGTCTCGTGCATACGAATGCCGACGCGCGCGCCGGCCGCGGCCGCATGGCGCGCCACGACCGGGCAGTACGGGTCGGCGTAGGAGACGTGATGCGTGTCGCCCGCGTCGTAGTACGTGTCGGGGCGGCCCCACGTCCGGTCGACGAGCTGGTCGAGCACCACGAAGTCACCGGGGTGAATGTCGGGTGCGAGCGAACCGGCGGCGCACGGACCGATCACCTGGCGCACCCCGAGCATCCGCATCGCCCAGAGGTTGGCGCGCGCCGGAACGCGCGCCGGCGCGTACTCGTGGTCGCGGCCGTGGCGGGGAATGAACGCGACGCGTCGCCCGCCGACGTCGGCGATCGTCACCGGCGCGCTCGGCGGACCGAACGGCGTCTCGAGGACGATCTCTTCGACGTCGTCGCCGAACGTGTAGAAGCCCGATCCGCCGAAGACGCCGATCTCCGCCTGCATCTCGGATGCCGGGTTCCGGGTCGCTACGCGCTCTTGGCTTCGGATCCGCTCCCCGAACCCGAAGAGCCGGAACCCGAAGAACCGGAACCCGAACCCGAACCCGAGTCGGAGGACGAGGAGCCGGACGAGCCGGAGGATCCCGAGTCCGAGGACCCGGAACCCGAGGACCCGGAACCCGAGGAGCCCGAACCCGAATCAGATGACGCGCTCGACGTCGACTCCTTGGACCGTTCCTTGGACTTGCCGCCCTTCGACGACGACCGGTTGTCGGTCTTGTAGAAGCCCGACCCCTTGAGGACGATGCCCGCGGCCGAGAGCACCTTGGTCAGCTTGCCGCCACAGTCCGTGTGCTTCGTGAGGGGCGCGTCGGCGAACGACTGGAACGCCTCGATCTGGTCCCCGCACTTTGCGCAGCGGTACACGTATGTCGGCATGGAAACTCCGTGGGGCGAACTTCGTCTGGTTGGCGCCCGGGAGATTGGCACTCGACGCCTACGAGTGCCAATGGTACATGTTGTGAAGTAGGGGCTTTCGCCCGAGGCGGGTTGCGACAGAATGAAGGGGAATGGTGGTCGTCGCGATCCTCGTGCCCGTGGCCTGGTTGCTCGGGACGTTCCCGAGTGCCCTGCTGGTCGCCCGCGCCCACGGCCGCGACATCATGCAGGAGGGCTCGGGGAACCCCGGCGCCTCCAACGTCCACCGCCTCCTGGGGTGGAAGGCCGGCGCGCTCGTCCTCCTTTCCGACTTCGCCAAGGGCGCGGCCGCGGCGGGCGCGGGCCTGGCCATCGGGGGCCGGGCGGGCGCGTGCGTCCTGGGTGTCTCGGCGGTCGTCGGCCACACGTATCCGCTCTACCGCAAGGGCGGCAAGGGCGTCGCCGCTGCGGGCGGGGCGTTGATCGTCCTCTACCCGTTCGTCGTGCTCGGGCTCGGTGTTGCGTGGTTCGTCGTCGCCCGGGTCCTGCACAAGGCCTCGCTCGCCTCGCTGCTGGCGACGATTCTTTTCCCCATCGCTGTATTCGTCCTCGGCTATGACCGATGGGAAGTCGGTGTCGTCGGTGGCCTCGCGCTCCTCGTAGTGCTCCGCCACGCGGCGAACATCCGCCGTTTGCTGCGGCGCGAAGAGATCGATCTCGGCGCCGGCCGCAGCACGTGAGCGCAGCAGCGCCGGAGGAGGCCGAATGACACGGGTGCGCAAGGCAGTGATCCCGGCGGCGGGTCTGGGAACGCGCTTCCTGCCCGCGACGAAGAGCTCGCCCAAGGAGATGTTGCCGGTCGTCGACAAGCCCGCGATCCAGTACGTCGTCGAGGAGGCCGTGAAGGCGGGGCTCACCGACATCCTCATCATCACCGGTCGCAGCAAGCGCGCGATCGAGGATCACTTCGACCGGAACTTCGAGCTCGAGCACTTCCTCGACAACGCGGGCAAGCACGACCTGTTGAAGGAAGTGCAGTTCGCGTCCGACCTCGCCGACATCCACTACGTCCGCCAACGTGACCCGTTGGGGCTCGGGCACGCGGTTTCGGTCGCGCGCCATCACATCGGAGACGAACCCTTCGCGGTGCTGCTCGCCGACGACCTGATGGTCGACGACGGCGCGCTGTTGCGATCGATGCTCGACGTGCACGAACGTCACGGCCGGTCGTGCCTCGCGTTCTCGGAGGTCTCGCCGGAGGAGATCTCGTCGTACGGTTGTGTCGAGCCGCTGCCGAGCTCCTCCGGAGATGTCGCGTTGGCGGAAGGCGTCATCGAGATCCGTCGCGTCGTCGAGAAGCCGCCGCGCGAAGAAGCGCCGTCGAACCTCGCGATCATCGGGCGCTACGTCTTCACCCCGGAGATCTTCACGATGCTCGACCTCATCGAGCCGGGTCGGGGCGGCGAGCTGCAGCTCACCGACGCGATCGCCATGTTGCTCGAACAGCAGAGCGTGTTCGGTTGCAACTGCCGCGAGGGTCGGTACGACGTCGGCCAGAAGATCGACTTCCTGCGGGCGAACGTCGAGATCGCGCTCGATCGTGAAGACCTCGGACCGGCGTTCGGTGAGTGGCTGCGGGCGTACGTCGCGGCGCGCTGGCCGGTGTGATACCTCTGTTTGTGTGATCCCCCTCGCCGAGGCGCAGTCGACGATCCTCGACGCCATCACAACGCTGGAACCCCGTCTGTTCGAGAGTCGCGCCGCGCGCGGTCTCGTGCTCGCGCAGGACGTCGTTGCGAACGAGCCGGTACCGCCCTTTGCCAACACGGGGATGGACGGGTACGCGGTCCGCGCCGCGGATACACCGGGCACCCTGCGGGTCGTCGGAGATCTGCCCGCGGGGCACGCGCCGACGATCGCAGTCGGTCCGGGCGAGGCGATCCGCATCATGACGGGCGCGCCGATACCCGATGGCGCCGACGCCGTCGTCATGGTCGAGCGGACGCGCGTCGCCGACACGAATGTGGTTGTCGAGGTCGCGCAGCCGGGCGAGCACGTCCGGCGCGCGGGCGGCGACGTCGAAGCGGGCGAGCTCGTGTTCGCGCGCGGCACGCGGCTCACGCCCGCGCACCTCGGCGTGCTCGCGAGCCTCGACGCGCACGAGGTGTTGTGTCATCCGCGGCCGCGCGTCACGGTGATCTCCACCGGCGACGAGCTGGTCGAGCGCGGCGCACTCGCGCCGGGCCGCATTCGCGACTCCAACCGCCCGATGCTGCTCGCGCTCGTCGAGGAGGTCGGCTGCGAAGCGATCGACGGCGGCATGATCCGCGACGACGAACGCGCCATCACCGCCGCGGTCGAGCGCGCCGCCGACAACGGCGACGTGTTGTTGACGAGTGGCGCCGTCTCCGTCGGCGACTACGACTTCGTGAAGCTCGTGCTCGAGCGCGTGGCCGGAGCGCGCGGCGGTCTGTCGGTCTGGTCGCAGGTCGCGATCAAGCCCGCGAAGCCGCTCGCATTCGCGATGCTCGGGGCCGTCCCTGCCTTTGGCCTGCCCGGCAATCCGGTCTCGTCGCGCGTGAGCTTCGAGCTGTTCGCCCGCCCCGCGCTCCGCAAGCTCGCGGGTCGGGTCGACGTCGCGGCCGAGACGGTGCGCGCGATCACGAAGTCCGCGATGCATCGGCGGCCCGACGAAAAGTTGCATCTCGACCGGGTCCGGGTCTGGATCGAGGACGGCCGCTACCACTGCGAGCGGGTCGGGGCCGGGCAGGCGAGCAACATGCTGGCCGCCATGGCCGCGGCCGACGGCCTCGTCCTGTTGGAGGACGGGGACGGGGTCGAAGGCGGTGCCGAGGTCCGGGTGCTGCTGCTCTGACGCCAAGAGGTGACTGGCGTCACGGCCCGGGCCGACCCGGTCGAGGCCTCTTGTCGAATGCCACCGACCGTGGTACAACGTATACGTAACGGGGTCGCCGGGTGGGCGAAGCAATACCGGGGGGCACCGTGTGGCAACAATGCAACGACACGCTGGGGCTGGCGTGGCGCTGCAGACCCGGGGAAGCGAAGATCCGTCGGCTCGAGTTGGTCGCAGCGCCGAACGGGGAGCGAGAGCGAACCCACCCCCGGGAGCCACGCAGGCGAGATCCTGCGAACCTGCCCGTAACCTGAAGCCGTGTCGACTCACGCGCGCCCGATCCCTCTCGTGGATTCCTTCGCGCGCCGGGTCAAGGACCTCCGGGTCTCGATCACCGATCGGTGCAACTTCCGCTGCGCGTACTGCATGCCCGAGGAGGGGATGCAATGGCTGCCGCGCGAGGAGTTGCTGACCTACGAGGAGATCGGCCGGATCGCCCGGGTCTGTGTCGAGCGGTTCGGCTTCGAGGCCATCCGCGTCACGGGGGGCGAGCCACTGGTGCGCGCGCACGTGACGCGTCTCGTCCAACTGCTCGCGCCGCTCGGCGTCGACATCGCGATGACAACGAACGGCGTCCGGTTACCCGAGCTCGCGCACGACCTCGCGGCCGCGGGGTTGAAACGCATCAACGTCTCACTGGATTCGTTGCAACGCGAACGCTTCTTTGCACTGACGAAGCGCGACGAGCTCGATCGCGTGGTGGCGGGTATCGACGCCGCGCTGCTCGCCGGTCTTGCACCGGTGAAGGTGAACGCCGTCATCATGCGAGGGATCAACGACGACGAGGTCGTCGACCTCGCACGCTTCGGTCGCGAGCGAGGCGTCGGCGTGCGGTTCATCGAGTTCATGCCGCTCGACGCGCAAGGCGAGTGGAGTAACGACAAGGTGGTTCCCGCGCACGAGATCCTCGAGCGGATCAACGCGGTGTTCCCGCTCGACGCGGGTGACCCCGATCATGTCGAACCCGCGGCGCGCTACGTGTTCCGCGACGGCGTCGGCGATGTCGGTGTGATCTCGAGCGTGAGCGAGCCCTTCTGTGAGAGCTGTGACCGGGTGCGCGTCACGGCCGAGGGTCAGTTCCGGACGTGCCTGTTCGCGCTCGACGAGACGGACCTGCGCGTCGTGCTCCGGGTCGGCAATGGTCTCGACGAGCCCGACCTCGACGACCGGCTTGCGAGCGCGATCGAGGGTGCCGTTGCGACCAAGTGGGCCGGGCACCGCATCGGCCAGGTCGACTTCGTCCGACCCGATCGGTCGATGAGTCAGATCGGCGGCTGATCGTCTCCGTCGGGTCCGAGCAATCGTGTTGCTCCCCGCCCGCCCCTACACTTGGCCCCCATGCCTCCAGAGTTCACGCACCTTGACCCGCTCGGCCGGGCCCGCATGGTCGATGTCACGGCCAAGGAGCCCAGTCACCGCCGGGCCGTGGCCCGGTGCCGGGTCTACATGGAGGCCGAAACCGCCTCGAAGATCGCCTCCGGCGCCATCTCCAAGGGTGACGTCCTCGCGGTGGCCCGGGTCGCCGGGATCCAGGCGGCGAAGCAGACCCCGCACCTGCTGCCCCTGTGTCACCCGTTGCTGGTCGGAGCGGTCCTCGTCAACTTCCGCCTCGAGGACACATATGTCGAGGTAGAGGCCAATGTCGACACCGTCGATCGCACGGGCGTCGAGATGGAAGCGATGACCGCAGCGGGTGTCGCGGCGCTCACCATCTACGACATGTGCAAGTCGATCGACCGGTCGATGACGATCGGTGATCTCGCGCTCTGGGAGAAGACGGGTGGACGCTCCGGGACATGGCGGCGTCAATCCGACGACACCGATTCGTTCGGTTTCTGATCGGGTATCACACTCGCGAGAATTTCTACGCGACCGCGCGCGTCTTCGTTTCCGAAAGCGCGTCGACATCTCTTTACACTCCCTTGCGCGTCGGACGATGCGAGTTGTCGTGGCGCTGCGATATCGCGAGACTGCAATCTCCATCACGGTGATCCACCACTCGTTGGTGTTCCGTTGTTACCGTTTACGACAACAAAGGCGGTCGAGAGGTCTTGACACTGGTGGTCCTGATCATTCTCGCGGCGCTTTGGGCGGTCGTGCTGTTGCCGCCCATGCTGCGATCCCGTGCGGAGCGGGCGAACGACTCGATCGGCGATTTCAATTACCGACTCGATGTCCTCGGTCGAACCAATGGAGCCCTGCGCGCCGCCGGCGCGCGACCGCGTGTGTCACCCGGTCAGCGGGCGGCGAAACGTCGTCGTGACGTACTGCGCGCGCTGCTCGCCGTGGTCGGAGGATTCGGCCTCTTGGCGATGGCCACGAATGCGCTCGTCTTCTGGGTGTTGTTCATCGCCGGCGCAATCGCGTTCGCCGCGTTCTGCGCCCTGTGGGCGTGGGCGCGTTCGCTGCAGACGGAACGCGCGATGAAGGTGCGCCCGATGGATCGCCGGCTCTCGCCCGACTTGGCCGCGCTGCGGCGCGCCGCTTCGTCGTAGTCGTAGCATCCGGGCGTGGAACGCGGCCGGGAGATCGCAGCGCTCGGTGAGAAGGCACGCGCCGCGTTCGAAGAGAAGCACCGCGCCCGCGAGATCACCATCACCGCGTCGCGCCAGGCGATCCAAGCCTGCGCCGCGTCGATCCGGTCGACGCACCGCGGTGAGTACGACGCGGCCGAGGCGCTCGCTCGCGAGGCGCGTGATCATCTCGCGGCCGCCGACGAGGCGCTCGCCGCGCAGGCCGACGTGCGCACCGGCGGTCCGCTGAACGACGCGAAGAAGGAATTGGCCGAGGCGTGGCTCACGCTCGCACTCGTGCGCGATCTGCCGTTGCCCGGGCCGGAGGAGCTCGGCATCGAGATCGCGCCGTACTGCAACGGTCTCGCGGAAGCGGCGAGCGAACTGCGTCGCCAGCTGCTGGATCAGCTGCGGGCGGGCGATCTGGCCCGGGCCGAGAACCTCATGGGCGCGATGGACGAGATCTACTCGCTGCTGGTCACGATCGACTATCCCGACGGTGTCACCGGCGGTCTGCGGCGCACGACCGATGCACTACGAGCGGTGCTGGAACGCACCCGCGGCGACCTGACGACGACGCTGGTCGCGACGAGGCTGCAAGCCGCGATCGAGGCGGCGCAGCACGCGACCGAGCGCTAGCCCTTTGGTACGCTGACTCCTCCTTCGGGGGTGTAGCTCAGCTGGTAGAGCGCTACGTTCGCAACGTAGAAGTCGGCGGTTCGAGTCCGCTCACCTCCACACCTGTTGCGGTTCCTACAACAGTCAGCGCCGTCTCGCTGAAGATCGAGGTGCCAGCGAACCGCGCGCTGCCGTCCATCGCTTGACGACTGTCGCCCGGCGTGGATCGGCAACTCGCGCTCGTCTCGCGTGATTGTTGCTATGCGACCATCGCGTCGAGCTTGCCGGGTCGCGGGATTGCGTAGTCGATCAGTGATATACGCCCTGCGGCAGCGGTGTCGGCTCCGGCGGTGGCTCGGGAGCAGGCGGCGGTATCGGCGGCTCGGGGGGGACGGGTGGCTGGGGAGGCGGGACCGGCGGCTCGGGCGGCGGGACGGGCGGCTGCTGCAGGCTGGGCTGGGCCGACGCGTAATCCCCTGGACGTCGAAGAAGGATCGCAGCCGAGGTTCCATCAGTTCTCACGTCACCATGTTGCTCAACCGGGCTCCCCAGCCGTAGGGCCGAAGGTCAGCACGCGGTCGCTTCCGCCGCTCGGTTTCTTGCGCGGGATGGCGCCGGGGGGGGACCAACGTCCCATCGAGGGGACTCTGTCGCCTCTGTCGCCCCTGTCGTCTCGCCGTCAGGCTCGGGAGGACACGAACGAGGAGGGCGACGACGATGACGCTCGGGGATCATTGTGACTACATCATCGATCTGATCGACAAGGTGCTCGACACCACGTCGATCTCGTCACCACGGGATACCATTTCGAAGGAGCGCAGCGGCATCGACCATAGGGTCGTGTCCGACTCGATCGCGGAGCCAGTACGAATGTGACCGCGATCATCGTGTGCCGTTCGCGTTCGCACGGCAACACCGCCAAGATCGCGGACGCGATCGCAAAGGTTCTGAACGCCCAGGTCGTCGCGCCGTCAGAGATCGAACCGCAACGCGTCGCCGAGTATGACCTCGTTGGCTTCGGTTCGGGTATCTACGCCGGATCGTTCGACCGCGAGCTCCGACGCTTCGTCAGGTCGCTGCCGCATGTACGCCACAAGAGCGCGTTCGTATTCGCGACCGCCGGGTTCGGACGCGTGATCGAGTTCCCGATCCGCACTCCGTTCGCGAGGTTGGTCGAGTCGACGGGATACGGGGTCCTCGGGACCTTCTGCTGCCCAGGCTTCGATACATGGCTTCCACTGCGGATCGTCGGTGGCCTCAACAAGGGGCGGCCCAACTACGCCGATCTCGAACACGCATGCGAGTTCGCGCGCCAAGTGCGCGCTGCCGCGGCGCAGCAACAAGGAGAGTGAGCGACAATGCGTGCGAAGTTCGGCGACAAGTCATCGTCGATGCAGCTCGATACGGGCGAACCAGAACACAAATGCGAGATCCCCGAGATCCTCGACAAGGTTGGCCATCGCGCACTACCCGCGTCGGGACTGCCTACGTGGTGACGACCGTGTGGTGTTGGGCGCTCGTCTGTGCTGCCTCGATCACGCGCAGCGTGGCAATGGCATCATCGATCTCGACTGGCATCGGGCCGCCGCGTAGAAGTGCCTCGGCCACAAGTTCATAGAAGCGCTGGTACCGCCCCGACACGTTGGCCACCGGCTGGGGATCCGTCCCGACGCTGATGTAGCCCCAGCGCTTCTCCGGTTCCGACCCCCAGTCAGCCGAGCCCGTATCTATCCCCTGCCGGAGCAGGCTCTCCTGGACGTCCAAACCGAACTTGACGAACGAGGCTGCCCTGCCCAGAACCCGCATCCGGGGACCCGCGCTGGCTGCCACCAGTGATGCCCAAAGGTGCGACACCGTCCCGTTCGAATGGGCCAGTGCGATGAACGCATCGTCGTCGACTCGGGCACTGGGACGCACGTTGCGCAGCTCCGCGTACACGGACGTGACCGGCCCGAAGAGCACAAGGGCTTGGTCGATGAGGTGACTGCCGAGGTCGTAGAGGACGCCGCCGGCGTCCGCGGGGTCGGGGCTCTCCCGCCAGGCGCGGTGAGAAACCTCCGGGCGCCAACGTTCGAAACGGGACTCGAAACGATGAACAACGCCCAGAGCCTTCTTTTCGAGCAGGTCACAAAGGGTAAGGAAGTCACCGTCCCAACGCCGGTTCTGGAACACGGCGACGAGCACACCGCGGGCGACCGCAGCATCCTTTAGCCGGATCGCGTCCGCGACCGTCGCCGCTGCCGGCTTGTCCACCACGAGGGCCAACCCCGCTTCGACCGCGTTCAACGCAAGTGGGATGTGGGTGCGGTTGGGCGAGCAGATGACGACAAGATCGAACTGCGACGGATCGGCCCATATCTCGTCCGGAGACGACATCAGCCGAGCCTGCGGGAAACGGGCCGCCACCCGGGCCTGTCGACCCGCGTCCGCTGTGACCACGCCCGCGACTTCCATGCTCGCGGTTCCCGCGACCAACGGGGCGTGGAAGACCTCTCCCGCGAGGCCGTAGCCGACCAGGACCACTTGCAGGCGCGCGTCCCGCACGCACGCTTGCTACCACGGGGGCGCCTCCCCGACAATCCGGTGACGCCGTGTCCGTCTGTCGCGTTCGACCATTTGCCGCGGTGCTGATCGGTGTGCTCGCGAACTGAATGTCGCGACCGAACATCGGCCGGGTTGGCAGGCGGCCGCACAGATCGACCGTTCTCGGATTCGAAGGCGGCGCCGAGCGAGATCAACAGATGCCGGTGGACGCGCCCTTGGTTTCGGGGCGCTCGTGGGTGCCGATTGCTCTCGGACCACTACGACACGAGGCTCGCGAGGGGCGAATGGCCTTCCTGCGCGGAGCAGATCATCACGTTCGCGGCCCTGGCCGACGTGCCGGCGGCGGTCGCGCCGCCTCGTCGGTGATGGTTGTGTCGTTCGGCCCTTGCGGCCCGGCAGTCGCGGGAGGAGCGTAAGGAGGCCAATGTTCCGGGAGGATCGACCATGGGAACCGTCGCTCGTGTCACCGAGATCAGTTCGACGTCGGAGAAGAGCTTCGAGGATGCGATCGCGGTCGGCGTTGCTCGCGCCGACGAGACGCTGCGCAAGATTCGAGGC
>Ga0265327_10004439_pt1 | contig 12422 bp, 13 predicted proteins | sample 41621metaG_FD_202089 | JGI IMG/M metagenome (GOLD analysis project Ga0265327, IMG submission 202089) | Rhizosphere microbial communities from Carex aquatilis grown in University of Washington, Seatle, WA, United States - 4-16-21 metaG | ecosystem: Host-associated > Plants > Roots > Rhizosphere...
CATCGGAAACTCAACCGCATAGGTCATCTTACAAAAATCACCGATTTCTTTATTGCTGGTTAGCTCTTGTCTGAAATCGTTAGAAGGGAATCCAAGAACAACCAAGCCCTTATCTTTATATCGCTTATTCATACCCTCAAGCTTTTCAAATTGTGGTGTAAAGCCACATTTACTGGCGGTATTTACAACAAGAATCACCTTGTTTTGATAATTACACATATCAATCTGCTCACCCTGCAAAGAGGTGAACTGATAATTTAACAATCCGCTACAAGCCGCCTGCACAGTGTTCACTCCAAGCAAAAAAAACAATCCAACTATCAAATTACGCATATGAGGTCCTAAATCTATTACTCAAATAAAGTGAAGCCTAATTTAGGACTACATCAAACTCAAATTGTTCTCTTTAAAACATAATAAAATAAAGGAGTTGAATTAGTTTTATTATGAGCCACTAATGTGCGAGGCAAACTGGATATTTTGTATACTGCCCCATACCATTAATGTGCAAACCATCAAAAATCCCCAAGCGATAATCCCAGCCATTAATATCGCACCAAATAACAATAATGCGTGCCCTTGTTCTTTGATTTTAAATACTGTTGGCACACCAAAATAAATCATTCCAGCTGAAGCCATGATAGCAATTGCTGTGACCGCCATATTGACAAACAAATCGCCAACCATCAGAAAAACTGGTGCCATCCACAAAGGTGTGGGGGCAACTGCTGCTAACAAAAATGCCTCTTTGTAGGGCGGATGAATTTCAGCCACTTCACACAACTGTCGGATGACAGAAGCCATGACAGGCACAACAATCAGCTGAACCAGGAAAAATAGAATTGATACTAAAATGAGTTTATTACCCGGCAAAAGATCGAAAAACAAATCACTTCTGTGGCTGCCCGCGAAATAAATCATTAATGGAGGTATTAGAGAAAAGGGCACAACGTGCAAAAGATATATTTTGTGCATACTAGGAGCCGATTGCACCAAGTCCTGCCAACCTCTAGTTGGAGTAAAGAACAACCTAAATATCGTTACTGGATTCATTTCAACTCTCCACCATTAGTTATGTTCATTTTTAATATTTTTTTGCCACGACTAAAGTATATCCAGCATCAGCCATATTTGTAACACGTTTGTTACAATTTTTTTAGTTTACATAGAAGTGCGTTTCTGAATATCAAATGATATGGAGTTAAAATACTGCATGGGGAGAATGTTCCCTGATAGTAAGTCTTTAATCTCATTCGAGCTTTAGTAATCAAAATGGAAAAATCATCCGTGCCAAACATCGTAGTAGCTGCCCTCTACAAGTTCGCTGACTTACCAGATTATCGCGAACTACAAGTAGGGATACTCGACTGCTGTATCGCCAACGGGATAAAAGGTACCTTATTGCTGGCAGAAGAAGGTATCAACGGCACAGTTGCTGGTAGCCGCGAAGGGATAGATGCCCTACTCAACCACCTTAAGCTGGACCCACGTCTGCATGATATTGAGCATAAAGAATCCTATGCGGTCACCATGCCGTTCTACCGCATGAAAGTTAGACTCAAAAAAGAAATTGTCACCATGGGTGTTCCTGGGATCAACCCCAATAAAAAAGTCGGCACCTACGTTAAACCAAAAGACTGGAACAACATCATTTCTGACCCTGATGTTGTAGTGATAGATACACGTAATAGTTACGAATTTGACATAGGCTCATTCAAAGGTGCCCTCGACCCACGCACCGAAACTTTTAGAGAGTTTCCCGAATACGTTGCAAAAAACCTCAACCCAAACAAGAACAAAAAAGTCGCTATGTTCTGTACTGGCGGCATCCGCTGTGAAAAAGCCTCATCCTTCATGTTGGAACAAGGCTTTGAAGAGGTCTACCACCTTCAAGGCGGTATTTTGAAATACCTGGAAGAAGTTCCAAAAGAAGAAAGCCTATGGCAAGGCGAATGCTTCGTCTTTGATCAGCGTGTTGCCGTAGGCCATGGGTTGGAGATAGGTCATTATGACCAATGCTACGCCTGCCGCCACCCTCTTTCAGCAGAGGAAATGGCCTCCCCGCAATATGCGCCGGGTATATCCTGCCCTTACTGTCACGACAAACTATCCGCTGAGAAACGGGCAAGTATCGCAGAAAGACAAAAACAGATTGAACTGGCCAAAAAACGTGGGGAAATCCACATTGGCGCTACTTTTAATAAGATTCAATCTGAAAATTAAGTCAATAAAAAAGAGCATTCTTCAATGCTCTTTTTTATTCATTCTGGCGGAGAGGGAGGGATTCGAACCCTCGACAGGGTTACCCCTGTGCCACCTTTCCAGGGTGGTGACTTAAACCGCTCATCCACCTCTCCGTGTGCAGGGGGCGGATTATATACCAAGCCCGCTGAGTTGACCAAGCCTGCTAGGCTAACGCTTGGACTTTAGGATATAGGCGTCGACTTCGCCTTTACCTTTTACTTCAATCTTGCCCCTTAAGTCGAGAACGTAATCGTCTCTGAGCAATGCGTAGGTTGCTGCTGTTACCTGTATCACATCTGGCAGCCCAAACTGCTCCATACGGCTCGCCATATTGACTGTATCACCCCATAGATCGTAGCTGAATTTGGTATTGCCTATGACGCCCGCAATGACTGGGCCGCTATTGATACCTATGCGCATTGAGAGCTGCTTTCCTGTGATTGCAGAAACCTCGGCCAACTCTTTGTGCATTTCTAGCGCCATATTGGCTACTGCATAGGCATGATCCTGACGTGCAGTAGGCACACCTCCAGCAACCATATAGGCATCACCTATTGTCTTGATTTTTTCCAGTCCATATTTCTCTGCCAAGTGATCGAACCTTGAGAAGACCTGGCTCAGTAAATCTACTAGTTTGTCAGGCGGCATATCAGAAGAAACACTAGTGAAATCGACCAGATCAGCAAACATGATGGTCACGGCTTCATGCCGATCTGCAATTTTAATGTCGCTCTGTTTTAATCGATTTGCGACAGACTGCGGCAATACGTTTAATAAAAGCTGTTCTGACCTTGCCTTTTCTATCGCAAGGTCGTCAAGTACACGCGCCTTTTGAGATTGAAAATATCGCATCACGATATAGAGTATCGTGGCTACCCCAATCAGGTTGATAGCGAAGAATACATCTTTGATATATGAAGGAATAGGTAACGCGTTGCTGGCAAAGTTGGGATCAAGCTGCCATGAGACGGCTGATAGCACCATGAATAATGCAAACCAAGGTGTAGACTGTCTAGTCCCCAATATCATCAAAGCACCTACAGGGGAAAGAATCGCCCAGATAGCGACACCACTTGATGCTTCAAAGCCGCCGATAACCCACTGCATAAAAAACGGCATAACCAGCAACATGGCCAGCTGCGTGAATGATATGTAGTTGTAGCGCCCAAGGCGGTAGAAAATCAGGATGCTGCTATAAGAAAGGATAATGTACAGATAGGGAAACGCTGCCATCAAAGCATAGCCTTCTCCCAATCCTGAAAGAGTAAAAATCCAGAATACGCAAACCAGACTTTCGGCCAACACTAACAAGGAAAGTACAATCGCCCCAAGAAACGCCGCTGTTCTATCCCTGAACTGTCTCCAGAAAGCGTTTCTTACTACACTCAGGAGGTTCGCTGCTGCATTCATAGTGCCTCAGTTTTTTTCATTAGTTTATAGCTTCGTTATTGTTGGTAAAATGCCTACTGATAGCCTTAACTATATCGCATGGCACCTGCATAATCTACAAAGGCTTACAAAAATTTGATGAAAATCATTGGCATCGCACATTTTGCAACATCTGTTCAATTGTGATCACTTTATGAAAGCGTTTTAGGATAAAATATTGGCTGGCGGGCCTCCCCGCATTGCTTGGTAGCCAACCTGGTCAGGTCCGGAAGGAAGCAGCCACAGTTATTTGAGCAAGTGCCGGGGGTTGGGCTCGCCTCTCCGTGCTGATTTAAGCCAGTTGCCCCATCTTAGATCAGGCTAACGCAAGTTTTGTGCTCAAGTCCGGCAATATCATTTATGTTCATTTTAGGCTAAAGTAAAGTCATTCTTTATCGAGTTTTTCACCCCTTATGAGCTATCAGGTTCTCGCACGCAAGTGGCGCCCAAAATCATTTGAAAATCTCGTAGGTCAGGAACACGTGGTAAGGGCTTTGAGCAATGCGCTTGAGCAGCAGCGCCTTCACCACGCTTACCTTTTCACCGGCACACGTGGTGTTGGAAAAACCACCCTCTCACGCATTCTGGCTAAATCACTCAACTGTGAAACTGGCATTACTGCGCATCCATGTGGTGTTTGTTCGGCCTGCGTAAGTATCGATAAAGGCAGCTTTATTGATTATGTTGAAATGGATGCTGCATCCAATCGCGGTGTTGAAGACATGACAGCTTTGCTGGAGAAAGCGATATACGCGCCAACACAGGGGCGCTTCAAGGTTTACATGCTAGACGAAGTACACCAACTGACAGGCCATGCATTTAATGCAATGCTAAAAACACTGGAAGAACCTCCAGCCCACGTAAAGTTTATTCTGGCGACCACAGACCCACAAAAAGTACCTGTGACAGTATTGTCGCGTTGCTTGCAATTCAATTTGCGCCAAATGGCAAGCTCTTCGATTGCCGAGCATCTGCAGTTTGTTCTGAATCAGGAAGCTATTCCTTTTGAGCCAATTGCCTTGAGCCTTATTGCGAGGGCAGCTTCAGGTAGCATGCGTGATGCACTATCTCTGCTGGATCAGGCAATTGCCTACGGCGGCAATACAGTCAAAGAAGCTGAAGCGCGTAGCATGCTTGGCGCAATTGACCAAAGTTACCTTTATGAGATACTCAACTCTCTCATTAATCAGGATGGCAAAGCACTGCTTGAACAAGCAAGTAGCATGGACCAGCGCAGCATTTCATTTGCTGCTGCTCTCAATGATCTGGCGAATATACTCCATCAAATCGCCATGACGCAGACTGTACCTGATGCGATTCCTCAGGAGTTGCCTGAGCGCCGTATGCTAATGGACTTGGCTTTGAAAATCAGTGCAGAGACTGTGCAGCTTTTTTACCAGATTACCGTGCTCGGACGACGCGACATTGGCTTAGCCCCTGACGAATACGCTGGCTTCACCATGTGCTTATTGCGTATGTTGGCTTTTATGCCGAGTAATCAGCTTGGCACACCCCAAGCTAAGCAAACTCTACCCGAACCTAAGCAACCAGCAGCTTTAAATCCAAGCCCAATAGTTAATTCAGCGCCCCTGCCCCAGCCTGCAATTAATGTGGGAGAAATTGTCGCTGAGGAAATAACTGAAACAGTACCGTCTAATATTAGCTTTGATGGCAACTGGCGCGGCCTTGTCGACCAGCTTAAACTTGGACTTGCCCGAACGCTTGCTCAAAACTGTGAACTCGCTAGTCATGATGAGCATACATTAAACCTGACTGTTCCAGAGTCGCAAAAGCACCTTCTTGAGCCCGGCTATCAGGAGAAGCTACGTGCAGCAATCCAGCAGCATTTTGGCAGGAAGATTACGCTAAATTTTCAAGTAGGTGGCAGCGGCAATACGCCTGCACGGCAGATCAGCGAGGAGAAAGCAGTCATTCAGTCACGTGCTGAATCGGCCATAGAGCAGGATGACTTTGTACAAGCGCTCGTTAAGGATTTTGGCGCTCAGATCATCCCTTCTAGTATCAAACCCATACAATAGTCTCAGGAGAAATATCATGATGAAAGGTGGCCTCGGCAATCTGATGAAACAGGCGCAGCAAATGCAAGCCAATTTACAGAAAGCACAGGAAGAATTAGCAAACATTGATGTAGAGGGCCAATCTGGCTCAGGCTCTGTCAAAGTAACCATGAGCTGTCGCCACCAGATCAAGCGCGTCAGCATTGATGACGCAGCAATGGACGATAGGGAAATGCTGGAAGACTTGATGGTGCTGGCCCTCAATGATGCGATAGCCAAAGTAGAAGCAACAACCAGCACCCGCATGGGCGGCATGATGCCACCCGGCATGAAACTACCATTCTAGGAATGCGCAACCCTCTTGCTCTTGAACAACTGATAGAAGCATTGCGCTGTCTACCCGGTGTAGGCCCTAAATCCGCATTGCGTATGGCTTACCACCTGCTGCAACGTGATCGAAACGGTGCCAATATACTTGCGCAGTCGCTTGATAATGCTTTACAGCTAGTTGGGCATTGCAACCTCTGTAACAACTTCAGCGAACAGCCGATATGCAACCTGTGTGTGTCGGGTAGCCGAGATGGCTCATTACTGTGTGTGGTTGAAATGCCTACAGACTTGATGATGCTGGAACAAACGCAATCGTTTCAGGGCATGTACTTTGTTCTGATGGGTCGATTATCGCCACTTGATGGTGTCGGCCCCAAGGAAATACATCTGGATAAGCTTTTGAAGCGAGCGCAAGATGGAATTGTGCAAGAAGTTATTCTGGCTACCAACTACACGGTAGAGGGTGAAGCAACCGCCCATTATGTAAGCGAGTTACTAAAATCGCGTGGATTGAAAGTCAGCCGAATTGCACGCGGGCTGCCTATGGGTGGCGAAATCGAACATGTAGATAGCGGTACGCTTGCACAAGCTATGATGGAACGACGGAGTGTTAGCTAGGTTTAAAATTGGCTGCATTCAGTTAGCTTGCAAACTAGGTTTCCACCAGTGGCAATACCAAATACTGGGGCATCAGTTTGAAGGCTCCATCTACCCTGTGCGGTATCGAACTTGCCGGATATGCCAATGCAGACAAAAGGAATTGTATGATATGGATGACCAGCTCGTCGGCTGGGTAAAAGTAGACGAGCTAGATTAAAATACTTAATTCACGTGGATGGTTGATCATCACATCAGCACCCCAGCGCTGTGGTTGATCCTGCTCTGATAAGTAGCCATAGAGAGCAACAACGGTTCTCATACCAGCCGCCCTACCTGCAACAATATCCCTCTCAGCATCCCCCACATAAACACAACTACTTGGCTCAACTGAAGCAATTTGGCAAGCCAGTAGTAATGTATCGGGTGCTGGTTTAGGTTTAATGGCATCATCTCCACTCACTACACATGCAGCTTTATCGTAAAGATTCATTGACTTAAGCAGAGGCTCAGTAAAACGCGCAGGCTTGTTGGTGACAATACCCCAACGCTCACCAGATCGGGCTATCTCATCCAAAAGCTCAATCATGCCATCAAATAGCTGGGGGGCTCGCGTGAGCACATCATCATAAAGACTCAAGTACTCAATCCTCATACTGTTAAAGCTTTGGTCTTCAGGCTTTAATCCAAAACCAATTTCCAACAAGCCTTTTGAACCGTGTGATGCATAAGGCCTGATCACTTCATCAGGCAACATTGGTAATCCATGCCGCTGGCGCTGAAGATTTAATGCATATCCCAAGTCTGGCGCAGTATCGACCAATGTCCCATCAAGATCAAACAGAATCATTGCTTAACGGTTTGCATCATGTAATTTACGGATACATCCTGACCAAGGCTATAACGCTTGCTCAACGGGTTATAACTCATCCCTTTTATTCCACCTACATTCAACCCACTGCCGCGCGCCCAGCTTGCCAGCTCTGACGGCTTGATGAACTTTTCATACTCATGGGTGCCTTTGGGCAAAAGATTGAGTACATACTCTGCCCCGATGACTGCAAAAAGATAGGCTTTAGGGTTACGGTTAATCGTGGAGAAAAAGACATGGCCACCAGGCTTTACCAAAGCAGCACAGGCATTGACGATAGCCGCTGGATCAGGCACGTGCTCCAGCATTTCCATACAGGTGACAACATCAAAACTCTCTGGCGCCTCTGCTGCAAGCTGCTCCACTGCGATCAGTCGGTAATCAACCTTAACACCACTTTCCAGCCTATGAAGTTGCGCTACTTTTAGTGCCTTTTCGCCCAGATCTATACCTGTCACATTAGCACCCCTAACTGCCATGGACTCTGAAAGAATACCGCCACCGCAGCCCACATCCAAGACTGATTTGCCTGCCAAGCCGACAATGCCATCAATGAAATTCAGTCGTAATGGATTTATTTCATGAAGAGGCTTGAATTCACTATTAGCATCCCACCAACGGTGAGCCAAACTGGCAAATTTTTCCAGCTCCTGTGGATCAGCGTTTATTTGAACTGTGCTAGTTTCGACTGCCATACAGATGTAATTTCCTTTAATTCTGCGGGTTCTATGCTTGCGTAGACGCCATCCTGATAACGCAGTTCCCCATCCACCCAAGTATGCGTCACCTGCTCACGTCCTGCGGCATAAACTAGATGCGAAACAGGGTCAAAACATGGCTGAGTTTGAATACTTGAAAGTTTGATTGCTGCGAGATCTGCCATTTTACCAATTTCAATAGAACCAATGCGATTTTCCAAGCCTAAGGCCTTTGCGCCATTAATGGTCGCCATTCTAAGTGCCTGATGAGCCGGGATACTTGCCGCATCGCCACTTTGCCCCTTTGCCAGCAATGCTGCCAGTCGCATTTCAGAAAACATGTCCAATCTGTTATTACTCGCAGCACCATCAGTACCAATACCAATATTAATACCAGCTTTTGTATATCTGGAAATAGGGGCAATACCACTTGCAAGCTTGAGATTAGATGCCGGGCAATGCGCTAAATGGCAGCCGTGACTTATCAAAGTCTCAGTATCTACTTCATCAATATGCACGCCATGCGCAGCCACCAGATTAGGGCCAAGAACGCCCAGTTGCGACAAACGCTGTATGGGTGTCATGCCATACTCTTTGAGACTATCTTCAATTTCAATTTTCGTTTCATGTAGATGAGTATGTATACCCAAACCTAGCTGTTCTGCATAAGTGACTACTTTCTCGAAAGTATTGTCTGATATTGTGTACGGTGCATGTGGCGCAATGCTACTTGTAATGAGCGACTGCCCTCTCCAGCCATCTCTGGCATCAAGACCCTTTTGGATATAATCATCTGCATCACTTGCATAACTTGACGGAAATTCAATAATTACCAGACCAAGGTTGGCGCGGATACCTGCTTGAACTGAGGCTTCAGCTGCACTTGCTGGGTAAAAATACATATCGTTGTATGTGGTCGTGCCACCTGCCAGCATCTCGGCGCTGGCAAGCAAAGTACCATCACGTACAAATTTTGGTGAGATCACTTCAGCTTCAGCGGGCCAGATATGTTCTTTCAGCCACGCCATTAGCTGCAAATCGTCAGCCATCCCGCGCATCAATGTCATCGCAGCATGAGTATGCAGATTGATCAAACCTGGAATCAGAACGTGCTCATCAAGCACATTAGTCTTTATTGCATGGTATTGGTTACGCGCCTGCTCAGTTGGCAGAAGATCAATGATCCTGCCTAGACTAATAACTACAGAATGTCGCTCAAGAATAAGGTCGTGAGGCACTATCGGCACAACCCAGCGTGCTTCAATTATAAGATCGGCTTCTACTAGTTGATTTTCAGTCATTCTATCTATTTATCTTAAGTACATAAAAAAGCCCCGCAGTGCGGGGCTTTTTCAATCAACTAATATTATTGACCGCAACCAGCTTCTTGCTCGTGAGTTGCATCAACAACTACACGACGGTTAGGTTGCAAGCACTCAATCAGCTTTTTGCCACGAACACCTTTACAATCAACTACTGGCTCAGACTCACCCTTACCAACAGCTTGCAGACGGCTCTCATCCAGACCTTGTGAAACCAGATAAGTCTTTACAGTATTAGCACGACGCTCAGACAACTTCTGATTGTATGCTTCGGTACCGATGCGATCAGTATGGCCAGTCACCAAAACAACCTTGATATCAGAGTGTTGCTTGATTTTCTCTGCAACAGCATTCAACTCTTCTTTACCATTGCTGCTCAAAGTGTATTTATCAAACCCAAACAGTTTTTCAGCAGCGATTGTAACAGTCTCAACAGTTGGCTGACATGGAGCAGCTTCGGCTGGAGCTGCATCTGGCTCAGGCAGTGGACCTTGTTCTACAACATTCAATGCAACTGGCTCCGGCTGAGCTTCAGGCACTGATGGCTTAGGTGCACCAAATCTAAAGATAGCACCCAGATTGAAATAGGTATTACCCACTGTTTCTGTATCACTTAAGCCAGCGAAATTAGCTTCAGCACGGCTCCATACATGACGCAGATCAGCCTGAATACCAAATGTGTCGTTAATCAGGTACTGAGCACCAATACCAACGTTAGCCATCCAGGATGTTTTGCTATCACCAACATTAGCACCGGCAATCTTATAATCAACATTATTATGACCTACACCGAGACCCGCCAAGAGGAAAGGACGGAATTTGTCACGGCTAAACATGTATAAAGCATCAACACCAAACAATGTTTGCTTGTATTTTCCGCTAGTAATTAACTTAGAGTCTTCATCAGCACTATTGTGACTTAACCCGAGCTGAACATCCCAATGCTCACTGATTTCCTTACCCAAACGCAGAAATCCGCCAACACTACCATCTTCGGCTTTGAGGTCACTATCTGTATTCATAACGCTAACGCCAGGTACTGCATACCAAGAACCTTGATATGCATCATCTGCAGCAGCAGTTAATGCTGTCATACCAAATACACCAGCCAAGGCCAGATTAATGAGATTTTTGTTCATGTTTATTAAACTCCGATTAGTTACTAATTTTCTGTCTATTACTATACTCAAACGAACTCGCCCAAGCAATCAAAGCTGCCCTCCCGGGAGCGTTGCATTAATTACACAGGACATCTGTTGTATTTTCGCAACAACAAATTGATTTCCATCACTTTTTGATGGCTAAGACTGGCCGTGCGCATGGAGTTTTCACACAAACTCCCGCGAAACCCTATGTAGCCAGACTCTAAGGGAACCAGCGTTTCTAAGTGACCTTTCCCAAGTGAGCCAGCTAGTCCGGACATCAGGCCCAGAGACTTGCACTCAGAAACGAATTTTTGTAACTCTGAAACTGCTATGAAATCCAGCAAAGACTTACCACTCTTGCTCGCTGTATCGAGCATCACTCCATAAAAACCAGCGTCTTTCATGGCTTTCAGCAAGGAAAGATTAGGATGCTGGTCAGCCAGCAAAACGGCTACAAGATTTACCCCTTGTGCCGTCATTCTCTTCAACGCTGAAATACATGATTGGTGCTGAAAATTACCAAAGAATCCAACTTTAACAATATCAACCCCGGTGGATGCTACCTCTTGAACCCTCTTCACTAAAAGCTCTGGATCCATTGGTAGATCACCGATTGTTGCACTTACCACTTTGCTCCCATTAATCAAGTGAACGATCTGGCTGATTTCATTGATTTCCAAGGCTCCCAAAGCACCATGAGCAGGATTTTTAAGATCAATAATGTCAGTTTCTGAATCAAGTACAATCTCTGACTCATCTATGTTACATACACTAACCAATAAGCCGGTCATGCTAAATTGCCTTTATCTATTTGAGCCTTGTACTGATCAACCTTTTGAATCAACCAAGACCATGCTTCCAATTCTCGTTCACCAGCAGTTTTGTTAATGGCTATCTGTAGATATTGAATTTCCTGATCAATCTTTTCCATTGAAAGCATCTGCAAACGACTAACCAGCACCGCTAATTCCACAACGGCCAGTTGCGCACGATTAAAACCGCGGAAAGGCGCGTGAGTTTCCTCATGCACAACTTTGAAGTAAAGCTCCGGGCGGATTTTATCTTCATTGAGATCGATCAACTCCAGTTCTCTGTGCGCCAAAGCCGCACCCAAAACATATCCATCAACTTGGCTTGCCTGTTGCATAGGCCAATCACGACGACCAACAAATGCACCTGCAAAAATGCGCACATCATCAACCATATTGATCACAGCAGTTCGGCTTGCCAGAAAATTATCAAGGCTGGTAGATGGGCGAAATGGTGCAATCAGAATTAGTCCATTTCGCTCACGTATGCCGAAAGGTGCAATATGTGGCTGATTCTGGCTATCAACACTTGTTACTATCGTTTCGTAGATTAGTTCGGATGCCATTATTTGTTTTTCTTTTGCCGCTTTTCTTTGAGAGAAGCATCTCTGTGGGCCATGCGTGGTTCAGATGATTTTTTTCTGGTATTGCAGCCCCAACTGAGTTCTTCATCTTGGTTATAGCGTTTTTTCAATTGCCAAGCGATCTGCGCACGTGCAAGCTCAACGCCAAGGTAGAAGGCGTGAGAAGCATCATCATCAACCTTTAGGTGCGGGTATAACTCAAACGGATCCAAAGACTGGAATAAGCCATCCCGGTTATAAATATGCAGGCCATCTTCGCTCACCTGAATGCGAAAACTGGGGTCTTTGATTTGAACTGCCAGTTCGGCAATCTCATCTGATGTATAGCTAAATGGCCGCCTGTCATGCAGGCCTAGCAATCCATCGCTATAGTCAC
>Ga0265327_10004440_pt1 | contig 12420 bp, 13 predicted proteins | sample 41621metaG_FD_202089 | JGI IMG/M metagenome (GOLD analysis project Ga0265327, IMG submission 202089) | Rhizosphere microbial communities from Carex aquatilis grown in University of Washington, Seatle, WA, United States - 4-16-21 metaG | ecosystem: Host-associated > Plants > Roots > Rhizosphere...
GCCATGCGCCCCCGGCAATGCTCGCGCAGCGTCCGCCGCTGCCCGGTCGACAGGCAGGGATCCGCCGCGGGTGACGCCGAGCCGGACGGTCCTGGCCGGATGCAATGTCCTGAAACCCTTGCGGGGAGGCGCCCTAGACGGCCTCGTCGACCACGTCGATGCCCTGCTCGCGCACCTTGCGGTAGAGGGTCGAGCGGCCGATGCCCAGGCGCCGGGCCACTTCGGACATGTGGCCGGAGTAGAGCTGGATGGCCAGTTCGATCAGGTCGTGCTCGATCTCGTCCAGCTTGCGCAGGTGGCCGCGCTCGTCCAGCACCCGCACCGGGGCTTCCTTGGGCAGGGAGGCGAGGATCTCCTCGGCGGTCTCGGGCGGCGCCGCGCCTTCGCTCATCGGCGGCTTGAGACCCGACACCTGAGGGAAGTCGTAGGGCTGCAGATAGGGCGCCTCGGCCAGGACGATCGCCCTGTACACCGAATTCTCGAGCTGGCGCACGTTGCCGGGCCACTCGTGCTCCTGCAGCATCTGCATCGTTTCGGCGGCCGCGCCCATCACGCGCTTGCCCTCCTCGACGTTGAACCTCTGGATGAAGTGGCTGACCAGGGCCGGAATGTCCTCACGCCGATCGCGCAGCGGCGGGGCCTCCAGGGGGAACACGTTCAGGCGATAGAACAGGTCCTCGCGGAATCCGCCGTCCTTCACCGCCTGGTTCAGGTCGCGGTTGGTGGCCGAGATGATGCGAACGTCGACCTTGACCGAGCGCTTGGAGCCGACCGGGTCGATCTCGCTCTCCTGCAGGGCGCGCAGCAGCTTGACCTGGATGTCGAGGGGCAGCTCGCCGACCTCGTCGAGGAACAGGGTGCCGCCGCTGGCTTCCTGGAACTTGCCCAGGTGCTTGTCGACCGCGCCGGTGAACGAGCCCTTCTCGTGGCCGAACAGGATGGATTCCACCAGGTTCTCAGGCAGGGCGCCGCAGTTCACCGCGACGAAGGGCTTGGACGAGCGGTCCGAGGCGCCGTGCATGGCGCGGGCGATCACTTCCTTGCCGACGCCGCTTTCGCCGAGGATCAGCACGGGAATGGTGGACTTGGCCGCCCGCTCGCCCATGCGCTTGACCTGCATCATGGCCGCGCTGTCGCCGACCAGGTCCGCGAAGCTGAAGCGGCCGCCGGTCACCTTCTTCAGGCGCTGCACCTCGGCCGACAGATCGCCCATCTGCAGGGCGTTGCGGATCGAGACGATGATGCGCTCGGGCGAGGCCGGCTTGATGAAGAAGTCCTGGGCCCCGGCCTGCATGGCCTTGACCACCACCTCGACGCCGCCGGTCGCGGTGAGCACGATCACCGGGGCCATGAAGCCCCGGGCGCGCATCTCCTTCAGCGTGTCCATGCCGCTCATGCCGGGCATGTTGAGATCGAGGATCACGACGTCGGCCACGCCGCCGGATTGCAGGCGCGCCAGGGCGTCTTCGCCCCCCTCGGCCTGGGCGACGGCAAAGCCCTCGCGCTCCAGCACGGCCTGGATCAGGCGGCGCTGGGTCGGATCGTCGTCCACGACTAGGACGGTCTTGGCCATCGGGCTCTAATCTCCGAAAAGGCCGTCTCACGGGGGAGGACGACGGCCCAATTTGGGACGGTTATGCAGGGCAAGGTGTAAAGGCCGCGTTGATCGCGCCGGTCAGGTTGAGGAAAAGTGGCTCCCGGCTTGCCGCCCGGGACCCGTGCTACGCCTTGGGCACTGAGATCGCTTCTACGATCCTCAGACGGAAAGATTCGCGCAACAGGCGAGTTCCCTTCCTCTGGACTGGCCCGGTGGCCATACAGCCCCCGAAGGAGGCCCATCTATGACCGCCCACGTTTCGCCCGACGCAGCCGCCACAGAGCTTCCCGAATGGCGCCTCGACGACCTCTACGCCGGACGCGACGACCCGCGCATCGAGGGCGACCTCCAGGCCGCCACCGAGGCCAACCGCGAGCTCGCCACGGTGGAGGGCAAGCTGCTCGCCGCCCGGGCGGACGCAGAGGCGCTCGGCCGGCTGCTGGATCGGGGGATCGAGCTCTACGAGCACGCCGTGAACAGGATCTGGGCCGCCGGCGCCTACGCCGCGCTGCAGACCTCGACCCAGCGCGACGACCCGGCCTGGGCCAAGTTCGAGGGCGACCTGCGCGCCAGGGCCTCGCAGATCGCCGCCGGTTCGATCTTCTTCACCCTCGAGATCAACCTGCTGGAGGACGCCGAGCTCGAGGCGGCCCTGGCGGCCCATGCGCCCGCCGCCCGCTGGCGGCCATGGCTGCGTCGGGTGCGCCTGGCCAAGGGCCACGAGCTTTCCGGCGAGATGGAGCGCTACAGCAACGACCGGGCGCCCGCCCTGGCCAACTGGAGCCGGCTGTTCGACGAGACCCTCAGCCGCATGCCGGTCAAGGCCGGCCGCGAGACCCTGACCCTGCCCGAGGCCCTGAACCGCCTGTCCGACCCTCACGCCGCCCGCCGCAAGGCCGCCGCCCAGGGGCTGGCCAAGGCCCTGGAGCAGGCCAGTCCCGTCCTGGCCCTCGCGTTGAACACCCTGGCCTTCGAGAAGCAGATCGACGACCGCTGGCGCAACTATCCTGACCCGGCCCTGGCCCGCCACCGCTCCAACGAGGTCGATCCGGAGGCGGTCGAGGCGATGGCCGCCGCCGTGGTCGAGCGCTACCCGCGCCTGTCGCACCGCTACTACGCGCTGAAGGCCAAGGCGCTGGGCAAGCGCACCCTCGACTACTGGGACCGCAACGCCCCCCTCGATCAGGCCCAGCCCCGCCAGTACAGCTGGGACGAGGCCAAAGCCCTGGTGCTGAACTCCTTCGACCAGCTGGCCCCCGCCTTCGCCGACCGCGCCCGGGTGTTCTTCGACCAGCCGTGGATCGACGCCCGCCCGCGCGCCGGAAAGTCGTCCGGCGCCTATTCGCACCCGGTCACCGCCGACAAGCACCCCTATGTGTTCCTCAACTACATGGGCGAGCGGCGCGACGTCCTGACCCTGGCCCACGAGCTCGGCCACGCCGTGCACCAGACCCTGGCCGCGCCGCTCGGCACCCTGCTCGCCGACACGCCCCTGACCCTGGCCGAGACCGCCTCGATCTTCGGCGAGGGACTGGTGTTCGAGCGCCTCCTGGCCGACGCCACCAAGGCCGACCGCCGGGCCCTGATCGCCGGCAAGATCGAGGACGGGCTCAACACCGTGGTGCGCCAGATCGCCTTCCACCGTTTCGAGACCCGTTTCCACGCCGCCCGGGCCGAGGGCGAGCTGTCGCCCCAGCACATCGGCGGGCTGTGGCTGGAAGTGATGGGCGAGAGCCTCGGTCCCGCGGTGAGGCTGAACCCGGGGTATGAACACTACTGGGCCTACGTCAGCCACTTCGTGCACGCGCCGTTCTACGTCTACGCCTACGCCTTCGGGAACCTGCTGGTGGAGGCGCTGATGGAGAAGCGGATGGAGGACCCAAAAGGCTTCGCGCCCAAGTACGAGGCCCTGCTCGCCGCCGGCGGCTCCAAGACCTATGTCGAAGCCCTCGCGCCCTTCGGCCTGGACCCGCGCGAGAAGGCCTTCTGGGACGCGGGCCTCAATCGGTTGGAGCGGTGGGTCGACGAATTCGAGGCGCTGTCAAAATGATCGTCGTCCTCGGCCTCGTGCCGAGGACCCATTAGCGCCAATGCATACGGATCAGGCGCCACGGGACAACCTCGGCGGCCGCCCTGTCCTGCGCCGCGAGGACAGACTTCGGCGCCGGCTCTTCCTAACCTACCGCGGACGCCATCGGCCCGGGGAGGTGTTGAATGAGAGGCGGGATGCAGCTGCTGGCGGGCGGCGCGCTCATCGTGGCGCTGGCCGGCCTGGACGGCGGCCTTCATCCGACCTTCGCTGCGCCGAAGTCCGCAAGGCCGGCCAAGGCGGCCCCGGCCGTCGATCCCGGCGCGCCCAACTGGAACGGGGTGTGGACGCGCTACGGCCCGCTCGCCTGGGATCCCACGGTTCCGAACGGCCAGTTTGATCATCCGCCGCTTACGCCGGACTACCAGGCCCGCTACCAGAAGGGACTGGACTCCATGGCGGCCGGCCACCCGGCCAACGATCCGACCGCGGGCTGCGCGCCCGCCGGCATGCCGCGGATGATGAACGCCATCTATCCGATGGAGATCTTTCAGCGGCCGGGCCAGGTCGCGATCTTCGCCGAATGGGGCAGCCAGGTGCGGCGCATCTACACGGACGGGCGCCAGCACCCGCCTGCGGACGAACTCGACCCTACCTACAACGGCCATTCGATCGGGCATTGGGAGGGCAAGGATCTGGTGGTCGACACGGTCGGCCTGCGCGGCGACATGATGATCACGCAGAACGGACTCGGCCTGTCGGACGCCCTGCATATCAAGGAGCGTCTGCATCAGGCGGACGCCGACACGCTGACGGACACCTTCACCCTCGAAGACCCCAAAGCGCTGCAGCGTCCCTGGGTCGTCATGAAGACCTACAAGCGGGCGCCCAAGGTCGACATCATGGAATACGCCTGCGAGGAGAATAACCGAAACCCGATCCTGCCCGACGGGACGACCGGCGTCGTCCTGAAGTGACCGGACGCCTGCCCGAAACTCAGGGGCGCCAGCCGACAGGCGCGGCGCGGCCGCTGACGACCTGACGCTTCTTGAACAGCCATTGGCCTTTGACGCGCTGAAGCTCGTCATATTCGCGGCCCTGAACCAAGGGACGCGGCGCACTCTTCTCGGTGTCGGTGATCGTCTCGGTGAAAGTCAGCTGAACGGTCGCGCGATCGCCGTGCACCGTGATCAGCGTATTGTTCAGCAGGGTGTTGAACGCGTAGGCGTTCGCCCGAAGGCTGCCGCCCGCGGCCCGGATCGCCGTATAGTCGTCGAAGATGGCCTTTCGGCCCTTGGCGACCTTGTCGCCCATGATCAGCTCCGCATCGTCGGTGTAGTAGGCGACGTAGGCCTCGATGGTCGAATGGCCCAGCTCGGTCATGTAGCGGGTCAGCATGTCCTCGATCTTCGCACGGTCGATCAGGGTCTGCGCGGTGATCTCCGGCGCCGCCTGGGCGAGGGCGGATGACGCGCAGCACATCAGTGCGCATGCCAGACCGATGGCTCCCAAGAATCTCTTCAGTTCATTCACCTGAGTCCCTCCCCTGAATTGGATTGAGTGTGCTTACCAGCCGGGCGCGCCGAGGGCGAGATGTCGCCCCGGTACAACGGCGGTCTGCGGCCGGAGGTGATGGGCGAGAGCCTGGGTGGACGTCCCGGATGACGGCTCAGGGGTTGAGGCCGTTCGATCTCGATCCGGAAGCGGTGGCGGGAGGGCGTTCGGATGGCGTCTTCGAACAAAGATCGTTCAAGCCGCAATTTCCGCAGCGCTTCCCGCACTCGTCGCGCCGGGAGTCACGGCATGCCTCGCGCACACTGCGGGCGATACGCAAGAGATAAGGACTGACGAAACCATTGGCTGATCCGATCATGGAGCCTCCAGTCTTGCCCCAAGAATATCAGCGTTACTTCAGACGAGACTGATTTTTGTTAAGGGCATTCATTTTGGTCCTCGCCAATGCGCGAACCGCACCCGCAAGCGGACTTCGCCAACGTCCGCTGGAAGCGGACGCTAAAGGCTCGGCTTCGCGGCAGTTTCATCCGTTACGAGCACTTAGACACGACGAAGCTCAGGCGGAGGTCCGAGGGTCCCGAAAGCCGACCTTGCCAGTGTCGGAGAAGGGTCGGCTTCGACCGAAGTTTTCGGCGCCCTAGAGTGTTGGCTCTCAGCCCGACCGGCCTGGCGTAAGGGACCGACAGGTTAGAAGCGCAGCATGAGCGGCAAATCCATCCTCACCTGGAACGGCAACACACGGTCATGCACATCGTCCTCATTCTCGCCGTCGTCACCATCGCCTGTCTGGTTGCGGTGATCGCCAAGTCTCTCTTGCGAGTCTGACGGCTCCCCGTTGACGAGCGCCGCCGCCGCTCGATCGGCGGCGCAGGGCTCTGGGTCCAGTCCAGGCGCCTAGGTCGCGGACAAGATCGCCGACGCCCGACGCTTGGATGCACGAAGCGCCAGGCCTGCTCCGCCGACGCCGAGCAGCATGAGCGCCCAGGTGGCGGGCTCAGGCACGCCGCCGCTGAAATTGATGGTTACGTCGTAGAACCCGGTGTTGTTGCTCCACTGGAAGCCGTCGACGGTGCCCAGATAGAGACGCTCTGCGCCGGTGGGCGCCGTGAACAGCTGCGATGCGCCCGTCCCCGTGCCGGTCAGCCCGTCGCCGATCCAGAACATCTGAGCCAGGCCGGGAGACAGGCTGGCGAAATTCAGGCCGCCGGAGAAGTCGAGGGATCCCGGCTCCGTGCCCGCCGACGGCGTGCCGCCGTCGAGGAACACGCCCACCAGACCGAGCACGCCGACGCCCTGCGCCGGCGCCACGCCGAGGTTGTAATCGGCCATGCCGAATGTGTAGGCGCCGTCAGGCCCGGTGGGCCCGGTGCCCGCGCCATCGGTAACGCCGCTGGCGGAGAAGGTGAACACCTCGCCGCCGGTGACCGCCAGGGGAGCCAGCACCGGGCTTTGGCCGGGCGAGGAATCGCCGCCGCAACAGGGAACGCCCGCGGGCTGGCCGGCGAGGTTGAGGTTGGTGTCGCCGGCGACCGAGACCGTCGTCGAACCGGCGAGGGCGGCGCTCGCCGACAAGGCGGCCGCGACGACGCCGAAAATCGCGCTCTTGATGAAGCGGGGCACTTGAACCTCCAGGACCTTGCGGAAGCCGCCAAGCCTGGGCGGGACCTGCGCTCTTCGAGCGCCTGGACTACCGTAGCGCTCCGGAAAAATTCGCCGCAAGTCGATTCACCAGAATGGTGAACGTGGTTCGCTGAATTCTACGGAAACCGCAAAGGGTCGATCCCGGTCCGCTATCGGCCCCTGCAAACCGACGTGGCTGAACGCGAGAGGTCGCTCATCGCCGGCGTTCTTTCAGATAGGCCAAGGCAACCTCCGCCGTCGTCTCCTCATACGGGTCGTTATCGGATCCGTCGTCGTTGATCCCCGGCTCCTGCCACCATTTCTCGATGACGCCGTCGTTCACGACCATCATGTAGCGCCAGCTGCGGTAGCCGAAGCCAAGATGGTCCTTGTTGATGAGCATGCCCATGCGGCGGGTGAAATGACCTGACCCGTCGGGGACCAGGCGAACCTTCGAAACGCCGAGTTTCTTCCCCCATTGGAACATCACGAAGGCATCGTTCACCCCGATGCAGATGACCTCATCGACGCCGGCCTGGAGAACCTCCTCGTAAGAACGTTCGAACGCGGGGCATTGCTCATTCGAGCAGGTCGGCGTGAAGGCGCCGGGCAGCGAGAAAACCAGCACGCGCTTGCCCCCGAACAGGTCCTGGCTGGTCAGCTCCTGCCAGCGAAAAGGATTGTCGCCGCCAACACTTTCATCTCGCACACGCGTCTTGAAGACGACGTCCGGAACCCGGCGTCCTTCCATGTCTCATTCTCCCTGGGATAGCGCCCCAATGCAGAACGAGCCCCGCCGGCGCTGGTTCCGATAGGCGCGGTATGTCCGTAAGGGGTCGGCTTGGGTCTGAGCCGCCACGCCTAGGAGCGGACGTGCCGGATGACCGCTAAGGGGGGGGCGGACGTTGCGGATCGCGCCGCTTCCTGCCGATCGGGCGCCGCTGCCTTGCCGATGACGATCTCAGCCCGCCCGACCTGGCGTAAGTGGATTGAAAGGCGAGAAAAGCAGCATAAGCGTCAAATTCACCCTTACCGGGGGCCGCAAGCCATGTTCACGTACATCGTCCTCATACTCGCCTTCGTCGTCGTCACGGCCCTGGTTGCCGGCCTGGGGCTGCCAGCCCTGTTCGCGCACATGGTCTTCATAGTCGCTATCGTCGGCCTCGCGGCCCTGAGTGCGCTAGGCGCCAGGGCCTTGTTGAAAGTCTGACGGCCCGCCGTGCGCTCGATGAGCGCTCCGTCCAGGATGACGAGGATGCTGCACCGCGCCATCTTGAGCGCGGCGCGCGGATGAGCTAACCCCACGCCATCGAACGGTTCGGGACCATCAGCATGGCCACTCACGACGCGGCTCACGGCGGCGACTACGCCCACGGCGACATGGAAATCGAGGAGCACGAGAAGACCTTCTCGTTCTTCGTCAAGCTGACCAAGTGGGGCTCGCTCTACCTCGCCGCCACCCTGCTGCTGCTGACCCTGTGGTTCTGCACCCCCACCGGCTTCCTCGGCGCCGCGGTGTCCGCCGGCGTGCTGCTGGTGCTCGGCACCCTGGTCCTCAGCGAGAAGCACAAACTCTAGCGCGCCTGGGGACATGCTCCGAAGGTGCGTGTCCCCTTTCTGAAATCCCCCCTTTACGTCCGCGCCAACTCCCGCTCTTCTCCCTGCATCGGGAGTTGCGGGGTAGGGCATGGCCGTCAGAGTCGCCGTCACGCAGGAACGCCACGCGGGTGAAACGCGGGTGGCGGCGACGCCTGAAACCGTCAAGAAACTGATCGCCGCCGGCTGCGAGGTCGTGGTCGAGTCCGGCGCAGGCCTCAAGGCCGCCTATCCCGACGCCGACTACGAGGCCGCCGGCGCCTCGCTCGCCAAGACCGCCGCCGCCGCGCTCAAAGGCGCCGACATCCTGCTCAAGGTGCGCGCGCCCGACGCCGCCGAGATCAAGGCGCTGAAGCCCGGCGCCATCGTCGTGGCCGCCCTCAATCCGCACCAGGACAAGGCCACGATCGCCGCCCTGGCCGCCGCCAAGTCCAGCGCCTTCGCCATGGAGTTCATCCCGCGCATCACCCGCGCCCAGGTGATGGACATGCTGTCGAGCCAGGCCAACCTGGCCGGCTATCGCGCCGTGATCGCCGCCGCCGAGGTCTATGGCCGGGTGATGCCGATGATGATGACCGCCGCCGGCACCGTCGCCGCCGCCAAGGTGTTCGTCATGGGCGTGGGCGTCGCCGGCCTGCAGGCCATCGCCACCGCGAGGCGCCTCGGCGCCGTGGTCACCGCGACGGACGTTCGCCCCGCCACCAAGGAGCAGGTCGAGAGCCTCGGCGCCAAGTTCCTGGCGGTCGAGGACGAGGAGTTCAAGAACGCCCAGACCGCCGGCGGCTACGCCAAGGAGATGTCCAAGGAGTACCAGGCCAAGCAGGCGGCCCTGATCTCCGAGCACATCAAGAAGCAGGACATCGTCATCACCACGGCCCTGATCCCGGGCCGCCCGGCCCCGCGCCTGGTCACCGCCGAGCAGGTCGCCTCGATGCGCCCGGGCTCGGTGATCGTCGACCTCGCCGTCGAACAGGGCGGCAATGTCGAGGGCGCCAAGTCCGGCGAGACGGTGGAGACCGCGGGCGGCGTCAAGATCGTCGGCATTCCCAACCTCGCGGGCAAGGTGGCCACCGACGCCTCGGCCCTCTACGCCCGCAACCTGGTCGCCTTCGCCACCCTGCTGGTCAAGGACGGCAAGCTCGAGCCCGACCTCGAAGACGAGATCCTCAAAGCCGCCCTGGTCTGCCACGGCGGAGACATCGTGCATCCGCAGCTGAAGGCCTAAGCCCGCATGGAAGCCGTCGATCCCACCGTGTTCCGCCTGGCGATCTTCGTCCTGGCTATCTTCGTCGGCTACTACGTCGTCTGGAGCGTCACCCCGGCGCTGCACACGCCGCTGATGGCCGTCACCAACGCCATCTCCTCGGTGATCATCGTCGGCGCCCTGCTGGCCGCCGCGGCCCACGGCCTGCTCGGCGAGACCAACCCATCCCTCACCACCTGGGTCGCCAAGGGAGCGGGCGCGCTCGCCTGCGCCCTGGCCTCGGTCAACATATTCGGCGGCTTCCTCGTCACCCAGAGGATGCTGGCCATGTACAAGAAGAAGACGCCCGCCGCGAAGAAGGAGGGCGGGCATTGAGCGCCAATCTCGCCTCTGTCCTCTACCTCGTCTCCGGCGTCCTGTTCATCCTGGCCCTGCGCGGGCTGTCCAGCCCCGTCACCAGCCGCACCGGCAACCGGCTGGGCATGCTGGGCATGGCCATCGCCATCCTCACCACCCTGGCCACCCTCGGAACTCAGGGCGCGCTCGACCCGGTCACCGACCTGATGATCCTGGTCGGCGTCGGCCTCGGCGGCACGATCGGCGCCATCGCCGCCCGGCGCATCGCCATGACCGCCATGCCCCAGCTGGTGGCCGCCTTCCACTCCCTGGTGGGCCTGGCCGCCTGCCTCGTGGCCGTCGCCGCCCTCTACGCGCCCGACGCCTTCGGCATCACCAACGACGCCTTCGGAACCCAGGCCGGCCTGAAGCTGGAATCGATCATCGAGCTCAGCGTCGGCGTGGCCATCGGCGCCATCACCTTCACCGGCTCGCTGATCGCCTTCGCCAAGCTCAACGGCAACATGTCCGGGGCGCCGATCCTGCTGCCCCAGCGGCACCTGCTCAACCTCGCCATCCTGGTGGCCCTGGTGGTGCTGATCGTGGTGCTGGTGCACACCTCCGGCAACGCCAAGTGGGCCTTCTGGCTGGTGTTCGCCCTGGCCCTGGTCGGCGGCGTGACCCTGATCATCCCCATCGGCGGCGCCGACATGCCGGTCGTCGTCTCGATGCTCAACAGCTATTCCGGCTGGGCCGCCGCGGCCCTGGGCTTCAGCCTGGCCAACACCACCCTGGTGATCACCGGCGCCCTGGTCGGCTCGTCCGGCGCCATCCTCAGCTACATCATGTGCAAGGGCATGAACCGCAGCTTCGTCTCGGTGATCCTCGGCGGCTTCGGCGCCGTCGATTCAGGCCCAGCGGGCGCCGGCGTGAAGGAGACGCGTCCGGTCAAGCAGGGCTCGGCCGCCGACGCCGCCTTCATCCTCGCCAACGCCTCCAAGGTGATCATCGTGCCCGGCTACGGCATGGCCGTGGCCCAGGCCCAGCACGCCCTCAGGGAGATGGCCGACCACCTCAAGAAGGCCGGCGTCGAGGTCAAGTACGCCATCCACCCGGTCGCCGGCCGCATGCCCGGCCACATGAACGTGCTGCTGGCCGAGGCCAACGTGCCCTACGACGAGGTGTTCGAGCTGGAGGACATCAACTCCGAGTTCTCCACCGCCGACGTCGCCTTCGTCATCGGCGCCAACGACGTCACCAACCCCGCCGCCAAGACCGACCCCAAGAGCCCGATCTACGGCATGCCGATCCTCGACGTTGAGAAGGCCGGCACGGTGCTGTTCATCAAGCGCGGCATGGGCTCGGGCTACGCGGGCGTGGAGAACGAACTGTTCTTCCGCGACAACACCATGATGCTGTTCGGCGACGCCAAGAAGGTGGTCGAGGGGATCCTCAAGGCGTTCTGAGGCCGGGGACATGCTCCGAAGGTGCGTGTCCCCGCATTCCGCGCTTTCGATCGGGGACACGCACAAGTGCATGTCCCCTGCATTCACCCCGAGGCGCACTCCACCTTGGCGATCGGCCGGGCGCCCTGCCACAGCTCCACCACCGGCTTGCCCTTGGAGCACAGTTCGTGGGCCTTGGCCCTCGCCGCCGCCTCGTCCTCGGCCTCGATCCATTCGGCCCAGACGATCTCGTTCTTGGCGTTGAGCAGATAGGCGCGATAGCTCTGCATGCCGGGCTCCGGGCGTTCGGCGAAACCCGGAATATGCGCCCCCCGCCCCCGTCCCCAAGCGTGGCCGTTCGCTACATTCCGTCGCACGGGCGCGCCGCCTCGGTCTAAAGCACCTGCCACACCGTCAGCTTGATCCCCGCGCCGTCGCGGGCGGGCGTGCTGAGGAACAGGGCCCGGTTCAGCCAGGCGTAGGGGCTGTCCATGGGCGCCTCGAAGCGAGGCGCGGCCCGCGAATAGACCCGCGCCGGATCGAACGGCCGTCCCTCCCGCATCGCGGCGGCGACCTCCTCGGGGAACCAGCGCAGGCCTGAGTTGCGGTAGAGGATCCTGACCCCGTCGTCGGTCTCCAGCACCCCGTGGGCCTCCAACTCCACCACCCCGTCCTCGCGCACGCGCTGCACGTCCGCGGCGCCCTCCAGCATCCGCCCCGACAGGCGCGGCCCCTCGAACCGGCCGCCGGCCACGACGGGCGCGACCGTCCGCTCCCCGGCCGGCGTGCGCCCGATCGGGATGGGCGCCCCCAGCTGGCCCCGGGCCGTGAACAGGAACTCCAGCCCCGGAGGGACCTCGTCGGCCGCCATGTCTCGTTCTCCCGCGCCCCGGCCGAATCCTAGGGCCTTTCCCGGCGAGCCTCCACCCCGCGGCGCCTGGGCATTCGCCCGCGGATCGGCGGCAAGGGCGCCATGGCGACCGTGATTTCGGTCCTGCTTGATGGATCCAAGCCTGGGGCTGTAGCTTGCCTCGATCGCGCGCTGCGATGGCCGTCCTTCACTTCACGCAAGCTGTGA
>Ga0265327_10004441_pt1 | contig 12419 bp, 13 predicted proteins | sample 41621metaG_FD_202089 | JGI IMG/M metagenome (GOLD analysis project Ga0265327, IMG submission 202089) | Rhizosphere microbial communities from Carex aquatilis grown in University of Washington, Seatle, WA, United States - 4-16-21 metaG | ecosystem: Host-associated > Plants > Roots > Rhizosphere...
GCAGCTTCGAGCTCAACGACGTGCAACCGCTCCGGTCTGCGTAGCGCGGCAACGCCTCAGACTGTCGGCTTTGCGCTCGCGTCAGGCTGCGAGCCCTGCGAGCTCACGCAGTGCCGCGAGCCGCGAAAGCGCCTGGCCCTCGAGCTGGCGGACGCGCTCGCGCGTCAGGTCGAGCTCGTGCCCGATCGCCTCGAGCGTCCACGGCTCGCCCTCGAAGCCGAACCGCAGCTCCAGGATCCGCCGCTCCCTCTCGGGCAGCGCATCGAGCGCCTTGCGGATGTTCTGGCGGCGGAGCGACTCCTCGGCCTCGTCGAACGGGTCCGGGGCCTCGCGGTCGGCGAAGAGATCGCCGAGCTCGCCCTCGTCGTCAGCGCCGACGGTCTGGTTCAGCGAAACCGACGCGGACGCGGCCGACAGAGCCTCGTCGACGTGCTGGATCGGGAGACCGGTCGCCTCCGCGAGCTCCTCCTTCGTCGGCTCACGGCCCAGCTCCACCTCGAGCCGGCGCGCGGCGCGAGAGAGCTTCTGCTGCCGCTCGACGACATGGACGGGAACGCGAATCGTGCGCGCATGGTTCGCGACCGCGCGCTGCACCGACTGGCGGATCCACCAGGTCGCGTACGTCGAGAACTTGTAGCCGCGGCGCCAGTCGAACTTCTCGACCGCGCGGTTCAGGCCGAGCGTGCCCTCCTGAATCAGGTCGAGGAACGGGACGCCGAGACCGCGGTAGCCCTTCGCGATCGAGACGACGAGCCGCAGGTTCGACTCGATCATCTGCCGCTTGGCAACCAGGTCACCGCGCTCGATCCGCTTCGCGAGGATGACCTCCTGCGCTGCGGTCAGAAGCTTGTGGCGGCCGACATCGGCCAGGAAAAGCTGCAAGGAGTCGCCCGCGCCCGACGGCTGGTCGGCCTCGTAGACGACCTCCTCGGTCTTCGGCGACTTCTCCTCGGGCCGCGCCTCGCGCACCTCGAGGCCGATCCGCTCGAGCTCACGAGTCAGATCCTCGACGTCGGCATCGACAAGCTCGTGCTCGACGGCAAGCGCCTCGAGCTCGGACGGCTCGATCCAGCCGCGCTCCTCGCCGCGCTCGAGCATGGCCTTCGCGCCCTCGGTTTCAAGCAATTCAGTCAGTTGATTCTGCGTCAATTCGACCTACGCCCTTTCGTCGCCTGCGCCCCACGCTTTCGCACCGTACGGCATTTTTCCTCTGATTTCCAGCAGAATGGGAGGATTCTTAGGGAATTTCCGCCCACCCCCCGTAACTGAACGGGGCCGCTCACACGGCTACAGGAGGGCTGTCCCCACGGTAGCGCACAACGGCCTTGCCCGGCTTCCTCAGTTCGAAGTATCACTGATTCGGAGCGCCGCGACAATGGCAAGCGGTTTGCGAACTGTTAGGACCGCCGCAGTTACTACCGACGGGAACGCGATTTCGGTTTTGACGGGCCCCGTTCGCGGCGTGCCGCCATCAGCTCCACGGCCCGCTCGAAGGTCAGCGTCTCGACGTCGTCGCTCGACCGAAGGCTCGCGTTCGTCTCGCCGTCCGTGACATACGGACCGAAGCGGCCGTTCTTCACGATGAGCGGCTTCTTGCTCACCGGATCGACGTCGTCGCCGAACTCACGGAGCGGCGCCTGCGCCGTCGCGTTGCGGCCGCGTTGCTTGGGCTGCGCCAGGAGCGCGAGGGTCTCGTCGAGGGTGATCGTCAGCAGCTGCTCCTCTGTGGCGAGCGACCGGGTGTCCTTGCCGCGCTTCACGAACGGGCCGTACCGGCCGTTCGCAACGATCACCTCCTCTTCCGTGCCGGGATCCACACCCACGATGCGCGGGAGCGCGAGCAGCGGGAGCACGTCCTCGAGCGTCACCGTCTCCGGGGTCATCGACTTGAAGAGCGACGCCGTCCGCGGCTTCTCGCCGTCGTCGGCGTCCTCGGTCACGTACGGGCCGTAGCGGCCGTTCTTGACCAGGATCGCGCGGCCGGTCTCGGGATTGACGCCGAGCTCGCGTTGATCCGTGGCCTGGGAGAGCAACTCCTCGGCCTTCGCCACCGTCAGCTCGTCGGGCGCGATCTCGTCGGAGATCGTGAGGCGCTCGCCGTTTCGCTCGATGTAGGGGCCGTAGCGGCCGACGCGGAGCTCGATGCCGTTGCCGATCTCGATCGTGTTCACCTGACGCGCGTCGATGTCGCCGAGATCGGAGACCAGCGCCTTCAGACCCTCGTCGCCGCCCTCCTCGCCGAAATAGAACCGCTTCAGCCAGGTGGTCCGCTCCTCGTCGCCCTCGGCGATCCGGTCGAGGTCGTCCTCCATCAGCGCGGTGAACTCGTAGTCGACAAGCCGGGTGAAATGCTGTTCGAGCAGTCCCGTCACCGCGAACGCGAGGAACGTCGGCACGAGCGCCTGGCCGACCTTGCGCACGTAGCCGCGGTCGAGGATCGTCCCCATGATCGACGCGTACGTCGACGGGCGGCCGATGCCGCGCTCCTCGAGAGCACGGACGAGCGTCGCCTCGGTGTAGCGCGCGGGCGGGGTGGTCGAGTGCGATTCGGGCTCGAGCGCTGACGCCGTGAGCGTGTCGCCCTCGGTCATCGGTGGCAGGCGGCGCTCCTCCTCGTCGGCCGCGATCGCCTCGTCCCGGCCTTCCTCGTAGGCGAGCATGAACCCGCGGAAGGTGATCACCGTGCCGGCGGCGCCGAACTCGGCGTCACGGCCGTCGGTTGCCTTCGCGCCGACGCGCACCGAGACGGTCTCGCCGCGGGCGTCGGCCATCTGGGACGAGACCGTGCGCTTCCAGATCAGGTCGTACAGGGCGGCCTCGTCCCGCTCGACCTCGCGCTTCACCTCGTCGGGTGTGCGGAAACGGTCGCCGGCCGGGCGGATCGCCTCGTGCGCCTCCTGCGCGTTCTTGACCTTCCTGTTGTACGAGCGCGGCTGCTCGGGCACCGAGTCTGCGCCGTAGAGCTCGCGGGCCTGGTCGCGCGCCGCGGCCACCGCCGACTCGGCCAGCGAGGTCGAGTCGGTGCGCATGTAGGTGATGTAGCCGTTCTCGTAGAGGCGCTGGGCGACGCGCATCGTGTGCTGCGTCGTGAACCGGAGCTTGCGGCTCGCCTCCTGCTGAAGGGTCGAGGTCATGAACGGCGCCGCCGGGCGGCGGGTGTACGGCTTGCGCTCGACCGATCTGACGGTCAGCTCGACGCCCTCGAGCGCGGTCGCGAGCGAACGCGCGGTGTCCTCGTCGAGCTGGACGGCGTCGGCGGTTGTCAGCTCGCCGTTGCGGGCGAAGTCGCGGCCCTGCGCGACCTTTCGGCCGTCGACCGCGACGAGTCGCGCCTCGAAGCTGCCAGGGTCGAGGGTGGCGACGATGTCCCAGTACTCGGCGGCGCGGAACTCGATCCGCTCGCGCTCGCGCTCGACCACGAGGCGCGTCGCGACCGACTGGACGCGGCCTGCAGAGAGCCCCTTCATCACCTTCCGCCAGAGCACGGGGGAGACCTCGTAGCCGTAGAGACGGTCGAGGATGCGGCGCGTCTCCTGCGCGTCGACGAGGCGCTCGTCGATGTCGCGAGTCTCGGTGAGCGCGCGCTCGATCGCCGGCTTGGTGATCTCGTGGAAGACCATCCGGCGCACCGGTACCTTCGGCTTCAACAACTCGACGAGGTGCCAGGCGATCGCCTCGCCTTCGCGGTCTTCGTCTGTCGCGAGCAGCAACTGGTCAGCCTTGGCGAGCTTGCTGCGCAGGTCCGAGACGACCGACTTCTTCTTCGGGTCGACCACGTAGAGGGGCTCGAAGTCGTGGTCGACGTCGACGCCGAGGCGCGCCCACGGCTCCTGCTTCTGCGCGGCCGGAACCTCGGCCGCGCTGTGCGGGAGGTCGCGAACATGGCCGATGGAAGATTCGACCATGTAGTCCTTGCCGAGGTAGCCCGCAATCGTCTTCGCCTTGGCGGGCGACTCGACGATCACAAGGGTACGAACGGCGGATCCCTTTGCTTCTGCCATTTCTAGGTGCGCCACGATAGCCGTGCCGTCGGGGTACGCGATACTCGTCCTTCATGACAAGTCCTTCTTCGACCGGTCTGCTGCTGGCAATCGACGGCGATTCACTCGCTCATCGCGCCTACCACGCACTGCCGAAATCGATCCGCGGCGCGGGCGGACGCCCGGCGAACGCGCTCGTCGGCTTCGGGAACTTCCTGCTCCGGCTGTGGGAGGCCGAGCAACCGGCCTCGGTGCTTGCCGCCTGGGACACGCTCGACGTGCCGACCTACCGCAACGACGCGCTGCCCGAGTATCAGACGGGCCGCGTGTTCGAAGAATCGATCGTGGAGCAGCTCGATGTCCTGCCGGCGCTCGTCGAGTCGTTCGGGTTCGCGATCGCGAAGGCCGCCGGCTACGAGGCCGACGACTTCCTGGCCGCGGGTGCAGCCGGGTGGGCCGGGCCGGTCGTCGTGACGACATCGGATCGCGACGCGTTCCAGCTCGTGAGCGAACGGGTCACCGTCCTCCAGCCGGTCAAGGGAGTGAGCGAGCTGGCGCGGATCGGGCCCGCCGAGGTTCGCGAGCGCTACGGGGTCGACCCCGCGCAGGTACCGGACTTCATCGCGTTGCGCGGCGACTCGTCCGACCGAATCCCCGGCGCGCCAGGGATCGGGCCGAAGTCGGCGGCGACGATTCTCGGCCAGTACGGCACGCTGGAGGCCGCCCTCGTCGCGGACCGGCTCGCGCCGATCGCCGACAACCTCCGGCTCTACCGCCGGATCGCGACGATGGACGCGGCAGCGCCGGTGCCGCCGCTCGTTCCGACGCCGCCGGACTGGGCCCGCGCCGAGCAACATGCGCTCGAGCTCGGGCTGAACGGTCTCGCCCGGCGGATCGCCGAGCACGCCTAGCCATTGGACGTCGTCAGTCACGAAGGGTTCGCGCGGCTGCATCCGACCGGCGGTCATCCCGAGTCGCAGGGACGCCTCCGGGTGCTGCACGAGCGCTTCACGTTCGTCGAATGCGCGCCGGCGAGCGAGGCGGACGTGCTGCGCTGCCACACCCCGGCGCTCCTCGAGCGGGTGCGCACCACCCGGGGCTGGCTCGACCCTGACACGGTCTGCACCGAGACGACCTTCGACGCGGCGCTGCTCGCCGCGGGCGCCGCGATCGAGGCGGCTCGTCGCGGAGGCTTCGCGCTCGCGCGGCCACCGGGCCATCATGCTGAGGCCGACACGGCGATGGGCTTCTGCCTCTTCGACTCGATCGCGATCGCTGCCCGCTGGGCTCAGGCCGACCTCGGGGTCGGGCGGGTGGCGATCCTCGACTGGGACGTCCACCACGGGAACGGGACACAGGCGATCGTGGGCGACGACCCGTCGATCCTCTTCGTCTCGCTCCACCAGTGGCCGTTCTATCCCGGGACAGGCGGCCCGGGTGAGCAGGGCGACACGCTCGTCAATCTCCCGCTCGCCGCCGGCACCGGTGACGACGGCTACCTCGCGGCCTTCGAGCGTGCCGAGGCGGCGGTCGCGGCGTTCGAGCCGGATCTGCTTCTCGTCTCAGCGGGCTTCGATGCGCACGTCGACGATCCGCTCGCACAGCTCGAGCTTTCGACCGGGCTCTTCGAGGAGCTGGCTCGCCGTGCAGCCGCGCTCGCTCCGCGAGTCGCTGCGGTGCTCGAGGGCGGCTACAACCTCGAGACGCTGCCCGAGCTCGTCGAGGCGGCACTCCGCGGGTTCGGCTAGAGGTTTCTCTAAACCGTGGCGGGGACCGCTTCGAGCCGTGAGGCGACCAGAACGGCCCAGGTTCGGATCGCGAACCAGTCGCGCGCGTCCACGGCAGGCAGCGGGTTGAACGCCGAGCGAAGCTCGGCCGGGTCGAGGACACCGCCGAAGACCGTGACCGCGAACGGCTGAGCCTCCGGAACCCTTTCGAGCGCCGTGTCGAGCTGCCGGCGGCACGCCTCGAGGTTGCTCGGCTCTGTCGTTCGCGAGGCGATGCCGAAGACTGCGAGTTGCACGGAGGCGAGGTCTTCGTGGAAGCGCCGCAGGAACTGCTGGGCATCCGGGTGCAGGTGACCCACCGCGATCGTGCCCCCGATCACGACGGAGCGGTAGCCCTCGAGGCTCCTCACGCGAGCCGCGTTGATCAGGTCGACCTCGAGGCCGGCGCGGCGCAGGGTCTCGGCGACGGTCTCGGCGATCTCGCCGGTCGAGCCCTGCTCTGTCGCGCACGCGACCAACACCGGATCGGGGCTCACGCAACTAATGACCGCGAGGCGGCTCGATTGGTTAGTCGCCGCGTGCCGCGGCGAGCTTCTCGAGGGCGTCCCGTCGCGACGAGACGCCGAGCTTCGAGAGCAGGTTCTTGACGTGCGAGCGGACCGTGTGCTCGGAGATGAACAGCCGCTCGGCGATCTCGTCGGTGCCGAGATGCTGGTCGAGCAGCAGCAGCACCTCGAGCTCGCGGGCCGAGAGTAGGTCGGCGATCGACTGCGGGACGACGCCGTAGCGGTGCCCTCCCTCGCGGACCTGGTCGAGCAGGCGGCGCGCCACCGCCCCCGAGAGCGCAGCCTCGCCTTTCGCGACGCCGTGCAGGAACTGGACGATCCGCTCCGGCGGCTCGCTCTTCAGCAAGTACCCGGCGGCACCGAGCCGGATCGCGGACAGCAGGTTGTCGTCGTCTTCCGAGGCCGTGAGGACGACCACCGACGCCGCGGGTGCCGCCTCGCGCAACAGCGGCAGCGCCTCGAGCCCGTCCATGTCCGGCATGGTCAGGTCGAGAATGATCAGATCGGGCTCGAGCTGACCGGCGAGCGCGATCGCCTCCTGGCCGCCTGCCGCCTGTCCCACGACGTCGAATTCGTTCGCCGCGAGCAGGCCCGCGAGCGCGTCGCGGGTCAGCGGGTGGTCGTCGGTGATCAGAACGCGCGGAATCATGCCCCCCGGCGATTGTGCCGATACGAGGGGTGATGCGCCAAACGGCCCGCAAGGACTCGTTCGAGGCCTTCCTCTCGGGCGAGGTCGCGCTCGTCGCTCTGCTCGGCGCCGCACTCGCCCTCTTCCTCACGTCGGCGAGCCTCCGAACACCCTACGATCTGCCGCAAGCGCGGGTCGTGCTCACGACGTTGTACGCGGTCGGCGGCGGGCTCACCGCGCTGCTGACGGGATCCAGGTTCATGGTCGAGGGCCGGCGCTACGACCTCTTGCTCTGCTGTGGGTTCACGGCCGTGTCGCTGTCGTGGGTCGCCTTCGCGCTCGGCCCTGCGGTGATCGAGCGTACCGAGCGCGCGGCCGAGCCGTGGCCGTGCCTCGGCGGCGTGCTCGCCGGCTGGACGGTACTCGCATTGGCCCCGCTCGCCCGGGGGCGGATCGAGCGCCGAGGCCTCGCGTTGGCTGACATGGCCGCAGCCATCGCCGTGACGATGGTGGCGATCTGGTTCGCGGCGCACATGTCCCGGATGCCGTCGTTCGGTCCGGCCGGATCGCTCCATCACCAGCCGCTCCGGAGCGGCGGCCTTGCCGCACTCGCGCTTGTGAATCTCGTCGCCGTGCTCACGTTCGCCGACCGCTATCGACGGCGTCGCGAGGATCTCGACCGGTGGCTCTCACTCGGCTCGACCCTGACGTTGTTCGCCACGCTCGACCTTCTGTTCGAGCCGGTGTTCGCGATGCGGTACGTGACGCAGGGAGATTTCCTGCTGCTGATCGCCTATGTGGTGATCCTCGTCGGCGTCTGGCGCGCGATCCACTCGTCAGAGCTCGGCCGCGTCGTCGCCGAGGAGCGCGCCCGGGTCGCGCGAGAGATCCACGACGGGCTCTCGCAATACCTGTTCGCGGTCTCGACCCACGCGGCGATGCTCGAGGCCGGCTCCAATATGAACGAGACGATCCCGAAGCTGAAGGCGGCAGTCCAGGCCGCGCAGACCGAGGCGAGGTTCGCGACGCTCGCGCTCTCCTCGGCCGCAGGCCGGGCCCCATTCGACGCCGCGCTCCGACGGTACGTCGACTTCCTGACCGCCGACGGGAAGCTCGAGGTCGAGCTGCAGATCGACGCCGGCGTGCGCCTCGCGCCCGACGAGCAGATCGAGGTGTTCCGGATCGTGCAGGAAGGGCTCGCGAATGCGCGCAAGCACGCTCATGCGCGCAGGGCCTGGGTCACGATCGGCCATCGGGGCGAGGAACGGTTCGTGACGGTGCGGGACGACGGCTCGGGCTTCGAGCCGCCGGAGGATCCCGCGGCGCAGGGTCTCCGGAACATGCGCCAGCGAGCGACCGCGATCGGCGGCGCTTTCACGCTGCGCACGGCGCCCGGGAGTGGCACCGCGCTCGAAGTCGTGCTCCGACCGTAGGCCGCCGGTTGCGGGAAACCCGCAGCCGGGATCGGTTTAGCCACCGACGCCCGTCCGTCGATTCGCAACGACGCTAGGCGCATGTTCGGCTCAGCCCCGCTCGGAGCGGCGATCGATCTCAACGGTGCCCCGCGCTATGTCCACGAAGGCTGGTTCCTGATCTCCGATGCGAACCTGATCGTCGTTGCCCTGATGATCGCTGTCTTCGCCCTGGCGATCTGGCTTCCGTTCCCTGGATCGAAGAAGAAGGGATGAGCGTGGAGCCCGAAGCTCCCACCTGGACCGGGCGTGTGCGCGACGCCGGGGTGGCGATGCTGCCTCCCGACAAGCTCCTGCCCGACACACAGCCCGTCTACGTGGCTTCGTGGGTCTACGTCTTCGGCGTTCTCTCGCTTGCCGCGTTCATCGTGATTCTCGTCTCCGGCGCGGTGATCGCGCTCGCCGGGCCCACGTGGTGGCACACCTCGTCGGTCGGGCATTTCGTGAACAGCACGCATCTCTGGAGCACGGAGCTGTTCTTCTTCTTCATGGTCGTTCACCTCTGGGGCAAGTTCTTCATGTCGGCCTGGCGCGGGCGACGGGCCATGACCTGGATCACCGGTGCGATCGCGTTCCTCGTCTCGATCGGAACAGCGTTCACGGGTTACCTGTCCCAGCAGAACTTCGACTCGCAGTGGATCGGCGGGCAGGCGAAGGACGGACTCAACGCCGCGGGCATCGGCTCGTTCTTCAACGTCCTCAACTTCGGCCAGATGCTGCTCTGGCACGTCGTGCTCCTGCCGCTCTTCGTCGGGATCCTGATCGCAGGTCACGTGCTGCTCGTTCGTCGCCGCGGTGTAGTGCCGCCCATGCCGATCGACGGCAAGAACGAATGAGCGCAGCCGACTACCCGCTCGCTCCTGATCCGCGCGTCGAGTGGCAAGGCGCGAAGCGGCGGTACGACCTCGTCAAGGAGGCGGTGCTCGCGCTCGTCGCCGTCTCGCTGCTCACCGTGCTGCTCGCGCTGGTCTTCTCCTCGCCCGACGACAAGCCGGTCACGATCGCGAACTGGGCTGCGGTCGCCCCCAAGGACTTCGTCGCGACCGCGCTGTCGGAGCTGGACGGCACGAGTGGCGTCGCGACCTACGGGCCGCCCTACACGCACGTCGCCGGAGCCGGCCAGAACATCATCGGCGGGCTCTCGATCCAGCGGGCACTCGGCGTGCAGATCCCGATCGACCCCGCTCGCGCCTTCGTCCTCGGCCCGCTGGCGATCCCCGCCCAGACCGACCCGACGCTCGCTCAGGCTCTGCTCGCCTGGAATCGCGCGACACCCGCCGCCCGTATGGCCTGGGCGACGCGCTACGCCAAGGCGGTCGACCAGGGAGCGGTGGTCGGACGTCTCAACCTGAGCCCGACCGATTACGGGCCCGTGCCGACGCTAATGGCGAACCTGCTCGTGATGGCGAGGAGCGGCGGCCTGGACGGCGCCCTCAACCAGACCGGGCAGTTCTACCAGACCAATTTCACGAAGGCCCTGCTGTTCCTGGCCGACGGCAGCTACCTCGAGGCGCGCGCCTCCCAGCAGAACCTGCTCGGCAGCCAGTGGGGGATGATGAACGAGACCGGGAACTTCCCGGGCCAGGCGTGGCTGTGGCTCTACACCTTCTGGTACCAGGTGCCGCCCTTCTCGACCTCCGAGAATGCCGACGCGCAGATCTGGGGCATCATGGGCATTCTCTCGCTGCTCTTCATCCTGCTCCCATTCATCCCGGGCGTTAGGTCGATCCCGAAGTGGATCCCGGTCTACAAGCTGATCTGGCGCGACTATTACCGCACTGCCCGCCAGGCGAACGCGCCCTAGACGGGAACGGCTTCGCGCGCCTTCGCGAAAGCGTCGGCGGCGAAATCGAGATCGGCGGTCGTGTGTGCCGCCGACATCTGCGTGCGGATGCGGGCCGTGCCGCGCGGAACGACGGGGAACGAGAAGCTGACCGCGTAGACCCCTTCGGCAGCGAGTTGCTCGGCGAAACGGGCGGCGGTCACCTCGTCGCCGATCATCACGGGCACGATCGGGTGCTCGCCCGGGAGGATGTCGAACCCGAGCTCGGTCATGCGGCCGCGGAAATGGGCGGTGTTGTCGCGAAGGTGGCCGCGCAGCTCGGCGGAGCTCTGGATCAGGTCGAGCGCCGCCTGGCTCGCGGCGACGACCGGCGGGGCGAGGCTGTTCGAGAAGAGGTATGGGCGGGCGCGCTGGCGGAGCAGCTCGACGATCTCGGCCCGCGCCGCGACGTAGCCGCCACTCGCGCCGCCTATCGCCTTGCCGAGCGTGCCGGTGACGATGTCGACTCGCTCGACGACTCCGTACCGCTCGGGTGTTCCGCCGCCTCCCGGGCCGACCACGCCGACGGCGTGTGAGTCGTCGACCATCACGAGGGCGTCATGGCGCTCGGCCAGGTCGCAGATCTCGTCGAGCCTCGCGAGGTAGCCGTCCATCGAGAAGACACCGTCGGTCGCGATCAGCCGCCGGCGCGCTCCGGCTGTCTCCACGAGGCGCGCCTCGAGCTCGTCCATGTCACCGTTCGCGTAACGGAGTCGCTGAGCCTTGCAGAGCCGGATCCCGTCGATGATCGAGGCGTGGTTCAGCTGATCCGAGATCACCGCATCCTCCTCGGTCAGCAGCGCCTCGAACAGGCCGCCGTTCGCGTCGAAGCACGAGGAGAAGAGGATCGTGTCGTCGGTTCCGAGGAACGCCGACAGCCGTTGCTCGAGCTCGCGGTGCAACGCCTGCGTCCCGCAGATGAAGCGCACGGACGCCATGCCGTAGCCCCACCGGTCGAGCGCCTCGTGCGCCGCTGCGACGACGGACGGGTGGTTCGCGAGCCCGAGATAGTTGTTCGCGCAGAGGTTCAGGAGCTCGCCGCGGCCCTCGACCTCGACGTGCGCCCCTTGCGGCGTAGTCATCACGAGCTCGGTCTTGTACGTCCCGGCCTCGCGCAGGCCGGCGAGCGTCTCGGTGAGCTCGTCGCGCAGCTTTCCATACATCTTGGGCAGCCTAACGGCACGATCTCGACTCGGCGGTCCGGAATTAGTCCGTTCCTGCGTTCGAGCGGCTCACCGAACGGGCCGATGTGTATGCTTTACACATAATGCGCACAAACATCGAGATCGACGAGCAGCTCGTCGCTCGAGTGATGAGGCGCTATGGCCTTCGCACGAAGCGGGCGGCGGTCGAGCTCGCCCTGCGACGGCTCGATGTCGAGCCGATGAGCCGGGAAGAGGCGCTCGCAATGCGCGGCTCGGGCTGGGACGGTGACCTCGGTGAGTTGCGCAGCGGGTACGTCACCCAGTCGTGATCCTCGTCGACAGCTCCGCCTGGATCGAGTTCCAGCGGGCGACCGGCAGTCCCGCCGACCGGAAGCTCACCGAAGCGATCGAGACCAATGAACCGCTCGCGACGACCGGGATCGTGACGCTGGAGATCCTCGCCGGAGCTCGCGATGAGAAGCACGAGATCGAGCTTCGACGACTCCTCGCACGATGCCAGTTCCTGCCGCTCGAGGAGCCGTCCGACCATGAGGCGGCGGCCGCGCTCTACCGCGCTTGTCGCCGTTCTGGGGCGACGATCCGGCGTCTGCCCGATTGCCTGATCGCCACCGTCGCGATCAGGAATCGCGCCGAGCTCCTCCACTGTGACTCCGATTTCGACGCGATCGCACAGCGCGCGCCACTGACGGTCGTTACGCTCTAGGAGAGGTCGGTCCAGTCGAGAATGACCTTTCCCGACTGACCCGACCGCGCGATCGCGAAGGCCTCTTCGAAGTCGCGGAACGAGAAGCGGTGTGTGACGACCGGCGAGATGTCGAGGCCGGATTCGAGCATCACGCTCATCTGGTACCAGGTCTCGTACATCTCCCGGCCGTAGATGCCCTTGATCGTGAGCATGTTGAAGATCAGCGGGTTCAGGTCGAGCTCGACCTTCTCCGTCGGGATGCCGAGGACGGCGATCCGGCCGCCGTGCGCCATGTTCGCGACCATCGTGCGGAGCGCGTCGGGGTTCCCCGACATCTCGAGCCCGACATCGAAGCCTTCGGTCATGCCGAGCT